>Ga0315274_10002453_pt1 | contig 28004 bp, 25 predicted proteins | sample YL17G02_20_MG_FD_203700 | JGI IMG/M metagenome (GOLD analysis project Ga0315274, IMG submission 203700) | Sediment microbial communities from Yellowstone Lake, YNP, Wyoming, USA - YL17G02_20 | ecosystem: Environmental > Aquatic > Freshwater > Lake > Sediment | place: USA: Wyoming | collected...
TTGAAGCGGCAATCAGGGAAAAATTTAGCAGATAAAAGGTATTAATTGGATAAAAAAATCCCGCCGCGGGGCGGGATTTTTGTTCTCAATAGATATTATTGGTGAATAAACCGAAGAAGGGTTTGGATGGCGAGATGAGCAAATTGTTTTTCAGTAAGCGAACTGCAGATATAGCCATGATGGAGAGAAATCAGGTTGTTTTTTTGGATATTGGGGTCAATGAATTTCACTTGTTTAATGCTGTGGGAAGCGAAACCAAGAGATTTGTTTTTAATGGCAAGCGGCCAGCACTCCAGCACTTTAGCAACGCCGATGACGCGGTCTTTGGTGATTGGCTGTTTGACGCTAAGAATCCGGCCATAGGCAATGCGGCAATCTTCTATAAATTTGGCAGCGCCAGAAGACCACTGGCCGGAGCGGATTGATTTTAATATCTGCGACAGGTGGAAGGGCGCTGTCCGAATCGGAAATTTATTCAGCAAGTTATTGCCAATCCAATAGGCCTCAACAACGCGATAATCAAAAATATCTTTGATGCCATTGGCTTTGGCGATTCGCTGGAGGTTTTTTACGGCATCCGGGAAATTCATCAGGATTTGGCGGATGTTTCTCGGCGCTTGGCTGGTTTGGATGAATTTTCTTAAAATTTCCGGGTTGGCTGGACCGCAAGCGCTTTTCCGGCTGGCCGGATATGCATGTTTGGCAAAAAAGAGCAAGCCACTTTCCATATTATTTCTCCCTTTTCAATTTTAAAATCTTTTGTGCTTCGCTTTTGGGAATTTTATTGATGGCCATTTTCTGGTGGACCAAAAGATAATCGCCGATTTTAACTTTTTTCAACAAACTCGCATCAACTTGATGTTTGTAATGAGGTATTTCAATGAAGGCGATTTTCCCCTTGATTTTAATGACTTTTCCCGGTATCGCGAAGCACATATTGCTGATATTACTATAATATAAATAGTTGTTTGAACGCAAGCCAGAAACCTTGACATTTCCTATCGGCATGCTATAATAAGAATGCTCTTTAATAACTAACTTAATAATTACTTGCGGAAATAACCATTTTGGTTGATATAGCTCAATTGGCGAATCCGCTTTAAGCGCGACCACGTCAATAAGAGCTGGGAAATTCGGGTCTGGGATCCTAAGCTTAGGCGAAGGATGAGGGGCTCGAAAAGGAGTGGACAAAATGTCCAAAAAAAACGCTTCGGTGTTGGTGAGCGCGATGGGCGTGCTTACCGGGTTCGGTACGGCTTTTGCCGCCGCTTTCAAAAAGCGCGGTGGTAGGGACGAGGATCTGCATCAGCTTCTGGTGGGATCCAAGTCCGATGACTTCATCGCCAAGATCGTGGATCTGGCGATGAAGATGGTTAACGCGGTTCGCGACAGCTTCTACATCGTCGTGGATTATTCCAAGTCCCTAGCTCAGATGATCCAGTCCGGCAATTACGACTGGGTCAATGACAACATTACGTCGTCGCACTTTCCAATCCAGGTCCAGGGCAAGGCGGAGCTCAATCCCGAGCTCATCCACTACGGAAAATACATGGATTCGGACGACATCGTCCGAGACATGGATAATCGCGGCCTTCGCCCCGCCACGCTACCGGAACTTCTGGCTTTCGGCGCCACTTATCCTGACAAACAGCGCGAGTTTCCTATAGTCGCGCTGGGTTCGGTCTGGCGGTACTGGTATGGCAGTCGCGATGTCGCGTGCCTCTACGGCGTTGGCTCCGGGCGCGGGTTGGGCCTGGTCGTCTGGGGCAGCGGCTGGTACGACGGCTACCGTTTCCTCGCTGTTCGCAAGTAACCGTGGTTCTTGGGACCTCTGGTTTTTAGCTCATCAGAGCTTTGATCCTTGGATCCTTTGAATCCGTCAGCCGTTGTTTGTCGCGAAAGCGTGAACAACGGCTTCTTTATTCTCCGAATAAATATGTGATATAATAGTCTTGGATATTAGGCGAATCTGTTGGCGGCTATGGCTTCCAGCGGCCGAATTCTGGAATTATAAAGTGGGAACGAAATTGGACAAGTCTTATTTCGGAGTGCGTTATAATTTCTTCAAAAATAAAGTTACTTGGTATAGGATATTAAAGGAGTTATGCTCTTAAATAAAATACAGCCCAGAGAGCATTCAATGGGCAGTGGCTTAGACGGTATTCTATACATATTTCGGTCTGGCGGAACTGGAATGGCAATCGCTATGTCGCGTACCTCAACAGCGATGGCTCCAAGCGCAAGTTGAACCTGAACATCTGGGACAGCGACTGGAACGACGACTACCGTTTCCTCGCTGTTCGCAAGTTCCTTTATTTTTCAACAAATCCCGTTTATTTAAACGGGATTTGCGTTAAAAGCTGTTTGCGCCAGCCGCCAAGCATTTTTCCGATTTCATTTAATTTTTCCGAAAGAGTTATATATTTTTTATTATCCAACGCTTTTGCCTCCCAAGCGATTTGCAAAAAGAATTTCAGCAGATCTAAAATATTTGAGGCTTTGGTTATAACCGGTAGTTTTTCTTGTTTGGCCAAATAGCTGGCGGAAAATAATAATTCAATTACTTCCAAAAATAAGGCGTCTATTTTGGAGCCAAGTGTGTATTTGGAATTTTTGGGAAAATGTTGGATGTATTCGTGCCAAAGCTTATAAATTTCAACCAATCTCTGGATAATCGGAATTGAATTCCGTTGGGGGGGGGGCGTTAAAAGAAATATTTTTATGAAAATTCAATTGGCTCATAGTTTTGAAGAAATGATAAGCGTTGAAAATATTTTGGCTGCTTGGCAAGAATTTCAAAAAGGCAAGCGTGCCAGAATTGATGTTGGCGAATTTGAGCTAAGCTTGATGGATAATATTTTTGAGCTTCATCACGACCTAGTTAATCATACTTATAAACACGCTGGATATCAAGCGTTCAATATTTGTGATCCAAAGTCGAGGAATATTCATAAGGCGACTGTGCGGGATCGGCTTGTGCATCGCGGGGTTTATAGAATTTTATATCCATTTTTCGATAGAATTTTCATAAGTGATGCTTTTTCGTGTCGGGAAAACAAAGGAACGCACAGGGCGCTAAACCGATTTCGCAAGCTTGGATATATAGTCAGTAAAAACAATACGCGAACCTGCTGGGTATTGAAATGCGACATAAAAAAGTTTTTTGCCAGCATTGACCATAAAATTCTTTTAGATATTTTAAAAATCTGTATTCCCGATCCAGATATTATGTGGCTTTTGGAAGAAATAATAGAAAGTTTTTCATCAACTCGCGCCGGAGTCGGTTTGCCGCTTGGAAATTTAACTTCCCAGCTTTTTGCCAATGTTTATATGAATGAATTCGATCAGTTTGTGAAGCATAAGTTAAAGGCGAAATTTTATATTAGATACGCGGACGACTTTATTATTTTGTCACACAGAAAAATGTGGCTGGAGAAGGCGTTAAATCCTATCAAGGAATTCTTAAAAAATAAACTGGAATTAGATTTGCATCCAGACAAAATATTTTTAAAGACACTTAACTCTGGAATGGACTTTCTTGGTTGGGCTAATTTTTTTACTCATAGAGTTTTACGGACCAGCACGAAAAGGCGGATGTTGAAAAATTTGGCAATTAGTCAGAATCCGGCAGCCCTCAATTCCTATTTAGGTCTTTTAAAGCACGGTAATGCTTACAAATTGAGTTCAATAATTAAATTCGGGCTTTAAAAAATATTTAAAAAATAGTAAAATGGAAATAATGGATAACTTTTACGAACTGATAATTTTAGGTGCCGGCCCAGCCGGCACGGCCGCTGGCGTTTATGCCAGCCGGAAAAAAATAAAAACCCTGTTGATTGCTGAAAGTTTCGGCGGCCAGGCCACGGTTGCGGCTAAAATAGAGAACATCATCGGCTATACGGATTTAAGCGGCGTCCAAATGGCCCAGGCCTTTGAGAAGCAATTGCGAGCTAATCAGGTAGAAATGGTTTCGGATACAATTACCAGTATTAAAAAAGAAGCGGATATTTTCCAGGTGGCGACTGCTAACAGCGGATTTTTTAAAACCAAAAACATTCTTATTGCCCTGGGAAGGAAGTACAAAAATTTAGAGGTGCCCGGCGAAGAAAAATTTAAAGGACGAGGCGTTGTTTATTGTTCTACTTGCGATGCGCCGCTTTTCAAAGACAAGCCAGTGGCAGTGGCGGGCGCTGGCAACGCCGGCCTCCTCAGCGTTATTGATTTATCTCCGTATGCTTCCAGAATTTACCTTTTGACCAAAAACGAGAATCTTAAGGCGGATGAGGTTTTGCAAGATAAAGTTAAAAATATTCCCAAGGCCGAAATAATTTTGAATGCCAAGATTACAGAGATTGAAGGAGATGTGATGGTGGAGGCCTTAAAATACCAGGATGCTAAGACCGGCGAAATAAAAAGATTAGTGGTGAATGGCGTGTTTGTCCAAATCGGCATGAAGCCGAATATTGAACCAGTCAAAGATTTAATTCAGATAAATAAGACTGGAGAAATCATCGCCGAGCCATTAACCGGTCGGACTTCTGCTCCGGGAATTTGGGCAGCGGGCGATATCACTGATTTGCCTTATAAGCAAATAAGCGTGGCAGTGGGCGATGGAATTAGGGCCCTGTTGGATATTTACGCTGAATTAAGAGGCATAAAGCTCAAGGAATTTATTTAAAAAAATTTCCACTATTTATGCTATAATATATTCTATGTCCAAGAAACTAATAATCGCCAATTTTAAAATGAATCCAGCCACCGAAAAAGAGTGTCTGGATTTGTTTAAACATTATCAAAAAACTGCCAAGAAATTAAAAAATGTGCAATTTGTGATGGCGCCGCCCTTTGTTTTTCTGCCGGCTATTTTAAAAGAGAAAGGAATGGTCGCAGCCCAAGATTGTTTTTATGAAGACAGCGGCGCCTACACCGGCGAAATTTCTCCCCTAATGTTGAAAAATATGGGGGTCAAATATGTAATTGTTGGTCATTCGGAAAGAAGGCAATTGGGCGAAACCGACGAGTTAATCAGCAAAAAATTGCAGGCAGTTTTACGAAATGCCCTCGTTCCGATTTTATGCGTCGGCGAAACCAGAGAAGAAAAAGAATCAGGCAAAAAAGAGGAGGTTATTAAAAGACAAATTTCCAAGGCCTTTAGTAACTTTAAATTTTCAACTTTCCCTCGACCTGAGCTCGGGACGAAGGTGAATTTTAAACTTGTAATTGCCTATGAACCGGTTTGGGCGATCGGCACTGGTTTGGCTGAAAATCCGGACAGCGCCTCAGAAACTATGAATTTTATTTCAAGTGAGATTAAAAAAATAATTAGTAAAGCAGGAATTACCATAATTTATGGCGGCTCGGTCGATGCCGCCAACATTGGAGCATTTCTCGAAAAAACTATTATTCAGGGTGCCCTAGTCGGGGGTGCCAGCTTAAAAAAAGAAGAATTCGCGAGGATTTTAGAAATCGCGGATTTTCACCCTGTTAAATAATTTTTATTCAACAAAAGTTGAATAAAAATTAAAATTTTGGTGTTTGTGGCAAAGCCTTTGTTTTTTGGGGCAACCCCGTTGTTAAAAACCCGAAATTTTAATTAAATAGAGCAAAATTTTATTTAACAGGGCAAGTAAAAATATGGACCAAGAAAATTGTTCAAAAAAATTCGTTTTTGTCAGTTTAGCGGTTTTTTTAATTATTGCAGCCATCGTCGGTTTAGTTTGGGCCTGGTCCGTTTATAAAAAAGCTAATTATCCGACCGGCGCCTCCACAATTACTGTATCAGCCGAAGGCAAAATAACGGTGAAGCCGGACTTGGCCGTTGTTAATTTTTCTGTTGTTACCCAAGGACTTGATCCCAATGATGTCCAGAAGACCAACGATGAGAAAATGGCCAAAGCCATTAATTATTTGAAGACCGCAGCCATTGACGAGAAAGACATCAAGACCACCTCTTATAATTTAGCTCCCCAGTATGATTATAACTGGTGCAACACCGGCGATTCTCATATTTATTGCCCGCCAAAACTCGTCAGCTACACCTTAACGCAGCAAGTGCAAGTTAAATTGCGGGATTTGGCAAAAGTTGGAGAAGTAATCGGCAATTTGCCGGAGCAGGGCGTAAATGAAATTTCCTCAATTAATTTTACGGTTGATAATGATGAGGCACCAAAGATAGAGGCGAGGCAACAGGCGATTGAGAAGGCAATGGCTCAGGCTACATTAATGGCCAAGGCCTCAGGAATCAAAATTGGACGTATTATTAATATTGCTGAAAACGGAGCTTATATGCCGTATCCTTATGCTGAAAAGGCAGCAGTGGGTTTGGGCGGCGGTACGGTTTCGGCATCCTCGCCAATCCAAAGCGGTTCGCAAGATATAACGGTGGATGTGAGCATTACGTACGAAATTCAATAAAAGAAGCGCGATAAATAAACGAATGCAATTTATTGGCGAGACAGACGTAAAAAACAAAAAAGTTTTACTCAGAGCTGATTTTAATGTTGATTTGGACGAAAACGGCAAAATTTTAAGCGATTTTCGGATTCGCGCGGTTTTGCCGACAATTGATTATCTTTTCCAAAATGGGGCTTCCCGAATCATTATCATCAGCCATTTGGGAAAACCGAAAGCCGGAGATGAAAAATTGACTTTAAAGCCGGTTGGAGAAAAACTTCAACAATTATTGGGGAAGCCCGTTGTTTTTTTGGATGATTGCCGGGGAGAAAAAATCAAGAAGGCGATTGGCGAAGCGGCCAACAGTAGCACCATTCTTTTAGAAAATTTGCGTTTTTATCCGGAAGAAGAAAATAATGATAATAATTTTGCCAAAGAATTAGCCAGTTTGGCTGACATTTACGTTAATGACGCTTTTGGTGTTTGTCATCGCCTGAATGCTTCGGTGGCGGCCGTCACTAAGTTTTTACCGAGTTTCGCCGGATTACTGCTGAAGAAAGAAATTGAAAATCTGAATAAGGTGATGGCCGGATTTGAGAGGCCGCTGGTTTTGATTCTGGGCGGGGCAAAAATCTCCACTAAGTTGCCTTTAATTAAAAGTTTTTCCGCGATGGCTGATTCTATTTTATTGGCTGGCGCCTTAGTTAACACTGTTTTAAAGGCCTGGAATTTTTCCGTTGGCCAATCGTTGGTTGAAGATGAAATGATTTCTGAGGCCTCTCAAATTAGTTCTGGTAAAGCCGAGCTGATATTGCCCGGAGATTTTTTGGTCGGGTCATCAATGGAAGCCAAAGCAGCCGAAATCAGGCGTTTAGGCGAAGTGCAAGATGAGGATTGGATTTTGGATATCGGCCCAGCTTCTCAAGTGATGTTTTCCGATATTATTAGAAAAGCTAAAACAATTGTTTGGAATGGGCCGATGGGCTATTTTGAAAACCCGGTTTTTAGCGAAGGCACGAAAAAAGTAATTGAGGCCGTTGCTGCTTCTTCGGCCTTTAGCGTTGTGGGCGGCGGCGAAACTTTGACTGCCCTGGAGGAATGGAGCTTTTTTGATAAAATAAGTTTTGTTTCTACCGGCGGCGGCGCAATGCTGTCTTATTTGGCTGGGGAGAAAATGCCTGGCATTGAAGCATTAAATTAAACAGTATGGACAATATTTGGAAAATTAAGCCATCGGCGCCAGAAGAATTTGTTATTCAAAATAAAAATTATTCCATAACCGCTCTTCAACTTTTTTGGAATAGGGGATTAAAAGACAGCGAATCCATTGAAAAGTTTTTGAACCCCTCTTTGGCTGATTTGTTTTCGCCGAATTTGATGTTGAATATGGCTAAGGGCGCCGAACGGATTGTCTCGGGGATTAAAAACAATGAGCGAATGGCGATATTTGGCGATTATGATACTGATGGCATTTGTTCATCTGTGATTTTAACGAAATTTTTTAAAAGAATTGGTTTTGAAAATTTTGACGTTTTTATTCCCAACCGTTTTAAAGGCGGATACGGTTTGATTACGGATAAAGTTCGGCAAATTGCCCAAGATGGCGTGAAAATTATTATTACGGTGGATTGCGGCATCACTGACATAGAAGAGGTGGAGTTGGCCAAAAGCTTGGGCGTGGAGGTTTTAATTTTTGACCATCATTTGCCTCATACGGATTTGCCTCAAACCTTGATTGTTGACCCGCACCAGCCAGGCGACAATTATCCATTTAAATATCTAACTGCCACTGCCCTGGCTTACAAATTGGTTCAGGTGCTGGCCGAGCAGCTCAACTTTCCCTATAAACAAAGTTTGGAAAAAGAGTTTATAGATTTAATTGCTATTGCCACGGTAGCTGATGTGGCGCCGATTTTTGGCGAAAATCGGATTTTTGTTAAATTCGGCCTTGAGCAATTGAAAAATACTCAAAATTTGGGACTCAAATCATTGTTGGTTGTTTCGGGCCTTGATAAATACAAGACATATAACTCCTATCATATTGGTTTTGTGATTGCGCCGCGACTTAATGCTGTCGGCCGAGTGGAGCATGCGACGCCAGCCGGCCGGATTGAAGATACGGATTATAGTTTTGAACTGCTGATGACGGAAAATGATAATGAGGCCCAGGTCTGGGCGGAAAAAATTGATAATTTTAATGTTGAACGCCAGCGACAAGTTGAAGAGATTTATAATGAGGTGAGCGAAATTATTCAAAAACAAGGCGGTCCGGAAAAGGTGATATTTTTTGGCGATCCCAAATGGTCCAAGGGCGTGATTGGAGTGGTGGCCGGAAAACTCAAAGACAAGTGGCATCGGCCAGTATTTATTTATTCGCAGACCGAAGAAGGCACGAGTTTGGGTTCGGCGCGTTCAATCCCCGGTTTTAATTTGGTGGAGATAATGGATAGGGCGCGTGATTGTTTTGTTGAGTGCGGCGGCCACAGCGAAGCAGCTGGTTTTGTGATAAAAAATGAAGATTTGGAAAGATGCCATCAATTTCTGGAGGAGCAAGCCCGGACGCTATTAAAAGAAGAGGACCTAATTCCGACATTGGAAATTGAGGTAAGTTTAGAGCCGGAGGATATTACTATGAATTTTTGGGATTTGATTCGACAGTTTGAACCATTTGGCAAGACCAATCCTAACCCCATTTTTTTGATGAGGAATGTTTGCTTGGACAAAATGCGTTCCGTTGGGAAAAATGGCAACCATTTAAAGTTGGCAATCGTTAAAAACGGCCGGAGTTTTAATGCGATTAGCTTTAATAGCGCGGAGAAGCTAAAACATTTAACCGAGGGAATGATGGTTGATTTGGTTTTTGTTTTACGGGAAAATGAATGGCAGGGTAGGACATATCTTGATTTTGAACTGGTGGATGTTCGTCCGGTCGCCTAAGCGCTTCCAAGTTTAATTTCTAATTATCTTTTATGATTAAAAAAATTGCTGACAAGATAATTATTTTCACTGATGGCGGGAGCCGGGGCAATCCGGGTCCGGCAGCCATCGGCGTGGTCATTGATGGTATATCCAAGGGCATTAAGGAATACTCGGAATTTATTGACGAGACCACCAACAATGAGGCCGAGTACCAAGCCGTAATTTTTGCCCTGAAAAAAGCGCGGCAGCTGGCTGGCCGGGAAAATTTGGGGAAAGCGGAGGTGGAAATTCGGATTGATTCAGAACTGATAGTTCGACAATTGCGAGGAGAGTACAAGGTGGAAGAAAAAAACCTGCAGCCGCTTTTTATGGAAATTTGGAATTTGCGTTTTGATTTTCCGAAGATAACTTTTAAGGAAATTCCGCGAGAAGAAAATCAAAGAGCCGACAGATTAGTAAACGCTTGTTTGGATAAAGAAAAAAACAAATTATTTTAAAGGTCGCTTCAAATAATATAAAAATTAATTATGGATGAACAAAATACGAATGTTTGTCATTGTCACCATAAGGGCGGCATCATTTTACCGCTTATTCTTGGTTTAAGCTTAATTTTAAGCGCGGCCATTATCGGTTTTGTTTTGTATCAAACCAGAATGGGAGATAAGACCTTGCAGGTGACCGGTTCCGCCACCAAAACAATAAAGTCCGATGTGGTGAAATGGACCAGCGTTTTTAGCCGAACCGTAGCGGTGAGCGATTTAAAATCCGGCTCTAATGCTATGACTCAGGATTTGGAAAATGTGAAAACTTTTTTGAAGGACGCGGGAATTAGTGATGACCAAATCACCACTTCGCCGGTTTTTATGGACCAGCAATACGATTATAACAAAGACAGTTCCAGTCCGACTTATTATAATTTGCGTCAAACTGTAGAGGTGCAATCGGCGGATGTCCAAAAAATTACGGATGTGGCTAAAAATACTCAGTCATTGGTTGAGGCCGGAGTCATTTTTTCCACCCAATCTTTAGAATATTATTATACAAAATTACCCGAGACCAGAGTTGAGCTTTTAGCCAGTGCCGTCAAAGACGCGCAGAATCGGGCCTCGAAAATTGCTGAAAGCAGCGGTCAAAAAATCGGCTTATTGAAATCAGCCAGCGTAGGCGTGGTCCAAGTTTTACCGGTTAATTCCGTGGAAATTTCCGATTACGGCGCTTATGATACTTCCAGTATTGATAAGCAAGTAATGATTACGGTGCGGACAGTTTTCTCAATAAAATAACGAGCAAAGAGCTATGATATTATATATGTCCAAGTTCATTGTCGGCATAGATGAAGTTGGGCGGGGAGCAATAGCCGGACCCTTGGTGATCGGTGCGGCGGCTTGTGTTTGGAATGCCAAAATCGCAAAATCCTTAAAAGGAATCCGAGATTCGAAAAAGCTAACTCCGGCGCAAAGGGAAGAATGGTTCAGAAAATTTAAGAAAATGCCCATTAAGTTTTACACCAGTTCCACCTCCAACAATTTAATTGATAAGAACGGACTTGGCTGGGCCTTAAAAGCGGGAATTCGGAGGGTTTTGAAAAAAATCAATAAAAAGCCCCATCTGGTTTTATTAGACGGCGGAATTTGCGCTCCGAAAGAGTATAAACAAAAAACCATCATTGGAGGCGATGATAAGATTCCTTTAATTAGCGCCGCTTCTATTTATGCCAAAGTCAGACGGGATAAGCTGATGGTAAGATTGGATGGCAGATATCCTTATGGTTTTAAAAACCATAAGGGTTATGGCACTAGAAGGCATTATCAAGATATTAAGAAAAATGGCATTTCCCGTCTCCATCGTCGGAGTTTTTTGAAAAATTTGTCAAAAATCAATAAATCATTAAAATAGGAAATGCGCGGGTGTAGCATTGAGGATGTCGCGGGATTAGTTGAGCGGTTCAACGTCACCCTTCCAAGGTGAAAAGACGGGTTCGACTCCCGTATCCCGCTCTCAGTTTTTCCTAAGTTAATTTACCTCTTGTATTATAAATATTTTTATGCCAGAATATTTATAGAGGTTATTTTTATTCGGATTATTTAATGATTTACGCCAATCTTACTTCAGAAGAAATAAAAAATTTAAACAAAGAACATTTGGTTATTCTTTTTCCGGTCGGTGCCATTGAGCAGCACGGACCGCATTTGCCGGTTGATACAGACGCAAGAATCGTTGAGGCGATTGCCAAGAACGTTGAAGAAAAATTACCCGAAAAAATTATTGTTTTGCCGACTTTTTCTTTTGGCGTGGTGGGAACTCGACCCGGCTCTTTGGATATTGATTACCGGCTTTTTGAGGAGGCGATTTTGGGCATTTCCAAATCCGCCCTGGAACAGGGTTTCAAGAAGATTTTCTTTTTGAATGGTCATGGCGGCAATCAGAATTATTTTGAGGAAATCGTCAGCACCTTAAATGTTGATTACCCCTATGCCGCCACCATTCCGCTTTATCTTTCTGGCAAAAGAGGGACTCAAGCCCTGAAAAAAGTCGGATTTAAATATTGGATCCGCCATGCTGATGAAATTGAAACTTCTTTGATGCTGGCCATTGATGAAAAATCAGTCAAAAAAGATAAAATTGTTGATGAGGTTGGGCCATTAAAAACTCGCGACTATAAACCCTTTGATGAGGGCGCCCTGAAATTATTTTTGCCCTGGGAATACGAGTCGCAATCCGGCGTTTACGGAGAACCGTCCAAAGCCACCAAGGAGATCGGAAAGATTTTATTGAACGAAGCGGCCGATGAGCTTATTGATTTGGTTACTCAATTTGAAAAAATCACACAAAAAATTGAAAAGATTGAAGCGGAAAAACAAAATGGCGGCACCGTTCAATCATCGGCGCCTGCGGCCGAGAATGCATCGTCAGTCAGCGAAGAGGCCGTCGTCAAAAATTCTGACGGCAAAACGAGCACTTGATATTTGCCAAACAAAAAAATCTTTGATAAAATAACAAACATGTTAGCAGTAATAGAAACAGGGGGCAAACAATATTTGGTAAAAGAGGGAGATAAAATAAAAATTGAAAAATTAACTGGCGATTCGGAGAAAAAGATAAAATTCGACCAGGTGCTTTTAGTTTTTGACGGCAAAAAAACCTTTGTCGGCAGGCCTTATGTCAAAGGCGCTAATGTTGAGACCAAAATTTTAAAAACCGGCCGCTCCCGAAAGGTGATTGTTTTCCGTTATCATTCCAAAACCCGTTACCGGAAGAAAAAGGGTCATCGCCAGCACTTTACTGAAGTGGAAATCAAGAAAATCAATTTATAATGCAATTATTGTTCGGAAATCAAATATGACCGGTCAGCCGGTCATATTTTTGTTGATTGCGTAATCCAGATGATTGAGATAGCACTTGATAGTGGATGGCACCAAGCCCAAAAGAACAGCGATTTCATTCGGCTCTTTGTCTTGAAGCAGCAACTCTCCGGTTTTGATGATTCTTTACCAACTTTCTCGATTCCAGCGGTTTTTGATTTTGGGTACGGCTTGCCGAAGTTTTGTCAGGCATTCTCGCAAAGATTTTTCTTTGAATTTAAAGCAGATCGGCGACTCGATTAGTAGGCGGGTGAGGCCAGGCATTTTTAGCACAGTTTCTTTGGAAATTTTTTTAACGACTTCGGTTTTAATAATGTGCATCAATAACCTCCTTATTTGGATTTTTAAAATACTAATTAATGTCTTCCTTCAAAAGCGCCTCTGATGGTTTCGTCATCGGCAAATTCCAATTCGCCGCCAGTGGGCAGGCCGCGGCCTAGACGAGTGATTTTTTTGGTTAAATTTTTCAAGCGGCGCTCTAAATACATAGCAGTCAAATCGCCGTCAGTTGTTGGATTTAGGGCGATGATAATTTCTTCGGCTATTTTACTGGCCAGTTTTTTTATGCGCTCCTCCAACAATTCTATTTTTAAAGATTCATAGCTTTTCGGGTCAGCCGGGTCAATCAAGTTGCCCAAAATGTGATAAGTTCCTTTGAATTGTCGCATTTTTTCAATGGAGAAAGCGTCAATTTCTTTTTCTACCAAACAAATAATATTATTTTTGCGCTGGGGATTGCCGCAAATAGGACAGAGGTCTGAGCCGTTTTTTTCAAACGGCAAATAACATTGGCGGCAGATTTTCAATTCTTGAAGTAAAGTTTTTAGTCCTTCGTCCAAATTTCTGTTTAATTCAGGACGCCGGGTCAAATAAAAAGCCAGTCGTGTCGCTTGGCGCTGGCCAATGGACGGCAATTTTGAAAAAATCTCAATGAATTTTTGAATAGGTTTGGGGAACATGCCAATGTTGTTTAAATTTAGATTAAGTTCTTTATTCAAAAACAGAGCTGATGTCAGACCCATCTTCTCCTCGAAGAGTTTCATCAATTGGTCGAAAAGTAACCAATTCCGGAACGAATTTAAGCCGTATTCTTCCCAATGGACCGTTGCGGTGTTTGGCGATGATGATTTCGGCAGTATTTTTTTCTTCTTCAGAAAGTTCATCCTCGGGTTTTTCCCTGTCTTTGCGATAGATAAACATTACTACATCTGCATCTTGTTCAATAGCACCGGACTCGCGCAAATCCGAAAGTCGCGGCAGTTTGTGGTCGCGTTGCTCAACGGCTCGGGATAGCTGGGAAACCGCCAGAATCGGAACATTTAACTCTCGGGCTAATGCTTTTAGTCCGCGGGAAATTTCTGTAATTTGTTGGACCATGCTGTTGTTGCGATTGTCGCGAGGCATAATTAATTGAAGATAGTCTACGACAACGAGGCCAAGCCCGTGTTCGGCTTGGAGTCGGCGAGCCATGGTTCGGATTCTCATAATGTTGGAGCTGGGGCTGTCTTCAATATAAATTGGCGCGTTGGAAAGGTGATCAATGCCCCGATGCAACAAGTCAAAATCCGTTTCTTCATTAAGACGGCCAGTTCTGATGCGCCACAAATCAACCCCGGACTCGGCGCTGATTAGTCGGTCAACCAATTGGTCGCGAGACATTTCAAAACTGAAAATTCCGACAGGCACTTGTTCTTTTAAGGCAACATTTCTGGCGATGTCAAGCGCCAGAGTCGTTTTACCCAAAGAAGGTCGGGCAGCCAAAACAATCAAGTCCGAGCGCTGTAATCCCGAAAGCTTGGCATCTAACGCCGCAAATCCGGTGGACAGTCCCCGCAGCGGTTTTTCGCCGCGGTGTAATTTTTCAATGCGAGTAAAAGCTTCAACGAGGTCGGGCTTAATGGCTTTAAATTGCTCTCCGATTGAGCGCTGGGTAACTTGGAAAATTTTTTGCTCCACCTCATCCAATACATCCTCAACTTCTCTTTCTTCTTGATAGCCCAATTCGGCGATATTATAGGAGGCGCTGATTAAGTCGCGCAGAATTCTTTTTTGTTGGATGATTTTTGCGTAAGAAACAATATGGCTGGCCGTTGGCACTGAGTTGGCCAAAGAGGCGAGATAACTTGTACCGCCTATTTCCTGGAGTAGGTTTTTTTCCTTCAGTCGGTTCGTTAAACTTAAAATATCAATCGGTTCGTGACGCTGATAGAGTTCCAGTATGGCGGTATAAATTTTTTGGTGGATGGGCCGATAAAAATCTAGGGTGTCCAAAAAATCGGCCACTTTAATGATGGCTTCATTGTCAATTAATAAAGAGCCCAAGATTGACTGTTCGGCCTCCACGTTTTGAGGCGGCAATTTGTCTTGAATTTTTTTCTCTTGTGGTTCTGATGTCATAAGTCTATTTTTTTAAAATTTTCGAGCCGCTTGCAGTGTCTTCAATTAAATATCCTAAATTTTCAACCTCTTTTCTGATTCGGTCAGCTGCTAGCCACTCTTTTTTTTGGCGAGCCGCTTCTCTGGCCTCCGCCATTTTTCTGATTTTTTCCGGAATTTTGGTTTCTTCCAGCGCCGATTTTAAATCCAGGCCCAGGATTTCGTCAAATTCCAAAATCATTTTTTCCATTTCTTGAGGGTTAATTAAGGCGGGCTGGCGATTATAGAATTCTATCAATTGCCACAATACGCCCAAACCTCTGGCGATATTTAAATCATCGGCGACGCTTGACCAGAATTTTTGGCGAAAATCGCTAATTTGCTTTTTTAAATTTTGTTTGGTGGGCCGGGGTTTTTCTTGGCTTAGGCGATTGAGGAATTGGCGGAGATTGTTTAAACTTTTTTGGCCGGATTTTAAGCCATCAAGATCAAAGTTAATTTTTTGCCGATAATGGGTGCCCAAGACAAAATAACGAAAGCTTAGCGGCTCAAAACCCTTTTTGCCCAAATTATTTAAAGTGAAAAGCTGGCCGCCGGATTTGGCCATTTTTTCTTTGTTAATTGTTAAAAATTCGCCGTGCAGCCAGAAGCGGGCGGGAATTTTTCCGAAAGCAGCTTCAGATTGAGCAATCTCGTTGGGATGATGGATGGAGAGATGGTCAATGCCGCCGCAGTGGATATCAAAAACATCCCCGAGGTTTTTTTGAGACATCGCCGAACATTCCAAATGCCAGCCGGGGAAACCAACGCCCCAAGGCGATTGCCATTCCATTTGGCGTTTTTTGTTTTTCGGCGAAAATTTCCACAAGGCAAAATCCCGCGGATTTCTTTTGTCGTGTTGAACTCTTAAACGAGATTTTAATTCGGTTTTTAATAAAGAGGGAATTAATCGGCCGTAGGTTTTTAATTTTGAGGTGTCAAAATAAATACCATCAGTGGTTTTATAGGCGAACCCCTTCTTTTCCAAGATTTTTATTAAATCAATTTGTTCTTGGATGTAATCGGTCGCCTTGCACCAGATGGTTGGCTCCAAAATGTTTAATTTTTTCAGGTCCTCTTTAAAGGCCTGGGTATAAAAATTGGCGATTTCCCAGGCTGATTTTTTCTCTTTTTGGCTGGCTTTTTCTATTTTGTCTTCGCCCTCGTCAGCATTTGACGTTAAGTGACCGACATCGGTAATGTTCATCACGTGTTTTACCTGATAGCCGAATTTCAAGAGCGTCCTTTTAACCAAATCCTCAAAAATATAAGTGCGAAAATTGCCAATGTGAGCATAACCATAAACTGTTGGACCGCAAGTGTACAAACCAACCCTTTTATCTTTTAAAGGTTTGAAAATTTCTTTTTGAGAAGTGAGACTGTTATAAAATTTTAGCTTCAACATACTAAAAGTATTGGGCAGTTATTTTATTGTAGTAAAAATTTTTTCCAAAGGGAATGAACAAGTTATCAACATTTTATCCACGCCATCATTGCGATAGCCATTCTTTGCCGGATTTTTCTATTGCCGGTAGCATCAACTTCAGCATTGCCTTTTCGGCGGAGTTGAAGCTCTTTAAAACGAAACTTCCTGCCTTGGGTCGCGAGTCAATATTGGGTGGCCTAATGCCGATTCTTAACCGCCAGAATTCTTGGCTAGCAATATGGTTAATGATTGAACTGACGCCTTTGTGGCCGGCAGCGCCGCGATTAAATTGAAGCTTATAACTGCCAACCACTAAATCTGAATCATCGTGTACAACCAGGAGATTTTTACGGGCAATCCCGAATCTCTTCATCATCTTTTTTACTACTCGGCCAGATTCATTCATAAATACTTCGGGGGCGGCAATGATGAAATCGTGATTTTCAGAAATTTTAGCGCCCAACTTTTTATTCAAAACAAAATCATTCAACTGCTGGCTCTTTTGCCAGCTTTCAATGACCCGAACTCCGGCATTGTGCCGAGTGTTTTTAAATTTAATGCCTGGATTGCCCAAACCAACAATTAATTTCATAAAGCTTTCTTTATGATTTTACTGCATATTTGCCGAATTGTAAAATTGTTTAAAAAATAATATAATAATAGTAATGGAGCGCTTTTTCATTTTTTATTTATTAAAACAAGCCGTCCTCAGGGTTCTTCGATTTTTACAGCATTGGTATATCGGGGGCTTCCTTTATTTTTGGCGCAAATTACTGGAAATTTTGGAAGGGTTAGATCGGGCGTTTGCCGTACGCATCACTATGAGACACTGGCTTCAGCCGCTTTATCAAGATCGGACAGCGGTAGGTTATATTCTGGGTTTTATTTTTCGAACCAGTCGCATTTTTTTCGGCAGTTTCATTTACGCGCTGATTTTTTTGATAGGCGTAGGAATTTATTTGGCCTGGGCGTTCGCTCCGGCCGCCTTAGTTTTTAAGGCAATTTCTTAAATTATGGCAGAAGAGACCTCTATTAAAAATGTCTATTTTCAAGACCCCAGGTTAAGAATGAGTCTTATTGAACGCCTTTTAACGAGAGTTCTCATTTTCATTTTTTATATTGCCTTGGCGATTGTTGCCGCGCTTTTGATTTTAATGAAGGAATCAAATATTCGCTATCTTGGGTTTTTGCTGGCTATTTTTTTGGTGGATCGGTTCGTTCATTTCAATGAACCGGCTAAAAAATTTGATAAAAAATTTAAGAAGCGATTGGAGAGCGGCCAAAAAATTAATTTAGCCGATTACGCTCAAGATTCTTTTAAGAGATTTTTGGAGGTGGGAGTGGAGAAGACGGCTATTGGCGGCGGTAATTTCTATTTGTGGCTTTTGGATGAATTTTTGTCTTTGAAGGAGTTTCAAAATGTTTTTGCAAAACTGGATGCCAAATCAGACGATTTCCGTTATCATCTCCGTGAAGCTCTTCAAAAAAGAGAAGCGGAAAAGAAAAACAGAAAGGAGCTTTTGGAAATGGCCGAAAGTTTGGCGATTCTTGCTTTTTCTTATTGCCGCGACCCCTATCTTAGGCCCAGGGATTTGTTTTTGTCTTTATTTTTCATCAATGACCCGGAAGTGGGCCGGCTTTTGACTTATTTCAATTTGAATCCGGACGACATCAAGGTGGCGGTGATTTTCAGCGATTTTCGTAAGAAATTATTTGGGCCGCCAGCCATTCCTGCCACCCTAGGTTCATTTATTAAAACATTGCCAAGTCGGCGGCACCGGATTATGAATCGGGCCTGGACCGCCCGGCCAACGAGTTATTTGGATTCAGTCAGCGCTGATTTAACCGATTTGGCGCGCGAAGAGAAAATCGGTTTTTTGATTGGTCATGAGCAGGAGTTTAAAAGATTAATGGACATTCTTTCGCGCTCCAGCAAGAACAATGTGCTTTTGGTGGGAGAGGCGGGAAGCGGCAGAGACACCGTCGTGGAGCATTTGGCGTATAAAATAATTAAAGACGACGTGCCGCCGGAACTTTTTGACAAGAGATTGGTGATGCTTTCCATTAGCTCTATTGTATCGGGAGCCGAACCAGCCGAAATAATCAATCGTACTCACCGTATCATCAATGAAATTTTGACAGCCGGCAACGTTATTCTTTATATTCCCGACATTCATAATTTGGTCCGCACTTCCGGCGAGCATTATTTAAGCATTGCCGATGCTTTAATTCCGATTTTGAATCGCAGCGATTTTCAGGTGATTGGTTCCTGTTCGCCGCAAGATTTCAAGAGAGACATTGAATCAAAGAGCGATTTTGTCTCAACTTTTGAAACTATTCAAGTGCAAGAAATTTCCGAAGAAGAAGCCATTCAGCTTTTGAGCTATGAATCGTTGATTTTGGAAAAGGAGTATAAAATCAATATCACCTTCCGCGCCATTAAGCAGGCGGTAAAAATTAGCCGCCGCTATTTCCGGGAAAAACTTTTACCGGCCAGCGCCGAGGAACTTTTGAAAGAAACCGTGGCCAATGTCCGGAGCCGCGGCGAGAAAAATTTGACTGAGGACGATGTGATTGCAGTAAGTCAAACTAAGATAGATATTCCCTTAAAGGAAGCTACTGCTGAGGAAGCGGCGTCTCTTTTGGGGTTGGAAGATAGAATCCATAAGCGTTTGATTGACCAAGAAGAGTCAGTTAGGGCGGTTAGCCGAGCCTTAAGAGAATATCGCGCCGGCCTTTCGCGTAAGGGCGGACCGATTGCCACTTTTCTTTTTGTGGGGCCGACCGGCGTCGGAAAAACAGAGTTGGCTAAAATTTTAGCCCGTTTGCAGTTCGGTTCTGAGGCGAATATGATTCGTTTTGATATGTCCGAATATCAAGACCGGAAAAGCGTCTTTCGTTTCATTGGCACTCCCGAAGGAGAGGTTAGCGGTAGCTTAACCGATGCAGTTCGGCAAAGGCCATATTCTTTGATTCTTCTGGATGAATTTGAAAAAGCTTATCCGGATATTTTGAATCTGTTCTTGGCGGTTTTTGAGGACGGTCGCTTAACTGATAATTTGGGGCGAGTGGTTGATTTCACCAACACCATTATTATCGCCACTTCCAACGCCCATTCGGATGTGATTAAAGAGGATTTGGAGCAGGGGATAAATATGGAAGATATAACCAAAGACATAAAAAAGCGTTTGGCCGACTATTTCCGACCCGAACTTTTAAACCGTTTTTCGGACATTATTATTTTTAAAACATTAGCGCCGGAAGATTTGCGGAAGATTTGCGTAATTCTTTTAAAAGAAATCACGGATGTTTTAGAAGAAAATCAGGGCGTTGAAGTGAAATTTGAAGATTCGGCCATTGGCGAGCTGGTTAGAATCGGCTACAGTCCGGTTTACGGCGCCAGGCCGCTGCGCAATGCTATTGCTGAAAAAATTAAAAGTATTTTGGCGGATAAAATATTGCGTCAGGAGTTCAATCGGGGCGAACAAATGGTTTTGCGTTTTGACGGCAAACAATTTTTGATTGAAAAAGCTTAAAATTCTATGCGCATCAATAACACAATCAAAACTTTAATTATCTCAGATTTCTTCATTCTTTCGGGCATCGGGCTTATCGGCCCGATTTTTGCCGTTTTTGTCACCAAACAAATTAACGGCGGCGATTTAAAAGTGGTTGGTTTTGCCTCAATGATTTATTTGTTTTGCCGGGCCATTATTCAACTGCTTGTGGCGCGTTTGGTTGACAAACAGAGCAGCGAAAAATACGATTTTGCGTTTTTAGTGGCCGGTTCTTTTCTCTTGGGACTGACGCCGCTCGGCTTTATTTTCAGCTCTTTGCCCTGGCACATTTATGTTTTAGAGGCACTAAACGGCTTGGGTTTTGCCATGGCTCTGCCTTGTTGGTATGCTATTTTTACGCGGCACATTGATAGGGGGAATGAGGGTTTGGAATGGAGCGCGAGCGACACCTCAATCGCTTTTGGTCAGGCGATTGCCGCGGCTGTCGGCGGTCTTTTGGCGGAGAAATACGGCTTTCCGCCGATTTTTCTGCTGATTTCAGCCCTCTCTTTGATTGGCGCCATTTTTCTCATTTTTATTTTCCGCGATTTAAAATCCCAGAAAATAGTGATTCCCAGAGGGTCAAGCGAAGATTTCATCCGGCCGCTTCGCAAACGGCTCATTCACAAACGGATTTATTAAATTTATCAGTCTAGGAATTTCTAACGGGATTGACTTTCTTTTAAAATTAATTAAAATACCAAATAGTAGTGGATATGAGCTTTTGGCTGAAAGGTCGCACTACTTGCAAGAATGTTTCACTGTTATTATGGCAAAAGTAGCTACAGATCAGGAATTTCTTGAGTTCTTGATTCAGGCTCTGGTGGATTATCCAGACGAGGTGAAAGTAACTCGTTCCGTTGATGAAATGGGAGTTCTTCTAACTTTGAAAGTTAATCCCAAAGATATGGGCCGAATCATTGGCCGACAGGGTTCCACTGCTCGATCTATCAGGGCTTTAACCCGTTTAGTTGGCTTAAGGCACAATGCTCGAGTTAATCTCAAGATTATAGAGCCGGAAGGTTCTACCAGAGGAAATTTTAGCCCTTCGGTTGATCAGGTTGTTGAAGACCTGAAGCTCTAATCATTAATTTAGTATTTAAATTAGACCCCTCTTTTTTATAGGAGGGGTCTAATTTTTTTGAGCTATGATTAAATTTCACATTATTACGATTTTTCCAGAGGCGTTCCGATCTTATTTTAATTCCTCACTTATTAAGAAAGCCCAAGACAAGGGTTTAATTAAGATTGATTTTATTAATCCCCGCGATTTTGTCACAGACAAATACAGAAGCGTTGATGAAAAGCCGTTTGGCGGCGGCCCGGGGATGGTAATGAAAATTGAACCAATATATAAGGCGGTTCAATTTTCAAAGTCAAAAGTTAAAAGTCAAAAGTTAAAAATTATCTTATTTTCCGTCAAAGGCAAGAGATTTGAACAGAAAATGGCGCAAAAATTGGCTAAATATAAAGATTTGATATTAATTTGCGGGCATTATGAAGGAGTGGATGAACGGGCGGCAAAATACTTGGCTGATGAGGAAATATCCATTGGCGGTTTTGTCCTTTCCGGCGGCGAAATTCCGGCAATGGTCTTAATTGACGCTGTGTCCCGCTTAATTCCGGGTTTTTTGGGGAACAAGGAATCTATTGAAACCAAAAGGTTTAAAGCGCAAAAAGCCGAGGAATTGCCCAGCTGCCCGGTTTATACGCGGCCCGAGATTTTTTATCCCAATCCTAAAAACAAAAAAATCCGTTGGTCAGCGCCGAAAGTTTTACTTTCCGGAAATCACAAAAAAATAGAAGAATGGCGCAGGAAAAATCTTAAGTAACTTAAGTTTTGATTTTTTTCCTCAGCGTGCTAGTATAATTAAGTCGACTTGTTTAATCAGCTAATTTATTATGTGGTGGATTATTTTAGTTGTCATTTTAGTCATCGTCGTTTGGCCGATCGGCGTTTATAACGGTTTAATCCGTTTGCGCAACCGCGTCAAAGAGGCCTGGTCAGACATTGAAGTTCAACTCAAGCGCCGCTACGATTTGATTCCGAATTTGGTTGAGACCGTCAAAGGATACGCGGTTCATGAAAAAGGCGTTTTTGAAAATGTTACGGCGGCGCGGGCACAGGCGATTTCCGCCAAAGGATTTGGTGAAAAAGCCAGAGCCGAAGACGCCTTGTCTAATACTCTAAAAACCTTATTTGCAGTTTCGGAGAATTATCCGGACCTGAAGGCCAATGCCAATTTTTTGGAATTACAAAGAGAATTGACTGACACCGAAGACAAAATTCAGGCCAGCCGCCGGTTTTACAATAGTAATGTTTTGGCGTTAAACACCAAAATTGAAATTTTTCCCTCAAATATCGTCGCCGGCATTTTTAAATTCCAGAAAGCGGAATTTTTTGAGACCAAGGAGGTAGCGGAAAGAGAACCGGTAAAAGTAAAATTCTAAAAAATGAATTTATATACCCAGCAAACAAAAAACATCAGAAAAACTTGGATTTTGATGAGCTTGTTTTTAGTGGTGATTATAGCTTTGGGCTGGCTTTTGAGCTATTACTATCAGTCCCCGAATATTCTTTATTTTGCCGTGATTTTCAGTTTGGGGATGAATTTTATTAGCTATTGGACTTCGGACAAAATCGTTTTGGGGTTAAGCCATGCCAAGCCGCTTGAACATAATGAGAATCCCGAACTTTATCATATTGTTGAAAATCTTTGCATTACCGCTGGTTTGCCGATGCCGAAAATTTATGTCTTGCCGGAAATGGCGGCGAACGCTTTTGCCACCGGCAGAAATGCCGAGCATGCCGCTTTGGCCGTTACCCAAGGATTGCTTCAAAAGCTGGATAAAACAGAATTGGAAGGAGTGATTAGTCACGAATTGTCGCATATTGGCAACCGCGATATTTTGATTCAGACCATCATCGTGGTTTTAGTCGGATTAGTGGCGATTGTTTCTGATTTATTTTTGCGCGCCAGATTTTTGGGAATGGCTGGCAGGCGAGATGACAATCGTGATGGCGGCCAATTGGGAGCAATTATTATGATTGTCGGCTTGATATTTATTATTCTTTCGCCGATTATCGCCCAATTGATGCAATTGGCAATATCCCGAAAGCGCGAATATCTGGCTGACGCTTCTGGCGCGCTTCTGACTCGCTACCCCGAGGGATTGGCCCGGGCTTTAGAAAAAATTGCCAGCGACCAGACGCCGATGCGTTATACTTCCAATGCCACAGCCCATCTCTACATTTCCAATCCATTCAAGGGTAAGAAAAAAGATTCTTGGCTGGTCAAAATGTTCAGCACACATCCGCCAATTGAAGAAAGGATTAAGATATTGCGTGAAATGAGTGTTTAACTTAAAATAGGGGAATTGGAGGGGTCGCATAGTGGCCTAGTGCGTTCGCTTGGAGAGCGAATATACCGCAAGGTATCGCGAGTTCGAATCTCGCCCCCTCCGCAGGCAACATTTTTTATCGAGGACCGAGATGCATATGAAAAACGAAATTGCCCAGCAATGGGCAGTCTTTCTTTCCAACCGAGAGTTCTTTGATCCTTTCATTTTCAGTTCCGATTTGATAAAATAGGACAAAGGCTAAGATTATAAAAAATAGTTTTTATATTTTATATATTTATATATTGATATGGCAAACCGACCTTTATGCTAAATATTAAAATTTGGAAAATAAAAATGAATATTGAACCGCTCCCAACCCCACGCTACAAGTTCAACGCTGTACGCTTTTTAAAGCCTATTCTTTATGTTGGAGTTTTTTTTTATTGTGTTTTAGTATAGAACAATGAGAAAATATAAAAAAATTAAAAAAATAAAAAAGTTTTGTATAAAAATAGTAAAGTTTTCTTTTGCCTTTTTTATTATTTTGAGTTTAGTTTATACTCCAGGATCACCCCTAGCTAATATTCCTCAAGCTCACGCGGCTGTTCCTGATAAAACCGTTGTTCTTAACTATAATCAAACGATTTTAACCGAAGGAACTTCTTGGATAGTACCCTGGGATTGGAACAGTGGCACAAATACAATTGAGGTAATCGGTGGCGGAGGTGCTGGATGGACAAATACTGCAGGTGCTACTACTGGTGCTGGTGGAGGTGGGGGTGGAGGATATTCTAAAACTACAAATTTAGCTCTTACTCCAGGAGCCACAGTAACTTATCAAATTGGTCAGGGTGGTAAAAATAATGCTGCCGATGGTGGTTCTCCAAACGGAGGAGTGACATATTTTAATGGTTCTGGTTCTACTTGTTCTGGTCAATCTGTTTGTGCTAACGGGGGTTTAGGAGCAACGAGTAGAACTGGTGCTTTAGGAGGTTCAACAACAGGTGCTATTGGTTCAACTTTATGGGCTGGAGGTGCTGGAGGATTAGGAGGACCTGCAACTGCATTAACCAGTGGTGGTGGAGGTGGTGCTGGTGGTCCAACAAAAGTTGGTCAAGTTGGTGGTAATGGATATCAAACAGCTACAGCTGCTACTGGAGGAGGAGGGGGAGGAGGGAATGGTGGTACAAGTTCTACTGCTGGAGTTATAGGAACAACAGCCGGTGGAAATGGTGGTGTAGGAGATGCGGGGGCGGATGGTGGAACAGGAGGGAATGGAGCGGCTGGTACTAATGGAACCGGATCAGGTGCTGGTGGTGGGGGCAGTGATGGTGGTTTTAATGCTGGGCATGGTGCTAGTGGAAATATTGCCGCGATGGGTGGTGTTGGTCCTGGAGGTGGAGGAGGAGGAGCTGGAACATTGACAACCGCAGTGGGTCAGGGCGGGAACGGAGGACTTTATGGTGCTGGTGGAGGTGGAGGAAGATTCGGAGGTAGGGGGGCTCCCGGTGTAATTGTGATTACTTATGGTGGAAGTACAGCATCTAGAACCAGCTGGACTGTACCCGAAGATTGGAACAGCTCAAGCAATAGTATAGAAGTTATCGGAGCAGGCGGGTCGTCATATACGGCAACAGTAGGAAGTGGTGAAGGAGGCGGGGGTGGTGGTGGATATTCTAAAATGACAAATTTATCTCTTACTCCGAAAGGAACGGTCACTTATCAGATTGGTCAAGGTGGTAGAAAAGTACTCGTTGCTGCTGCCACTGCAGGAGAAAACGGAGGTGATACATATTTCAACGGGACTGGGACTACTTGTTCTGGTCAATCTGTTTGTGCTCAAGGTGGAAAAGGTTCAACTAGTGCCACAGGCGCGAACGGAGGTGATTTGACGAACGGTTTGCCTGCTTCGGGAGGAACAAGATGGAGCGGGGGCGCAGGAGGTGCAGGTAGTACTGGTGGAGACTGCGGTGGTGGAGGTGGAGGGGCGGGCGGTTCATCTCAAACTGGGTTAGCGGGAGGAATTTGTTACGCTACGGGTTCCGGTGGAGGTGGTGGAGGTGGTGGCGCGGGAGATAATTCAGGTACTGATTCTACTATTGGAGGTGCGGGTGTTGCGGCCAATGGAGGAGCTGGAGGCTATGGCCCTTCGGGCGCTGCTGGCGGCAGCGGAACTGCTGGTGCTAACACATTTGGAGGTGATGCTCCAGCAGGAACTGGAAGTGGAGGAGGAGGTGGAGATACACCATTTGCAGGAGGAGAAGGAGGAAGTGGTAGCGCTACCACTTACGGAGGAGGCGGTGGAGGTGGAATAGGGGATGGAAACTGGGCACCAACGGGAGCGCTTTTCGGTGGTGACGGTGGACTTTTTGGAGGGGGTGGAGGAGGGGGTGTTCAGAATGGCTTTGGTGCGAATGGAGCCATTATTGTAACTTACAATCCATATTGTATGGCTGTAACCACGGGCAACTGGAGTGATACCAGTATTTGGCAAAACTGTGGTGGTTCTGCGAGTGGAGCAAAACCTATAGCGGGCGATAACGTAGTTATCGCAAGTAAAAATGGAACATCAACAGTTACGGTAACTTTAAATGAAGCTACTCCAGCTCTTGGATCACTTACTATTTTTGGAGTACTTAATACAAGTGGAACTAATTATGCAGTTAATGCAAGTTCAATAAATATAGGAAGCACAGGAACACTTACGGCAAATAATTCACAAATAACTCTAAATGGAACAACAGAAACTTTATTTACACAAACTGGAACATTTACAGCTGGAGGGTCAACGGTAAATATAACTGGAAATGGAAGCATCACTCTTAATTCAGGAACTCCTTCTTTTTATAATTTGATTTTAAATTCAACTGGAACAAAAACTTTAGGCGGAAATGTTACAGCTACAGGTGCATTAACTATTACAGCTGGAACTCTTGATACAGGCGCTACTTTTACTTTAGCCGTTACAGGCGCGACATCTGTCACAGGAACATTAAGTAATACAGGTTCAGGCACAAAAGGTTATCAAGGATTAGTCACAGTTAATAACACGGGAAGTTTTACCAGCGCCGGCGGTGGAGCGCTTACTTTTACAAATGGTCTTACTATTGCATCGGGCGGGACATATTCAAATGCCGGTAATGCCAATGTCAGCTTCGGTGGAATCCTTACAAACAATGCCGCTGGAGCTATGACGGTTGGAACAGGAACCGGAACCTTTACTGCTTCAACAAGTTTAGAAGGTTCGGGCGCTATTACTTTTGGTGGCGCAGTAACTATAAACTCAAATATTGTTTTAACAAATAAAAACACTAATGCTACTGGAATTACTTTTTCTAGCACTTTAAATGGCGGCAATGGAAGTTCAAGCTATGTTAATGGCGATGCTACTCATGTTTCCTATACAAATTTTGCCAACACTACAAATCTAATGGCGACAGGAACTCTGGTGCCGGCGGCGACTGACAACACAATAAACTACACTGGCGCGACTCCTCCGACTTGTAAAACTCCGACCACAAATAATTATTATAACCTGACTTTTAGCGGAGCCAGCGGTGCGATTACTTGTACGGTGACCACGGTCGGCGGCAACATAGTTTCTAGTGGCGGCAATACCTGGTCTACAAGCTTAACAACAGTGTCAGGAAGTTTTACCGAGAGCAGTACAGCAACAATTACCCTGGGAGCCGGTTTGGCAATTAGCGGTACGCTGACTATTTCAGGCGGCACTTTCAACTCTAACGGCCGAACTCTTGGTGTCACCGGTCTTACCACAGTCAACGGAGGCACATACCAGCCATCTACCGCAACCCAAACCTTGACAGGGGGATTAACATTTTCATCGGGTACAATCACTCAAAGCACAGGAGAAATAGATATTGCAGGAAATATGACAGTGTCTGGAACCCCGACCTTTACCAAGAATGCTTCAGGATTAATTAAGTTTAAAGCAGGAACCGCCAATCAAACGCTTACTTCCAGCACAAGAGATTTAGGCAATATCCAGGTTTCTGCAGGCGCTGGAGCCACCACTCTCACCCTCCAAGATGCGCTCAACGCAGACAACATCACTATTGATACCAGCCAGACCTTAGACACAAAAAACGGTGGAAACTGGGCCATCTCCTGCGGAGGCAATTGGGCAAACTCAGGGACGTTTACAGCAAGGACGGGCACAGTAACCCTTGACGGCTCGAGTCAAACTATCTCCGGAACCACCAATTTTTCTGGCTTAACTCTTAACGCAGGAAGCACCGTACATCTAACATCTACCCAAACGTTTGCAGTAACGGGAACTTTTACTGCAGCAGGAAATTCTGGCTCACATATAACTCTTGATGCCACAACAGGATTAAGTCAGGCGCTTTTAAATGTTACAACTGTAGGAACAGTATCTTACGTAGATGCAACGGATATAAACTCAAATGGAGGTTCGCAGGTTCTTGATACAAATGGAACGCTTTCTAATTGTTTGAATTGGATAACCGCTACGCCTCCAACCTTTGTATCAGCTGCCACCAACACTGCCGGCACAGTTGTCACAGTTGCTTTTTCAAAAACAATGGCTGACCCTTCAGGCAAGCATGC
>Ga0315274_10002454_pt1 | contig 28003 bp, 25 predicted proteins | sample YL17G02_20_MG_FD_203700 | JGI IMG/M metagenome (GOLD analysis project Ga0315274, IMG submission 203700) | Sediment microbial communities from Yellowstone Lake, YNP, Wyoming, USA - YL17G02_20 | ecosystem: Environmental > Aquatic > Freshwater > Lake > Sediment | place: USA: Wyoming | collected...
CGCTGGGACTTCGTCCCAGCTCTGACTCTCCAAGAGACGCCCATTGGCTTTCTTGTTCACCCCGCCCCATTGTTTGAAGAAGAAGGGGACTCTGGCGGCGATGCATTGATCGCGGATGTCGATCACCCACTCGCGCGGCATGGGGCGAGCGCCGGGGCCGGACTCGCCGCCTGCGATGACCCAGTCGATGCCGTTGAGATCAATGTTGGGGATGAGGCTCAATAACGGCTCGAAGGAGATGAACTTCACCGCCGCGGCCGTTTGCCTTAGGTGGTCGATGCGCTGGGTGTAGTCGCTGTTCTCGACGGTGACACCCATCCAGACGTTGTCGGGCCATGCCAGCCGGGGGCTGAGTTCCCGGAGTCTCTCGGAGCGTTTCGTCAGGATCTGGAAGCGGTGCTGCGGGGCACGTCGCATCACGTCGAAGACCTTCTCTATGAAATCGAGCGGCACATCTTTGTGGAACAGGTCGCTCATCGAGTTGACGAAGATCGAGCGGGGCTTTCGCCAGCGGAGCGGCAATGCGAGCATGTGCGGGTGAAGGGTGAGGCGGAACCCGTTGCGGTAGTTCGGCTGGCCCATCGCCCGGAGGCGGCGGGCCATGCGCTCGGCGTAGCAGTTCAGACAGCCCGGACTGATCTTTGTGCATCCGGTTACCGGGTTCCACGTACACTCCGTCCATTCGATTTTCGAGTTTGCCGCCATACACCTGCCTCACTGGAATAGCCATCGATTGTACACGCAAGTGATTGCGGAATCAACTACCGGCGCCTCGACTGGTCCCTCTGCCTGAAAAAAGACCTGGGCAGGTGACGAGCATGGACGACCGTTGCTGTCAATCGATCTGGCTGCCGTTTCGCAGAGCGACCATTGGCAGCGGGGGTGTGAGAGGGTACACTACCGGGCTGGTGTAGATACAGTTGAGCACGGGGCGCATGGAATGGCGATTATTACCCTCGAACGGCTGAGCAAGAGGTTTGGCGACATCGTTGCCGTGGACGATGTCGGCTTTGAGGTGGGGCAGGGGGAGACGTTTGGCTTGCTCGGGCCCAATGGGGCGGGCAAGAGCACGACAATCAATATCCTCTGCGGGCTTGTCAGTTGCGCCGCGACGTTCGCCATCTCGATTGTCAGGGAGCGCACCACCGGCACGTGCCAGCGACTGTGCGTGGGCCCGATTTCCCACGCCCACATCCTGGCCGGCAAGGGGCTCGCGTGCTTCTCTACCTGTGCTCTGGTCATCGGCCTGCTCGTCGTCGGGGGCAAGCTGCTCTTCAAGGTGCCCATCGACAGCCCGGTTCTATTCGTGATTGCAGCCGCTTGTGCCTCGCTGTCGTATCAGACCTGTGCATCATAGTTCTCATAACCTCCTGAGGGCAGCCAGAGTGGATTTGAACTCGTAGGTGCCGGGCTGGAGGTCAAGCACGATCAGGCCGGGCCCAGTGCCCGCCTGCGTGATGCCGTTCGCCTTGGCAAGCGGCTGGTTGCCCTCGGTGACGGTCTTTTCGTTGGCGGTCGGCAGGTGCAGCGTGGCGGTCGTGTTGGGCGGCACCACTACGTTCAGGGTCAGGAGTCCCTTGTCGTCGATGTTCCAATTGCTGACGATGCGGCCATAGATACTATCGTGGTGGGCCTTGACCCACTTGAGGGATGGATCGTCCACGATGCCCGGCTTGAGGATGAAATGCTTGAAGCCGGGAGTTTGCGCATCGGTCTTGATGCCGGCCAGGCCCTCGATGAACCATGTGCCGATATACAGGTAGGAGCTGTGGCACAGGGAGTTGTCCATATCCCACGACTCGTACATCGCCGTGGCGCCGCTGCGGAGCATGTCGCCCCAGCCGGGATAGGTGTCCTTGTTCGCCATACCGAACAGCAGGTCCTGGCGGTCGAGGGCGAGCAAAGTCTTGTAGAGGAAGGCGCCGCCCGTGATGCCGGCGTGGATGTGGCCTTTCCGATGGATCAGGATTTCCTCTTCGAGCCGTTTCTCGACGGCTGGCCGCACGTCCTGCGGCGGAAGGTCAACAAGCAATGCGATGGCGAGATACGCCTGGAAGCCGTTGACGTAGCTGTTCTCGGCCGGGATGAAGAACTCGCGATGCACGGCCTTGCGGACCTCGTCGGCGCGGGCCCGGTACTCCTCGGCGTCCGCCTTTCTGCCGATCACGTCCGCGATCTTTGCGGCGGCCTGCAGGTTGTAGATCCAGTAGCAATTGTTGAAGAACAGGGTCTCGCGCGTGTCGCCGTTGACGCCCTTGGCGCCTGGCCAGAGCCAGTCGCCGAGGAAGTCCCACTCGCCGCCCCACCGCCTCAGGATATTGTCCTTCGCCTTCGTCTCCAGGAAGGCGAGCCAGCGTTGGATGGTCGGGAGATTGTCTTCGAGGATGCGGGTATCGCCGTAGCGCTCGTACATTTCCCAGGGCAGCGTGACGCAATAGCCGCTCCAGCCAGGTCCGCCGCCGCCCCAGTAGGTCGGGGCCGTGTAGGGCAGGTTGCCACTCTCGATGGTGTCCTGGACCGCCGCCTTGTCGGCCGTGCCCCAGGCGGCGCTGCCGCCCTGCACGTCGCGCCAGTCCTGGCTCCACTTGGTATAGAACGCCCCGAGGCCGTAGTTGTTCAGGCCGCACTCCGTGGTGGCGTGTGCGTCGCCGCCGTAGCCCATCCGCTCGCGGTGCGGGCAATCGACGACGTAGCCACCGAGGCTGAGGTCCTCGAACGTCCACAGGGTCGTGTCGTAAATCCTATTGAGCAGCTCGTTCGAGCACTCGAACTCCGCCGCACGGGCGTAGTCGGTCCGCACGAGCCAGGCACGCATGTCGTCCACCGCGGGCTTGTACTTGAGTCCCTCAACTGTGACCCATCGGCCGGTAAAGTAATTGAACCGGTTGCGGAACGTCCCTTTGCCTGAGGGGCCGATGATATATTGGCTGTGCAGCCGGTGCGTCATATCCGTGCTGGGCCGCTCGGAGAACTTGAACTCGATCTGATCGCCCGGTCGGCCGCGAACGTTCGCTTCGAGCCACCCGTTGACATTCACGCCGAGGTCCACGCGATAGATGCCGGCCTTGACTTCCTCGACCGCCACCGGGCGAATCTCTTTGATCCGCCGGTTCGGCTCGATCATCTCGGCCGAGACCGCAAGATTCGGCGAATAGACGGTCGCGGGTTTCCACCCGGAGTCGTCGAAGTCCGCCTCGGACCAATTGGGGACTTCTTTATTGGCGTCGTATCGCTCGCCGCCGAAGTGCATGAAGTCCCAGACGCCAAGCAGCGTATTGGGACTGGCGTGCGTGCGCCAACTATCGTCCGTCACGACGCGGACCGCCCCACCATCGCTCAACTTGATGTCCGCCTGCGCGAGGACGATCGGTGTCTGCGGCCTGTCGTCCGTCTTGTACGGGGGGAAGATCGACCAGGAGACGCCCAGCCACAGTGCGATGACGTTCCTGCCCTGCTTGAGCTGGTCGGCAATCTCGTATGTGACGTAGCGTGCCCGTTTGCGATGGTTCGTCACAGCCGGTGCCAGCACGCTGTCGCCCATCCGCTTGCCGTTGACATACAGCTCGTGATAGCCAACGGAGGCCACGTAGACCACCGCCCGCTCCGGCTTGGCGTTGAGATCAAACGTCTGTCGCAGCCACGGATCAGGCACCTTGTTGTCCGTCGGCGGCCAATTCTTGTCCCGGCTGAAGACCTCGCTGATGCCGATCCACCTGCCCAACCAGTCCGATTTCTCCAGCAGTCCCATCGTCCACCGGGCCGGCTTGCTCCAGGCCGACGTCACAGCCCCTTCATCCTTGACTCGCACTTTCCAGTAGCACTCCATTCCCGATCCGAGCGGCTTGCCGCCATAGACGATGTGCACGGACTGGTCCGACGACACCATGCCGGAATCCCAGAGATCGCCCTTGTCGCCATCCAGCAGAGCCTCACTGCTCGCCACGAGGACTTGATACGCCGTCTGCCTCTGGCCGCGGGACCGCGGGTCCACGGCAGTCAGCTTCCAGCTCAGTCGCGGCTGCCGCACGTCGATCCCCAGCGGGTCCGACAGGTACTCGCAGCGCACGTCCGCCACAGTCACGGAACCCTGTCCCCTCGCGATACCGGCGCAGAGCGTGAGCAGGGTGACAAAGCATACAATCCCTTGCATGGGTCTGTTGGTACGAGATGCTCTCATGCTGGCCTCCTGAAACGACAGATCCGACGATCCTCACGGGACCACGGCGCGCAGGCCACGTTTGATCTGCGCGAACCTGGATTATAGCGACCGCAAGGCGCCCACGTCACGCGAAAACGTGCGGAGGCCGCCCAGAGGAATGTGCCTACGGCTGGCTGGAATCGGGGCGTGACGTGGCCGCACCGCCGCCGGGGGTTTCGCGTGTCGCCGCGACGGTGGGCCGCTTGATGCGGATGACAGCCCCGATCAGGACCAGGCCCACCCAGACGCCGCTGGCCATGAGCAGGCCCGCCGCCAGAACCACGCCGATCAGTACAGCCGTTTCCATTACCGGGACCCCACGAAGATGACACTCAGGAAATGTCCAAGAACGTACGCCGCCGCGGCCGCGGCCAGCGCAAGAAGAATGGCGGGAATCTCCACGGCATCGTGCCAGATGAACTGAAAGGACAGGGCGACCGCCACACCGGTAATCATGGACAAGATGCCCGCCAGTGGGCGCGGTTTCTTCAGCCACAGGCCGAGGACTGCCACGGGCAGGATGGCCGGCGCCCAAACCGTGTAGCAGATCAGCAGGCCCTTTATGATGCTGGGGACGGCTACCGCCGCCGCGGCCGCTACGGCGGCAATGCCTACGGTAGCTGCGCGGCCGCAAATGAGTGAGGCCCGATCCGAAATCTTCACGAACGGCCTGATGACGTCCTCCGTGAACGCCACGGCCCCCGCGTTCAGGAGCGAGTCCAGGCTCGACATGATCACGGAGAGCAGCGCCACCAGCAGCAGCGCGTATCCTCCCACCGGCATGATCGTCTTGACCAGTGTCAAGAGCACGTCGTCCTCGCCGGTCCCGGCGGGGACGATCGCACGGGCGACGATGCCCAGCGAGATCATGATCGTGAACCAGACGACGCTGAACAGGCCCGCCAGGACGAAACTGTTCCTCGATGCGCTGGTCGTCTGCGTCGCGAGGGCGCGGTTCGCGTACGGCGGTATCAGAGTCTCGCCGAGAAGAAAGGCGGCTACCAGGCCGAGGATTTGCACCCAGGACGTGGATTGAAAGCCCGCCGCGGTCGCCCCCTTCAATTCGTAGGCCAGGGCGGCGGCGCCATCACGCAACGGCACGAACATTGTGAACAGAAGGATCGCCGGCATGAGGATGGTGAACAGGGTGAACTGGAGAGCGTCGGTCATCACGCTGGCCCGGAGCCCGCCGAAGCTCGTGTACAGCGTCGTTGCGATCGCAATCAGGACGATCGCGATCCATTTGGGAATCCCGAAGACGTCTTTTACCACGACCCCGGCGGCGTTTGCCATCACGGCGGCGAATCCCATGCACAGGCCCACGGAGATCACGCCCGCCAGGATTTGACACGTGCGATTGTACTTCTGGCCGATGGCGTCGCCGAGGGTGTGACAGTTGCTGAGCGACCGCAGTCGTGGCGCAATGAACACGCCGACGAGCATGTTCTGAGCCGCGTAGGCCAGGCCGACCAGCAGGAACAGCAGGCCGCTCTGGAAGCCCTTGCCCACAAAACCAATGGAGAAGCCCGGACCCACGTACGCGGCGCAGAGGCTGCCGAAAATCAGGGCCAGAGGCAGGGAACGCTTCGCCAGGGAGAAGTCGGCGTATTCGCGGGCAGCGCGGGCGCGCACGGCAACCACCGCAAGAATGATGAGATAACCAGCAACGAGCGCCACCGAAGCCACCACACGCACTACCTTATCGGCAAACCAGACTGCCGCGTCCCGGCCGGGACAGGAGCCGCGACCTATTCCTCATGCCCTTCCTGAAACATCTCCTCTTCCAACTCGCTGATGACGGTATCCAGATCGGCCTCCGTGCGAATCCATCCGAACCGCGCATCGACCAGGAACGTGCGGTACCACTCGATGAGGTTCTTGGCGAAGTCCTCATCCTTGCAGTAGATGCCAAAGGAGATTTCGCCGGCGTGGACGCCTGCCTTGCGAGGCATCTGGGGAAAGGCCAGCAGCACGGCACTGCGTGACAGGAGAAACTCGAGGTCGGAGACCTGGCTGTTGTAGATCCGCAGCTGGCCCGATTCAATGGCTTCGGGATACCTTCGGAAGAAGTGTCGGGCCGCGTTGGAGAACCCCGGCACCCGAAGATTCATCGCACGGTGCACCCGGACATCCGGATATTCCTCAAGGATTGTGTGGAGCTGGCTGAGATAGTCATCCATGGGCTGCCGCTCGCCTTCGAACAGCATGCAGGTCCACAACTCCCCGTTGCCCGTCGCATCGAGCTGGTCCTCAAGCATCCGCTTGGCCACGTCGTAGGTTTCGCGCCGGTTCCCGAGCACCTTCAACTGGCGCTCCATCAGGATGTTCGCCCAGGGCGGCATGTCACTCGGCAGCGACTCGGGCGGGCAAACGCCCAGCCGCGTCATCAGACGAAGGAACTGCTTGTGCTCCGAGCCGTAGAATCTCCGCCCCACCACGCTGCCGACGTTTCCATTGCATTCCAGGCCGTACTTCTTGTGGTAGCCGAAGGACAGCCGGTGAATCTCGAAGCCCTGCTCGGCAAGCATCTTCTCCAGCTCGTCAATCAGGTGCACGGCCTGCTTTTCAGGCGCCTTGTCGATCGACAGGTGCACATTCGGGCACAGCACGATGGGCCGCTTGCCCAGGAGCTTCCCCAGCGCACCGAACTCGCTGACGGCATCCTCCAGCTCCTGCCGTCCATCGTATCGCTCGATGCAGACAAACACCACCAGCACGTCCTTGAAGGTGACCCGCGCCTGTGGCGGCGAGATCGTGGACGGGTCGATCCGCGTGCTTGGCTCTTTGTCCTCAAAGTAACAGGAAGAACACTGGTAACTATCCAGGATCATATCACTACATCGATTCTCCGGCGGCTTTACTGCAGGTGCGCGTGGCTTCGGCTGTGGTCCCGCGTTGACGCCTTAGCCTTCTTCGAGCGGGAGGCAATCCCTGCATCAACGCGGGAGATAAAAAGGCCGACATCCGGCGTCAACACACGATCGCCGAATCCTGCGCTGTTCATCAGCCGCACCACCTCCGTCGCCTCCCAAAAGTCCGGGGACTCGCGGATCCGCTTGGCCTCCTCGCGAGTCAGCGACTTCAGGAAGGTGGGCAGACACCCGTCGCGAAGCGCGCCCGCGTAGTCCGCCAGCAGCTCCTGGATTTCTCTGTCTGTGTTCGGCATCGTTAACCGCTCCTTTAGGACCCATGCAAGAATCCTGCGTGGGTCCGTATCGAAAGGACACTCAGTCCTCTTCGCAGTATTCCTTCAACATTCGTCTCAATTTCAGCACAGTTCGAAACTCCAACATCTTCACAGCGCCGACCGTCGTCTCCAACTGGTTGGCAATCGCCCGGTTGGACATCCCGGCCATCCACAGCTCCATCGCCTTACGCTCCCGGGCCTTGAGCTTGCCGAGCATCCGGTGCAGGACCTGCTTGAGCTCCGTTTGCGAGAGCAGGTCACACAGGCCCAGCTCCGGCGCCACGAGGTTCTGCATATCGTTCGCGGACAGGTACGAGCTTCGATTCATCCTCCGGTACACCTCGCGAAGCCGCTTACGCATGTAGTACAGGTACACCGTTCGCAGGAGTTGCCCTTCGCTGTCGATGGCCCGCAAATGGTCCGGGTTTTCCCAGATATCCGCGTACACATCCTCCAGCACGTCCTCGCACTCGACCTCGTTGCCGAGGTAGCGATGCAGGTGCCTTATGAAAATGCCAAAGGTCGATCGGACAAAGGGCTCCATCGCCCGGCGTCTCGATTCGGCGTCGGAGGACGTGAGCTCCTTCAGAGCGTTTCGCAGCGCTTTATCCATACCGGTTACTGCATTCCCCGATTCTCAACTGGTTTTCAGCCTCCCCATCCGCAGGATGCCGGGGTCAATCCCGTGGCCATCTGCGGCGGAAGGCGCGGGGCCCAACCCCGCAAATCTCCATTCTAACGTAGAGATATGAGGAATTCAACCGGTAAACGCCCATGCACAATGCCGACAAAGCCATCCTCAGACAAAAACCTGAGGATATGACTCATTGCCTGCCAGATATCAATCAACCAGACTCCCCTGGAATCATCTCCTCACTCGACCCTCAGAATCCGTACACCGGTCTGAGCTCATCTCCGGTCGGCAAGTGGTCGTAGAACTCGCCGCGCGTGCCGACGTAGCCGATCCCCTCTCTTCGTAGGCGGACCCGGCTGATTGAGCCATTGCTATTGGTAATGTGCACCGTCACATAGTCGATCTCTTGCCGCATGTGGACACGCTCAGCCTGTGCGCGACTCTTGTCTTCTTCATTGCTGATCATATACCCGGCGGCTCCTCCGATGGCCGCGCCGATGACGGTGGCCCCCGTGTTGCCGCCAATCGCCTGGCCCAGACCTGCCCCCGCCAACAATCCCACCACCACCCCAGTCTGCGCCGCGGTCCGGCAGCCCGCCATCATCAGCAAACCCGCTGCTGTCCCCATCAGGATGGCTGTTCCGGTTCTGCGGGTCGCGAGGCCGCACCTCCCCGTATCGGAGAGTGGTCCAATGGCATTGGAAGGATTAGAGCTCATCATCGTCCTCTTTGCTGGCCGGTTCTTGCCCGGGGGCCTCCGTCGTGGCGGCGCCTGCCGTCAATTGCGTGGCCGAATCCTTCTTTGAGGCATCCAACAGATCCCTCGTCTCGGTATCCGGAACCTTCTGGCTATCGGGCGAGCTCGACAACGGAGCCACCGTTGCGGGTTCCACCTGGGTCGCCGCTGGACTCTGAGCTTGAGCATCCGGCACGGCTTGCGGGTCAGAGCCGGCCTTATCCGCCGGCCCGGCGTCCTTCTCCATCTTGTCGAGCAGCTTTAGCAGTGCGGTCGCCGCTCCAGCATTCCTGGCGTCCTGGCTGGCCCGCTCCAGAGGCTCACGCGCATAGCCCGTCTCCCCGGTGCCCAACAGATGGTAACCGAGCAGGAGCTGCAGGTCGGCGTTGTCGCCCGATTCATCCTGCTCATTCAAGAGCTTCTCGATCTGCTTGAACAACACATCATCGTTGGCATACAGGCCGCGAGGATAGAAGGCGCCTTCCTTCTCCGGCGAGACCTTCATGAGGGCCTCCCGGAGCACGTCGGCCGCCTTGGAATACTGCTCGTTGGCAAACAGGGCCTGGGCATAAGCGAACGGCAGGATCATATCTCCCGGCGACAGGTCCATCGCCCTGGCGAACTTGTCCGCCGCCGTGCCGTAATCGCCGGACTCGAAGCTCTTGACGCCTTCCTCGAACTTCGTATCCGCTGGAGTCTGCGGCGCCGGCTCCGCCTTCTGCTTGGCGAGCCTCTCGCGGACGTCGGCGTAGCCGCTCTGATTCTGCGCCGATGCATCATCCGTGCTCTGGTAGGTGGTCACGGAGCCATCGTCGTTGTAGTAGTTATACGTGTAGTAGTTGTTCGTCCCCGTCACGACCTCGCTTGCCACGGGGTAGTATCCGTACCAGACGTAGGGGTGATAGCCATACCAGTAGTACCGCATGTACGTGTAATCCTCGGGCCAGTAACCGCCCAGGCTGATGAACACATACTTGCGATGGTAGTACGGGTACACGGAATCGAAGCAGAAATGCGGGCCGAAGCGGTACCCAACTGTGAACCAATACGACGGCCAGATGACTCGGTGACGCAGTTGACGATGCACATCGTAGTAGCTGTAGAGGTGATGCGGACGGTACGTGATCAGGTCCGGCCGGTCGCGGTACGATGCGTGCAGGTAAGACCGCCGATACCCGAAGGACCCTGTATGAAGCGTCCTCTCTGCCAGATTCCTATCGGCGGGTCTGGAATCCCTCCGGCCCAGATGCTCGTTCAGCCGCGAGCCGAGTTGATCCCGCCGGGCTACGGCTTCCGCCTGTTGTCTCTGCGCGTCCAGAGCCGCGTTCTTGCGGTCGCCCACCCGATTGATCACCTCAGCCCGCCGGGTGTCGATGCGGTTCTGAAGGCTCGATCTGGTCTGTACGCCGGGAGCAGGTTGAGCCCCTGACGTCGGAGTCCGGGTCTGCGGGCTGGTGGATCCGGCCACCTGGCTCTTCTGCGTCCGCGGACCTACCTGCCGCTCCTGCACCCGCGACAGCACCGATCTCCTGTCGGTTGCGGTCCCCTTAGCGGGGTCTTTGGCCGCTTGCGACGCAACACCCTGTTGTGGCGCTGCCTTCGGCCCGACAGTCTGCCGCGACTGTCCAAGAGCCGGCGTAGATTCCTCCGCCGGAGTCTTTGCCTCAGCCGAGCCTCTCTTTGCACCGATACGGCCCAGGAGTGATCTCCGGTCGGTGGCGGTGCGCTCGGTGGAGCTCGTTGTCCCCTGCGAGGAGCTCTGCGGCGCCGATCTCGACGGCAGTGAGAACCGCTGGGACCTCGTGCTCACAGGTGTTCTATCGATTGCCGAAGGCGAGCTCTGAGCCACTGGGCTTTGCGGCGACGGCTGCGGCGCGACTGTATTGGGTGTGCTGGACCTGCCCGCCGAATCAGAGGATGACTGCCTCGGTCTCAAAATGATCTGTCGCTGTGCCATGCGATCCACCACGGACCTGCGCGTAGCACCGCTGTCCACAGATGTGTCCGGTGCGGACGCTCGTGGCGTCGCCAGACTCTGCATGGTCGGGCTTTCGATCCGTGTCTCGCCGCCCTGACCTCCCAGCGAGCTGAACGTGTCCGTTTGGGGCGAACTGGAAGTGCCCCCGAACGATGGTGAACTGTCTCGTTGGGGGCTGAAGACAGTCCCGGACCGTGAACGGCTGGAAGGCACCCACCGCGTGCTGAAATCCTGCGAAGGGGCACGACTCGGCGCCGGCGCCGTGAACGACGGCGGCGAGGGTCTCGTCGGCACCGACCCGCTTGAGAACGGGCTCGAACGCATTGTTGCGGGCGGCCGACTCGGACTGGCCGAGGGTCTCGATGGCGATATCGAACGTGGTGCACTGGGCGTGAACGATGGTCTCGATGGCGCCGCTGCCCGCGGAGGACTGAACGATGGCCTGGAAGGCGCCATTGAAGGCGATCTGCCGGAGCTGGATGGAGAGCCTGAGCTACGGGATGGCCCTGGGCTCGGGCTGGGCCTCATGGCCTCGCGTCTTGCAGCCATGCCGTTCACCACCGCACTCCGATCTGAGCCGCCCCGAGCGGCCATCACGCTTGGTGTCGTCTGCAGAAGGCTCGATAGGCGGAGGCCCGCGAGCGAAAAACCGGCCTGGTAAGTCTCTAAAGCCCCCCCGCCCCGGCTCTGCGAACCGAACCAGAACTGTGCCAGACGAGAACCCGATGACCCGATCAGCAGGGCCACGGTAAGCACCACAGACACTACAGCCGCTCTGCGGTCATTTCTCTCACCTGTGGCAAACATGGTTGTCTCCTTTCCTTCCCCGGCGGCATCACGATTCACCCAGCCCCAACCGGCCGCCGGAACCCCACACGTCAAAGCGTGGGAGGGTGATCAAGAGTGATACTTCACAGTGATAAGGGCTGCTATTATAAACATACTTCTGCAAAGGCTTTACGGTTTGCAGGGCTACGATGGGAATGGGAAAAGCCGCCAAACCGCTCATTTTCACAGTCGCTCGAGCCATCTTTGTGCTCCTGACTACACGTTGCCTTCGGCCCTATCTCTTCTACCCTATTAAGGCGCCACCGCCAAGGACGGTCACGCAAAAAGTGCCGATTTGGGGTCCTTTCTTTGGAATCTGCCCGGGCGGGCTCTTTGGGGCCCGTTTCGGCTCTGTGTGCGGATCATTGGGCCGAAGCGAACGTCTCGCAGATCGGGCGTACTGTTTTTGACGCGGATGGGATAAGATTTTCACTTGACACAGGTTGTGCCCGAAAGTATTTAAGGGTATCCTATACCGTTTCGGAGAAACATACTCTGCGGGTGATTTGCAGATAGATTGGAGTGCTGAACCATGCTACCGATGAGGAAAATGAGCCGGAGTGCCGTCCATATGAGACGGGCACACCATCGACTCAAACCGATCAACTACTCGGTGTGTCCGAAGTGCGACCAGGCAAAATTGCCCCATGCCGCATGCGGCAACTGTGGGTATGTACATCCCGGACTCACCCTGAAACTGGGCAAGGAGGAAACCACCTAAGCATGCGTATCGCTGTGGACGCCATGGGAGGGGATCACGCCCCCGACGAAATCATCACAGGAGCGTTGGCGGCGTTGCCCCGGCTCGACCGGGATGACACGATAGTCCTGGTTGGGCCACAGGAGTTGTTGGAGCAGAAGCTGGCCAGTCTGAAGTACGTGAAGGATCGCGTCAGTATCGTTGATGCGCCCGACGTGATCGCCATGGACGAAAAGCCCATTGATAGCCTGCGACAGAAGCCCCGAAGCTCGATTGGGGTTTTGGCGAAATTGGCGAAGCTGGATCAGGCCGATGCCGTCATTTCCGCAGGCAACACCGGGGCGTGCGTGGCGGCGTTTCAGATGCGTATGCGCACGCTGCCGGGGGTAAACCGCCCCGGGATTGCCGTCGTCTTTCCAACCACCGAAAACCCCGTCACCATCTGCGATGTGGGAGCGAACATCGCGTGCAAGCCGATCAACCTCTACCAGTACGGGCTGATGGCGAGCATTTACTCAAGGCATTTCCTCAAGGTCCAGAACCCGCGAGTCGGATTGATGAGCATCGGGGAGGAGGAAGCCAAGGGTAATGAGATCGTCAAGCGAACCCGGGAGTTGATGCGCAGCGACCCGCGGCTGAACTTCATCGGAAACGTCGAGGGAAGCGACATCTTCCGGGGGGTCTGCGATGTGATCGTCTGCGAGGGATTCGTCGGGAACGTGATCCTGAAGCTCACAGAGGGAGCGGTGGAGGGATTGTTCCGGGCCATCAAGCAGGAACTGAACCCATGGTTGGGGCTGATATTCAAGCCGACCATCATGCGGGTCTATCAAAAACACGACTACAATGAATACGGGGGCGCTCCCCTGCTGGGCATCAACGGCACCGCCCTGATCTGCCATGGGGCCAGCCGCGCCCGCACCATCAGCAACGCCGTCGTCACCGCCAAGACCTGCCACACGCAAGGGATCAACGACAAGATTATGGAGTGTCTCTCGGAAGCTTGCGGAAGGACTTCGGATGCACAAGGAATTTGAGGACTGCCCCCTCACGAACCGCGCCGTGATTACCGGGTGCGGTTCTTTCGTTCCGTCGTCGATTCTGACCAATGAGGATCTCGCCCACAAGGTGGATACCTCGGACGAATGGATCACCACGCGGACGGGGATCAAGTCCAGGCATATCACGACGGATGGGGAGACAACCGCCTACCTGGCTACCGAGGCGGCCAACCGGGCATTGGCCTGCGCCGGCCTCAACGGCGAGGATGTCGATTTGATCTCGGTGGCGACGATCACCCCGGAGATGGTCTTTCCCTCCACCGCCTGCTTTGTGCAGCAGGCGATCGGCGCCAAGAATGCATGGGTGTTCGATCTGGCGGCCGCCTGCAGCGGCTTCGTCTATTCGCTGCACCTGGTCCAGCAGCTCATTGAGAACGGGCGGCTCAACAGCGCCCTGGTGATCGGGGCCGAGACGCTCACCAAGATCACGAACTGGAAGGACCGGACCAGTTGCATTCTCTTTGGAGATGGGGCCGGTGCCGTGGTCCTTCAGCGCAAGGACAACGCCGGACGGGGCATCATTTACAGCACGCTGGGCGCAGACGGAACCTACTGGGAGACACTGAATTGCCGGGCCCACGGGTCGCGCAATCCGGCGACCAAGCCGCTGAGTGATCCGGATATGGTGTATATGCAGATCAAGGGCAGAGAAGTATATCAGCAGGCAGTGCGGCGAATCGTCGATGCCGTCACGGACTGCATGAGCCACTGCGGCCTGACCATAGACGATGTCGCCATGGTCATCTCACACCAGATGAATGCACGGATCATCGAATCCGCCGCCAAAAGGCTGGAACTGCCCCCCGAGAAAGTGTTCATCAATATTCAAGACTACGGCAACACCTCGGCCGCGTCCGTGCCCATCGCCTTCGATGAATGCATGCGGCAGGGCAAGCTCAAAAAGGGCGATATCGTGATCTTTGTGGCGTTCGGCGCCGGCGTCACCTGGGGCGCGAACATCATCGAGATTTAGGGTGCCGTCGCGAGAAGACGGAGCGTCACCCGCATCACGTGGGTGTGGATTGAAACAAGGACACGAACGATGAAGACCGCCTTTCTGTTTCCCGGACAGGGCGCCCAGGTCGTGGGCATGGGGGCCGACATCGCGGCAGCATTTCCCGCAGCGGCGGCAATGTTCGAGCGGGCCAACGAGATCGTCGGGTTCGACCTGCGAAGGATCTGCTTTGAGGGCCCGGCGGACCGGCTCAACAGCACGAGCATTTCCCAGCCGGCCATCTTCGTGACCTCCGCTGCCCTGCTGGAGGTCCTGCGAGCCAGTGCGACCGGGCAGAACATCCGACCTGATGTCACGGCGGGACTGAGCCTGGGCGAATACACCGCCTTGTATGCAGCCGGGGCCATCGGCTTTGACGATGGAGTGAGGCTGGTCAAGAGGCGAGGCGAGGCGATGCAGGCCGCCGCCGATGCCACCGAAGGGACTATGGTGAGCCTCCTGGGCCTCGACGAGGATAAGGTGCGGCAACTGTGCGATGAAGCCCGGGGCGGCGAGTTGCTCGAACCGGTCAATTTCAACTGTCCCGGCCAGGTCGTGATCAGCGGCACGCTCGGCGCCTGCGAAAGGGCCGAACGTCTGACCGAGAAGTACGGGGCGATCAAAGCGATCCGGCTGGAGGTCGCCGGGGCCTTTCATACAACCATGATGACGCCTGCGGCGCAAGCCCTCCGGCAAGCCCTCGTGCAGATGCAGATCTCGCAGCCGCCGGCCATCCGAACGATCGCGAACATCACGGCCGACTACTATCGCGGCCCCGAGAGTGTCATCGAGGGCCTGACCCGACAGCTTACCAGTCCGATCCTTTGGGAGAAATGCATGGAGCGTCTCCTGGCCGACCGGGTCGAGGAGTTTTACGAGATCGGTCCCGGCAGGGTCCTCACCGGGCTGATGAAACGCATCAACAGAAGAACGAAAGTGACGAATATCAGCGACCTGACTTCCCTCACGGCCGTGATTGGATGATCGTGCGTGCCATGGATTCTGGAGGTGAAAAGATGGCGGAAAAACGACTTGCCGTAGTCACCGGCGCCGCGCGAGGCATCGGCCGAGCCATTGTCTTCGAGCTGCTCAGGCAAGGCCGGCTCGTCGCGGGACTGGACATCGTAGAGGACCAGCTCAAGGACCTGGAGCGGGCGGTCAAGGAGGCCGGCTTTGAGGTCGTGACGCGATGCCTCGACATCACAAGGACCGATAAGCTCACGGAGGTGCTGGAGTCCCTGGCCGACGGGTACGGCGGCATCGGAATCCTCGTCAACAACGCGGGGATTACCCGTGACAAGCTGATGATTCAGATGGATGACGAGGACTTCGACAAGGTCATCAACGTGAATCTGCGTGCCGCGTTCGTGGCGACGCGGGTGGCCGCCCGTTCGATGATCCGCAACAAGTTTGGCCGAATCGTGAGCATCAGCTCGGTGGCGGGCGTGATGGGGCAGGCCGGCTCCGCCAACTACGCCGCCAGCAAGGCCGGGCTGATCGGCATGACGAAATCGATCGCCCGGGAGATCGGCAAGAAAGGCGTTACGGCCAACTGCATCGCCCCCGGGTTCATTCAGACGGATATGACCGCCAGACTGCCCGACATGGTCAAAGAGGCCGCCATGGAGGTCATCCCGGTCAAACGATTCGGCACCGTCGAGGACGTCGCCCGGGCTGTCGCTTTCCTGGCCGGCGACGATTCCGGCTATGTCACCGGACAGGTCCTCTGCGTCGATGGCGGCATGGCCATGTAAAAAAAATCAGAAAATGGTTGTTGAAGTCCGCCCGGAGCCGTATGATACCGCCCAACATCGGGAGGGTGGTATGGAGCACATAGATCAAGGCTATTGCAACCGAGACCTTACAAGAGAATTCCGATTCTGTTAAGGAGGATACCAAGTGAGTATCGACGAGGTGGATGTCCAAGCGATTGAGAATAAGGTGATCGAGATCATCAGCGAACAGATGGGCGTTGATAAGACGGAAGTAACCCGCGACACCTCCTTCATCAACGACCTGAATGCCGACTCCCTGGACACCGTGGAGCTCGTCATGGAATTCGAGGACGAATTCGATATGAGTATTCCCGATGAGGAGGCGGAGAAGATTCAGACGGTCGGCGCCGCCGTCGAGTACATCGTCAACATCGCACAAACCAAGAAGAAGGAAAGCACGTAGCCCCAATGGACAGACGCCGAGTGGTCATAACGGGCCTGGGCTGCATCACCTCGCTGTCCGAATCCGCCGATGGTCTGTTTAGCGCGCTGTGCGAAGGCAGGAGTGGGGTTACCACGATCGAGTCCTTCGACGCCACTGCGTTCTCCGTTCATTTCGGAGGCGAGATCAAGCACTTCGAAGTGACCAAGTACATCGACAGGCGCGAAGCCAAGCGCATGGACCGGTTCAGCGAGTTTGCGGTTGCGGCGGCGATCCAGGCGGTCCAGGACAGCGGTTTGGACCTGACCAAAGAGGACCCCTACCGGATCGGCGCCATCGTCGGGACGGGCATCGGCGGCATCAAGGAGATTGAGGAGCAGCACGTTCGGCTGATCGAGAAAGGACCGAGCAAGGTTTCGCCGTTTTGCGTGCCGCGGCTGATGTCGAACGCCGCCAGCGGCAACATCGCGATCCAGTTCGGCCTGCGGGGCCCGAGCTTCTCCGTCTCCAGTGCTTGTGCTTCCGGAAACCACACCATCGGCGAAGCATTCTGGAACGTCGCCAGCGGACGCAGCGACGTGATCGTCAGCGGCGGCTCGGAGGCTGCCCTGACCCCCATCGGGCTTGGCTCGTTTTGCGCCGCCCGATCGCTGAGCACACGAAACGACAACCCGCCGATAGCCTCTCGACCTTTTGACCGCGACCGCGACGGTTTTGTCCTGGCCGAGGGGGCCGGTATCCTGATCCTCGAAGAGTACGAGCGAGCCAGGAAGCGAGGCGCCCGGATCTACGCCGAGCTATTGGGGTACGCCGCCACCGACGACGGCTATCATATCACCGCCCCGTTGCCCAACGGCGAGGGGGCGGCGATGGCCATGAAACTGGCTGTGGCCGATGCAAAAATCGACCCCGAGGGCGTCGACTACATCAACGCCCACGGGACCAGCACCGAACTGAACGACATCGCAGAAAGCATGGCTATCAAGACGGTCTTTGGCGAGTATGCCTATAAGATCCCCATCAGCTCGACCAAAAGCTGTCTGGGGCACATGCTGGGCGCCACAGCCGCCGTGGAGTTGATCGCGGCCATCAAGACCATCAACAACGGCGTTATCCCCCCCACCATCAACCTCGACAACCAGGATGAGCGGTGCGACCTCAAGATGGACTACGTTCCCTTGACGGCCCGGGAGATGAAGGTGGATATCGCCCTGAGCAATTCCTTTGGCTTCGGCGGCCACAACGCGTGCATCGTCGTCGGCAGAGTCTGAACCGACCCTCGGCATTCAGGTGACGCGGTGTTCCCCCAGTGAATAGAAGCGTGCGGGCATTCTTCCCCTATCCGTTTACCGGTATGCCTGGTCACGCCCGACGCCAGTAATGGTCAGTTCCACGATGACACCGTGTTTGCCGAGGAAGCCGGGGAAGTGGCCGAGGCCGCGAGTGATGTACAGCCGCGTGCTGCCGAATTGAAACCATCCTTCATCCAGAAATCGGCCGTACTTCGATCCGACGGGCAAGCTGCCAATCCATGGGAGTCTGACCTTGCCGTTGTGTGTGTGCCCCGCGACGGCAACGGGGACGTCCAGCCGGCTGAAGATCTTGATGTTGTCCGGGGTGTGCGTCAGACCGATGGCGAACGGGGCCTGCGGCCGTGAGGGCAGGACGCGGCGGTCCCACGGCCACTCCAGGCCGACGATCTCGATGCCAAGGGCCGGCACGACATATCCGGCGTTGGAGAGCAGGTGTATCGAATTCTCTTGGGCAAGGTGAGCGATCAGCCCGGCGCGACGCCGCTCGTAGTCGTGGTTGCCGCGGACGCAGAAAACGCCGTGGCTCGGGCACAGGCCAGCGATGGCTCGCATCACCTCCGGCAGCAACGTTGGATTCTCGCCCAGGTCCCCAAGCACGAAGACCAGGTCGTATCGCTCGCCGGCCAGCGCCGCCAGCGAGGCCCGCAGCTTCTTCAGATTGGATTGCCGGGTACAATGCAGATCCGAGAGCACGAGGCAGCGAACGGAGCCGGGGCCCTCGGGCGACAGCGTTGCCTCAACGGTAATGCGACGCAGGATGATCCCCGGCGCGAGCGGCCGCTCCCCGGCGGTCCCGACGCCGTGATCGATCGTTCGAATCCCGAATCGGTACGGAAACAGAAAGTGAACAATGATCAGGAGGTTGAGCAGGGATGACAGGAGGAGCCAGAACGCCGCCCAGCCGCCCGCCTGCGTCAGCGCCAGCAGAAACGGAATCGCCAGCACCGCACAGGCCAACCAGACGACGAGGTTTCTTAGGACGATCCGTGCTGCCGTGCGGACATAAGTCCCGAGCACCCTGCCGCACAACTCACAATAGAGGCAGCATTCGCCAATGACCAGCACGACCAGCGACACCAGAAAGGGTGCCGTCGTGATTCGCTCACGCCAGTCAATCCATGCCAGCAAATGATCCATATGCACCCGCTGTCGTTCATAATCCGTTCCTTCAGAGCAACGGGATGCTATCAGAACAACGCAGGATATGCAAGCAAAGCCCGCATGAGCCGGCCGCAAATGGCGGGCAACCTGCCGGGGCCGGCTATCGGAGTTGGCGGAGGATGTCCCAGTAGGCGCCTCGGGCGCCTCGGCGGATGGCCTCGACGAGCTCGCTGTTGTCGTTGTAGTTGTGGTCGGTCGCTTCCGCGCCGGGCTGTTCGGCCATTGGCTCGAAAAACCGCTTGTCGCCGGCGATGAGGTCCTTGATGAGCCTGGCGGGCTCGAGGCCAAGGGCCGGTGAGATGTAGAACGTCGGCTGGAAGAAATCGACCGGGCCGGAGTACTTGCGGCGTAAGCCGGCGTTGTCGCTCAAAGGCCCCTGCCGCCTCAAGGCATCGACCATGCCGGTGCCCGGATAGATGCGTATGCCGAGCGAGGCGCCGGCGCAATCGGGACCGATCTGCTTGATGAAGCTGATCGTCTCGGCAGCGGTCTGCGGGGTCTCACCCGGCCCGCCGAGCAGCAGGTCGATCATGACCTTCATGCCGTTCTCGCGGCACAAGCGAACCGCCGTCGCCAGGTCGTCGCGGCGGTGCGGCTGCCGGTACGTGCGGAGCATCGCGCTGCTGGCGGAATCGCCCGTGAAGTTGATGCCGACGCAACCCGCCTTTCGCATCATGCGGGCCAGCTCCGCATCGAATGGCGTCACCGCCAAATACGCGTACCAGCGTACCCTCTCGCCAAGCGAGCGGCGGATCATCTCCTCACAGACGGCCATCGCATGGCTTCGCGGGACATTGAACTCCGCGTCGCACGTGTGCAGCACGTCGATGCCGCGGGCCAGCAGCGACTCGATCTCGTCGGCGATCTCCACGGGCTTTCGCGACCGCGGCACGGGGCCCTTGGCCAGCGGATCGGCACAGTACAGGCACCGGCGGTCGCAGCCACGCTTCGTCTCAAATCCGCACTGCCCGCCCCGCAGAAAGTAGGCGACATTGTCCACGATTTCCCGCCGCGCGGGCAAGGTAAGCTCTGCAGGCCACGCGGGGGCGTTGCTGTGAATCCGCCCGTCGCGTCGCCAGACCAAGCCGTCGACCCGTCCAAAGTCCCGCTCGCCCTCCAACTGCCGGTACAGGGAGACAGTCGCCTGCTCGCCATCGCCGCGAACGCCGAAATTGGCGCCGGTGTACTCGACGATGCGCTCGGCGAACACGGAGAATCCGACGCCGCCAATCACGATCGGCGCCTCGTTGACCGCCCGAATTCGGTGCACCCAGTCCGCCAAGTCCGGCACAAACCACTGTGCGCTCGGCCAGAAGCAGTCGTCCACGTTGCGAAATGATAGGCCGATGAGCGTCGGCTGACGGGTGGACAAGTGCTCGCACAGGGCGGCCGCAGGATCGTCGCAGAGCGCCAAATCCAGCACGTCCACCTCGATTCCCGCCAGCACCGCCGCCTCCGCCACGTACTCCAGGCCAATCGGCCCGATCACCGGCGTCATCCGATTCGTATTGATCAATGTCAACATGGGGGCCCATGGTATCGGCATAACAGCCCCGATTCAAGCCCGGCCCCCCCAGGCATTGACACCCGAACGACATCGCGAGCGTCGCTGGGATGCGGCATTTCACACGGACCCCGCACCAACACGGCAGCTTCACCTTACGGGCCTCCGACGATCTGCCGTCAGTCGCTCGTCGTGCCAGCGGCGGCCCTTTCCCGCTCTCTCGCTTTGGCCTTCTTCTCGGCGAAGATGGACAGAATGATGCCGAGCTCGTACAGGGCATACAGGGGCAGAAGCAGCGCGAGCATGGAGAACGGGTCCGGCGACGGCGTCGCCACCGCAGACACGAACGCCAAGCCGAGAATCACGTACTTGCGATTCCGGCGAAGGGTCTTGATGGACACCAGGCCCGTGCGGACCAGGATGAAGACGGCAATCGGGGTCTGAAAGGCGACCCCGAAGACCAGCATCAGGATCGTGACGAAGGAGATGTACTTCTGCAAGGTCCAGGTGCTCGCGACGCTGACAACGTCGCCGAAACTGAGAAAGAAAACCAGAGTCACACGTGCAATGACAAACAGGAAGAACAATGCGCCGATGATGAACAGGGCGGCGGAGAAAGGCACAGCCCGATAGACGTATCGCCGTTCGATTGGGTATAGGCCCGCGGCCACGAATGCCCAGATCTGATAAAAGACCCAGGGGGCCGTAAGGATCAGGCCCGACATCAGGGACACCTTCATGTAGGCCATAAAGGCTTCCGCCGGCGCCATCGATTTGAGTTGACGATCAAACGGCAGCGGTTTGCCTGCTGTCTCGCCGCGCGTCTCCTCCACCCACGCCTGAACAGCCTGCGCGGACACGTTTCGCAGAACCTCGATCTGTTTCAGATCGAGCTTGAGCGTGGCGGCGGCGTTTGGGTCGGCCGCCAGTTGCTGGGTCAGGGTATCGAAGAACATGCGCGCAAAGCCGAGCGCTTCCTTTTGAATTTTCGGAACGTCGGTGTCCTTGATTCTGCTCCGCATCGCCATGTTGTATGGCGTCTCAATGAAACTGAGGATCCGCGTGCCGAAGATCAGACTAACGACGGTGCCGACGAGCAGGCCGAGGACCGCCAGGATCAGCCGGGCGCGCAACTCATCCAGGTGGTCGCCCAGACTCATCGTGCAGTCAATGGGATTACGTCTCTTTTCGCTCTTGGCCATTGCAGTGGACGAAAGGAAATGGACTTCGCGGCGGAACGCTTAGTTCGCGTTCGTATTATTCAGGCCGCTGGCCTGCTTGGCGTCGTTCACGACGTCACTCTTGATCTTCTTGACGTCGTCCACCACCTCGTCGGTGGATTCCTTCGCCTCGTTGATGCCCTTCTTGAACTCGGTCAGGCTCTTGCCCACACTGCGGGCAAGTTCCGGCAGCCGTTTGCCGAAAATCAGAAGTGCGATCACGAGAATGACCAGCCATTCCGTATGTCCGGGCATGCTGAGAAACGCCAGTACGTGCTGCGTCGATCCAACCATCGTGTTCTCCTATTAGGCTGTCGCGTCCTGAAACGCCAGTGCACTCATTCCCTGGATCTCACGGGATTCCCTGTGTCCCCCGCTGCGTAGCGCCTACGCGACGCCCTGACAACGCCATATGAACACCCCCACAGTGTAGTGCTCACCGGGCCGGGCGTCAAATGAAAATCTTACGATGGCCGGAGCATACGAGTGCGATTTGCTTCACGGAGCCGCCGACTTGCGACCCAGCCGCTCAACGAACTGCGACGGCGCCGCCGCGACCCACCCCGCCGGACAAGCCGGGCTTTCGCCCGGTAAGAGGACCGACTGCAGTCCTGAAACAGGTCCCCGCCGACCCGATTTTCGCGCACTTCAGCCCCTGGAGGATGCTTCGTAACCACTGCTCTGAAAATGACTTACGTACGAAATGCACATTTTTTTCTTGCTTCACCCGCCTGTTTTTGAGATAATACACGCGTTGTTAGAAGTAATAGAATCCCTGGGGGGGCAGAAAACAGGCTATGGCAAGGTTTTATTACAGCGTTTGGGTACCGTTCGCATCGCCCAAGAGGAGGATCCTGATCCTGGCAATCGCCAGCTATCTGGCCCTGTGCTGATTCTTGCGGGCAGATTCCCATCCGCCCGGAGAACCGCGTCGAGCACCTCTGCGTCCCGTTCTTCCCCGCCCGGCGGTCCTCTACATGATCCTCACGGCCAAGGCCCCTACTGGATTCGCTTCAGCAACTCTTCCGCCTTCTTCTTCGTCGCATTGTTTTTCGACTTCTCTATTGCCGTCTCGAGCGCTTTACGGCACTGCTCCCTGGACAGCCCCTGCATGCTCTTGCCCGCGAGGTTGACGATTGCGGAACACGCTTCCTCAGTGACGGCGGGGTCTGCCGCGAGCGTCATCAGCAGCTCCAGCGAGCCGGCGGTTGGAGCAGCACCGACGACTGAAATCGCCAGCCGCTTCTCCTCCGGCCGCTTGATCAGTGCCAACAGCTCGTGGACCATGGTCACTCTCTCCCCATCGCTGAGTTTCGTGTCCCCGCGGACGTATTGCAGGTACCCGCGCAACCCCAGCACCTGGTGCGACATCTTCCGGCCGGACCTGGCCAGCGTCAGAAGCGGTTCCGCCACGCCCGCGTCACCGGGCCAGTTGTTCGGCCACGTCGACAGCGTGCGCACCGCCTCGTCCTGGACGGTTTCCTCCTGATCATCTACCGCAGATTTCACGGCGGCCAGAGCATCGGGCCCGCCGGCGATAGCCAGCCCATGCAAGCCGATCATGCGAAGGGCGCTGTCGCCGCTCTGCATGAGCGGCAGCAGGTACGGCACGCAGTTCACTCCCCCGCGGCCGCTGACCGCCAGGAGAGCCTTCTCGATGGCCGCACGTTCTGCCGGATTCTGAGTCTTCTGAAGCAGCCTCACGAGGTCGGCTGCCTGTTTGTCCCCGCCGATGACACCCACGGCTTGCACCGCAGCGCCGCGAACCCCCGCATCCACATCTTCGATGCTGAGCATGACAGCAGGAAGAGCCCCATCCATTTGCCGTTGTCCGGCAAGCTCGATGAGCACCTGGCGCGTCTTGCCTGTCGCCTGCGGCAAGCGAGCGAGAAGGTCCGCATCCACGTCCTTGCCGGGCAGGCGGCTCAGCGTCTCTTTTGCCGCCTGCGCCACCTCCGGATCGCCCTGGGTCGCGGCTTCCAGCAACACCGGCACACAGGACACGCTGCCCAACTGGATCAGCAGACCGAGGGCCGTGACCCGCAACGCTGTCGGGCCGTTCTTGGCGGCTTCCAAAACCGTAGGCAACACGGCGGCATCACTGCGGTCCGCGATCGCCAGGAGCAGCAAGGGCTGACGGTCCGGACTCAGTTGCTTGATCTCAGCGGCCAGCCTTTCCGTCACCTCGCGGCCGGGAAGTTCGCGGGCTGCCCGCAGCCCGATACCAAGCTGCGCCTTGTCCGGCGCCTCCAATTGCTCGATCAGCAGCACGATCCCGCCAAACCCGCGGGCCAGAATCGCCCCACGGATCGCTTCCAGGAGTCTCTGCTTGGGCAGGCTCGCCTGCCGGACCGTGTCATACAGCTTTACCGCATCGGTGGACTTCCCCTCGGCCAGAGACTTCTCGGCACACAGAATGCAGCCTTCGGCGACCGCCGGACGGACAACCGCCGGCGCCTCGGCCAACGCTTGCACCAGGACCTTGGCCGACTGCTCGCCCCCGATGTGGCCCAACGCGACTGCGGCGGCCGAAGCCACGTCTGCATCGTCGCTCTTGAGCTTGGCAGCCAGCCCTTCAGCCGCCTGGGCGTCGCGCCGGACCGAGATCGAATTGATCACGCCCACCAGCAATCGGCCCTCGGCCTTGTTCATAGCGTCACGCAAAGCGGCATCCGCCGCCGGACCGGGGATGACTTCCAGAGCGATTCGCGCCCACGAGGACAGCTCCTTATCCAACAACAGCGGCGCCAGGGCCGGAACCGCCTCCGACGTGCCGTAGACGGACAACCGCTTACAGGTGATCGCCTTCTCCGCAGGTGCCGCGTCCGACCGAAGTACAGCGATGAGCTGGCTCTCTTCTTCTTTGGATCTCTGGTTCCCGGCAGCAGCCGTGCTGGTTTGGCTGGTTGCCAGGGTTGACGCCGCCACCAGGAGAGCAACACAACATGTGAAATGTCGATTCGTAAGCATCATAATCATCCTCGCAATGCCATACTTCACACTTCAGACTTCACACATCAAACTTCTGGGACCCTATAGCCGCCACGGCTCGCGCAAGGCTTCGGAGCGCAACCGGTTGGCTTCTTCATCGCCGATGAACTCGTTCTTTTGCGGGTCATATCTGACCTTGCGATCCAGGAACAGCGCGATATTGGCCGCGTGACAGGCGATATGCGCGTAGCAGGTCGCCTCGGCGTGGGACCGCGTCTGAGCCCGGGTCTTGACACAATCGAGGAAGTTGCGGATGTGGAAATCCGCGGGATAGCCGGGAATCTTGGCGCCCCTGCGGGTGAGCAGGGCCGGAGTACTTGCCACGATCTCGGCGTCGTCTCCCGTCTCGACCCAGCCTGCGTCCCCTTCAAATCGCACCGGGCATGAACCCAGCGGGAACCATCCGTCGTTACGCAGGATCAGCTTGACGCCGTTGGCGTAACGGGCGTGTAGCTGCTTCTCCTTCGAGTCACGTTCCACCGGCTCATATTCCACTGGGGCCGTCGCGTCGGCATCGTTGGCCCACTGGCACAGGTCCACGCAGTGGGAACCCCAGGGCAGACAGCCGTTGCCGACGAGCCCCCCGCCCTCCTCGAAGTCGAAGCTGCGGAGGAGATCCCGGTTGAAGGGCCGCCAGGCGGCCGGCCCGAGGTACAGGTCCCAGTCCACTTCCCGGGGCACTTCGGGCTGGGCCGGGAGCCAGCCGCTGGTCGAGGCCTTCAGCGTCATTGGGTGGGCAGAGAGAGCCTGGAGCTTTCCAAGCTTGCCGCTACGGGCCAGTTCGACCGCGTAGGTGAAGTTGGGCAGGCTGCGACGCTGCGTGCCCGCCTGGAACACGCGCCCGGTCCGGCGAAACACCTCGGCCAGCGCCAGGCTCTGGGCGATGCTCCTCGTGCAAGGCTTCTCGCAATACACGTCCTTGCCGGCTTGGGCCGCCAGGATCGCGGCGGTCCCGTGCCAGTTGGGACCGGTCGCAATCAGCACCGCGTCAATGTCACTGCGGGCCAGCAGCTCGCGCAGATCGACGTACGTGGCACAGTCCGAGTTGCCGTACCTGATGTCCACCATTTCCTTGGCGGCCTTGCGGCGCTCGGCCTTCACGTCGCAGACAGCCACGAACCGGATATCCGGCTCGTGCAGAAAGCACCCCAGATCGTAGGTGCCACGATTGCCGATCCCGATGCCACCGAGCACGAGCCGCTCACTCGGGGCGACGGAGCCATTCTTGCCCAGGACCGTGCCCGGAATCACGTGCGGCATCACCAGCACAGCGCCCGCTTGGGCTGCCGTCTGCAAGAACCGCCGTCGGTCAAGAAGAATTCCATCTTCGCTCATGGCTGATCTCCTGGCAGGGGCCGAATGCCTGTTCGCCCCTAAAGTCGCCACGGCTCCCGCAGCGCCTCGGAGCGCAGCCGGTTGGCGTCCTCGTCGCCGATGAATTCGTTCTTCCCAGGATCGTAGCGGAGCTTGCGATCCAGGAACAGCGCGACGTTGGCGGCATGGCAGGTGATATGCGCTTGACAGGCCACGTCAGCGTTGGCGCGGGTCTGAGCCCGCGTCTTTACACAATCGAGAAAGTTACGTATGTGGAAGTCCGCGGGATAGCCGGGGATCTTGGCCCCCTTGCCGGCGAGCAACGCCGGTGAGCTCGCGGCGATTTCCGCGTCATCACCCGTCTCCACCCAACCCGCATCCCCTTCGAACCGCACCGGGCACGAGCCCAGCGGGAGCCATCCGTCGTTGCGCATGATCAGCTTGACACCGTTGGCATAGCGAGCGTGCAACTGGCCGTCCTTCGGCTCATATTCGACCGGTGCGGTCCGGTCGGCGTCGTTGGCCCACTGGCACAGATCCACGCAATGGGACCCCCATTCCAGGCATCCTCCGCCGACCATTCCGCCGCCCTTCTCGAAGTTGAAGCCATCGAGGAGCCGCCGGTTGAAGGGCCGCCAAGCCGCGGGCCCGAGGTACAGGTCCCAATCCACCTCCTCCTTGGGCGGCTCAGGTTCCGCCGCGGCCCAGCCGCTGGTCGCGGTCCCCAATCCACCCGGGTGAGCGTAGAGCGTCTGGAGTTTGCCGAGCTTGCCGTTGCGGGCCAGCTCGATCGCGAACGCGAAATTGGGCAGGCTGCGGCGCTGCGTGCCGGCCTGGAACACCCGGCCGGTCCGCCGGAATGTCTCGGCCAACGCCAGGCTTTGCGCGATATTCTTCGTGCAGGGCTTCTCGCAGTACACGTCCTTGCCGGCCTTGGCCGTCAGGATCGAGGCGGTCGCGTGCCAGTTCGGTCCCGTGGCGATCAACACCGCGTCGATGTCGCTGCGGGCCAGCAACTCGCGCATATCGATGTACGTGGCGCAGTCCCGGTTCCCATACTTGGCGTCCACCATCTCCTTCACGGCCTTGCGGCGATTCGCCTTCACGTCGCAGACGGCCACGAACTGCACGTCCGGCTCGTGCAGGAAACAGCCCAGGTCGTACCCGCCGCGACCGCCAATCCCGATGCCGCCCAGCACGATCCGTTCGCTGGGGGCCACGCCGCCGTCTTTGCCCAGCACGGTACCGGGAATCACGTATGGCACCGCAAGCAAGGCGCCGGCCTGCATCGCCGTCTTCAGAAATCGCCGCCGATTGAGAGGGAATCCTTCATCATGCATGCTCGACCTCCTGCTGGGTGACCCGCCGCGAGTCACAGGTGTCACGTTCTTCATTTTCTTCCTTCCCATTTCCGGGCACAGCCGCCTCGATGCTCCGACCCACGCCAATCCGGGTCACGCCGGTCCATTCTACTCTCGGGCAGGTGCCCCTGTCGTCCACAAGTTTACCGGCAAATCTTGCCCGTGTCTATCTCGACCAATAAGGCGTCCCATTTTCCCGCACGTACGATGCCGTGAGCCGGTCCCAGCGGTAGGACTGGATTCCCGCCTGCGCGGGAATGACAATGTCAGTGCCATGGTTCAATTGGCCATTCAATCCTCAATGACCCAAACGATCGCATACGAAAGGGGCCTGGATCCCGAAGGATTCAGGCCGGGGGTTGAACAATCTGGACACGAGATCGACACAACTGCTACAAAACCCCTACACAATGGCTGTTTCGTGACTTCTGACGATGGCGATGCAGAACAGAAGCTGAACACTCCTGGGCACTCTACAGACAGTAATTTGCACGCCAAATGTGCTACAGGAGTGCTACAGCCATCCGAGGACCCCAAGGTAGTGTGGCGATTCGACTGCGACCCCACCGCGCCCAAGGAGAACATCCATGATTACATTCGCAACCGGCAGGAGAGCCCGAGCAACATCAAGAGCATGCCGGTGTTCTACAAGAACCGCATCTACGT
>Ga0315274_10002455_pt1 | contig 28002 bp, 33 predicted proteins | sample YL17G02_20_MG_FD_203700 | JGI IMG/M metagenome (GOLD analysis project Ga0315274, IMG submission 203700) | Sediment microbial communities from Yellowstone Lake, YNP, Wyoming, USA - YL17G02_20 | ecosystem: Environmental > Aquatic > Freshwater > Lake > Sediment | place: USA: Wyoming | collected...
AGTAAAAGAAGTAATAGACAGTTTATATCGTGTAGGGAATGACAAGCTTGTAATTCTAGTTGAGATCAGTGAACGATGATCATTCGACTGGCGTTAATGGAGATTCCATTAACGCCTCTTTTATTTTTTAACCCACCAAACAGGTTCTAATCCAGTCCAGTCGTCGACCCAAAATACTTGACAAATTCTGTAGATATGCTATACTGATAATAGTCATAAAAACTGTTATCAGTTTTAATTTCAGAGAAAAAAGGAGTGAGAACGATGAACAAACGCAAGAAGATGGACGACTATCCGAGGGCGGTCGTTCGCAAGGTCAACGGACGACTGGTGCTGGATGATCCTGATGCCATGGCTGTGATCAACGCGCTCGGCAAGCACAACTGCAAGAACACGCTGAAGATCAACGCCGACCGTGTGGAGCACTTCAAGCAGCGACTTGTGGAGCATGGCATGACCGCCAAGCAAGCGGTGATCGTGCTCCTGAACGTCGATGACGTTCATGGAGGTCCGCTCGCTGAAGTGTTGATGCCCGGCTGCAACTGGCAGGAGATCCGCGATCGAGGGGAAGTTCCTTTCGCACGCGGGCTCGCCATGCGCGATGGCATTCAAAAGGTACTCGGTACTTTCGACAAGGACGCCGCGAAGAAACTCGAGGGCATGACCAGCACGGCTGTCGTGGTCGTCGATCACGGCGTCGCCGAAGTGTTCGTGGCTTAGTCCACGAACCTCGCAACAACATCATAGGCGCACGACCTCTGGGTACGGCGCCTTTTTTTATTTATCAAACAGGTTCTAATCCGTTCCATTCGTCCACCCAGTCAAAATCTAATTATAATTTCAAGAAAAGCCCGAGATTTTTTTCTCGGGTTTTTGTTTCTGTTGAAAGGTTTCGTACCGATTGTGCGGGTTTTTTCTTTTACATTAAATCTATTGGTGGTAGGATTGATATATGGATTTATACAAACTAGACAAAAATGAAACCTTTTTAATTAGTCAAAAAGTCTTAATCATAGAAAACGGCAAATTACTTATATTAAAGAATGTCGAAGGTAAATTTAATAGTGTATCACAATGGGAATTGCCAGGGGGCATTGTTGAAATAGACGAAGACTTGAAACAGAGCTTAATAAGGGAGGTAAAAGAAGAAACAGGGCTGGATATTAGCATAGATAGATTTTTCGACTCTTTTAGTCATTGGCTAGACAATTTTAAGTTTAACGACGGAAGAGTGTTAAATATTCGTTTCATTGAATTGGCCTATTTTTGTAAAAAGATCTCAGGTAAATTAGAATTAAGCGAAGAACACGACAATTACATGTGGGCAACAAAGAAACAACTCGAAGAACTTGATTTTGCTATAAATTCGAAATTTGCAATTAAGAAGTATTTATAAGATAGGTTCTAATCTGTTCCATTCGCCAACCCTGCGATATTGACAGGATAGTAGTAATATGCTATCCTGTTATCAACTTAAAATTTAAGAAAAAAGGAGATTAGAAACAAATGATACACGGACAATCAGGGATGGGAATGACGAAACACGGTAAATCGGGGAAGGCACATAAGAGCGAACATTTTACAGGAATCAAGAAAGGGAAAAGGGTAAGAAGAACAGGAAAAGGATTGACCCGCAAACAGCGTCATTTGAGAAGAGGAACCCACAAGAATAAATACGAGACCTAAGCATGTCATTAAACTGCTCTTTTTTTATTTTTTCATTCTTACTCCAAATTTTCTTGACTTTTTATTGCCACTAATATAATATGTAATTGCCAAATCAAATCTGGAGGGTTTGGCAGATGTTTTTAAAAGGGAGGAAAATAATGCCAGAAATAGTTAAGGTCAAACGACAAGGTGGACAAGTTAAGGACGGGAACTGGTTGGTCCTTACTGAAAGCATCGGAAAGCCAGGCGTGGGCTATACGCACAGCTGTGGCACAGAGATTTTGAGCAAAAGAGTGGCCCATCCTATTTGGGACGGTCCATTTCCTTGCTCTGGAAGTGGGCAATGTGAATATGAAACGGTTCCTTATTGCCCGAAATGTGAAGAAGAACCAAGTTCGAGCGGGGCACCGATAACTCCCAAGGGCAGTTATCATAATCCATAATGTTCAGACGGCGGCGCGATAACATCAACCCGCCTTTATTTTTATATTAAAACCAACTAAGTTCTAATCCAGCCCAGTCGCCGATTCGAGTTTTACTTGACAAATATTTAATAATAAGATAAACTGGGATAGTTAGTAAGTTTTCTTATTTTTCTCCTCTTGCATAAGTTAATGTGTAAGCCAGGATAAGTGAATAAGAGAGGTCGGCTTACTTCTAATAATTAATTTATGTAAGCAGAAAATTATGGCAAAAAAATTATATGTTGGTGGTTTATCTTATGGTACTACCGGAGATGCTTTAAAAGAGTTGTTTGCACAAGCCGGAACCGTTGAATCAGCAACTGTCATTACCGACAGGATGTCTGGTCGTTCAAAAGGTTTTGGTTTCGTGGAAATGTCTTCTGACGAAGAAGCCCAAAAAGCCATTGAAACATTCAATGGCAAAGAGCTTGACGGAAGAAATATTACCGTAAACGAAGCCAGGCCGATGGAAGATCGTCCAAAGCGCGATTTCGATCGCGGTGGCCGAGGCGGATTCGGCGGAAGCAGAAACCGCTACTAAATATAGTTATTGAAAAATCCCCTTACGGGGATTTTTCATTTTATATCTAAATCAACCAGGTTCTAATCCCAGTACTACCCCGCAGTTGCGGGGACTACGGGATAAATCTGTTCCCCGTTTTGGCAAAATCGTCTTTTCATTAAGGCGATTTTTTGATATAATTAAATGGTAATCAATAATTATTATGAACCGAATTAAAATCATTTTACTTTTTGTTATTATTGCCTTATTAATCCTTGTGGCTACTTTTTTCTATGGCCGCTATCAAGGCAAGAAGTTAGGCATAGCCGAGAGTAAACCCGTTGTTAATTCGCAAGTTATTCTTAATCGAATTACCGATCAATATTTTTTAGTTACGAAAACAGTTTTTCTTGACAGCAAGGCGGAAATTGATACGCCGAAGAATAATAACTGGACCGATCTGTTTACCGGCAAGAAGATTACGGTTCTCGGTTTAATCCGGATTGATGTCGGGGTTGATATGGAAAATATGCGCTTAGAAAATATTGTCGTTGATTCTAAAAATAAGATCGTGACTATTAGCTTGCCACACGCCGAAATACTCAATTCTTCATTATCCGGCGAGCTTGATGTAACAGCCGATAAATCTATCTTAGAAACAATAAAAGGACTTTTTAAAAATACGCAGAACGAAGATTATAATATAGCTCTTAAAACTTTAATCGATAGTGCCAATAGTCAAGTTGCGGCCGACGAGAGTATTTTTGAGCAGGCGCGTACGGACTCGGTTAAATTAGTTACCCTTATCGTAACGAGTATGCTAAGCGATTATCAGGTTGTGATTAAGTAGTTAGAAATCAAATTATAATCGTGTGAGCATCAAATACCCATCAACCAGATTCTAATCCAGTCCATTCTCCGACCCTAATCAAAAAACCCTTTCAGAAGAAAGAGTTTTTTGCGTTTGTTTTGCAATCTTATAGTATCTTTTTCCCTTTGATCAATCGTAGCAAAATCATAATGATCGCTATAACAAGAAGAACATGGATGAATCCGCCGATGGTGTAGGAGGTGACCAAGCCGAGAAGCCAGAGAATAATTAAAATGATTGCAATTGTGGTTAACATAAATTTAATTGGTTAATGATTAACTTTAATATAGTATAGCATAATATAATTACGTTGTCTGTATCAAAAACATTACGGGCTTGACAAGCGATTTTTTTAAAAATACACTAATATATCCATTATATTCTGTTCTTTTTTCGTTCTTTTGAGAAATTTTTCTCATACCTATATGCCCCGAGTCACCAAATACTATTTTCTTTCTTTTCTCTCATTTCTTTTATTTGGCCTCTCGGGGCCTTTTTTATTTTGTTCTTGCTTTTTTAAAATAATTTTGATAGATTTAAAAAATGATTAACTATAACGATTTAAGGCCGGGGGTCGTTTTTATTTTAGACGGGCAGCCGTATCAGGTTTTGGAATTCAATTTTTTGAGAATGCAGCAACGTAAGCCAGTTGCCCAGACCAAAATCAGAAATCTTATTTCCGGAAAAGTAATTAGCAGGAATTTTCAGCATACAGACAGCCTCGAAGAAGCAAGCATTGATTACCGCAATGTCAAATTTTTATATGGACACGGCGATAAATATGTCTTTTGCGAAATAAATGATCCGTCAAAAAGATTTGAAATTAGCGAGGAGCAAATTGGCGATATGGGACATTTTTTAAAACCAAATAGCGAAATTCAGGTCGTAGAATTTAAAGGCAAGATTATCAATGTTAATTTGCCGATTAAAATGGAATTTAAAGTAATTGAATCCCCGCCAAGCATCAAAGGAAATACAGCCCAAGGCGGAGTAAAAGCAGTTAAAATTGAAACCAAAGCAATGATAAACGCCCCTTTATTTGTTGAGCAGGGCGATATTATTAAAATCAACACCCAGACCGGAGAGTATGTGGAAAGAGTGGAAAAAGCATGAAAAAAGCAAATAAAAAATTACGTGAGCCAGCTGTAGCAGGGCAATTTTATCCTAGCGACAAAGCTGAGTTGGAATTAATGATTAAAGGATTTTTTAAAAAAGCAGAATCGCCCAAACTAGGTGGAAATATCCGCGCTTTAATTGTTCCGCATGCTGGTTATGTTTATTCTGGCCAAGTAGCTGCCTATGCTTATAAAGCGCTTCAAAATCAAAAAATATCCAGAGTTGTTTTAATCGGCAATAGCCATCAGGAATATTTTGACGGGATTTCAGTTTATGAATCAGGATATTTTAGAACTCCCTTGGGTGATATTGAAATTGACGAAGATTTTGCCAAGAGATTAATTGATTCGAATCCCAAAATAAAATTTTATGAAAAAGCTCATTTACAAGAACATTCTTTGGAAGTGCAATTGCCGTTTTTACAAAGGGTTTTTTCCGCCCAGGGCGGACCAGCCTCGGGCTGGAAAATTGTGCCGATTATTTTGGGAAATCAAACAAACACAGTTGATATTCTAACTGAGGCATTGAAAAATTTAATTGATGAAAATACCTTAATTATTGCCAGTTCGGATTTGTCGCATTACCCGAGCTATAAAGATGCCCAATATTCTGATGGCGAAGTTATAAAAGCAATTTTAACCGGTAAAAGAGAAAATTTAAGAAAAACAATTTCTGATTTGGAAAAAGAAAATATTCCCAATCTACAAACTTGCGCTTGCGGAGCAGATGCGATTGAGGTGGTGATGGGTTTGTTTGGAAATAAAAATATAAAATTATTAAATTCGGCAAATTCTGGAGACATCACCGGAGATCATTTGCAGGTAGTTGGCTATGCAAGTATTGTGTTTATCGATTCAGAATTAGGTGAAATCGAGCAAAAAACTTTGCTTGATTTTGCCCGTCAAGCCGTAGAAACCTATGTTAAAACTGGCAAGATTATTGAAGTTGAAGAAAATAATCCGAATTTAAATCAGCATCGGGGCGCGTTTGTGACTTTGCAGAAAAATGGAGAATTGCGGGGATGTATTGGAATCTTCCCCGCCCCGGAGGGGCGAGGCCTCGCCTCGGGCGGGGAGCCATTATATAAGACGGTGATTGATATGGCGATTTCTGCTGCAATTCATGATCCGCGATTTAATCCAGTTGCGATAAACGAATTAAAGGACTTGAAATACGAAATTTCGGTTTTAAGTCCTTTGGAAAAAGTTGATTCTTGGAAAGATGTTGAGATTGGCAAGCATGGAGTAGAAATTGTGAAGAATTCAAGAAAAGGAGTTTTCCTTCCGCAAGTTGCGACTGAAAATAATTGGGACGAAGAAACATTTTTAAGTATTTTATGCTCTCAAAAGGCTGGGCTTTCAGCTGATTGCTATAAAGACAAAAATACGGAAATTTATGTTTTTACTGCTCAGATTTTTGGAGATAAAAATGTTAAATAAAAAAATAATATTTTTAATTATTTTACTTTTGACGCTTGGGATAATTGTAGGCGTTGTTTTTTTATATACTCAAAGGGAGATTGCAATAAAAAATCAGGCGGCAAACGTAATTCAAGAAGAAATAAGGCCGGTTTCTTTAGTTTTTGTCGGCGATATGATGCTTGATAGGAGCGTTGAAAAATTAATTAATGAAAACGGCGTAAATTATCCCTTTGAAAAAATATCTGATTTTTTGAAACAAGCGGATTTGGTAATCGGTAATTTAGAAGGCCCGATTGTCAAAAAACCCATACAATTTTCTCGTTCTTCTTTGAAATTTGCTTTTTCGGAAAAAACAATTGATAGTCTTAATTTTGCCGGATTTGATTTATTAAATTTGGCAAATAATCACACTCAGAATATGGGACAGGACGGATTAAAAGAAACAAGAGAAATTTTAAAATCAGCGAATATGGATTCTTTCGGCGATCCCTTGGTTTGCGGCAATGATTTTTTATTAAAAAAAGATAATTTGATATTTTTAGGATTCAATAAAACATTTCCTTCAACTTGTCCAGACGAAGATATTCTAAACACCATAAAAGAAATAAAATCATCAAATCCGGAATCATTTTTGATAATAAATATCCATTGGGGAAATGAATATCAATCAAAAAACTCCAAACAGCAGCAGGAATTGGCCTATAAAATAATTGACAATGGAGCGGATTTGATTATTGGCCATCATCCTCACGTTGTCCAGAATTTTGAAAAATATAAAAACAAAATGATTTTTTATTCTTTGGGCAATTTTGTTTTTGACCAGTATTTTTCAGAAGAAACCCAGAAGGGGATGATTATTAATTTGGAAATTTACCCCGACAAATTTATCTATAAAACATTTTTTGTTTCAATTACGGATAGCCAGCCAAAAATAACAGAACCAGATGAAATAATTGAAATTAAAAAATAATTTGGCAAAAATTTTAAATTGAGCTATAATAAAACAATAAATAACAATTAACCACTAATTTTTTTATGGCGAAAATCATACAACAAAGAGATAAATGCATTGGCTGCGGAACCTGCGTGGCAGTTTGCCCGGCATTTTGGCAAATGGGAGATGATGGAAAGGCATCTTTGAAAGATGCAAAGGATGTTGGCAGTGGAAAATTTGAATTGGAATGCGAAGATCCGGGATGCTGCAAAGAGGCCATTTCATCCTGCCCAGTGCAGATTATTAGTATAGAATAAAGACATATTTAGGGTCTTTACCCCCAACACCAAATTTTGGTGTGGGGGTTTAAATTTTAATAAAAGTGTGTTAGGATAAAATTCATTGAGCCCTTGTAGCCCCGACGCACGAAGTGGTCGGGGTCCCGACCGAAGCGTCGGGACTCAACCCCGATGCCCTCGTAGTTCAACGGACAGAACGATGCACTCCTAACGCGTAAATCGAGGTTCGATTCCTCGCGAGGGTAAAATGATTTGCGGGCCCATAGTATAGCGGTAAAATGCCTCCATGGCATGGAGGAGTCCGGGGTTCAATTCCCCGTGGGTCCAAAAGAGGAGGCGTGCCAGAGTGGTTGATCGGGTCGCTCTCGAAAAGCGATATATCCGTAAGGGTATCGGAGGTTCGAATCCTCCCGCCTCCGCTTCCGTAACATTGAACCGTAACAAATATGGAAAAAAATGAAGATGTTCCAAAAATAGAAATAATTCCTTCACCGTTGGCTCAGCGGTTACTTGATGTACTTCTTCAGAAATCAGGAAATGAGATCTTGGAAATAGGGGCGAAGGAAGCTGATATTGAAGGCAAACACTCTGGTGACGATTGCGTATTTTTAGCAAAACGTGGGAATAAGATAACTCTTGTTGAATCGGGAGAAAGCATTGTTGAAAATGTAAAAAAAAGAGCAAAAGAATTTAGTGTTGATTCTGATATCAGATTTCTTGTTGAAAATCCCGAAAAATTAAACCTTCCCGATAATCAGTTTGATGCCGTTTTTTCTCTTGCCGGTCTCGACGGTACATATCTGCCCGACAGTCTTCAAGAAATAAACAGAGTTTTAAAATCTGGAGCCAAAGCATTGGTACTGATATACTATAAGTCGGGCGGACGATTAATGCAGGGTGACGAAAAAAGACTCAAAGAGTTTGTTCTGCAGAGCGGTCTACACATCGATGATCAGCAAATTAAAATCATTGATTCATCGAAAGGATTAGAGGTAATAATTTTTGAACTTCATAAATGAGCAAGAGTAAATTGCCAATTTATATGAAGCCCAAGGATTGGGCAAAAGCATACGAAGGAGAAACGCCTCATTGGGCGGAAAGTCAAGAGCCTTCACCGCTTGCGCCTCAACTACTTGAAATACTCGGCAAGGAATCGGGCAATACAATTCTTGAAGTAGGAGTGGGTAATGGCCGAGATAGTATATTCTTTGCCCAAAAGGGTAATAAAGTAATCGGAATCGATATTGCACCGGGTGCCGTAGAGATGGCGAAGAAAAGTGTACATTTAGCGGGTGTACTGGATAAAATAATGTTTCAGATTGGAGACGCGGAACAGCTTCGATTTGAAGATTCGTTTTTCGACGGAATTTATTCTGTTTCCGTTTTACATGCCACCGACCTGAAATTAAGCTTGAAAGAAATTGCTCGTGTTCTGCGCGTTCAGGGGAAGGCAATCATATATCTGTATGAAAAAACGGAAGAAAATGGGCAGGAGTATTGGTTTATGAAAAGAGAGGATGTTGAAAATCTGCTGCACAAGAATAAATTTTCCATAGAAGATAAGTGGAGTTTTATGCACCCGGGCCGCCAAGGAGAAAAGACTACCGTTCTTGTATTTAAATTGACTAAAAATTAATATGTCTCAGTTTTTACACAACAATTGGATTTATATTATTCTGATAATTTTTGATATTGCCTTGCTGGTGTGGGTTTTTGTATTGCGGAAAAAGATGAGGATATTTTTAAAAGGCGCGAAGGTGATGGATGTGGAGGAAGTGGTGATAGAGCAAGTGAAAATTATCAAGGAAATCAAAAAAGACATTAAAAAACTTTCTCAATGGAATGCTGATTTACAAAAAATTTGCGATATTTCCATTACCAAGGTCGGAGTGGTAAGGTTTAATCCATTTAAAGATACTGGCGGAGACCAAAGTTTTGCCATTGCTTTGTTGGACAGCAATAATAATGGCGTTGTTTTATCTTCTTTGTATACCCGCGAAGGAACGAGGGTTTATACCAAGCCGATTCAGAATGGTTCATCTCCGTACAATCTTTCAGATGAGGAAAAAGAAGCAATAGAAAAAGCAATTCATGGATAAAAATTCTAAAAATCAGAATTTACAGCCAAGACCACCGATTGTGGTTATTTTGGGCCATGTTGACCACGGCAAAACCACTTTATTGGACACAATCAGAAAGACCAATGTTGTGGCGAAAGAATCAGGCGGCATTACCCAGCATATCGGCGCATATCAAGTTGTTCATAACAACAAATTAATTACTTTTATTGATACCCCTGGTCATGAGGCATTTTGCCAGATGCGTTCGCGTGGAGCCAAGGTGGCTGATATCGCTGTTTTAGTTGTTGCCGGAGAAGAGGGAGTAAAACCACAAACAAAAGAAGTGATTGAATGCATTAAAAAAGAAAAAATTCCAGTAGTTGTTGCGGTAAATAAGATGGACAAGCCCCAGGCGAATTTTGAGAAAACAATCGGCGAACTGGAAAAAGAAGGAATAATTATTGAACAAAGAGGCGGTAAGATTCCGGCAATAAAAATATCTGCCCAAAACAATGTGGGCATAGATGATTTGCTGGAAATGATTATATTGGTCGCGGAAATGGAAGAATTAAAAGCCGATATTTCCAAGCCGGCAGAAGGAGTTGTTATCGAATCTTATTTGGACAGCAAGTGCGGAGCAACAGTGACATTTTTGGTTTTAGAGGGGATTTTGAGGGCCGGACAATGGGTTGTCTGCGGAAGCGCTTATGGAAAGATTAAAAACTTAAACGATTTTAAGGGAGAAAAAATTGACGAAGCAAGACCAGGCACGCCAACAATAGTTCTTGGCTTGAATGAGGTGCCGGTTGTCGGAGATAAGTTTGAAAAGGTGGAAAGCGAGGAAACTGCTTTGGTAAAAAGCTCAACAGCCAAGCAAGCCAAACCCCAAAAATCTATTGAAATTCAAAAACCGGATGAAGGTGCCAAGATTTTGAATATAATTTTAAAAGCCGATGTTCAGGGTTCTTTGGAAGCAATCAAAGAAAGCTTGGCAAAATTGGAATTGAAGGAAATTGGTTTAAATATTCTAAAAGCTGATGTTGGAGATATTTCCGAAACCGACATTAAATCGGCTTATCCATCCGATGCAATAATTATTGCTTTCAGGGTTAAGGTATCGAAAGATGTTCTAGGATTAGCACAAAGAAGCGGAGTTAAAATCAGGAATTACGAAATTATTTATGAGTTATTTGAAGGAATCAGAAAAGAAGCCGAAAAATTATTGGAGCCGGGAGCAGAAAGAGAGGATTTGGGCAAATTAAAAGTAATTGCGATTTTCCGGCGCGAAAAAACAAGAATGATTGTTGGTGGGAAAGTTTCAGAAGGGAAAATAGTGAACAAAACATCAGTTGATATTGTGCGTGGAGAAGAAAAAATCGGCGCAGGGAGAATCGTCCAGCTTCAGCATAACAAAAAAGATATGGCAGAAGTGGAAGCAGGCAGAGAAGCAGGAATATTATTTGAAGGCGATGTCGCGATTGAAGAAGGGGACATTTTGGAGTGTTATAGAATTGAAAGAAAAAAGAGAGAATTATGAGAGAAAGAATAAGTAGAATAAACAAATTAATTAAGGGAAAAATTGCCGAGATTCTTCAAAAAGAGATATTCATTAAGAATGTTTTGATAACCGTGCAAGGAGTTGATACTTCAAAAGATTTAAAATATACTAAAATAAAAGTAAGCATAATGCCTTTCGGTCAATCAGAAAAAGCTTTGAAAGTTTTGAAAAAAAATATTTCCCATTTACAAAAAAGAATCGGCGAGGAAATCAGAATCAAATTTATTCCAAAAATTAGGTTTATAATTGACAGGACCGAAGAGAAAGCAAATAGGGTGGAAGAGATTTTAAGAGAGTTAACAAACTGATGGGCGAGTGGCGGAATCGGTAGACGCGTTGGACTTAAAATCCAATGGTTGTATAAACCGTGAGGGTTCGAGTCCCTCCTTGCCCACTTGTCCCGCTCAGCGGGATAAAGGGCATTTAGCTCAGCGGTAGAGCATCCGGTTTACATCCGGGAGGTCGGGGGTTCAAATCCCTCAGTGCCCAAATTGCGGCGCGGTGGCGAAGTGGTAACGCGGCTGTCTGCAAAACAGCTATTCAAGGGTTCAATTCCCTTCCGCGCCTAAGTTTGCCGAGGTAGCTCAGTGGTAGAGCACGCGACTGAATTTTCGGTCCGTTCCGAAGTGATTCGGAAATGAAAACTGGGTGAACTCGGGGAAGCCTAATGTTCTTTAAGAACTATGGTAATCCCGAACCAAGCTCCAATGGGCAAAGGTATTGGAGAAGGCGTAGAGACTAATAGGTGAGTCCCAACAATAATCCTATATTAGCGCCCAGCTACTTAATTTAAGTAGATGAGATAGTCCAATCCTTAAAGAAATTTAAGATGAATTGGAAAATCGCGGTGTCGAGAGTTCGATCCTCTCCCTCGGCAATTGTATATTGACAAATACGAACCAATGAACTAAAATTATAGTAGATAATCATTGGTTCGTAATATGCGGAACGATAAAAATAAAGCAATTTTATTGCGAAAGCAGGGCAAAAGCTATAATGAAATAGTCAAAATTTTAGGTATTTCTAAAAGTACGCTCTCTTTATGGCTTAGAAATATTAAAATGCCCGTTGATATTAAAAGGAGATTTTGGAATAAAGCTCGAAAGAAATGGGCTGCAAACATAATAAAATTTAATAAGGAGCGCGGTAAAATTGCTAAACAAAAAGCTCAACAAATTCAAAAATTAGCATTAAGAGATGTCAAAAAAATTTCAAAACGAGAGTTGTTTTTAGTAGGAATTGCGCTTTATTGGGCAGAAGGATTTAAAAAATCGAGATGGGCGGTAGTTTTTTCTAATTCTGACCCGTTAATGATAAGATTAATGATGAGATTTTTTAGGGAAATATGTAGGATTAAAGAAAATAAATTCCGTGCAATAGTTCAAATCCATCCCAATGTTACATCGCAAAAAGCAATAAATTATTGGTCTAAAATTACAAAAATTTCCAAAAAGCAATTTCAAAAAACATATTCTAGATTAACGCCGAGTAGCAAAAGAAAGCGCGCTTTTAATGTTTTACCGTACGGAACTTTAAGAATATCTATCTCTGATGTAAGAATTATAAACAAAATAAAAGGGTGGATAATGGGTTTAGAAAAATTCGTTTAATTCTGCGGGCGTGGTATAGCGGTTATTATACGTCCTTGCCAAGGACGAGATGGCGGTTCGACTCCGCTCGCCCGCTCCAGATAAAAATATCCCGATTATGTGTCGGGATGTTTTTATTTTGCCCAGGGCGGGACTTGAACCCGCACGCCATTGCTGGCACAGCCCCTCAAACTGTTGTGTATACCAATTCCACCACCTGGGCTTAATACTCGCCTTCGGCTCGCATCCTTGCTTTTTTCCCAGCGAGTTTTCTCATATAGTAAAGTTTCGCGCGCCTTACTTTGGAATGTTTAAGAATTTCAATTTTGGAGATTGATGGGCAATGCAAAGGAAAAATTCTTTCCACACCAACACCTTCGGAAATTTTTCTGACCGTGAATGTTCCATCAGTCCCCTTTCCGTGCTTTTTAGCAATAATCAATCCTTCAAAAACCTGGCTTCTTTCCGCGCCTCTTTTTGTTTTTTCATCCAGTTTCAAATGTACGCGAACAACATCGCCAGATTTTATTTCCGGGACGTCTTTTTTTAGATATTTTTCCGTAAATTTTGCTAATTTATTTGTCATAGTTTCTCTACTTAGTTTTTATTAAATCTATAATGTTTAAAATCCAAGTTAAATTTACCAACATCGCCTTGTCTAATGGCGTTGAGCCGATTGTTTCAATGGCAATAGAACATTTAGTTCCCAATCTATAAAGCAAATCAGTAATTGTTCCGTCATGCCTGATAATAAATCCATTTTTATCTGATTTTAAGGCAATTCCCGAAGCATATCCAGCCCACATTTTTTTGTTCTTTAAAACAGGAATAATTTTTGAAATTTTCAACACGATTTTTTCAAAAACCTTTTTATTTTCAAAAGAATATTGGTAGGCAAAATACTTTTTTTGGCTGCTAAGACAATCTTGGTGGATATCAATTACTGCTGCAATTTGTTTTAAAGGTTCCTTTTTCAGTAATTCATGCATAAGTCGAGTTTCTTCGGGTAATTTGATATTTTTTATATCAGATGACCAATACCAATTTTTAAAAACCTTTTTTCTTGCTAAATCATCAGTCATTTTCCCATTTTTTAATTCATACCTGATAAAATCGCCGGAACCACTCCCCCAAGCATTGCTGTCAATATTATATCTGGTGTTTTTCTCAAATCCAGAGGGGTTGATTAAGGGATAAATGATTAATTTTAATCTTGTTTTATGGGCATGATTGATTATTTTATTACCGTATTTCAGAATTGTTAGTGGTCCGGCTTTCTCGTTACCATGAATTCCGGTGGCAATCATTATAATTTTATTTTTTTTAGAGATTTTTTTTGAGGCGATTCTTACTAATTCAAATTTTCCTTTTTTGTATTGAAGAGGAAATTTCTGGATAAGAATGTCTTTTCTGTTTTTTAACGAGTTGATTAGTTTTTGATTAAAAATTTTCGCTTTCATAATTTATCAATAACCAATTTTAAATCATTTGGCAATTCTGATTCAAATTCTTTTACTTCTCCGTTCGGCAGTTTGAATTTTAAATATTTGGCGTGTAAAAATTGACGATTTAATCCTTTGATAGTTTTTTGTCTTTTGAATTTGTATTTTTCATCCCCTACAACCGGATGTCCGATTGAAGCAAGATGAACTCGGATTTGGTGCGTTCTGCCAGTTTCTGGAGAAACTTCCAATAAAGAATAATTTTTAAATTCCTTTATGACTTCGTATCTGGTTAATGCTTCACGCATTTTCCCGATTGGCGCAATTGTTTGCGATCCGCCCCTTTTTCTGGACTTGGAAATTGATTTAGCAATGATTCCTTTTTTATCTTTTAAAATTCCATAAACCAAGGCAAGATATTTTTTCTTGATTTCCCGATTTTTAAATTGTGCTTTCAAAAACTCCGCCATTTGCTGATTTTTTGCAATCACCATTAATCCAGAAGTATCCTGGTCTAGTCGATGAACCAATTGCGCATTAGGATATTTGTTTTTTAAAAAATCCAGTAAAGTGTCTTTTTCATTTAATACTGGATGGACAAGAATACCGGCGGGTTTGTCTATTACAATTACATCATTATCTTCATAAATAATTTTTATGTCCATATGGGCGCAGAAGGAATTGAACCTTCGGTCTTCACAATGTCAATGTGATGTTTTACCACTAAACTATACGCCCAGAAATTATCCACAACATTGACAAAAATAATTTGTGCTATAATTAATTTTATAATAATTAATCATATCAGAACCTTAAATTTTAGGCAAGCTTGCCTACCGGCAGGCAGGTATTTTGTGGCTTATGGGGGGGTATCAATCGCCCTTTGTGGGCAATGAAATTTCTTGCGTTATGCACGGCATAGACGAAGGAATTCTCAATAATAGTTCAGTATTAGAAAATATTTTAATCGATGCATTAAAACAAGACAAATTCACGATTTTAGAAAAAGCATCACATCATTTTGAACCAAAAGGATTTACTTTAATGATTTTATTGGCAGAATCGCATGTTTCTATACATACTTATCCTGAATATAATTCTTTGTATTTTGGATTATATTCTTGCAGAGGAGAAGGAGATGGTATAAAGACCTACGAGATTTTCAAGGGAAAATTAAATCCCAAATCAGTCGATTTTATCCAAAGACCGATAATAGTAAAAACGCCCTAATGGGCGTTTTAAAGTTGTGAGTGCGCATGCTTGGATTCGAACCAAGGACCCTTAAAATATGGGCGTACCAGGGATCGAACCTGGAACCTGTTGTTTATAAGACAACCGCTCTACCACTGAGCTATACGCCCATTTTATTCGGCACATCTATCGGAAATCACCTTTAAACTCATTAATATTTTTTCTGCCAATAACACGCTATTAATTTCGGCATTACAAGTACCGTGGCCAAAAGTCCCTTTATGATTTATCCTTTGGCAAGATGTTTCTTTGATATATGGGCGATTAAATTGTTTTAGTGGGAGCTTTAATGTTTGCGACCAGTAACGTATCTCTTTTTTAACCTTCATATCATTATAAAGATGTAATTGGATTTTAATTTTTTCTTTTGGGACAAGTAAACAATTATTCAACCACTTTATGAAAAATTTGATAACAGATGGATCCGTGTTTGAAATACTAAGAGCTGTTGGTTTTGATTTTTTACCTTCGCCCCAATAAAGCATCAAACCGGCAATAAAAAATTCACGTTTAGTTAGAGGCAAGACAATTTTCTTTTGTTCGTCGTATGTTCTGTCTAATCGTGTTTGTCTTTTTTTTCGCATCGTCTCACGATATTTTTCAATTCGTTGTTCGTTCCAGTCGCGAAGTTCTCGTATGCATTGTTTTGATAGGGGATATTTTCTTAACCAAACACTTAGAGTGCCTTTACTCAGCCCCAAAATTTTTTTTATTTGGCTATAACTTTTGCCTTGTTTCCTTAAAACTAAAGCCTTTTCTCTATCCTTAAATCTTGCCATAATTGAACCTTTGGTTAATGCTTATTTAATATCATACGTAGGTTCATTATAGCATTTATAATTTGGAAGAACAAGGACTATTTTTCCATTAATTTTTCAAACTCGTTTTTTTCAATCGTTTCTTTGGCAATGAGTTCTTTGGCGATTAGAGTGAGTTTTGGTTTTCTGGTTTTCAAAACTTTATCAGCAACAACTTCGGCATCGCGAATGAATTTTTCAACTTCGCTGTCAATTTCCGCTGCCTTTTTTTCCGAATAATTTCTGCCTTCGGTAATTTCTTTTCCCAAAAATATCAATTCATTGCTGTCGCCAAAAGTTACTGGCCCAAGTTTTTCCGACATTCCGTATTTAGTTACTAAATCCCGCGCCAAATCCGAGGCGATTTTCAAATCATTTGATGCGCCGGTTGTTAGTTCGTTGAAAATTAATTTTTCCGCGCAATACCCTCCCAATAATACCGCTAATTCATCAACAAATTCCGATTTACTTCTTAGATGTTTGTCCTCTGACGGAAGTTTTAATGTGTATCCTGCTGCTCGGCCACGGGCGATAATGGAAACTTTGTGCACTGGGTCAGTGTGTTTCAAGCTGGCATTAACCAAGGCATGTCCTGCTTCATGGTAAGCAGCGATTTCTTTTTCTTTTTTGGTTAAAATATGACTTTTTCTTTCCGGCCCCAATAAAACCTTTTCAATCGAATTTGATAAATCTTGCTGGTTTATTGTTTTTTGATTTTTTCGTGCAGCTAAAATCGCGGCTTCATTAACCAGATTAGCTAAATCAGCTCCGGAGAATCCCGGGGTTCTTTCTGCAAGTGTTCTTAAATTAACATTTTCGGCAAATTTTTTATTCTTGCTGTGAATTTCTAAAATATCTTCTCTTTCATTAATATCTGGCATATCAAGTATAACGCGTCTATCAAATCTACCCGGTCTTAAAAGTGCCGGGTCTAAAATATCTGGTCTGTTGGTTGCTGCAATAACAATCAAATTTGTATTATTATCAAATCCATCCATCTCAACAAGAATTTGATTCAATGTTTGTTCTCTTTCGTCGTGGCCTCCGCCCAAACCAGCTCCGCGATGCCTGCCCACTGCGTCAATTTCATCAATAAACACAATTGCTGGTGCATATTTTTTCGCGGTTTGGAATAAGTCTCTGACTCGGGAAGCACCAATGCCGACAAACATTTCCACGAATTCCGAGCCGGAAATATGGAAAAAGGGAACATTGCTTTCTCCGGCAAGTGCCCTGGCTAACAAAGTTTTTCCGCAGCCCGGAGGACCCATTAACAAAACTCCTCTGGGAATTTTTGCGCCGATTTCAATAAATTTTTTCGGGAATTTTAAGAATTCAACAATTTCTTGCAATTCTTCTTTGGCTTCTTCGATTCCCGCCACGTCCTTGAAAGTGATTCTCTTGCCTTTTTCCGGTTCATTCATTCGCGCATTGGATTTTCCAAAAGATAAGGCCTGGGTCTGGCCTTTTTGCGCCTGTCTAAACATAAACCACAGAATTCCTGCAACCAAAAGAAACGGCAGGATAAACGGCAACAGAACACCTAACCAATACATTATTCCCGACTGGTCTTGGATTTCAAAAGCAACAGCTTTTAATTTTTCTTGGTTAACGCCAAGATTTTTCAGCGAATCAGAAAGCCCTATTTCTCCTTCTTTTTGGCTGATTTTTTTGCTGTTATCTTTTAAATCAATTTCCAATTTATTTTCCCTGACAATGATTTTCGCGATTTTTCCGTCGTTAATTAAAGATACCACTTCGTTCAGGGGAATTTTTTCTGTGTTTTGGGAAGATGAATTATAAGCAGTGAAAATACCGGAAATGATTATCAATACCAAAAACACGATGGCTAAATTTTTAAAGATATTTTTCATAGTCATTAATCATACCACAAACCTTGCTATTTCTCAATTATTGGCTTTAATGCCATTCTATACTCTGATGGCTTAATGGATAAAATTTTGAATTCGTATTCTTTCCCAATTTTTAACACTTCTTCCATTTTCTTTTCAGTGCCGAATTCGGAAATATGCGTCAGCCCTTGAATGTGCCCGTCTAATTTTATAAACGCGCCAAAGGGATTGAATTTAGTCACCGTTCCTTTGACAATTTGCCCGGTCTGGTATTTTTCTTCAATTCCTCTCCAAGGATTTTCTTTCAGCGTTTTAGTGGAGAGCGAAACGCGGTCATCGGTAATTTCAATAATTTTCGCCTTTACCTCGTCACCCACTTTAAAAAACTCGCTTGGATTGTCAATAATCTGCCAGTCAATTTCCGAAATATGGATTAAGCCTTCTAAGCTATCGAATTTGATAAATGCGCCAAAATCCACAATGCCAGTAATTGTTCCATCAACCACATCCCCGACTTTGTATTTACCCAATTCCTCTTTTAGTTTCTTTTCCCCCGTTGCTTTTTCAGAAACAATTAATTTTCTTTCTCTGGGGTTTAGATCAATAATTTTTACCCCGATTGTTTCACCAATCAGTTTATTTAATTCTCCAAGAATTTTTATTTTGTCTCCGCCTTCAACTCTGGGATAATGGGAAGACGACAATTGGGAAACTGGCATAAATGCTTCAATATCATCAATCTTAATCATTAATCCGCCCTTATTGGCTTTCAAAACCAAGGCCTCTATAATTTCTCCTTTCTCCATTTTCTCCCTGATTGTTTGCCAGGTTTTTTCTTCGCCCGCTTTAAGCAGGGAAACTTCAACATATCCATCTTCATTGTCTAGAGAAATGATTTTTACCATTGCGATATCTCCGGGTTTTATTTTTTTGAATTCTCGCGGATGTTTTTTGATTTCGCTTCCCAAAATCACTCCGGTTTTAAAATTTCCCAAATCAAGATAAATGGTAGAGGGTTTTAAGGCAATGATTTTGCCCTCAATAATATCTCCGGCTTTGGGGATATTAAACACCTCTTGTTCCAAGAGGTTTTGCATTATTTCTGAACTTTTATTTTCTGTTGTTTTCATAGTATTTTCCAGTATAAAACATCTTAATTCTTTTGGCAAGAGATTATTTGTTTTGCCAAATTTTTTATGCTATAATTAAATCATATGAAAATTACTTGGCACGGCCAAAGCTGTTTTAAGTTATTGGTCAAATCCAATAATGGAGATAAAATTGCTATCCTTATTGATCCGTTTGACAAGGAGACAGGGTTGACTCCGCCGCGAGGCAATGCGGATATTGTTTTAATTACTCACGAGCATCATGACCACAATAATTTAAAAGCTGTTAGTGGAACCCCTTTTGTAATTAACGGCCCAGGCGAATATGATGTCAAAGGTGTTTATATCAAGGGTGTTTATTCGTATCACGACAACAATAAGGGATTGGACAGGGGCGTCAATACGATTTATGTAATCGAATCAGAAGATATGAAAGTTTGCCATTTAGGCGATTTGGGACAGAAAGAATTGGCTGACACGCAGCTGGAAAAAATCGGAGAAATTGATATTTTAATGGTGCCGGTTGGCGGAACATATACCATTGACAGCGAAGAAGCAGTAAAAATTATTAATCAAGTCGAACCGACAATTGTTATTCCTATGCATTATAAAATTCCGGGATTGAGCATCAAATTGGATGAGGTCAAGGATTTCCTGAAAGAAATCGGGGTGCAGCAAGAAACAACCGAAGAATTTAATGTGAAAAAACTTGACCTTGGAGAGGAGATGAAAGTAGTGGTGCTGAAACCTTTATGAGTTTTATTGAAAAACTGCAAAACAAGTCAAAAACAACAAAGACGTTGATTTTATGGTTAGCAACAGGACTAATAATGGCAATTATTGTGGTTGCCTGGATTTTTTCTTTTTCGCACAGAACAAAAATCAACATTAAAGAAAATACAGAGAATACGAAAATACCGTCTTTGTTCGAAAGTTTGGGCAGAGATTTTACAATTTTTAAGCAAGGACTGGAAGCAAGTTTTAAAAATATTAAATCCGAGAGCAATGAATTAGAACAACAATTAAATCAATATGAAGAACAGGGAGGACAATAATAAAATTAAAAACGGAATTCAATTGCGGGAAATTACCGAAGAAATGCAGGAGTCCTATTTGGACTATGCAATGAGTGTGATTGTCAGCCGCGCTTTACCTGATGTGCGCGATGGATTGAAGCCGGTTCATCGCCGTATTTTATATGCCATGCACGATATGGGATTAAGTTCAGGCACCAAACACAGAAAATCAGCTACTGTGGTTGGTGAAACATTGGGCAAATACCATCCGCATGGAGATGTTGCGGTTTATGATTCTATGGTCAGAATGGCGCAGAATTTTGCAATGCGCTATCCCCTAATAGATGGTCAGGGAAACTTCGGTTCAGTTGACGGAGACAATGCTGCTGCTATGCGCTACACCGAGGTGCGATTAACACCGATTGCCGAGGAAATACTGAAAGACATTGAAAAGGATACTGTTGATTTTATCCCCAATTACGACAACACTCGGGTTGAGCCAAAAGTTATGCCAGCAAGAATTCCCCAGCTTCTTTTAAATGGAACACTGGGCATTGCCGTGGGCATGGCCACAAATATTCCACCCCATAATTTAAGCGAAGTTGTTGACGCAACCTGTCATTTGATTGAAAACCCCAAGGCAACGGTTGAGGATTTGTTTCAATTTGTCAAAGGTCCGGACTTTCCCACTGGTGGAGAGATTTACAATAAAAAAGAAATTGTCCAGGCATATGTTTTTGGCAGGGGGCCGATATTGAACCGTGCCAAAGCAGAAATTATTGAAGAAAAAGGAAAATTCAAGATTTTAATTTCCGAACTGACTTATCAGACCAACAAGTCGGTTTTATTGGAGAAAATCGCGGACTTGGTCAAAGAAAAAAAATTAGACGGAGTAAAAGACATTCGCGATGAATCCGACAAAGAAGGTATAAGAGTGATAATCGAATTGAAGAGTGATGCGTTTCCGCAGAAAGTTTTGAATAAATTGTATAAATATACCGAACTGCAGAAAATGTTCCATTTGAATCTGGTGGCTTTAACCGAAGGCATCCAGCCGCAGACACTTTCCTTGAAGCAGGTTTTGGTCCAGTTCATCGACCATCGTCAGATTGTCGTAACAAGAAGATTAAAATATGAATTGGCAAAAGCAAACGAAAGAGTGCATATTTTGGAGGGCTTGGCAAAAGCGTTGAAAAACATCGACAAAGTCATTGCCCTGATTAAAAAATCAAAAGACAGAGAGGATGCGAAGAATGGTTTAATAAAATCATTCAAGCTTTCGGAAATTCAGGCAAACGCAATCCTGGAAATGAAACTTCAGACTCTGGCTGGATTAGAAAGAAAAAAAATTACGGACGAGCTGGAGCAAAAATTGAAGTTCATCAAAGAAATTGAGGATATTTTAGCCAGTCCGAAAAAAATATTCAAAGTTGTAAAAGACGAGTTATCGGAAATCAAACAGAAATACGGGGACGAAAGAAAAACAAAAGTTTACACTTCAAAAGTCGGCGAGTTTGCCGAAGAAGATTTGATTCCCGACCAGGAGATTATTGTCACGGTTACCAATACCGGTTACATCAAAAGAGTCGACCCAAAATCATATCGCGCCCAAAACAGAGGCGGCAAGGGAATGATTGGCATCAAAACCAAAGAGGAGGATTTTGTTGAGCATTTTTTCGTTTGTTCAACCCACGATGATTTGTTGTTTTTCAGCAACAAAGGAAAAGTTTATCAGACCAAGGCCTATGAGATTCCCGAAGCAACCCGTGTTTCCCGCGGTAGGGCAATTGTGAATATTTTGGGCATCTCATCGGAAGAAAAAATTAGTGCGGTTGTGCCTTTGGAGCGGCAGGGGGCTGGATTCTTGGCAATGGTCACGAAAAAAGGTATAATCAAGAAGACAGAAGTTGAGAAATTCAGGAATATCAGAAAAGGCGGGATTGCGGCAATAACTCTGGAAAAAAATGATGATTTGCAGTGGGTAAAAACCACTCACGGAGACGATGAAATTATGTTGGTGACAAAACTTGGTCAGGCAATCAGATTTTCGGAAAAAGATTTGCGGCCAATGGGAAGAAATGCCAGGGGCGTAAGAGGTGTTAAATTGAGAGTGGTTAAATCTAAAGATAAAGAAGAATTTACAGATGCAGTTGTGGGCATGGAAGTAATCAGTCAGGAATTGAAGAAAATTAACCCGGAAATTTTGGTTGTCAGTTCCAATGGATATGGCAAGCGCACGCCAGTTGATAATTTTAAAATCCAGAAGCGCGGAGGAGTGGGAATAAAAGTTGCCAATATCACAGAAAAAACCGGTTCATTGGTCGGAATAAGATTAATTACTCTTGAAGAAGAGGACTTGATTGTTACTTCGCAAAAAGGAAATGTAATCAGAACAGCAATCAAAAGCATTTCCCGATTGGGGCGAGTCACCCAGGGCGTAAGAATTATGAAATTGGCTGACAAAGATAAAGTCGCATCAATAGCATGTGTTTAAATTTATGAAAGGTACTGGAGGATTTTTGAATCCTGAACAAACCATAAAACAACTGAATATTGAAAAAGGAATGATTATCGCGGATTTTGGCTGCGGTGCTGGTTATTTTACCATTCCTTTAGCAAAAATAGTGGGAGAACAAGGCAAGATATATGCTTTGGATGTTTTGGAAACAGCCCTTGAGTCGGTGCGTAGCCGGGCGAAACTCGAAGGGCTTTTGAATATTGAAACGAAACGCTGCAATTTGGAGGTTTCCGTTGGTTCTGGTATAGATAATAATTCTGTTGATTGGATTTTGTTGCACAATATTTTATTTCAGTCGGATGATAAGAGTGGTATAATAAAAGAGGCAGTAAGAATTTTGAAAAAAGGAGGAAAAATATCGGCTATTGACTGGAAAGAAAACCAGCCGATGGGACCGGCGAAAGAGTTGGTGGTTTCGATTGAAAGTATCAAGAAAATAGCGGAACAATCGGGATTGAAATTCAGAAGCGAAATGAATGTAGACAACTATCACTGGGGAATGATTTTTGAAAAAATATGAGCAAAAAGGAAATTTTATTAATCGCAATTGCAGCAGCAATTATTGCTGGGATTTTGATAATTATCGGTTTGACGAAATCGGAGAAATGTCGGCCAGTGTCTCTGGAGGTTTGGGGCGTTTATGATGAGCCGGAAAATATCAATGAGTTTATACAGCAATATAAAAAGATTGATAAATGCGTTGCTGATATTAAATATCAGCAGAAGAATTTTGCTGATTATGAAAAAGAACTGATTAATGCCTTGGCAGTTGATAAAGGACCGGATATTTTTTTAATGCATAACACCTGGCTGCCGAAATACAAGGATAAAATTGCCGAATTGCCGGAAACGCTTTTTTCCTACGCAAATTTCAGGCAGATATTTGTGGATGTGGCGGAGCAGGATTTAATTGATAATAACAAAATTTACGGTATTCCTTTGTATGTTGACACTTTGGCGCTTTTTTACAACAAAAACTTTTTTAACAGCGCGGGAATTTCTTCTCCACCCGAAACCTGGGAAGATTTGGTTGATGATTTGGACAAATTAACCCAGAAAAACCAGTGGGGCGGGATAGAAAAAGCAGGAATAGCCATTGGCACTGCGGAGAACGTAAACCGAGCAAGTGATATTTTGGCTCTTCTGATGCTGCAGAACGGCACGGAAATGATAAGCGATAACAAAAAATCAGCCACATTCGGAGAGAGCATTACCTTAAAAGGAGAATCATATTATCCTGGTAAAAACGCGCTAAGGTTTTATACTGATTTTTCCAATCCCAGCAAAAGAACCTATACCTGGAACAGGCAGATGCCTTATTCTGTTGATGCTTTTGCTGACGGGAAAGCAGCAATGATGCTTGCTTACTCCCACCACATCCAAACATTAAGCGATAAAAATCCGTATTTGAATTATGGCATTGCACCAATGCCGCAGATTAAGGGACGTGAATTTGATGTGAACTATGCTAATTACTGGGCTTGGACTGTTTCCAAAAAATCAAAAGCAGAAGAAGAAGCGTGGAAATTCATTCTTTATTTGAACCAAAAAACAAATAATCAGAGATATTTGCAAAAAGCCCATCTACCAGCTGCGAGAAGAGATTTAATTGATTGGCAGAAAAAAGACAATCTGGATTTGGCTGTTTTTGTTGAGCAAAGTTTGACTGCCAAGAGTTGGTACCAAATTGACTCTGCGGCAATTGAAAAAATTTTTAACGATGTGATTGAATCAATTGTTTTGGGCACTGCTACCTACGATGATGCAATTGAAAATATGACTAATCAAGTAAATTTATTAATGAAACCCTGAATCCCGCTAAGCGGGACAGGGAAAAAAATATGAAAAAGAGATTGCTATTTTTAATAATAATTGGTATATTGTTGGTAGCGGGCTATATTGCCAAGGCAGACGTGATTGAAATTAAAAATCCACTGAAGTATGATTCAATTGAAAAGATGATTGATGGGATTGCTAGTTTATTGCTGGTAATAGTCATTCCTTTGGCAACAATAATGATTATTTGGGCAGGGATTCAATATCTGACAGCTGCGAATAACGAAGAACAAGTTAAGAAGGCCAAGAATACGATTAAATGGGCGATTATCGGCTTGGCAATTGTTTTGGCAGCAAAATTTATTACCGGACTTTTAGAAGAAATTTTAAAGAAAGTGGAATAATAATTTTTAATAATTAATTTTAATTAATATGAAATATTTAATATTGATTTTTGTGTTTGTGTCGGTGTTATTACCCACAATTGTTCAAGCGGACTTTACGGGATGGAACGGCCCGGATCTTTGTGCTGGGCTAGACACATATGCTCATAAGCTTTGTAATTTATTGTGGGATATACAAAAAATATTATACGCAGGCGCTTTAGTTTTAGCGATAATCATGGTTATTATCGGTGGAATAACCTATATGACAGCCGGGGAGAGTGAGGATAAAGCGAAAAAAGCCAGAAAAATGATAACTAATGGAATAATCGGATTTGCCATAGTAATTGCTTTTTCTTTTATAATTGGCATAGTGAGAGAAATAATCACAAATAGTCTTTTACAAGTTTAAAATCTCTAAAGGTCGAGGAAAAATATTGTAAATTAAGTTAGATATATGAAAAAAGTATTACCGATAATTCTTTTATCATTATTTATTTTGCCATTAGTCGTCAGTGCTTATGTAGAGCCGGTGCAAACGATTTGCGCTCTTCTTAATAAGATTAAAATTATTATTGCCGCAATCGGCTTTGGTATTGCCGTAATTATGCTTATTTGGGGTGGCATAATGTATATGACAGCTGGTGGAAATGACGAAAAAGCAACAAAAGCAAGAAAATTAATTATCAATGCTGTTATTGGCATTATAATAATCTTTGCTGCAACCTTTATTCTTAACTTGGTTGAAGGATTTCTCGTGGGTGGCGGCATTACTCCAAACCCATTCGGCAATCCTTGCGGCACATACTAATTGCGAAGGTTTGAATTTTCTGACGAGCTTCGAAGCAAATTTAAAAGCTGATGATTTTATCATCAGCTTTTAAGATTCAAGACTTGACAAGCTTATATGTTTATGCTATCTTTTAAATAATAAGATTAATGATCTTTGACAAAATAAAATAAAGGAGGACCATAGAGAATGAGAAAAGATATTATGTCTGAGACCGGCAAAGGAATTGAAATAACCAAAGGAGACGAAAGAGTAATTAATTCTCAAAACGGAATAACAATTCGTCATGAGGCTAAACCAGTAGGTGATGAAATAATTGGATACGCATATCTGGTAATTGATTGTTCTTTAAGTATGAGTGAAGGAGAAAAAATCGATCAGGTTAAAAATGGGGCAAAAAGGTTTACAATAGAGGCCAAAACAAAAGGATATCTTGTTGGGTTGATTACGTTTAATTCTTCTGCAACTCATCTTTGTGAGCCCCAGAAAGAAATCTCGGCTTTGTATCGACACTTAGAGTCGATGGGAGCCTGGGGGAGCACAAATATGACTGATGCCATTTTGTTGGCCACCGAAAATCTTATAAAAAAGAATGGGGTCCGGGTAATGGTTATTGCTACGGATGGAATGCCCGATAATCAATTTACCGCCTTAGAAGCTGCTCAAGAGACAAAGAAAAACGGTATTGAAATAATTGTCATTGGAACAGATGATGCAAATCAGGATTTTCTAAAAAAACTTGCTTCTTCGGCTGGGCTGGGATTTAAGGTTTCGCGCACCCAACTTGGACAAGCCGTTGCCTCGGCCGCGAAGATGTTATTGAGTAAAAGAGGAGGATAAAAATGGAAGATTGGAAGGATTATTATCAGATATTAGGTGTTAATCCTGGTGCTGACGATAAAGAGATTAAAAGAGTTTACAGGTATAAGGTTTCTATTCTTCATCCCGATAGGTTGATGGGTTTCCCCGAACATATCAGACGTCAGGCAGAAGAAGATTTAAAAGCATTAAACCAGGCTTACGAAACACTAAAGGACCCTCAGAAACGAGCGCAATATGATTCAGAGTGGCTTAAAGAAAGAAGCAAACAAAAGGAAGCGGTTCTTCCTAAACCAAGCCCGGTTGTGAATCCATCCAGCATCTTATTTAAGAACCTGAAGCCTGGCGAAACCCAAACAGCATCTTTTATTGTTCAGAACCAAGGCGGTCCGTATGCCCGAATTTGGATTAGCAATCCTGATAGTTGGGTAAAGCTTATAGATTGGGGTTCTGTAAATGGCCGCGATGAATTACCATTAAGGGTAGAAATCGAGGTTAAAGGTGATGACTGGGGAAAAACCTACTTAGAACATATTGTTGTTAAGTTAGATGAAAAAGAGGTCCAGGTAAAAGTTCGGCTGCAAATGAAAGATAGACCAATGCCTAGACCGAGTCCCCAATCTCCACCGCCATCGCCACCGCCTCCACCGCCTCCACCGTCTCAACCATCGGTCCCAATTACTTACGTGTCCGATGCTTCAATGCCGACAATATTAAAATGGTTACTCGGAATTTGTGGGATAGTAGTTCTAATTTGGGGATTAGATTCCGTATTCACTTATTATCAATCCAAATCACACCAATTTCAAGGTCAAACCAGGTTTCAATCTCAGACAACTGTTCAACCTACCCAATCAATAAAACCGGTTGAATCTGCTCCAGGGTATACTCTTTTGAAAACACGTCATTACCAGGACGAACCAAAAGAAATTGATTCCCGGATAGAGACAAGTTTAGGAAAATGGATTACTGAGAAATTTGGTCTTAAGATGAGATGGATTTCTTTTAGAGAGCATAGATGGTTATTAAGTGATGGATATCTTAATATTGAGGATTACACAATAATTGGAGAAAATGTGTGGGCAGTAGGAAGTGGAAGTATGGGTGTGGGCTATATCTTTTATAGTTCAGATAACGGAATATCCTGGGAGCTTCAACGGAACGAATATGACAGACGTTACGGGTCCGGCACTTATCCTTTTGTTATATATTTTTTAAGCAGGACAGAAGGATGGGTGGGTAGTAAAGATGGTCTTTTTTGCACCAAAGACGGTGGTAGAAATTGGCAATTCAGCGCAGATCCTCGAGAAGAAATTATGTATGGCCTCGGAGATTATAAAAGTGAATACTGGTTTTACAACAATTATCGCATTGTGGCAAAAATTGCCTGGGGTAACAAGCACGAATCACTTGACGGAGGAAAAAGTTGGAGGGTTCTTTGAGGGGATCAAAACTCTGAGTCGCCGAAAAATCTTCGGCGACTTTCTTTTTAAAATTGATTTTTCGCATAATTTAGATTAAGATGTAATTATGTTCGGGTGGCGGAATTGGCAGACGCAATAGGTTTAGGACCTATCGGGGCGACCCATGGGAGTTCAAATCTCCCCCCGAACACAAAAATTTATTTTAAATATTCATTATCTGCATAAGCTACGATCGTGAGTTATGTGGATATTGAAAAATTATACTTTTATTATTTCACTCGCAGCTTTTTTTAAGCGATTCATCAAAGCAAGGCCCAATCCTTTTTCCTTTACGCCTTCGAC
>Ga0315274_10002457_pt1 | contig 27965 bp, 30 predicted proteins | sample YL17G02_20_MG_FD_203700 | JGI IMG/M metagenome (GOLD analysis project Ga0315274, IMG submission 203700) | Sediment microbial communities from Yellowstone Lake, YNP, Wyoming, USA - YL17G02_20 | ecosystem: Environmental > Aquatic > Freshwater > Lake > Sediment | place: USA: Wyoming | collected...
TTCCCAGTTCACTCCGGCCTCCTTTCAGGATTTCCTGTGCTGCAGTACCCGCTCGTAGACAGCCTCATACTGCGGGATGATGGTGTGGTAGTCAAAGTGGTCCACGGCATGTTGGCGTGCTGCTTTGGAAAAGTCTCGACAGACCGAGCAATCGGACAGGATGCGTACCGCATAGTCGGCCATCTGGTCTACATCTCCCAATGGGGCCAGGAAGCCGGTCACGCCATGCCGCACCACCTCGGGCAGCCCGCCCACGTTGGTGGCGATCACCGGTACGCCACTGGCCATCGCCTCGAGCGCCACCAACCCAAAGCTCTCGGTCTCACTCGGCAGCAGCAACAGGTTGGCGGCCTGCAACAGTGGCGCGACGGCATCCACCACTCCGGTATAGATCACCTTGTCCGCAACTCCGAGGTCCTGCGCCAATTGCTTTGCCAAGCCAATGTCAGGGCCATCGCCCACCAGGATCAGGCGGGCGTCCAGCTTTTCCGCCACCCGCGCGAACACCTTGACCACATCTCCTACACGCTTGACTGGCCGGAAGTTGGAGATGTGCATCAGGTTAAAGCTGTAGGGGCAGTCACGCGGCGGGATACAAGCAGGGATCGGTCGCTCGTGCCGCAACGGGTCGATAAAGTTGTAGACGACCTCTATCTCTTTCTGGACGTCGAACTGCTTGTAGGTTTCCTCTCTCAGAAAGTGGGACACGGCGGTGACCGCGTCCGACTGCTGGATGGTCATGGTAGTCACCGGTCTGAAGGATGGGTTGTTGCCGACCAGGGTCACGTCTGTACCGTGCAGGGTAGTCACGAGCTTCAGATCCATGTCGGGCACGGTCTGCTTGGCCAGCAGCGCAGCCGCTGCAAAGGGGATGGCATAGTGCACGTGAAGGATCTGTAGTTGCTTGAGCCGGGCCACCTCAGCCATCTTGGAGGCCAGGGCCAGCGTGTAGGGAAAGTTCCTGAGCAGGGGATACTCGATCACCTCCACCTCGTGAAAGCTCACGCGAGGGGGAAGGTCAGTCAGCCGCAGGGGCGTGGAGTAACTGATGAACGCCACTTCGTGGCCACGCTCAGCAAGGTGTTTGCCCAGCTCTGTGGCCACGACGCCACTGCCGCCGTGGGTAGGGTAACAGGTTATACCAATGCGCATCGTCTCACCCTCAGCATAGTCGGTTCAGAAAGACGAGAAGCGAACCTGAAGCGGGGTATCCACTTCCATCGTGCCACGGATCAGAAACCCCTCCCCGTACCTGCGCTCGATCAGGGAGCCATAGTGCGCCATGCGATGCACGAGCATCCAGTTGTACTCTGGGGAGGTCAGGCGGGTCTGCTGGTATGACGGGTCATCCGGCCTGAACTGAGTAGAGTAGGCATAGATCGCCTGCATCTTGCGGTCAAACTGATCGGTGATGTCGACTACAAAGGTCGGCTTGAACTCATACCATCCCATGTAGTAAAGCACCCTGGAAGGACGGTAGCTATCCTGACCTGTGTCCACGCGGCTCAGGCCGGCCCAGAAGACGCCCTCATAGATCAGCTCGCTGGCACGGTAGTGATCAGGATGCCGGTCCTCGTAGTACGGGATGAGGACCATCTGTGGACGGTACTTGCGCACAATTTGCGCGACGCCGAGCTTGGCCTCGGGACTGGCCTCGATGTGACCGTTGGTCAACCCCAGGTTTTCGCGAGCCACAGCGCCCATCATCATGGCTGCTGTGGCTGCCTCAGCCTGCCGAGTCTCCAGCGTTCCGCGGGTGCTCATCTCTCCGCGCGTCACATCGACCAGGACGGTCGAGAACCCCAAGTCAGTTAGCTTGATCAGGGTCCCGCCGCAGCCTAGCTCGATGTCGTCTGGGTGCGCGCCAAAGGCCATCACGGCTATATCAGCCATGCCTGTCTTCCAGCGTGAGAATAGCGTGTGAAAAGTCCTGAAGATCCCCAGCACCGAACAGCGCGTCGACAAAGCTGGGCCCAAACCTGTTGACGAAATGGGGCAGCGGCATGACCCGCTCCTGCAAGCGACCTCGGGGCAAGAGCGCATTCTGCAGGGCCCGCAGCTCGCCCTTGGCGAATCCCAGTTGGCTCAACCGGGCTTTGATGGCACGCTCCTGCAGAGTCTCCAGGCTCCGAGTTGTACTGGCCAACGTCTGTGACCAGGTCTTTTCCAGGCTGGGATCGATGCCACTGAGGTAGGGGCGCAGCGGCAAGAGCGCCGCTTCGGTCTGCTGGAGCGCCGATGCAAAGAGTTGCTGCTCGGACGCCGGCACCAGACCCCGAAAGGCCGCGTCAAGGTCAAGCTGCCCGGTCAGGATCGCGTCTGCGCTCGTTCCATACTCGGTCAGCCGCTGCGCCTCGCCCTGCGCGACGATGGTGTAGCTCCTGCGCGGAAAGAGAACAGGCTGCGGAAGCCCGAACAGCTCATATAGCGGCCTGAGCATCGCCTGATAGGCGGTCTCACCAGGCCCAAGCACACTGGCCAGGACCGGCAGCATGGCGTCGGCAAACAGCGGCCGCAAAGCAGCGTCGGTCGAATAGCGCTCAGGATGCGCCTGGATCTGAGCGAGATGCTCCTGCGGCCTCTCGACCCGTACCCGGTACCCGGCTGCGTCAAAGGTGTATAGCCGTCCGCTCTGTTCAGGTGTCAACGCCGGCGCGTATCCGTTCTGCGACAAGTGCTGTGATACCAGCGCCAGCCGATCATCGATCTCGTCGCCGTGCCTGAGCGCAGACGCCAACCATTCCCCGCCCGCCGGGCGTAGAATCCTGGGTTCCACCACCACCAAACCGTGGTCAGAGAAGAGCTTGAGCCACATGCGGGCTTGCCATTCTCCAAAGTTCTCGCCAGGTTGGGGAGCAGACCATGCCCTGATCTGGGTGAGATAGGGTCCTGCCACCAGGTTGTCCATGTACTCGGCGTACGCCTGCAGGACGGCGGGGCTGATCGTGAGATCGCTGACCGGATGCCCTTCGAGCTCCCAGCCAAACTTGGCCCGGCCAATCTCCCCGTCGCTCTTGGCGTAATGGGCGTGGTTGATCTCGTTAAAGTCGTGATCCTCGGTGGCCAACCAGAATACCGGAACTAGCCTGGCATCCAGCTCACCTTGCAGGGATTCGGCCAGCCGGATCGCAGTGATGATCTTGTACGCTGTGTAGACCGGGCCGCCCAGGAAGCCTGCCTGCTGCCCGGCGATCACACAGAATGTGGAGCGATCGTCGAGCGCCTCGATGTTCTCCAACGTCTTCGGGTGTGCGCCCAGCCTAGAGTTGTACTCGGACAGCAGGAGAGAGACCTGACGTCGAGGATAGGCCTGCTGCCGCCGGGCTTGCAGGGCAGCGGCAAAGTCCAGCGGCGAATGGGAGAAAAACTGCGCAGCCGAACCCGTACCCGAGACATAGTCCAGGTAGAGCCGATTGTCTGCCGCTGCGAGCAGCGTGCGTGGGTCCAGTTGGGCGATCAACGGGCCCCCTTTTCTGCAATGAGGACCAACCGTTTGCTTTCGGGACCAAATGGGTGTCCCTTGAGCGTTCCGTAGCTGTGAATCCCGACAAATCCGCTCCGGGACAGCATGTCAGCCATCTCGCTCTGCGCATAGAGGCGGACAGACTCGAGGTACTCGCGTGTTCGTCCCTTCTCGCTCAAGACCGTGATCCGTTTCTCAACTCGCCGGCCATCGTCTGTCAGATGGCGGATGTTAAACACGTGACATCCGGGCAGGTCTTGCTCGTCTCGCTCGACCAGGTGGGCTATGACATAGTCCCGGCTCAGGTAGTCGACCAGAAACTTGCCACCCAGCCTGAGGGCCTGAAGGACAGCATCGAACACAGCCTGGTTCTGCTGGTCCTCTTCAAAGTAGCCAAATGATGTGAACAGCGACAGGACGGTGCCAAAGTGGCCTTGGTACGGGATGAGGCGCATATCCGAGCGCACCAGGCGAACCGGATCCTGCGTCTGCGTCCAGGCAGGGTTCGCCTTTTTTAACTCCCTGGCAGCCACCTGCAGCAACTCCTGGGAAAGATCGAGGCCCACGAGTTGGCTGAACCCCATCTCGCGCAGAACCAGGAGGTGCCGGCATGCACCACAACACAGGTCCAGGAGCGGCTCGTCCCTGGCGGGGGCCAGCAAGTGAACGATGGCCTTGATGTCCGCGCGGGCTTCAGCCGCGTCCCGATGCGCGTACAGGTCTAGGTACTCGCGTCCGAAGCCTGTCTCATACCACGCGGTCATGCAATGCCATGCTCTTTCTTGTACGCGGCCCAGTTCGCCTTCAGGTGCACAAAAGCCTGCAAATCCGGCTGCATCAAGAATGGATTTGTCTGGCGCTCTCGCAGGATTGTCGATTCAGGCGTCACACCATAGTCGTGTCCGGGGTACACGCGGGTGTCATCAGGCAGGCCCATCAGCTTCTGGTGCAGCGAATCGTATTCGGCCTTTGCTCCAGGCCCCAGGTCGGTTCCGCCTACCTTGCCCACGAACAGGGTATCCCCCGTAAAGACGGCATCGCCAACGTAGAGGCAGATCGAGTCAGCGGTGTGACCCGGCGTGTGTAGGACAGCGATCTGTAGGTTGCCCAGGGAGAAGCGCGCTCCGTCCTCGACCTTCTGCCCGGTCTCGGGATCGGTGTCCCCAAGCAAGAGTGGGCGTCTGCCGGTAAGGCGTTTGATCACCGCGCCCCCGTTGGTGTGGTCCGCATGATCGTGGGTGTGGAACACATACTGAATGGCATAGCCATGTTCTTGTGCCACGCCCACGATCTGTTCTGGATGGTAGGACGGGTCGACCACGGCTGCCACGCCAGCGGCCTCGTCCACAACAAGGTAGGCCAGGTTGCGGTCGCCCCCAGGTGCGAATTGCTTTACGTACATGGCTGCCCAACCTTCGCCAGCTTGACGGCGCGCTGGCGACGTGCCAGAGCCATCACTGGCATAGTAACGACTTTGGTCAGCGTACGGTATGGTTCTTGACCAAAGTCGTTACTGCAGGAACAGCAAGAGCCCGGTATTACTTGACCGGCTCGAACATGTCTTTCGCGACGCCACATTCCGGGCACACCCAATCGTCGGGCAGGTCCTCAAAGGGCGTGCCGGGCTTGATCCCGTTGTCCGGGTCTCCCATTTTGGGGTCGTACACATACCCACAGGCCATACATTCCCATTTCTGCATGATTTCATCCCCTTTCTGCAATGGACATCAGTCTATGCACTAATCGCTGCGCTGCGCATCGCTGTGCATGGAAAAGCAGCCACTGGTATCGGGCCTAGAAATCCTTGTACAATACCTCGTCATACAAGCTCTCAACCTTGTTCTTGTGGAGGAGCTCTTCCTGAGCCAGGAACTGGAACAGGCTCTTTGCCTCTGCTCCTTCGGCAATCCCGGCCATGGTGCTGTAGAAATCGTGGGAAGACTTTTCCCGCTGCATGGCCACGATCAGCACGTCCTGAAAGGAAGCATTCTCATCAAGAGGCCTGGATACCAGGTACTCGGCCAGTTTCAAGTCCTCGATTTTGCCCTGCCTGGGTATGGCGATGATGGTTTCGGTGTTTCCCTCGAGCAAGGCCTGGAGCCGCTGCTTGTGCTTGACTTCCTGCCTGGCCAGGTCCTGCAGAGTATCTTTGATGTTAGGGCGCTTGACCATTGTCATTGCCTTGGTGTAGAACTGGTATGCATCCTCCTCAAACCGGATTGCCTGGTCCAGGATCCGTTCCAGCGCAGTGTCTTTCGGCGACATCGTCATCTCCTTCTATGCCAGATCGGTTATATCCACGCCCACCAAGATACGGTTTCCCTCTACCTTGACCGGGTAGGTTGGCAGTGGGACCGTGGCCGGCGGGCTCAGCACTTCTCCTGTGGTGACATCAAAGCGGGCCAGGTGGCAGGGGCACGTGACCACTGTTCCCGAGAGTGGCCCATCGAGCAGCGAGCATTCGCGGTGCGTGCACTGCTCGTCGGTGGCAAAGTACTTGTTCCCAACGCTGTAGATCAGGACTTTGCGCCCTCCTGCCCAGGCTGACAGTCTGCCCCCAGACGGGATCTGATCTCGTGTAGCTACCTGAACAAAGTCTACCATGATCGCCCTCCTCATGACGTACGTGACACAAGAGGCATGTTGTCCGGGTGTCACACGCGTCTAGACTCTACACTTGGCTCACCGAGCAGCGGACATTGTACTATATCCTCTCGAAACGCGCAAGAAAGCTTGTCATTAACGGAGAAACTTGATATAATGATCGAGTGGCGAGTGATCCGTGGCGAAGAGGAGGCAACACAGTGGGCAGATACCTCGGCAAAGAAGAGATCGAGCGGGCCGTCGATGCATACCTGGCCGAACAGCCAGGGCTCGACTTGGCGGCGGCACAAGATCAGAGCGCGCAGCTCAGAGCACAGGCAGAGGAACTGGCGAGCCAGGTCGACGATCTGCTGGCCCAGGCTCAGTACCTGGCCGAGGGAGACTCTGCACACATGGCTTTGCTGTACAGCCTGCTCAAGCAGCTCCCGGTGATCGTTTTTGAGCCTCTCAACTATGTCTTTGTCGGACGCGTGGTGATCCCCCTGGAAAACGTTGTGGACTTGCTCATCCACCTTGATACATACGCGAGCGGACGGCCGGTGCAGAAGGACAGCTTGGGCCAGCTCAAGCCAGCAGGCGCATCAGGCCAGAACCAGGTGCCGACTGTCGTAGCCGCAGGTCTTGAGCAGGACGCTGAAGACGTTGCCAGCCTTGGCCCGTTCTACAGTGCCTTGCTGCGAGACCATGCAGATATCCACAGTGCCCAGGATCTGCTGGACAGAGGGTCCAGCTCAGAAGGACGTGCGAAGATAGCCAGGCTCACCGGGCTAAGTGACAAGCTGGTGGCCAAGTGGGTACGGCGCGCTGACCTGAGGCGCATCGTTGGGGTGGACGAGGATCTGGGCGAGCTCATCGAATCGGCGGGCGTGCGCAGCGCGGGCGAGTTGGCTGCCCAGGACGCCGACAGTCTGTATGGGCGGATCGAGACGATGAACGCAGAGCGCCACATCGTGCGCCGACTGCCGTCAATCGACGCAGTGAGGGAGTGGATCACTCAAGCTGGGAAGCTTCTCTGAAGGCGGTTGAGCACAACCGTCAGTCACGCGCGGTCCGCGTCAGTACCGCTGCAGTCCAGGCACTGACGCGGACCGCGCCCAGAAATAGCGCTGCCCACCACAGGGCAGCGCCGCTGTTTCTACTGGACCGCGACGACGACCAGGTTTCCCTCTCCCCCAGGGTTGGCCATGATCACGATGCTGGCCGAATTGTCCCCCTTGGAGAAAACGAGTATGGTCATCTGTTCCGTAGGCATGCTCTGGACCTTGGCCCAACCTTGCTTGGGAAGGGCCTCTTCGAAGAACTTGACGGCATCCTGCTGCGAGAGGTTGGTCCGGTAAAAGTCAATGTCCTGTCCCTGGGCCAGTGCCTGCGCCTGTGCGGGCAGAGTCCCCAGCACAGCGGCAGCGTCGGCCGGCTTGGGCAGAGTCTTGGCGATGCCCGCCGATTCGCCAGGCGTGGGCGTCGTTTCAGGTGCGGTGGAAGTGAGATCCTGGACGATCTTGTCTTTCGGCGGAGGCAGGATCTGGATAGGCTTGTCCACATCGGAGACCTGCAACTCGAGCTTGCCTTCGACCGCCTTGTTGTCCGAATCCACACCCGTCAGATTCATCGACACACGCATAATGATGTGCGATGTGTTGGCGGTCCATACGTCGACGGTGCCGCTGGTAAAAGTCGTGCTGGGGTCGCCCAGGACGGCCGACAGATCGCGGGCATCGGCACGATAGTGGCTGCAGGCCACATCGGCCACGTTTTCGTGCGCCGATATCAGGTCGAAGGCCTCGCTTTGGAGCATATCCCCCAACTCGCCAGTCAGGAGGCCCATCAGGTCAACATCGGACACGGTGGAAGCGTCATAGTCCATGGCGATCCAGCCCTCCTGGCCTGCATCGTACAGGTAGATGACGTCTTCCACGCGAATGAGCTTGACCGCCTGGGGCGATTCATCGCCTTGCTGGGTCTCGGCCTCGAGCTGTGAGGCTGGAGGCTCCCTGACGAAAGCGCCGATGGTCTTAACCGTGGTCTTGACGCTCTGCTCGATCATCTCGATATCGATCGTGTACCGGTAGCTGCTCAAGTCGTCAAATGGCTGGTACTGTATCCCGGCAGCTCCTGTGGGGGTGGGGACGACAGACGAGCCTTTGGTGGCCGTGGGTTGCACAGTCTTGCCAGGCGTCAACTGTACCGTCTGCGTGACTGAAGGCGTGGTTCCCGCCTTGGCAGGAGTCGGGGTAGCTCGTTGCTCTCGTTCGGCGATCTGTGTCTGCACCGTCGCCACTGCGGTCAGAGCAGCATTCTTGCCTAGGCCCCGCACCATCGTGCACAGGCTACAGCCCATAGTCAGTACGGACAGGATCAGCAATCCGCCGAGCAAGACGGCCTTTCGACGGGTCAGGTTGAGGCGCATTTGATTCTCCTTTGAGTGATGGCTAAACGCTGACAGGTGGTGATCCGTTCACCCACAAGATGATCTTAACACATCAAAAACGGAAAGGCAAATCAGTGTTTGCCAAAAAACGCAGTCTGTGGTATAAAAGGGGGGTCGCGGAGCGAGGGTGCTGGATGAGGCCCAGGCCTTTGTCTGGTTAGCCCTCGTTCTTTCTGCTCTTGGAGGAATTGCGGGCCAAGAGCAATCCCGTGGAAAGGAGGTATACCGCGAAAGTGCATCAATACGAGATAGCACTCATCATTCGTCCCGAGGTGGAAGAAGAAGCTCAACAGGCGATCATCGAGCAACTGTCTCGCCTCTTGACCGCGGAAGGTGGCCAGGTGGCTCAGGTGGAAAAGTGGGGCCGTCGTCAACTCGCCTATCCGATCAAGAAGGTATCCGATGGATACTATTACTTTATCCAGGGACAGTTTTCCAGCTCCGTGCTGCCCGAACTGAACCGGAACATCAAGCTATCCGACAACATCGTGCGGCATATGGTCGTCCGCACGGATGTGTGAGCTCCATGGCTTGAGGGGCGTTACGGTGGAACAGGGCCTGAACAGGGTTACGCTCATTGGCAACCTGGGACGGAGTCCGGAAATGCGCTACACGCCATCCGGAAAGCCCGTGGTTTCTTTCAGCGTTGTGACAACGCACTCGTGGTTCTCGTCGGACCAGGAGTACCAGGCAGAAACTGACTGGTTCAACGTCGTCGCGTGGGGGAGTCTGGCCGAAGGGTGCAAGCAGTACCTGAAGAAGGGGCAGCGGGTCTATGTGGAAGGAAGGATGAAAACCCGCCGTTGGCAGGGTGTGGACAACGTTACTCGGTCCTGGGCAGAGGTCGTTGCTCACAGTGTCATCCCCCTGGCGTCGGAGAGCAGCTAACTCGCTCTGGGTGGCGTAGCGGAGCGGGGCCGGACCCCCGTGTCAACAGGTGATCGACAAACGCTCTCTGGGCCAAAGAAGAGAGTGTGCTACTAGGAGGAAGGCAGATTGGCAGAAGAAGGGGATTTTCGGGGTGCACGGAGAGAGGAAGGGACCGGGGAGCCTCGGCGCTCGTCTGAAGGCAGGCAGCAGCGAGGAGGAGGAGGAGGAGGAGGAGGACCCCGTGGTCGTCGCTTTGAGCGGCGACGCAGGGTTGCCATCACCGCTTGCAGTCCCCGGTGCATAGGGTATCGCAGCGAGCCGATCAGCTACAAGCGGATCGACGTTCTGCGGAATTACGTCACGGACCGTGGCAAGATGCGACCTCGCCGCCAGACAGGCAACTGCGCCAAACACCAGAGAATGCTGGCCCGGGCGATCAAGCGCGCGCGCTATATCGCGCTTTTGCCCTTCACGGCGGATCATATCTTCTCATCTGGTGAGCGAGGGTAGACCGAGACTGGGCAGTCAGTCCGGTGCGCGGGCACAGGGTGGTGTTCTGATCCTGTGCCCGCGTTTCGTGCCGACTGAAATGGCTGTGTTGTACACAGTGGTCAGGAGTCGTCGATGGTCAAGGGGAAAAAGAGCAAGCCAGTTGCCAGACTGACCAAGAAGCAGGTATCCCGAAGCCAGCGCGAAAAGCGACAACGCTTCTGGGTCTGGATCGGCGTAGGCACGCTATCTGTGGCAGTGGTCGCCATTTTGGTTGTGGGGCTGGTCTCTCAGAGCACTCAGGTTGTGGCTGAGGTCAACGGCGAGCGGATCCGGATCGGCGAGTACCAGGAGCGAGTCCGCTTTTGGTACCACTATTACAACGACTACCTGATGCCTGGGTCTTTCGACAACCTGGAAGCTCAGCAGCAGTCTGACTTTTACAAACAGATTGCGAGCCAGATGATCGATGAGCGGTTGGTCCAGCAAGAGGCCAAGAAGAAGGGGCTGACCGCCAGCGACGAGGAAGTCCAGACCGAGCTAGAGGAATCCTGGTTCCAGCACTACCGCGTTCCCCCAACGCCGACTCCCTCGCCGACCCCTGATCCCTCCGCTACGCCTACGGTGGCGGGAACGCCGCGTCCTACGCCAACCCCCGACACCGAGCAAGCCTTCCAGGGCCGGTATCAGGAATTCGCCCAGAAGGTGCTCAAACCTGCGGGGCTGACCGACGGCGACTTTAGACAACTGGTCCGGGCGTCCGTGCTGGAGAGAAAGCTCAAGACGGCACTTGTGCCCGAGGTGCCCAAGGAAGAGGATCAGGTCCACTTTCGGTACGCAGCGGCTCAGGACGCCGAGCAAGCCAGGAGCAGGATCGCCAGTTACCAGGCCGGAGTCGCGGAACAGGTACACGCGCAGCACATCCTGGTCGACACCGAGGACGAAGCGAATGCTGCTCTGAAACGGCTCGACGTGGGTGAGGATTTCGGCGCGGTGGCGGCCGAGCTGTCCAAGGACGATGGCAGCAAGGCAAACGGGGGAGATCTGGGCTGGTTCGGGCGCGGCAAGATGGTGGCCGAGTTTGAAAAGGTGGCCTTTGAAGCCCCGATCGGCCTGTATCCGTCGCCGGTCAAGAGCCAGTATGGGTACCACGTCATCAAGATCCTGGGGCGCGAGAATCGGCCTGTGAACCTGGATGAAGAGCTGACCGATGCGGGGTGGTATAGCAAATCGGATCTGGCAACGCAGTTTGGCGGGGTGTTTGCTGAGATGCTGTTCAACGCGCAGGTTGGGCTGCTGCCCGACCCGGCGCCCACCAGCTCTGGGGTCATGATCGTCGAACTGCTGGAGCGCCAGGTGCGAGCACTCGGCGAGCAGGAGCAAGAACAGCGTCGGACGAGCCTGTTCCAGGAACAGCTCAACCAGGTCCGGGAGGAAGGAGACGTCCAGGATCTGTGGGAATCCAGCATGGTTCCGCAGAAACTGTGATGCGAGCCATGCCCCTGGCCTGGACAGATCAGCCCTAACCTCTTGTATGTTATCTTGTAGCCAGCTTCTGGTGAGCAGCCGTCCCGGTGCACGGCTGTCGTGCTGCGAGAGGTTGGCATACAAGGCCTGATGTGGGGGCCTTGTATGGATTTCGCGCTCAGTATCTTGGGCCAGTGAAGAAGGCCAAAACCAAGGAGCAGGTGATGAAAACACGAACTGGGCATTTCCCAATTGGCTTCCGGTATGGTGGGGGAGCCTGGCAGAAGGATCTGGATAGCCTGACCGCCTGGGCCAAGCAGAACGGCCTGGAGGCGATCGATCTGGGCAAGGATGGAGATCGCCTGGCTAGGAAGGCCATCGATGCCGGGCTGCGCGTGGGGACGGTGGATCTGCTGGAGGTGAACGCGATGATGTCCCCCGACAGAGGCCGGCGGAAGGATGCCATTGCTCGGAACGCGGCCTATGTGCGTGCCTGCGGCGCCTATGGTCCCATAGATTACTTTCTGGTGATGACCCCCGAACAGCCCGACCTGCCGCGGCCAGAGAACTTTCGCTACATGATCGAGAGTTTTGGCGAGTTGGCGGCGGTGCTTGAGGAGAACAAAGCCCGCCTGGCCATTGAGGGCTGGCCTGGCCCCGGGGCGCTCTGCTGCACTCCAGAGGGGTACCGGGCCTTGTTCAAGGAGTTGCCGACCCAGGCAGTGGGCATCAACTATGACCCATCGCACCTGATTCGCATGGACATCGATCACCTGCGCTTTCTGCGCGAGTTCGCCGACCGGGTCTGGCACGTCCATGGCAAGGACACGGAATTGCTCACTGAGAACCTGTATGAGTATGGCAATGAGCAGCCTCCGACCTTTGCCAAGCGCATTGCCTTTGGCTCGCTGCACTGGCGATACACCATTCCCGGACATGGCTGCGCGCGCTGGATCGAGGTTTTCCGCATCCTGGAGGCCAGCCGCTTTGCGGGAAGCGTGTGTATTGAGTTGGAGGACGCCAACTTTAACGGCAGTGAAGAGGGCGAAAGGCTTGGGATCCTGAAGGGAGCTCAGTTTCTCACCAGTTGCTAGGCCTGGTCTTGGCTTGGTCACTCAGATCCGTACATCGCCCAGGATGTGGGTAGGAGGGAGTGGGCAATGCAGCGTGCCAAGGATCGAGTCCGTGTCGGCATTCTCAGCCATGCGCATGGACACTCGAACGTCTATTGCCGCGTGATGCAAAGCATGGAAGACGTGGAACTGGTGGCTACCTGGGATGACAACGAAGAGCGAGGCCGGAAAGCCGCCAAGGATTTCGGAATGGAGTACCGGCCGAAAGCAGACGACGTGATCGCTGATCCCAAGATCGACGCCGTCATCGTGACCACTGAGACCAACCGACATGCCGAGTTTGTCGAGCGGGCAGCAGCGGCCGGCAAGCACATCCTCTGTCAAAAGCCCATGGCTACTACCCTGGCAGACTGCGATCGCATCATTGCCGCCGTGCACAAGTCCGGCGTCAAGTTCTGTATGGCGTTCCAGATGCGACATGACCCAGTCAACATCAAGATCAGGGAACTGGTGAACCAGGGTGCTGTGGGCAAGATAGCCATACTCAAGCGCCGTCATTCCATTCCCGTTTTGCTCAGCCCGGACTTTGTCACCGGTTTCACACACTGGCACGTCGATCCGGTCGCGAACGTGGGGATGTTCTTTGACGATGCAACACACGCGGCAGACTGGTTCTACTGGATGCTCGGCGATGCTCGCAGCGTGGTCGCCGAGATCGACAATGTCGTCACTAACGTGGCGCCCGATGACAATGGGGTGGCGATCTACCGTTTCAGCAAGGGTGAGATGGGCGTCTTGGTGAACTCTTCGACAACACTTGCGGCGATCGGCACCACCGAAATCTATGGAGACAAGGGCACCATCGTCCAGGACTATGGCGATCTGCCATCCACATCGGCTCCCCGTCCTGCAGACGCGGTTCCCCTGCGCATGATCCGCCAGGGTGAAGACCATTGGACGGAGTTCAGGCTGCCCATCCCCAAGAGCCAGGGTGAGCGCCTGGCAGCCATCCCAAGGCCTTTCATCGACTATGTTCGGGGCCTCTCGAGCGAGACCATCAGCGCTGAAGAGGGGCGCAAGTCGGTAGAGATGGTGTTGGGTGCCTATCGCTCGGCCACAGAGGGCCGGCGGATTCACTTCCCGCTGTAACCATGGCCGCATTGGCCAATAGCAGGGACCGGGAAACGTCCAATACACGAAAAGGCCGCCAGCGTCTCCAGTGAGACAACTGACGGCGGGAATTGGACGGCGTTCCTCTGTTGTGTTTTTCGCGTTACCCGTCTCCTACTGGGGATGGCAGTGGCTGGACGGCATCCGGGCGCCGGTTGACGAGTATCAGTGGCTGGCCCAGGTCGCGTACCAGGGCCAGCAGGCCGTGCAAGGCAGCCTGGTCAGGGAGGATGGCGTCGAGGAGCGTGTCCCCGTCTGCTGTGTAGGTGAAGGTCAGGCTATCGTACCCGACGAACCAGCGCCGGTCGACCTGCCCTCTGATCCTGATCTCATAGGACTCTGCCATCACACGCTCCTCGATATCCACCCTGGAAGGATCCACTGCGAGAGGGGTGATCCTAGCGCTCTGTCCTGGCGGAGCATATCGACCAGGAAGAAGGCCAGACCCGCACCGAACATCGCGCTGCCGACGTGCATCAAGACACTCTCGACATACGGGCTGTTGACAGCGCCTGCAGCGGCGGTCATTCCGACGCCCACGATGGCCAGGGCTACAAAGACGGTGACGGTTTTGGTCAGTTGGGTAGAGCGATTGAGGGTTGCCATTTTCTCTATCTCCTTGTTGGTTTCGGGTGAGCTTGCCGGAAGCTAGTGCTCGGGCAAGCTCGTAGGTTCCTGGCTCAGGTGTACCCTGAGCACTCACGAGTATGCCCGTATTATAGCGATGGACAGGGTGGAGGGTCACCACCCACGTGGGTGGTATGGAGGGGTGGATCGGGGCGCGAGCAAGTTGGCTGAATGCAGCCGCTCACAGCAACCCTAGTTCGCTGGCGCGAGCAAGGGCCTCAACTCGGTTGTGGACGCCGAGCTTGCCATAGATCTCCTGGAGATACCATTTCACAGTGTTAACCCAGAGAAAGAGCTCTTCGGCCACTTCGGAGTTGGACAAACCAGCAGACACAAGGCACAGAATCCGCTGCTCCTGCTCATTCAGCGCTTCGATCAGTTGCGGTGCCGGTCTCACTCGGGCGGGTCTCTGGTCTGGGCGCGGCGCCGCCATCGGTCTTGTTCCGAGTTCCTCTTGGCTCCCAAACGCCGTCAGGAGTCTAGCAGAGGATGCAGGGGCGATGTCGCGCACGGCAGCCTGCTGGAGCAGATGTCTCATCGGTTCGCCCAGATCCGCAAAGGTCCGGGTATACCCTTCCGGTTCGGCCAGAGTGAGTGCCTTCTTGAGGAGGTCCAGAGCCTGCTCTGTGTCCCCTGTGCTCTGGCAGGCCAGTGCCTGGATCGACAATGCCTCTATCACGCTGCCTGTGTGGCCAGCAGACCGAAGCGCCGGCGACAGGCGAGCCAACAGGTGTTCTGTCTTGTCCTGCTCCCCTCGGACCAGCCAGATCAAGGCCATTGTCAGGTATGCGGACTTGCCTCGCAGGAGAGCGGCGTCCGGTGCCTTGCTGTCAGGCGGAAGGTCATATCCGCGTACCCATTCCGCGGCAGGCGTCTCGCCGCGCGCCAGGGCGAGCCGGGCGGACGCTATTTCCAGCTCGTGGATGAGCGTCGGGTCCCGGGATCGCTCCAGGCTATCCTCCGCCTGCTGTATCAGTGCCTGCGCTTCTGCAGCGTAGCCCTGCGCCTGACACACCTTTGCCAGTTGGGCCAGGCCAGCAACGATGCCACCCGGCACGTCAGCCTGTCGGGCCAGGCCGATCCCCGCCTCACAGTACTGCCTGGCCTTGGCCAACTCATCCAGTTCGTATAGTACCCTGCCCAGGTTATATGATGGGCGTGGACAGTTGTGTGGTTGGCCTGCCCTTGTGCTTCGTGGATCAGTTTGTGGTATTCGCTTGCGGCCTGGTGCAGCCGGCCTTGCTCCTGATACACCTGGGCTAACACACCAGCGGCGCGCTGTGCGGTCACCAGGTTGCCGCCTGCCAAGCTCCAACTGTGTGCCTGTTCCAGCGAACGACGCGCCTCGGCCAGATCGCCCATAAGCAGGTAGTTCAGGCCCAGGTTCATGGAGATGATGCCGCGTATCACGAGGTCGCCTTCCGGAGACAAGGCCAACGCCTGGTGCGAAAGCGCTATAGCCTGCGGAATGTCTCCCTGTGCAGAGGCGATACGTCCGCGAATCGCAGCCGCCTGACTACGCCATCCTCGCAGCACTGAGCTCTCGCTGGCCGTATCTGCTGCCAATAGCTGTTCAGCGGCCTGCAATGAAGGCTCAACCGCCTCCAACTGGCCAAGCAGAGTCAACGCCCAGGCGCGAAGCAGGCAGAGTGCGGCACGCGAAAGCACCAGGTCCTCTGGCAACGCACCTAACCAGCGCAGAAGCCGGCTCCAGTCACCGTTGTTGAGCATCGGGCCGCCCTCGCGTTCGATGACCCGAACAGCGGTGCCGAAATCCCGTCCAGCCAGGGCGTGGAACATGGCTTCGTCGGCAAACCCGTGTTGCTCGTACCACGTTGCGGCACGGCTATGCCCCGATGCCGGATCTACACCCTGTGCGCCCGGCACGCGCGTCCGCAGAAAGTCTGCGAAGAGATGATGGTAACGGTACCAGTAACGCTGGTCATCCATGGGAACGACAAAAAGGTTGGACTGATCCAAATGGGCGAGAAGAGCCTGGCTGTCGGTGCGCCCGGTGAGGACATCACAGAGCGCCCCGTTCAGCCGGTTCAGGATCGAGGTTTGCAGCAAAAAGCTCTGGATCTCCGGCGGCTGGCTGCGGAGCACCTCTTCTGCCAGGTAATCCACGATGTAGCGGTTACTTCCGGAAAAGTCGGTGACAAAAGCATGAACGGCTCGCTGGTCCTGTGAGGAGAGAAGCGCTCGCATCGCCAGGGCGGCCAGTTGCAGGCCAGCAATCCAGCCTTCGGTGCGTGCCCTCAGGGTGGCGACCTGGTCGAGCGATGTACTCAGTCCCATGGTCTGATTGAGAAACAGGGTCGCTTCCGCAGACGCAAAGCGCAGATCGTCGGCCCGGATCTCGACCAGGTGCCCGCGCGAGCGCAGGCGGGCCAATGGCAGCGGAGGGTCAGCACGCGTGATGATGACCATATGCATCTGTGGCGGCGCATGGTCCACCATAAAGCCCACGGCGCTGTGCACGGCAGGTGCGGTGATGGAGTGATAGTCATCGAGGACGAGGATGCATGGACGGTCTGGGTCACCGCTCCCGGGCAGAGCACAGAGCTCGTCAAGCACCATGGTCAGCACGTGCTCGGCAGTGGGCGGTAGAGGCTCACGAAGCATCCCCGGGACCATCGCACCGATCCCCGGCTCGATCGTCTGCAAGGCAGCAGATAGGTAGCTGAGAAAGCGCACCAGATCGCTGTCGTCAGCGTCGAGCGACAGCCAGGCAGCCTTTGCACCTGCATCTTCCTCATGCCCTTCCGGCGCAGGGCGAGGGCCTGTCCTGGGCGCAGCCGACGAGGCGAGGGCGTGGATCCACTCGCTCACCAGGGTGGACTTGCCGAACCCGGCGGGCCCGGAGACGAGGATGAGGCGGCTGGCTAACCCCTCGCCAAGCCTGTCCAGCAGCCTGGGGTGTGAGACCAGGTTAGCACGGGCGCGGGGGACATAGAGCTTGGTTGCTAGAAGCGGATCCCTTTGTCCTGCATCTGCCGATGCGAGCGCATCGGCAGATGCGCCTGCACTGGTGGACGCGCCTGGTACCGAGGGCTGCTCAGACATTGTACACTCTCATTCACCTGTTCCAGCCACAAGTGGTTCGACGGCTGGTGAGTCGAATCCCCTGAACCAAAGACCCACTACCGTGTTAGGGCCGGCCTCGGCCGCAGCCCATCTACAGGGGCAGCGCATAGTCGATCATTCCCAGCGCCACGCGCGAGTCTCGAAAGCCGCGCCCTACTTCGCAGAAGCCACAAGTCTCGTACATCTGCTGCGCTGGCCTGAAGAAGGGATGCTCTCCCGTGGTGACGCGCGCCTGTTTGAACCCTCGCGCTCGCAGCACCTGGAGCACACGGCGGATCTGCGCTGTGCCGTACCCATGGCCCTGGAATGCAGGCAGGATACAGTTGTGGCCGATCACACCATATGCTGGAGACTGCCTGGGATCCCACGAGGCAAACCCAATCGCCCAGGCGCCCAGAGAGGTGACGAATCCACACGCCCCAACTGTATCAGGAAGGCGGAACACCTCTCGATCGTATACTGCCCAATCTTCGGGCCACGTTTGTGCGGCCTGAGGGTCGAGCGCCAGATACGCTGCATAGCTCTGGGATAGCAGCGAGACGATGATCCCTTCCCGATGCTGGGCAAATGGGGTGAACAGAAGCAAAGTCTCTTTCTCGAATTCCGTCATTGAGAAGGCCAGTTGAGCACGCCTATGGGACGGGTGCGTTCCTTTGGTGCAACCAATCGCGGATGAACTTCGCGAACTTCTCCAGTTCCTTCATCTGCTGGAGCATCTGGTACACCTGATCCCAATCCAAGCTGGTGTACTCGTGAACCAAGACATTGCGAAAGCTGGCCACAGGGGCGAGGTGTCGAGCGAAATCAGCCGGCAATACGTCGAGCTCACCCAGGCGCAAGATCGCTTCGCGGTAGTCGGCCGGTTTGCGGGCATTCTCCAAGGAGATGATGCGATGGCTGATGTCAATGCAGCATTGCGCCGCGATCTCAAGGTTGCGCTCAACGATGTCTTTCAGGTAGGGGTCGCGGTCAAACTCGGTCCGTGCCCTGTCTTTGAACGGCTGCAATCTGGCCAAGCGCTCGCTCAGTTCGTCCAAGCGCCGTTCGATACCGCTGAACTCGGGTTCCACGCTCATCTCCTCTCAGAATGTCATCACGCTGCGCACGCAGCACGGGCAAATAGTCGCCATAGCGGCCCATGACCTGAGCTTCAAACTCGACGCGCGTTGCCAGGTCTCGCTGATAGAGCAATTCCCCTTGAGCGATGACGGCGTAGGCAAGCTCGACAGGCGCGCGGTCCAGCAATACGACATCCACGCGGTCTGTTTCCAGGGCACGCACGATCTCCAAGATGAGCTGAGCATGAACCTGTGCCTCGTCCGCAGTGCGGTCGAGCAACGCTGCAATGTCGCAATCGCTGATTGGGCCGACGGGACCGCTGACCTGGGAACCAAAGAGATAAGCCAGGCGTACCTCCTCGAACCGGCTCACGATGCCCGCTAGTTTTTCGTTCAGAGATTGCTTGTCCATGGCGCGATGTCGCGCTCCTCCTCTGCTCTCGCTGACTGGTGAAACCGCGCGCACCCCAAGAGGTCACCTCACTGCCCACCCGACGAGCAGTGAGGCTTTCATCTGCGCGCGTCCGCCAGCAGCCTTTCCAACGTCCGTCCAAGGATCCAGTCCTGGTCGGCTTCTGGCACAAAGGTGCAGTGGGCTCTGAAGGCTTCCAAGGCCTGGCGGTAGGTCATAAAGAAGCGAACCACGGGATAGTCGGAGCCCCAACACATCCGGTACGGGCCATAGTGTTCGTACTCGGCGCGCACTACCCACAGGGCGTCCGAATAGGGAAAGTCCCATTTCACCTGCGCGCAGTAGGCAAGGCCAGATAGCTTGACGTAGACGTTGGGCAGGCTGGCCGAAGCCAGCACCTGACTGAGGCCGGCATGAGGGGGTTCCTCGCTGGCCCTGACCAGGCCCAGGTGGTGGCACAAGATCGGCAGCGACGGGAACCTCTCAGCCAGGCGGCGTATCGCTGGCTGCTGGTTAGGTTGGCAGGCGATGCTGGCAATGAGATGGACATCAGCCGCAACCTGGAAAAAGGCCAGCCCTTCATCAGAGTACAGCCACGAGCCATCCTCTTCGTTGGCCAGGTAGTGGGTAAAGCCCACGATCGGCCACTGGTCTACGATCTTGCGCAGCCGGTCGGCAGCCCCAGGTTGGTGATAGGTGGGCGACCAGTAGCTGTCTATGTCGGCAAACTGGTAGAGGCGAGAGGGGTAGCGTTCCACCTGCTGGGCGATGTAGACGTTATTCTCCGGGTTGCGCTCGATCTGGGCACAGATGATCACTGCCTGATCGACCCCATTGACGTCCATCTCGTGCAGCAACTGCTCAATACGGCCTCGCTGCTCGTCATCTGGCACGGGCGGCTCATATGGCCAGCGCAACCAGGCGTGACAATGGCTATCGATGATCTTCACGTCTTGCTCTCCTCCTCGACCACGAAATGCTCGGAGACCAGCGGTCCCGGGAGCTCGCGCTGTCGCTCGCTGTTCAACCCTCCTGCCACTCACGCGGAGGCGTCCCTGCCATCGCTATGTAGTCAAAGTTGCCTTCCCCTGCCGTGCGGGCCAGTTGGCGCACGATGGCCTCTGCATTGTCGTAAGGACCAGAGATGTAGAAGGGCTTGCCATCCTTGCCGAACTGGGCTTTGCCGGTACGGGGATGTACCTCCGGTGGATCGAGGATGTACCGTGAGTGCCGGAAATCGCGGTGCGGGCGAAAGCCAAACTGGGCGGCGAATTCGATGCCACCGTAGACGATCTCGTGTGCGAGTGCAGGCGAGACGCCGAGCGGGGGGCTATCGTCGAATATCTGAGCCAGATAGTTACGACGAAAGAGACCGGCCGGGATATCCGCATTGCAGAAGGTGTCCTTGAGGCCCAGGCAGTAGAGATCCACCAGGTAGCACCCGAAGACAATCCTGCCGTTCGGCTGGCGGCGGGCAATCACCACCTTCGCAAGGCCGCCCTCGTTCCACTTCTCGACCGTCCAGCAACCCTCGATGGGATAGTTGCGTGCCTGGTGGATGTGCTCAAGCGCGCCTGTCTGCTCTTCCGCGCGCGTCCGCTGCGCTTGTTGGCTGCGCTCGGTGCGCTTGCGAGCCACTTTTGACTGCCTCGCCTTCTCGCCTTTTCGCATGGGCTCCCTCCTTGTATCTGCCATTATACCACTTGTACGCGTGGCCCGCCAAGCGGCCTTACGAGATCGTGGCGTGTGTGTCGCTGGCGCCCCCTGAACCCCTAAGAAGATGGCTCCCCGCTCTCAGAAGGGGCCGGGGCTAGAGACATCGTCGGCGGTGGCAACCTGTCAAACCTGCCTCAGGAACAAACGCATCCCATGAGAGGATCGCCGACTTGACAGGAAGCCAACTCAGAGGTACAATAGGTACAATCGATCCAATGAGTGTAATCGATACTATCGAGCCAATCGATGGTATCGGTGGTATCGATGCCATCGGTGGGACAGGGTAGCTGAAGGGAGCGTGAGATGGCTCAGGACATGCAGTCAGATGCGAGCTACGGGGAAGTGAGCACACGGCCGCACTCTATCCTCCAGTACATCATTGATGAAGGGTTGCTGGGTCAGGGCGACGAACCAGTCAAGCTCCCGCCCTTGGACAAGTTGGCCAGCGAACTGGGGGTGAGTCGAGGCAAGCTGCGCGAGGAGTTGATCGCCGCCCAGGCCTATGGCATGATCGACATGAGGCCCGGCGACGGCACCTACATCCGGCCGTTTGATTTCTACGCTGCCACGCGCCCCCTGACCCTCTATGCTATCGCCAGCGATCGGCGCAATTTCGATCACTTTTACCGGCTGCGAGCACGGCTTGAGGTGGCTTTCTGGGAGGAGGCAGTCCGCGTGCTTGGCCCGGCTGAGTACGACAGGTTAGAGCGGATCCTGCGTCGCGCTGAACGCAAGCTCAAAGGCACCCCGGTCGAGATCCCACACGACGAGCATCGGATCTTTCATGTGCTCATCTTCAGCCGGCTTGACAATCCCTTTGCCCAAGGGCTCCTGAAGGCATATTGGGATGCCTACGAAGCGGTGGGGCTGCACCGCTATTTCGACTATAGTTATTATGAACGGATGTGGACCAGCCATCGTGCGATGGTCCAGGCCATCCTCGACCAGCAATATGAAGAGGGGAAGCAGATCCTGATCCAGCATTTCACCCTGCTGGCCGACCGCCTGCAGGAAGAGAAGGAAAGAGGGAGCCCGGGAGGGCCCCGGTAGGGACTACTGACCGGAACAAGTCCAAACCCAGAAAGGAGCTAGGGTCGCCAGTAGATCGGGATACCAGAGCACGCCCCCTGCAGCCAGTTGAGACTCGGGCTGGACGTTGTCTGCTTGCTCACGCCGCCGTGACATGGGCTCTGTGGCCCACAGCCTTACGGCGGCGTGCTGCATTCCGGCTGAACCACGAAGCCTGGACCGACTGGCAGCCTACAACCATGGGCCTTACCTTGTTGACACCAGAATTCCGCATCGATCGCGACCAGGAGCGCTGCATCGCCTGTCAGGTGTGCGTGCGCCAATGCGCTAATGACAGCCATGTCTACGACAGTGAGGACGACAGGGTGTACAGTGACGAAACACGTTGTGTGGGCTGTCATCGCTGTGTGACCCTCTGTCCTACCCATGCGGTGACGGTGCGCGCCAACCCGCTTGACTTTCGCACGAACGCCAACTGGACGCCCCAGAAACTGGCCAGCATCTACAAGCAGGCGGAGACAGGAGGTATCCTGTTGACCGGCATGGGATGTGACCAGCCGTATCCGATCTACTTTGATTGTCTGCTGCTCAACGCCTCGCAGGTGACTAACCCCTCCATCGACCCCTTGCGTGAGCCGATGGAGCTACGTACCTACCTGGGCCGCAAGCCAGATCAGGTGGAACTGGAAGAAGGGCCAGATGGCGTGCAACTCAAGACGCAAATGGCCCCACAGCTCACGCTCGACACGCCGATTCTCTTTTCGGCCATGTCCTATGGGTCGATCAGCTACAATGCCTGCCTGTCCCTGGCTCAGGCAGCCAGGGCGTGCAATACCCTCTGCAATACCGGCGAAGGCGGGCTGCACTCAAGTCTGTATGAGTATGGCCCGAATACCATCGGTCAAGTAGCCTCGGGCCGGTTTGGTGTGCACCCTGACTACCTGGGGGCCGTTGCTGCCCTGGAGATCAAGATCGGCCAGGGGGCCAAGCCGGGCATCGGCGGTCACCTGCCCGGCGAAAAGGTCACCGCTGACGTGTCCAGGACACGCATGATCCCGGCTGGCACTGACGCACTGTCGCCGGCTCCTCACCATGACATCTATTCCATCGAAGACCTGCGACAGCTCATCTATGCCCTAAAAGAGGCCACCAACTATGTCAAACCGGTTGGGGTCAAGATCGCGGCTGTGCACAATGTGGCACCCATTGCCAGTGGTATTGCCCGAGCCGGGGCAGACTATATCGCAATCGACGGCCTACGGGGCGGCACGGGCGCAGCTCCGACGATCATCCGGAACAGCGTCGGTATCCCGATCGAGGTAGCGATCGCTGCCGTGGATACCCGCCTGCGGGAAGAAGGGATCCGCAACCAGGTGTCACTGCTGGCCGCCGGCTCGATCCGCAACAGCGGGGATGTGGTCAAGATCATCGCCCTGGGGGCCGATGCGGTCTATATCGGCACGGCGGCGTTGGTAGCGATGGGGTGTCACGTTTGCCAGAAATGTTACACCGGCAAGTGCAACTGGGGCATCGCCACACAGGATCCTAACCTGACCAAGCGTCTCAACCCTTCCATCGGCAGCCGCCGCCTGGCCAACCTGGTCCGCGCCTGGTCCCTCGAGATCAAGGAGATGCTAGGGGGGATGGGCGTCAACGCGATCGAGAGCCTGCGTGGCAATCGCGATGCCCTGCGCGGCGTGGGCCTGAACGAAGTCGAGCTGAGGACACTGGGGGTCAAGGCAGCAGGGGAGGCATAGCCCCGGCCTTGTGCCCGCGCGGAGAGAGCAACTGTGAAACGCATCTATGTAAATGAAGAGTACTGTATTGCCTGCCGCCTGTGCGAGATCCACTGTCAGGTGCAACACTCGCAGTCGAAAAAGATCATCAAGGCCTTCAAGGAAGAAGACCCCAGGGCCATGCCTCGGCTGCTGGTCGAGGAAGAGGGCCCTCTGTCGTTTGCCATGCAATGCCGACACTGCGAGGAGCCGCGCTGCGTCGAGGCTTGTATCACCGGAGCCATGCACCACGATGAGACCAGCGGAGCCATTCTGTGCGACGAAGACAAGTGCGTGGGGTGCTGGATGTGCATCATGGTCTGCCCCTTTGGCGCCATCCGGCGCAACATGGTGGGCCACAAGGCAGCCTCCAAGTGCGACCTCTGCTATGGGGAAAAGATGCCTGTGTGCGTGGCTCACTGCCCTAACGAGGCTTTGACCTTTGTGGAAGCTACGGCGTCACCTCGGAGGAATGCAAAGGGGAACAGCGAATGAGGCACGTGATCATTGGCAACTCAGCAGCCGCTATCGGAGCGGTGGAAGCCATTCGCCAGCACGACCGGGACAACCCGATCACCATTGTCGCTGACGAGCCACACCACACCTATTCGCGTCCGCTGATCTCGTACTTGCTAGGCGGGGTAGTTGATGAACGGCGCATGAGCTATCGCCCGGCTGATTTCTACCAACGGCACAAGGTCGAGACCATGCTGGGAGTGGAAGTGACGCGCGTGACGCCGTCGGAGCGGACCATCTCTCTGAGTGGTGGCGGCCTGGTCCTCTACGACCGACTTTTGGTCGCTACCGGTGGCAAGCCCTTTGTGCCTACGTTGCCGGGGGCCAATCTGGCCGGCGTATTCACATTTACCCGATTGGATGAGGCCCGGCGGATCGCCCGCTATATCGAGGAACACCAGGTCGAGTCCGCTTTGGTGGTGGGTGGTGGGCTGATCGGGCTCAAGACCACCGAGGCGCTGGTCGCACGTGGGATCCGGATCACCGTGCTCGAGCTCGCAGACCGTGTGCTCAGCACCACCTTTGACCGCACGGCATCCAACATCGCCGAGGAGGTGCTGCGCCGCGAACACGTGACCGTCCGAACGAACACCACAGTGCGCGAAATCGTTGGCCGTGGCGGCCGCGTCGACTGTGCCATCCTACGGGAAGGAGAACTGGTGAACTGCGATCTGCTGGTCTTTGCCATCGGCGTGCGCCCGAACACCAGCCTGATCCCAGAGACCGCGGGCATTCGCGTCGATCGGGGCATTTGTGTGGATCGACAGATGCGTACCACCGCACCCGACGTGTATGCCGCGGGTGACTGCGTTGAGGTCTATGACATGCTGCTGGACGCGCCCCGGCCGATCGCCATCTGGCCCAATGCCTACCGCCAGGGATACATAGCTGGGTGCAACATGGCTGGCATAGACAAAACCTACGAAGGGGCTTTTCCCATGAACTCGATCGACATCTGCGGTGTGCCGACGATCTCGGTGGGTCTCACCGACCCCCGCACCGACCAGGAACGGTACGAGATCATGGACCAGTACGACCGCGATACACTGGCTTACAAGAAGCTGGTGGTGCGCAATCACCGGTTGGTGGGGGCGATTCTTGTGGGCAACATCGATCGAGCGGGCATCTACACGGGCCTGATCCGCGACCAGGTTGATGTCAGCCAGTTCCAGCGGCACCTGCTGGCTGGCAACTTTGGCCTGATCTCGCTGCCAAAGGATTACCGCAAGCACCTCGTAGTTGGCGACGGGATCGAGGTATAGGAGGGAGGGGTGTTGACGCCACTATCAGATGAGAACCCGTATGGGCAGGACAAGGTATACGACGCTTGTGGGCTGATCGGTATCATGGACACTACCGGGCAGCGCTTCTCCGGCCATGACATTGTCAAGGGGATTGTCAACATGACCGAGCGGGGCAATGGCCTTGGATCGGGTTTTGCAGTCTATGGTTGCTATCCCGAGTACGCCGACTGCTATGCCTTGCATGTCATGTATACCGAGCCCACCAGTCAGGCTCAGGTAGAGGGTTTCCTCAGACAGCACTTTGTCCTGATCCACCGGGAGGAGGTGCCACACAACCCAACACCAGGACTGCGTAACCCGCCGCTGATCTGGCGCTATTTCGTCCACGCTGGCGGGAATGATGCTGGCACGAGAGATGAACCTGAGTATGTAGTGGCCAGAGTGATGGAGGTCAACACCGCCGGGTGGGGAGCCTACATCTATGGAAGCGGCAAGGACGTCGGTGTGTTCAAAGGGGTGGGCTTTCCGGAGGAGATCGCTGGCTACTTTGGCATTCCGGAGTATCGCGGTTACCTGTGGACAGCGCACAACCGTTTCCCGACCAACACACCCGGTTGGTGGGGAGGAGCGCATCCCTTTGCCCTCCTCGATTGGACGGTGGTCCACAATGGCGAGATCTCGTCTTATGGCACCAATCGCCGCTATCTGGAGATGCGGGGATATCACTGCACGATGTACACCGATACGGAGGTCATGGCTTATGCTGCCGATTTGCTGATGCGGCGCCATCGCCTGCCAATCGAGATCGCGGCCAAAGTCTTGGCTCCACCCCTGTGGACCGAGATCGACCGCATGTCTCCTCAGAGACAAACGCTGTACCGCACCCTGCGCCAAGTCTACTCGATGCTCCTGATCAACGGCCCGTTCACGGTGATCCTCGCTCGACAGGGCGAGATGATCGGGCTCACCGACCGCATTCGCCTCCGGCCTCTGACTGCGGCCAGCAATGGCAACCGCCTCTACCTTGCGTCGGAAGAGGCAGCCATTCGCCTGGTCAGCCCGTATCTGGAACGGGTCTGGACCCCCGTTGGGGGCGAACCGGTGATAGGCCGCCTGGGGATGTCGCTACAGCCACCCGAGCTGGCGGTGCCAGAGCAGGCGTCGAGGCAGATGACACAAGCCCTTGCCTTCACCAGTGCCGTGTAAGGAGGAGGAATGGATCCCATAGAAGAGATCGCGTCGCCAGAGGTTGTTCCCCATCGTCTGCGGGTCGATGCTGCCCACATGCACTATCGTGAGCTGAATGCCCGTTTGCGCGAGGCGGTGGCGGATGGAGTGTCATACATCGAGCTGCACAACATCTATGGGCAGCGTTACCTTGGCACCGATCTGCACCGGATGGTCGAGATCCACATCTATGGCACGCCGGGCAACGATCTGGCATCTTTCATGGATGGGCCGCGCATTGTGGTTCACGGCAACGCGCAGGATGGGTGCGCCAACACCATGAACGGGGGTGCGGTGATCGTCCATGGGCGAGCAGGCGATGCTACGGGGCATTCGATGCGTGGTGGTCAGGTCTTTATCCGGGATGATGTGGGCTATCGGGTAGCCATCCACATGAAGGAGTACCAGGATCAGCGTCCTGTAGTCGTCATTGGCGGGACAGCGCAGCACTTTTTGGGCGAGTACATGGCTGGCGGGGTGCTGGTGGTCCTGGGGCTGACGCTGCGCCCTGGCGAACGGCACACGGCGAATTTCATCGGCACCGGGATGCACGGCGGCGTCATGTATATCCGGGGGGAGTTGGACCCGTCTCAGTTAGGAAAGGAAGTTGGGCAGGTCCCGCTGGAGGAAAGCGATCACCGACTGTTGACCGCGCTGGTTGACGAGTTTGCTGCTCACTTTCATGCCAGCGCGCACGCTATCCTCAGCGAACCCTTCACCAAACTCGTGCCGTTGTCGCTGCGCCCGTATGGACGCCTGTATGCGTACTAGGCCGCGCCAAGCTTGAGGACACACAACGCGGAGCTGTGACATGGCGATGTTTCCCTCTCACAGAGCTTCAGATCGGCTTGTCCGCTACGAACCGCTGGAGACATAGGGCCGTGGGTATGGAGACCGGTCGGCCTCTCGCGCGGCGCAGCTCCGCCTTGACACGCTTCAGTCCGGCCTGGTAGTCATGCTCCGAGATCACCAGAAGCTGTGATGATATCCTCTGCCGGACCGCCCTGGCCAGGTCTCGCAGATCCTCCACAGACTCAGCATAGTGCCTATCCACCTGCACCGGAGCCAATCCCGCCATCTCCAGCAGTGCCGTGATCTGCCATGACGGAGAAAAGTCCTTGAGGTCCCTCTCCAGAGCGGTGGGAAAGTATCGGTACAGGGCCCATCCTGGCATCTGATGCGGATCGATATTGGTCATCACAAAGCGGCCCCTGGGACGCAGTACGCGCCAGATTTCGCCGATCATCGATCGCTTGTCCAGAACGTGATGGAAGGCGAACTGGTTGGTGACGAAATCGAACGCCTGATCGGCAAAAGGTAACCTCGCACCATCTCCGCGCACCCACGCGATGTCGCTGGCCTTGTGCTTGGCCTGCTGTAGCATGCCGCGGAACAGATCGAGGCCCACCATCCGGGCACCTGGCAACACGCGATAATCGGCAATGAGCTGGTTTCCGGTGCCGCATGCGATGTCAAGCACGGCGGCGGTATTCACCTGAAGGTCGGGCCGCTGACGCAGGAAGGTGAGCAAATCCGGATCGGCCTCTCGGCTACGATAGCGCTCGGCATCGTACCGATCGGCGATGTGGTCATAGTCTAAGGGCCCATAAAAGTATAACTTCCCGCGCCCATCAAGCAGGGGGCGGATGCGACCGAGGGTGAATCGTGTAGTTCCATTGCGGACACACATCGTGAGACTGGATACAGAGA
>Ga0315274_10002458_pt1 | contig 27965 bp, 24 predicted proteins | sample YL17G02_20_MG_FD_203700 | JGI IMG/M metagenome (GOLD analysis project Ga0315274, IMG submission 203700) | Sediment microbial communities from Yellowstone Lake, YNP, Wyoming, USA - YL17G02_20 | ecosystem: Environmental > Aquatic > Freshwater > Lake > Sediment | place: USA: Wyoming | collected...
CCGAATATGCTCAACGGCTGAAGGAGGCTTTAGATATTGAAGAACTTCCTATAACATCCTTATCAGCAGATGTAGACAGAAAGCAAAGAGTCCATTTTATTTTAGCTGAGATGTGCGGAAATCGCTTTTTTGAAGCCCTAATGAGATCCTTATTGGGATTGACTAAAGAGGTGGTAGAGGCAGTAAACCCTGACCCTGATTACGTACATCCGAAAGGAATGCATCGCTCTGTTGTGGAGGCAGTGGTGGCTGGTAATGCTGAGGCAGCGGCTGAGGCTATGAAAAAACACACCATTGACTTCGGCGAAAATTTTATCAAAATGGAGAGGACCTACCGAGAAAAAAATTCACTCCTTAGACTTTAAACCATTGCTGCCTCTCTATTCTTACGTATTATTAGTTTCTCTACCACCCTTTCTTGAGAGATAGAAAAAAATATAAACTCTTGTTATCCCATAACCTAGAAGGGCTCCTGCAATGACATCCGTGGGATAATGAAGGCCCAAGTAGATTCGGGTCCATGCGATGAAGCCAGCAACAATGAAAAAAACAATCCAGTATCGAGGAAACCAATAAGAAAGGAGAGTCGCCATCATAAATGCATAAACAGCATGGCCGCTGGGAAAACTGGGGTCCAGAATTTCTCCCGGACCTTTGGAGAGTTTTGAGGTCATCTCCAAGAAAAAGAGAGGTCTCTCTCTTTTTACTAGAAACTTAAGACTGTAGATCACAACAGATTGGATACCATAGAGCAGGAGAAGACGGCGGAGAACTTTTCTCTGTTTGGTTATAATCCAGCTAAGAATAATGAATAGGACAACCGCAATATGGCTTCCGAGATAAGTGAGCCAGGGCAGGACATGATCTAAAAACGGCGAGCTCCACCATCCATCTGCCCATTTCATCCATCTCAATTCCCAGTTCATCTCTTCCGTCAGGCCGGTCGATTCGATAGGTTATAGGTTAAGGTTTAGGTTAAGGTCGAAATTAGGATCTAAGTTTTACACTATGCTCCATGCCCTATGCCCTCTGCGTGTTTAAGGAAAGGTAATCTGGGAATGATATCCGCAAGGTTTTGACTATGGATGCAGATGCTGGCAATTTGATCGAGATCTGAACATAAGGAATTAAAAGCGATGGAGAAACCCACCATCTGAAACATATCGATGTCGCCTACGCTATCTCCGATAGCAATCACTTCTTCAGACATCATCCCAAATTGTTTTAGAATTTTTTTTACCCATTCTGCTTTCTTATCGTAATAGACCTGAATCTTCACTTTTCCAGTCAAAATCCCATTCTCATGGAGGAGATCATTTGAAATAGAGTAGTCAAATCCATATCTCTGATGGACCCAGTTTGAAAGGAGAGAAAGGCCAGAAGAAACCATCGAAAGTTTCAAACCTTTATGCTTAAGGTACTGGATCAGTTCATCTACCCCAGAATGAAAGGGAACGGTCTTAACAATCTCAGATAACTCTTTCACTTTCATCCCTTTCCAAACCTCTGCATCCAACTCACAAAAACGTTCGTAAGAAATCTCTCCAGCTAAAAATTGATTTTGATACTCTTCTGCAAACCCATACCATTTTCCCAATTGCTTATGAATATATTCCCAGATTGATCGCTCCTGAGTGAGCGTCCCATCAAGGTCGAAGATCACCAGTCTGTAAATTTGATTTTCTTTGATCGCCATTCTTTATTTTATAAGAGAAAATTCTTCTAAATTCAATCGAAGGAGTCTCCATCAAACCCCTTGAAAATGGCCTTTTACATTTTTTCCACTTCCACCTTATATGGATCTCTTAAAAACCTGCGCTCGGCATTTGTGAACTCGATCAGCCTCTCCAGTTTATTGAAGGCCTTCCCTGAATCGATGGATTGATTGGCCAACTCAATACCTTCGTCGAAATCTTTTGCCCTTCCGGCTATCATAAAAACTGCCGCCGCGTTCAAAACAGTGATATCCCGCTTTGCTCCTCGATCACCCTTTAGGATCTCCAGGATGATTTCGGCATTTTGTTTCTTCGTCCCGCCTCTGATCTCAATGAGCTCTCCCCTTTTCAACCCAAAATCCTCAGGCTTGATGAGGTAGGTCTTTATCCCTCCATCTTTAAACTCTGTAACCTTAGTCTTTCCGGTGATGCTAATTTCATCCAGGGTATCTTCTCCGTGGACAACGAGACCCTTCTTGATTCCAAGATTCTTCAAAACCGTGGCCATCGTCTCTGTCAAACTTGGTTCATAAACGCCCAATACCTGAATCTTTGCGTTTGCAGGGTTGATCAGAGGATCCAAAAGGTTGAATATTGTCCTGATGCCGATCTTCTCCCGAAGTGCAATAATGTGTCCCAAGCCATTTTGGGCCAAGGGTTCGTAAAGGAAACAGATACCTATCTCTTTAATGCATCTTTCCAATTGAGTGGATGTCATATCAAGGCTGATCCCCAATGCCTCAATGACATCTGCATATCCACAAAGAGGAAAAGCAGATTTTCTACCATATTTAGCCACTTTTAAACCCCCTCCTGCCACCACGAAGGCCGTTGCCGTCGAGATATTAAATATTTTTGTTCCCTCAGTTAACCCCTTTGCCGTGCTTAGGATCGTCTCCCTTTCGACCGTGATTTCTTCACGGTCCATGCATACGACATCATCCCCAGCATTGATCATTGAGACCTTATCCTTGATTACCCTCGCTGCTGCAGTTACCTCTTCTGGCGTCTCTCCCTTCATCCTTAATGCCGTTATAAATGAAGCGATTTGTGCATCGGATGCACTTCTTTTCGTAACCTCCTCCATCACCTCTTCCATTTCTCCTTCTGTTAAATCTCTTTTTAAAACCACCTTGCCTATAGCTTCTTTGATCATCACCTTTCTCCTTTCATTTAGATTTAATTTATTCTTCTCTAAAACAAAAAAGGCTATGGTTAGCATCCATAGCCTTTTTAGAACTCAATCTGCCGAAGAATAGGCAGAAATAAAAAAGGCCATAGGAGACAGGGAAACCGCCCATGGCCTTAAATTTCAATTCAAATTTTATAATGGCACTGGGCAGACCTCCACTGCTTTTCTCTGCCAGCACCACCAATTATATCTCATCAATCTGAAAATCTCTTCCACTTTGCTTATTTCCTTAAAATATTATTGAGTTTTTTAACAAATTTCAAATAACTTGTCAAGGAATTTCTTCGGATCTGAACTTCCAACGTTTATTTATCAATTGTGTGGTGAGTTCTTCGATCTCACCAAAATGGTTCCATCGACCAATACACTTATCCCCGCAGGCAGGTTTCTCCCTTCGTTCAATTTGGTAATAGCAGAGGTGACATTACTTATGGATATATTCCCGAATGGATCGCTCCTGGGTGAGCCTCCCGTCGAGATCGAACATCACCAATATAAACTTATAATTTTATCCAATTCCATTCTTTGATTTATAAAAAGTCTTATTTTTTTAATCCGATTGACCTAACTCTAAAAATAACTTCCTAAGCAGGTTCTCAATCTCCTCTTTTGTAATATCTTCTTTTTCCCCTTTAAAATAAATGAACAAGGGATAGAGAATGGGCTGTCCAGCAGTCCAAGCGTAGATGACCCTGAAAGCACCACTTTTCCCTCTTTTAAGGTCTCGGCTGGATACTCGGACTTTCCATATCTTCCGATGCCAGCCTGGGATAGGGTCTCCAATTTCGGGATTGTTTTGCAAATTTTGGAAAAGTAAGGAAAGATCGTCTTTAATATGTGGAAATTTCTTCTTTAAGCCCTTGACACACTTTTGAAAGGTCCGAGGTAGGTAGATTTCATAACTCATCCCAGACTTCCTTCCATGGGCTTGCTTTGCCTTCTTTAATCTCCCTTAACCCTTTCTGAACAAGCTTTCTAAAATGTTGGGATTGTGACAAGATCTTAGATTCTTTCCGGTCTACCCTTTCTTGTATCAAGGATAGCATCTTCCGGTATGTCTCGATATTCAAAATTACTGCAGTAGGCTTACCATTCTCATCAACAATAAATTTTTCTTTTACTGCCTGAACCATAAAGTACTCCTCCTTAATTAATATATTATCCTATTCAGAGGATGAGTCAAGTAAATATTAAAGCATTATCGATCCCACATCGTAAAAAAAAATCTATATACATCTATTCATTTTTTTATTATTATTAAACACAGATCAGCTGATGAATCTTGTTACATCAATTATCCAATAAACAGATAGGGCGATAATGTTTGAACAGATGTTGGAATCTTATTTCAAAAAGATATTTGAGGTCGGCAATACAGGCGATGCCACGGAGGTAAGTTATTATTCGATCCTGGAAGACCTTCTAAAGATTTATGGAGATTCTATAGAAAAAAGGAAATTTCATATCACTACCCTGCCCAAAAAAACAGAAGCCGGCAACCCCGACTTTAGGGTTTGGGATGGGAAACAACACATTGTCGGGTATATTGAAGCCAAAGCACCAACAATTGATTATTTAGATCAAATAGAAACAACAGACCAGCTAAAAAGGTATCTTCATATCTTTCCCAATTTGATTTTGACCAACTTTTTTGAATTCAGGCTTTACCGCCATGGGGCCTTGATGGATAAAGTCTCCATTGCCAGACCTTTTATGTTGCATAAACTCAAAACCATCCCACGGGTTGAAAAAGAAGCCGATTTTCTTAAACTACTTCAAAAGTTCTTCTCCTTCTCCCTGCCAAAGGTTTACAACGCAAAGACCCTCGCTATTGAATTGGCAAAAAGAACACGTTTTTTAAGGGATGAAGTGGTCATGCAGGAGTTAAAAGAGGAGGAAAGCCTCGGGAAAGGATTCATATCAGGATTTTATGAGGCCTTCAGGCAATATCTTATCAGGGGCCTTTCAAAGGAGGAATTTGCAGATCTTTACTCCCAGACCATCACCTACGGACTTTTTGCCGCCAGAACCCGCTCGGAAAATGGGTTTAATAGAAAACTTGCATACGACAACATCCCACGCACCATTGGAATATTAAGAGATGTGTTCAAATTCGTTTCACTTGAAGACTTACCCCAGCCGATGGAATGGATTATTGATGATATTTCAGAAGTCTTGGCAGTTACTGACGTAAAAAATATCCTCCACCAGTATTTCCATGAAGGCAAGGGCAAAGACCCTATTGTCCACTTTTATGAAACCTTTTTGGCTGAATATGATCCAAAAACGAGAGAAAAAAGGGGGGTGTATTATACTCCGGAACCAGTGGTCTCATATATTGTACGGTCTTTGCACCACATTCTAAAAGAGCATTTTAATAGACAGGATGGATTTGCCAGCGATACAGTAACGGTTTTAGATCCAGCGGCAGGGACGCTAACCTTCTTGGCTGAGGCATCCAAATTGGCAGTAGAAGATTTTGTTTCCAAATATGGGGAGGGGGGAAAAGAAAATCTCATAAGGGAACAAATCCTTAAAAATTTCTATGCCTTTGAATTAATGATGGCCCCTTATGCCGTAGGTCATTTGAAGATGTCTTTCCTTCTGGAAGAACTTGGCTATAGGCTCCAAAAGGATGACAGATTTAAACTTTATCTCACTAATACCTTGGAGATGGAGGAGCTTGCACAAACCGAACTTCCCGGCATGGTTTCCCTTTCTGAGGAATCCCATTCAGCAGGAAAAGTCAAAAAAGAACAACCCATTCTGGTTATACTTGGCAATCCGCCGTACTCAGGCATTTCAGCGAACAAGAGCAAATGGATAGATAATTTGCTAAAGAAGGGATATACACGCGCGGATGGTTCAAAGGATGCTGGTTACTATCAAGTTGACGGGAAAACACTGGGCGAGAAGAAGCTCTGGCTTCAGGACGATTACGTAAAGTTCATCCGTTTTGCACAATGGAAGATTGATCGGGCAGGGGAAGGAATCTTAGGGTTTATCACTAATCATGGTTATCTGGACAACCCTACTTTCCGTGGCATGCGGCAGTCCCTGATGAAGAGTTTCAACGAGATTTATATCCTGGACTTGCATGGAAATAGTTTGAAGAAGGAGAAGTGTCCTGATGGTTCCAAAGATGAGAATGTCTTTGATATTCAGCAGGGTGTTGCTATTGCCCTTTTCATAAAGCACCGTCCAGAGCTTGCCGAAGGGAAGAAAGGCGAAAGAGAAGAATGTAAGATATATCATTCAGAAATATGGGGGTTGTGGGAAAAGAAAAAGGATTGGCTTTCTAAGCAAAATATTAAAACAACCAACTGGCAAGAGCTAATTCCAAAGAGTCCTCATTACTTCTTTATCCCAAGAGAAGAAAAGTGGAGAGAAAAATATGAGAAATACTGGAAGATAGCAGATATTTTCCCTGTTAACGTAACAGGTATTGTTACAGCAAGAGACCGTTTTGTTATTGATTTCGATAGAGAGGTTTTGAAAAGACGAATTGCGATGTTTAGGAATCTATCATTGCCAGATGAACTCATTAAGCAGACTTTCAAATTAAAGGACACAAGAGGTTGGAAATTTATTGATGAAAGAAAGGAATTAGCAGAAGACGAAAATTGGGATGATTATTTTACTAAAATTCTTTATCGACCCTTCGATATAAGACAAGTCTACTATACCCAGAAAATGGTTGATTGGCCTCGCACTGAAGTCATGCCTCATATGATGCAGGATAATTTAGGACTTATTTCGCCAAAACAGTTTAAGGAAGAACCCGGCGCATTTGTTACTCAAACCATCATAGGTCATAAGACGGTAAGCGCATATGATATAAATTATCTTTTCCCCCTTTACCTCTACCCCTCCATAGACAAAAAAGACCTGTTTAGCCATAAGAAAGGGGATAAAAGGCAGCCCAATATCAGCACAACACTTCTTACAGCACTTGCTGAGGTGTATAAAAAAGAACTGAAACCAGAAGAGATCTTCTGTTACATTTATGCAGTCCTTTATTCGAAGAAGAATGTGGGGACGTTGATGAAATCTGTGAATCTAATCTCCTGACTCCATTTTTTGAATTGCCATAACGACAGCTGATCCACAGACCCCCACGGGTCTCGCTATTTCTGCCATCGGAATTCCCATCTCATGACTTAAATGCGACGAGATCTTGGCCGTCAATCGCGACACTTCCCTTCATTGCCCCCCATTCTGAAATATCGGGCAGCCTTCAATTCCCCCTACCATCACATGGTGAAGGATCCCAGGTGCGTCTAATCTCGCTAGCCGAGGCACAAATTCTTTCTACCACAATTACCAAGGGATGTAAAGTGATTATTTTCATCATTTTCATCAACGTCCCCTTAAATGCTCCAAACAACACCTTTTTGAAACTCTCGATTTCTCTTTCTGAGTAGCCTTCTTTTATTTGTTCGTTTAGCTTCTTAACAATTGGTAATGCCTTGTCAGCCACTTTGTTTCCTTTTTCCGTGAGATAAACCAAGTAAACACGTCGGTCATTGGGATGATCAGAACGTTTCACATAGCCCGATTTTTCCAATCGGTCGACCAAGCCCGTGACAGTTGGATTTTCGAGCATTAATCCCTGACTGATTTGTGTCAGGCTTAAACCATTATTCTTTTGAAGGAAAAAGAGCAACATGACTTGGATTGGGGTCACCTCAACGCCACTTTTTGAAAAGGCTTTTTGTAGATTGATTATAAGTTTCTGGTATACTTTGGAAATCAAAAATATGAGTCGGTCTTCAACGGCCATAAGTTAACCCTTGGCTGAATTTTTACAGGCTAAAATTTAGCATACTAAATAATTTTGTCAAGAAAAAAGTGAACTTGGGTTGTAAATCACAAAGGAGAGCTTATGTTTGACCTAGACATCTCTTAGGTGTATTCTTGTCCACAAGAAAGGGATAGAAGAGAAAATGAGTGTTGCCCGAACGCTGAAAACAGGAAGGAAATTCATGTCATCTGAAGATGTGACCCTCCAGACCCTTTCTCCAGCAATTATCTTTTTGACCACTCTTTCGAACTGGACATCTGACCTTAAGTCCCCTTGAATCTCGCGATATTACATGATGCAGCGCCCGGGGTGTCCAGCCTCGGTTGTCTCGGCATATGGTCCCATCCTACTTATTTTCTCACTCTACGTCAAGTTGCATTTTCCCCTACGTCCCCTATTTTCGTCCCCTATTTTCCATAATAATAGATTGTTTTCTTGACTTTTTGACCAATTTTATTAAAAATTAATCAGAATTGACTAACATTATCATTTTTTAAGTGTGAGGAAGAGTAAAATGAGCTCAGATGAAATAATGACAATAGAGGAGTGTGCTAAATATCTTAAGACCAGTATCTCTACTATCTATCGGCTTGCCCAAAAGAGAAGAATTCCGTCGTTTAAAGTCTCAGGGCAATGGAGATTTAAAAAGGAACTCATCGATAGCTGGATACGCGAGACTTCTGGAATTAAAGTAACAAAAAGGGAGAAAGGAAGATGAAAATTGCCAGAATAAGTATTGAGAATTTTCGTTCAATCAAAAAACTACATTATCAGCCTGAGGATATTAATCTAATTATAGGTGGCAATAATTCTGGTAAGACAACAATCTTCAAAGCACTAGATTTCTGTCTCAATCCTTATATTCCTTGGTACCGAGAGTCTTTTACAGAGTTTGATTTCCACAAAAGAAAGACTGAGACGCACATTGCTATCGAACTAATATTCACTATAGATGAAGAAGAAAAGGATATTGCCTCTTATTTTGATGAACATCTTGAAGTCATGGATCCTGAAGGGCGATTTCTGCCCTATGAAGATTTTGAAGAAGCATTCAAGGAGAATAATAAATTGGTACTAAGAATAAGATTAGAATGTGATAGTACCTTCACTCCTACAATATTTTATCCTAAACCAGAATCTAACAAAAAGACAGTGAGTAGGGCTGAGAAGGAGAAAATAGGGTTTTTATATATCCCTTCTAATAGAGATCCATTGCATGAATTAGCATTTTATCAAAACTCTATGTTTTCAAAGCTTTTAGGGAAGCACGATCTCAGTTCCAGTATTACCCAAATAGTTGAAAAGATGAAGGAATCCCAACCTGTACTTGATGAGAACCTTGAGTTTAAAAGAAGCTTTGAGCAATTGAGATCTGAGATTGCAAGGCTTAAATTTATCGAGGACAATGTAGAAGCCATGCGATTTAACATCCTAAATCTCAGTGAACGAAAAGTCTTGCAGAGTTTAAACTTGGTACTTCGGGGAGTCGATACGAATACAGAGATTCCTATCGAGATGCAAGGTTCTGGGATGCAAGATGCCGTCCTAATCTCAACAATCTTTAGAATTATATCCGAAGATAAAAGCCAAAACTTAATATTAGCATTTGAGGAACCAGAACATAATCTCGAACCATACTACCAACGCCTCATTGCAAGACGACTTCAAAATCCCGATTCTAAGAGATTCCAATTATTTGTCTCCTCTCACTCACCAGACATCATATCTGCATTTAACCTTGGTTCTGTCAACATTGTTCTACCTGGAGCAGATGAACACTCGATAATCTCCATTGAAAAGAGATGTTCTCCCGAAGAGCTAAAGTTCTTTGAAAGATATGAAAGAAATCAGTTACTTCAAGCATTCTTCGCCAAACATATTTTACTTGTAGAGGGCCCTTCAGAAAGAGGAGGTTTACCCGCCTTTTTTAGAGCCCTCGAAGGAGATACCTTAAAATCAGACGATGAAGATGTCTTATTTGAGGGGTTAGAAGCTCTGGGAGTTGAGTCTATAGATTGTGGTGGACACGGGGACATTCATAAGTATGCAAATTTTTACAGAAGACTTGAATTTAGTGTAATCTCTATTGTGGACAATGATAAATCAGAGGAAGAATTGAAAAAGGTCATAGATAGCAGTAGTATTACCATCGTTTTACCCCAAGATTCAGAAAGGAATACCTACGATAAGTTACTTACAAGAGAGGCCAGCCTTGCAGGACTAATCGAAGGAATAAAAAATTGTATTGAAGAGTATATACCGTGGAACCAGCTACGAAACAATATCCAACAATATTTTATAGATAAAACCGACATTATTGGTCCAGAAGACTTAGAGATAATTAAATCAACCCTATCTTTTCTACAATGGATTGAGAGTATTCAAACTAAATTGGATGAAGTGCGATTACGAAGACTCTTGCATCTTCTAATCGCCAGTAGGGATGCACCTATGGATTGCAAGTCAGTAAGACAAAGCAGAATAATTGCAGAGGTAATAGCAAATAAAAAAGAGGGAATTCCTGAAATCTTTGTTGAACTTACTGGGATAATTCAAAAATTCGCCACAGGGAAGATTAAAAACAATGTCTATTATCTCTCATGATCCTGATCAGGAAAATATCGTCAATTGTAGAGATAAGACAGTTCTTGTAGAAGCTCCGCCTGGTTCAGGAAAGACGGTAACTGGTGTTCTGTATGCTCAGTCGATTATAGAGAAAGGTCTTGATAAAGGGAAACAATTAAAACTCCACCAAAAGGTTCTTTTCTTAACCTTCTCTAAGAATGCCCGGGCTGAGTTACAGATAGAGGCTGATCGCATATTGTCAAAGGAAACCCAAAAAAGAGTCGAGATAACAAATTTTCATAGCTTTTTCCGACAAAAGGTATGGGCCTTCAGAACATATTTGGGACTACCTTTAGATTTGGAAATTATATCACCTGATGAAAGATATAACGCTCTTGAGTCTTTTATCCACAAAGATTCCTCAATACCTGATCTTTATAGAAAAGAGGATCAGAGAAATCGGGAATTAGACCAGTTATCAAATATTCTTGAGTATAATAATCCTGCTTTCCCAACACCTCACTATCCAATAAAATTCCCTGACAAGTGGAAGGCATATGCACATCGTATAAGGGAATTCATATTGAATGAGAACAGAAATGGTCGAATATACTTTGACGATTTTGGACACTACTTTTACAAGATGATCTCCGAGTCTAATGTCCTCTTAGAAATTTATCAAGAGAAGTATCCTGTGATCATTGTAGATGAGTTTCAAGACTCATCAGATCTGCAGTTTGAAATTGTTAAAAAATTAAAAAGTGATGACGGTCATTTCCTGCTTTTTGCAGATGAACTTCAGCAAATATATGAGTGGCGGGGTGCTGCATTAGATCGCCTTAAGCAAACAAAGGATTTTTACAATATCCACCCCAAAACCCTTAACACTTTGCATAGATTCAAGGATAAACCTACACTAAAACGCATATTTGAAGATATCCGGTTTAACTATCGAAATGACCAAAATCGTCCAATAGATTGCCATAATTGCTCAGATTTTAAAATACAATCCTTTGATACACAAGGAATGGCTGCTCCAATCGGTTGTTTTAATTTATTGGATAGATATGTACGGTCTTTTCAAAAGCAGAAACCTTTATCAAGTGTTGGAGTTCTGTTTTATCGGAATGATTATATGCATAGTACCAAGAAACACTTTAGAAAATTTGGAATTGGGTGTAGAGAAATCAGCAAAGCAGATGAACAACACAATTTCTTTAGAGGATTAATAATTCCCCTTAGAGATATAGAGCCTAACAAGCTTAAAATAATTCTTTATGTTTATAAGTCCATTTTAACAGAATCGTTTGATGCTAATTACACAGTTCCGTGGGATAAAATAGAAAAGAGGTATCTCCAAGCAGAAGGCCCGATTGATAATATGAGCTATAGAAAAGAAGAACCAAAATTGTTGATTGAGAATATAAATGAGCTCTTAGTGACAAAATTCGACACAATTTCCTCGTTCCTCGGAGAGATTAGTATGAAACTTGACGCCTTGAGAAGAACTTTTAGAATCAATAGAGATGTCTTTAATCTCTATGAATCCCTTGCAGGAATTGCCACTGCTCATCCCGATTTATCCCCATCAGAAATAATTGAATTGATAGAGGGTAAGTTCTTGCAATTCCAGTTTGCCCGCATACAGAGATTGGGAAGAGGGGTTTATATTTTAACGATTCATCAGGCAAAGGGTAAGGAATTTGATCATGTAATTTTACCTTATGTTGACTCCAGAAGTTTTGGAAATACTTTAAACTCTAAGAAGCTATTTTATGTTGGTGTAACCCGTGCAAAACAGTCTGTTATAATTATGTTTCCAGGAAATGATAAAAGCAATATCTTGGACCAATTACATTTTTGACAACAACGGAATTCTTCTCTTTTGTATAGTATAGTGAAAACGTTGGTTCAAATGCAACTTGCAATGGGGTCGAACCTTCAAAATTCGGTTAGTTGAGGCCGAATAAACTGCCCTCACTTTCTGTTTCCTAAAGTATTTAACTGCCGGGATAACTACGACCGGTAAGTTTCTTGAATTCACGTATTTGTTTTTTTGGCTGAGGATGTTCATTGGTTATTTTCCAATCGGCTACGTAGCTATGAAGTTCTTCATTCCATTTTATTAACCTCTCTCTGATCCATCTGTTTATGATCCCCAGGGGAGAAATGTTGCCATGAAACTCATCCCCAAATTCTTGTAAGGCAAAAAGTGCAAGATTGTCATCCCCGGTTGATATTTTGTACCCATTCGCGAGAGCACAGGCAAGGAACATCTGATCGACGTAGCTTAAATCAAACGGTCTGCCTGTTTTGGCATTAATCGTAATATTTCGAATAAGCAGGTTGATTGCTTCAAAATATCGGCTTAGGTTAGCATTGTCAGTAACACTACTCGGCAGGCACTGAATCTTAGCTCTAAAGTCATTTCGCCATGGATACTTATTCTTGAATTTGGGGTTCCTGAAAATTTCATGGCGCATAAGATTTATGGTGAAACACCGATAGCGCTTATCAAGAAACATGTCTGGAGCAATACGAATTAGCATCATTATGCTTGATGTGTCGCACAAAATATCCATCGGTTAGCTGCAATTGATAACTCTTCTCCATTCATCAATCACTTCTTTAACATCGAGGCTACTTTCCAAACCAAGCCACTCTCCTATTTTCCTTGTAGTAACATTATTTATTTGTTGTGACACAATATTGAAAAAAAGAGGGGTTAGCGTTTTGAGTTTATTGACGTAACACTTAGGATCTTGATCTTCGAACAAAATATCTCCAATACACGGAAACTCCTTTCTGAGATTAGCATCGGCTCCAGCCACTTTAAGGTCAAAAGAAGCATCCATCTTTTTTAATTGTTCAGCGATTCCAAAAATGGAATGTTTGTTCTTTCTTGAAAAGTCTTTAAGATAATTGATCTGATGGGATTCTTTCCTACCTCTAATAGTATTATAGATCATTTCTACATATTCATTTGGAAACTGGGTGCTCCCTGCGACAGAGTCGCAAAAATCTTCCTCCTCTTGATCGTAAGCCAGGACTCCATCTCCATCGCGGATTGCATGAATTGTTTCATGAAGGAGGGGGACAATAAGATCGAGAATGTTCGTCATATTATTAACAAAAACGACCCTGTATTTGAAAACTTTACAGTAGAAGGCGTATCCCTTCACATTTTGAGGGAAGTCACGAAATATGATGATAATCTTTAACGTTGACAGGAGAGCAAAGGTTTGTTCATAATTCAAGGGTTTATCGCTTTCCACATTAACAAGTTTCCTAAGTTCTTTGCCCATATCAATAGCACTTTGATGATCTCTCCGGTTAATCTTTAAAACTGGAACGAGTCCCGGAGCGGGGGCAAACCTAAAGAGATTTTCATAATCTTTTACCATCTGCATCGCATCTTGTTCCATTGCCAGAGTAACTTTGGCGACCCCTCTTGTTCTATGTAAGGGCACCGAGATTTGATTAGTTGTTTCTTCAGGGAAAAAGTACCCAGGATTAACATCTAATACCTTGCTTATTTTTATCAAATGGCTCCCTTTTGGAACTTGATTTTTCGTCCAATCATTAACAGCCTGCCTGGACACATTTAATCGATTGGCTAACTCTGTTAAAGTCATCCGTTTTTCTTTTAATAGAGTCCTGAGTTTGGCCCCATCCCAAATCATTTGTACGTCACCTCCTTCCTACTTCAAAAATCTATTCTATTATCTCAAAAATGTCAAGAAAACTTTACGTTTTGGATAGACGAGAGGCAAAAAGTTTCGATTCGGATAACCTCTATTTAGGGGGTCTGAAAGGAAACTCTTTTATTTCAGTATGTTAGTACGAAGGGCTCCGAGGTCACGTCTTCATTTGTCAGATATTTAGAATGGAGGGGATTGGGTTCAAATGGATAAAAAAGGTGATGATAGAATCTACCGCAATTCCGAATAATGACCATCCCTTGGCTATTTCTAAAGTCCTGCCTTTTCGATCCGTTTGAGGAGACTCGGTTTCTTTTCGTGCTGCTTACGCAGAAGGGTGACTCGCGCTATAAATTCCTTCATCTTTCCCTTCCTGTTAGCCACGTCCCGAAGATCAATGAGGAGGCCGATCGCCTCGTCGTACCGGCCTGGCTGTTTTGTTGCGATGAGATCGTCCAACCTATTTGGCTGCATCCAAAAAGCGGTTTAGTTAGAATCGGTATATTGCGGAAGAGGTTCATCCTTTTAAGAAAAATCTCCACTTGCAAAACATATCCTTAGGGTGGGGATCGGGTGGGGCAAAAAGGCACTCCACTTGAATACGCCCGTCGATCTCTTTGGCAAAGCTTGTAAACTCACCCCGGTGCATCTCTTTGCAAACAAACTCTCCCAATCCTCTTTTGAGGCGAGCCTCCTGGGTAGGACAGTTGGGAACTGTGATGATGACCTCGTTCTCTTTCTCTTCGATTTGATAATCCACCAAAATCGTCCAAGGAAAATACCTCAATGCTTTGACGAAGCCCTTGAGTCCTTTCTCCTTTATATCAAAGCGTCGTATCAGGTCTTTGGCAGCCATCCCGGCGACACGACCCCAGACCCGCTCATTGAGCCTTTCTGCTGTAGGTTGATCGAACATCTCTGCCACATATAGAAACCAGAAGGCGTCTATGACCCGGTAATGCCAGAGCAAGAAGTCGATGTAACTCTTAAGTTCTGAAGTCTTCATCTTCTCGAAAACCATCTTTTTCTCCTTATAATGCAAATTCTGTAGCTCAAGGCTTTAGCCTTGATATATCAGCCCTAAAGGGCTGAGTTACAAAATTCATTCAGATATTTTTTCTACCCTCCTCCTTCATCCTCCCACTTACCTGCAGCAGTCAGGGTCAAGAGAGGCGGCGTAGACAGAGGAGGTGAGTCTCATAATTCGCTCGACCAGTGGGGGATGAGAGTAGTAGAACCATGTGTAGAGGGGATGAGGGGCCAAATTGGCCAGGTTATCGGTAGCCAACCGCTTGAGTGCACTCCGCATTGGTTCTGCCGTCTTCATCAAATCCAATGCAAAATCATCGGCCTCACGTTCAAATCTTCTTGAGATGGCCGATTCCAATGGTTGAGCAAAATAGCCAAGTGGACTGATGAGTGCTCCAATCAGAAATAGTCCGACATAGGGAATGGATTCTTGAAAGCCAAACGTCTGGTAAAGCAGCCGCCAATCCAAAAATTTGGCCACAGCATAAAAAACGGCCAAAGACAATAATTCTAAGAAAATGATCTGCTTGAGCAGATGTTTCTTCTTCCAGTGCCCTACCTCGTGAGCCAGGATTGCCAGAACCTCCTCCTCGGTATGAGATGCCAAAAGGGTATCAAAAAGGACAATCCTTTTGCTCCTTCCGATTCCAGTGAAATAGGCATTGGTGTGTTTACTCCGTTTACCAGCATCCATTCTGAACACCCCTTTGGCCCGGAGTCCCACTTTTTCCATCAAAGTGCCAATACGATGTTCTAATGCTTTATTCTCAATCGGTTCAAACTTGTTGAACAGAGGAGCGATCACCACCGGAAATAGCCATAGCATCATTAATTCAAACCCACCAACCCCCATCCATGCCCACAACCACCAGGTCTTCCCCCCATAAATCACCAAGGCTAAAAGGAGACATAGGAGCAGACCGCCCAGCATGGCTAATAGGGCAATGCTTTTAAATAGATCCAAAATCCAAATCTTAAGGGTCATTGCATTAAATCCATAACGATCTTCGATCACAAACGTGTCATAAAGATTGAAAGGGAGGTGAAGCAGATTTGCAAATATCGAAAGAGCGGCAAAGAAAATCAAACCGGAAGCGACATGCCCAAACCCCCATGGGTTGATGATTTTCACAAACCACGGCAAAAAACCGGATAGTAAAATGACCAGGAAAAATCCTTGATTCACCAATGTAGCAATCATGTGGAAACGGTCAGAATCGACCGAATAAGCAGAAATTTTCCTGAGCTTCTCGTGGTCTACGATATCCTTAAAAACCTCTGGAACCGTGTCTCCATGTTGACGGAGATAAGAAATGTTAAGCCCGTTCAGTAGTAGTTGGGTTCCAGACCGTAATAAAAAAACGGCGAGGAAAGTGAAAAGCAAGAAATTCAGCTGAATCATGAGAAAGGGCCGTTATTTCTTCGAGGTCCTTTTGGTTCTTTTACCCCGTGGTCTGGATACTCTTTTTTCCGCCTGAGTCCCCTTTTTTTCAAGGAGCTCTCTTACTTCTCGGCGGCCAAGCTTTCGAAGGGCTACAAGCACGCTCTTCTTTTGCGCTCTCGGCACAAAGATCCCACTCTCCCACTGATGAATAGCCCCGACGGTAACCCCTGCAAGAATTGCCAGTTCCTTCTGGCTGATGTCTAAATGTTTGCGAAGACTTCGGATCAAGCGTGGAGAGAAGCGGGATATCTTCACCTCCTCCGGAGTCGCCTCCAATAGGACCTTTTCCTTCTTTAACTCGGATTCTCGACGGGCTGCGAATCGTTCGAGAGCCGACACGGTTTTTCGAAGCTGCGAGACCGTGTTCTTCAATAACCGAACATCCTTCGCCAATGGAACGGAGAGCTTTCGTATCTCCCTTTTGGCCAAACGTACGATTTCAGATTTGATGATCCCTTCTAACTTTCCCATATGTCCCTCCTTTTAAAAATGAATTAAACTCCAATAACCAAATCCCAAGATCCAAATAATCACCAATGACCAAATCACATCGAAAGTGACTCAACTCCCCAACCGTTTCTCCATCCTTGAAACCAATCTTTTTGTCTTATCCACCCTTCTTCTCTGATAAACCAACCAATCCCTGTTGGCTTTCACCCTTTCACGAAGCGAAGCGATATGCTCCTTCACCCTTTTCTCGGAAGGCATCCCAATGGATTGGGTCTGAGCCAATATACTTTCCGGTCTCTGGATCTTTTTCACATCCTGTTCGTTGATCGGAATATTGATCTTCATCTCATGGAGGGCTTTTTTTAGACTCCGATAGGAAACCTTCCCTCCTCCTTCCTTCTCTGAATATTTGACCGCTTTCTCCAGAACCATCTTTGCTTTTCGCAAAGGAAGGTCGAAGGAGCGGACCATCCATTCCATCAAGAGAGTGGCACCGGCAAACTCCTCTTGGGCCTGTTCAAACATCTGAGTCTCATTGACTCGGAGGAGTCGTATCACATCTGCCATTACGGAGAGGGAGGGTTGAGATTCCTCCACCAGATCCATAATCCAATATTTCGTCCATTGTGTATCCCGGTTATATCCCATGAAGAGGGCCTTGCCGACGGAAAGGAGACTCACCACCATTCCATGGGCAAAGGATGTTTTGGCCTTTATCACCTCTAAAGAACAGGGATTCCGCTTCTGTGGCATGATCGAACTGCCGCTACAATGTCGATCGCTCAGCCTGACCATATTGAATTCACGGGTGGATAAAAGGATCAAGGTTTGGGCCATCGTGGAAAGATGGTCCATCATCACTGCAACAGCAAAGGATAGCTCCACCTCGGGCTCCCATCGTTGGGTGATGGGATCGGTGACATTCTCTGTAGGACCGTCAAATCCGAGGAGCTTTGATGTCAACTGCCGATCCAGATTGAAAGAGGTTCCATAGCCAGCTGCCGCTCCTAAAGGATTTTTGTTGAAGAGATCAAACCAGTGGACAAATCTTTGAACATCTCGCTGAAGGGATTCGGCGAAGGAGAGGAGGAGGTGACCAAAGGTGGTGGCCACTGCATGCTGATGATGCGTATAGCCAGGCATGATCGTCAAACGATGTTCCTCGGCTCGTTGGAGAAGCGTATCCATCAAGCAGACCAACCCCTCAACAAATTCTAAAACCTGGTCCCGAAGGTAGAGACGCATATCGAGGACAATCTGGTCGTTTCGACTCCTCCCTGTATGGACCTTTCCTCCATATTCGATTCCCACCCGCTCAATGAGGAAACTCTCAATGTTGGAGTGAACATCTTCCTTAGAGGGCTCCAATTCAAACTTTCCCTTTTGATGGAGCGTTTCTAATTCCCTCAACCCTTTGAGGATCTTCTTCCCATCCTGTTTTGAGAGGATGCCTTGATGGCAGAGCATGAGGACATGGGCCCGACTCCCCCATAGATCATAAGGGATCAACAGTTCATCCCGTGGTGAAATCCCTCTGACATCTCTTCCTGAAAGAAAATCGACCATCTCCTCAGAGGGTAGCTCTTCAAATCGCCCACCCCACAATTTCCCAATTTTCATCACTAACCCCCTAACATGGTACAACCGCCGCCAAATCCCCCCAACCCCCCTTTGCTAAAGGGGGGAGAGGGGGGATTAGCTATTTCGTTTTCCTTTTGGCTAAAATCTCATATGGAAGCCCCCGAATGTAGGCAGCATCAGCACAACGCCTCTGATCAAAACCAGTAGCCTTAATGGACCGGATCTCCGGTGAGAAGAGGCTCGTCTTCGATTCTCTATGGACAATCTCCATGTTCCCTTTATAGAGTTTGATCTTATATTCCCCATTGACCACGTTCTGAGATGCCTCGATGAATGCGTCAAGATCGTATCTCAATGGATGGTAGGCCATCCCATGATAGATCAGGTAGGCCCATTTCTGGTCTATCCCTTTCTTAAACTGAACTTCGTCCTTGGTGAGGCAGAACTGTTCCAGGTCTCGATGGAGCTTGAGGATGATGGTCGCTCCAGGGGCCTCATAGATCTCTCTGCTTTTGAGATCCATAATCCCGTCCTCAAATATATCGATCTTACCGATCGAATGGGTACCCCCGATAACATTCAGTTCAGGGATGATCTCGCCCAGAAGCCTCCGTTTCCCGTTCAATTTAACAGGGATTCCCTTTTCAAACTCCAGAGCGAGGAAAACGGGTTGATCGGGCGCCTTCTCGGGTGGCCGGTACCACATCCAGATATCATCTGGAAGAGGCTGGTTCAGGTCGATCGCTCCACTGGCAATCGATCGGCACCACATCGTCTTATCATCGCCCCCTGTGATCATCTCGGTCACTGGAACACCCCATTCCTTACACAGTTGCTCTTCTTCTAATCGAGTCAGATCGAAATCCCTTACCGGGACGAGGATCTTCAAGTTGGGCGCAAACATCTTAAAGACATTGTGCATCCGATATTGATCATTGCCTTTTCCACTCGACCCCTCAAGGATGGCATCGCATCCTTCGGCGAGGGCGACTTCTGCCACCTTTCTCGCCACAATCTGTCTGGTCATCGATGTGGAGACAGGGTAACCTAGATAATCAGAGTTGGCCTGAATGGCTCGTGCGATCCAAATTTCAGTGAATTCTTTTCGAAGATCGAAAAAAAGGGGTTTGATCTTGAGAACCTTTGCCTTCCTCCTGCTCTCCAAGATCTCCTCCTCTCCCTGTCCCACATCGATCGTAATGGGGAGGATGCTTTTCGCTTTATACTTTCGTCTGAGCAATTCGATGGCGAGAGAAGAATCCAATCCTCCTGAGTAGGCGACAGCCACTTTATTGACCTGGGAGGTCTCTGTCTTCTCGATCTTTTTCAAAATCTTCTCGATTCCCATAAAACGCCCACACCTCCAATTTTCAAAATTAACTACAAAACTACCATAAATCGATAGTTTAAACAATAGTTTTAATTTTATGATTTAACCTCGAATGTAAGACAGGTATGTTTGCTGTTAGGAAGGTTATTACTATTTGGCAGGATACCAGCAGTGGGGATCTTCTTCCAGGTAGTCTCCGGTCAAAGAAAGGGCTAAACTTCGGCAACCCCGGCAATCTTTTATCTCACATCTTCCACATCTCCCTCTAAGCTCTTCTTTTCTCCGTAATTTCTCCAATATCTCTGATTTCTCCCATATCCGGTTCAAGGAGTCGCTCAAAAGATTTCCTATTGAAATGGGAAATCTTCGACAGGGGAAAACACTGCCTTCTGGCATGATACAAAGTCCGTCTCTTCCAATGACACAGGGAGCACCCAATAATTCCGTTCCATCTTCCTTAAAAATGATTTGAAATGCCTGATAGGGATAAACATTGTGCTCTTCCTTCTTCATAGAAAATAATTCTAAAAGTGTCTCCACCAGTTCCTTCCATTGTGCCTTATCCAAAACCTCATCCATGATCTCTCTTCCCCTCCCCCACGGGATGAACCGCTCAAGGATCAATCCATCGACTCCTAAATCCTGGCAGAGCCGGATGAAGGATGGGAGACTCCTAAAATTTCTTCTCATGAGAGTGAACATGAAGAAGATCTCAAATCTACTCTCCTTTTTGATCAAAGAGACATGTTGTATAACCCTCTCAAAAGTCCCTTTTTGACGAATTGCGTCATTGATCTCGGCATCGCCTCCGTCCAGAGAGGCCTTCACCTTTTTCAATTTAGAAAAGGCCGAGAGCCTCTTCACAACCTCTCGATCAATAGAAAGACCATTGGTGATGATCCCCAACTCTTCAACAACAGGTTTTTGATTCAGTTCATCCAAAAGTAAAAATAACTCTGGTTTTAATAGAGGCTCTCCGCCGGTGAGATGGATGCAGGCTTTTTTCCCCCATTTCTGTAGGGTGGCAAGGATGTTGTCAGAGATCTTTTTAAGTCCTGACCAATCTAAATCATTGTCTTTCGAGAAATCTTCTTGATAGCAGTGGCGACAGCGAAGGTTACAATGATTGGTGATGTGCCATTGAAAATGGAATGAGTCTCTCATCGCTATCAATTTCAGTGCGATTTTAAAAAGTCTTTTTAGGGAAAATTAAAGGAGATCTCTTTTCTTCTGCTCAAATTCTTCTTTATTTATCTCACCGCGGGCATAGCGCTTCTTCAGGATATCGAGGGCAGATTCCTCAACCTTGGTCGTTTTCGTCATTGCAACGAACCATCGGATGAGAAAGATCAAACCCAGAACGATGAGTCCCCAAAAAATGATCATAAAGATCCATCCCATCCCCCATCCTCCCCACATCATGCCTGGCCCCATGCCATAATCTCGCCAACCCCATTGAGCCCATATCCATTCCATCAGGTTACCTCCTTCTCGGTTTCTCTCCGAGGGTTACCTTTACCTCTTCAAATTTGCCTTTTCGAAATACTTTTAGAAGAATCGTATCTCCTGGTTTCTTCTCACGAATATACCGGATCAATTCATCGTTGGTTTTTACATCGTGCTGATCCGCCTTCACCACAATATCCCCTCCTACGATCACAATCATATTGCCGACCTGAACCCTCTGGTTCCCTCCTCTCAAGCCGGCCTTATCCGCAGGCCCTCCTTTTACTACCTCAGCAATCATCGCTCCTCTTTCCACTTTATTAAGCTTCAGAAATTTTGCAATCTCTGGGATGAGAGTTTGAACGGTCGCGCCGATCCAGGGATAAGAGACATACCCTTTTGAAATTAATTCTGGAACCACCCGTCTCGCCGTATTGACCGGGATGGCAAAACCAATACCCACACTTCCACCCGATGGACTGATAATGGCACTATTGATTCCGATGATCTCCCCTCCGGAGTTGAGAAGGGGACCTCCTGAATTCCCGGGGTTAATGGCCGCATCGGTCTGGATAATATCTTCCATCAAAGTCCCTACTTCAGAGCGGATGGTCCTGCCAAGAGAGCTGATAATTCCTGTGGTCAATGTCCTCTCCAGTCCAAAAGGATTTCCAATGGCAAGGACTTTCTGTCCGATCCTCAAATTTTTTGAATCTCCCATCAGGATGACCTTCAACTTTTCTTTGGGGGCATCGATCTTGATCACAGCCAGATCGCTGTCTGGGTCGGAGCCGATCAATTTTGCGGGCCACTTTGACCCATCTGCTAAAGTCACCTCCAATTTCTGGGCATTGGCCACAACGTGGTGATTCGTTAATATATGTCCCTTTGCATCGATGATGGAGCCGGACCCTGATCCCTGAGTTGGAAAGGCGTTGAAGAAGAAGTCCATCTGGATAGCAGTACTGGTAACGTTGACCACCCCATCAGCCACCTTCTCATAAACAGCGATATTATTTTTCTCGTCCTCTGTAACAGAAAAAACCTGTTCCACACTGAAAAGAGAGAGGAGAAGGATTAGAGTACCAATAAAAAATTGTCTCGAAATTTTTCTCAGGATCATTTCTATACCCCCCTTTTTTTGTAACTCAGGGTTTCAACCCTGAGGAGTCAGCCCTAAAGGGCTGAGTTACATATCTCTGTTTAGCTTTAGGCCTGACATTATAGAAACAACCTACTGAAAGGATATTCTTTGGGATCAGAAACCAGCCCTCTTCTAACCGGATTTTCTAAAATATATAGTGCCACATTCTCTATGCTTTCTTCTTTTCTCAAGATATGGTCATAATAACTTATATGCCACAAATTTTTATTGTAATTCTTCTTAAACCAGTAACCGCTTTTTTGTTTAAAAAGACTTATAAACTTCATAAGATTTGAATTATCATCATCTCCACTCACTAACAGATGAGGATGATCAGGCATAAAACAGTAGGCCAAAACACTGAATCTCTCTGATCTGGCTTTTTCAACTAAAATACCTATAAGGCTATCCACCACTTCAACCTCTTTCAAATAGGTACCACGGTCCTTTGTTAAAATGGTTACAAAATAAGCATATGTTCCGATATAGTCAAAATCCTTTAGCCTCGGTCTTTTGGGAAAAGGTTTATTCTTATCTATTCCCATATTTTTGTTCAACCCTAAAGGGTTGAGTTACATAATCCTCATCCACTGTAACTCAAGGCTTTAGCCTTGAAATATCAGCCCTGAAGGGCTGAGTTACATCTTATCTCTAACAATCCCATAGGCTAAATCCTGGGGAGACCGGCCTCGTCAAAGATCCCTTCGAAAAGTGGTCCACTGAGATAACGTTCGCCAGAATCAGGAAGTATTGTTACAATTGTTTTGCCTTTAAATTCATCCGTTCTTGCAAGTCTCAATGCGATTGCAATTGCGGCACCACAACTGATTCCTGAAAGAATTCCTTCCTCACGGGATAGCCGCCTGGCGTATTCTATCGCTTCTTCGCTGGCGACCTGTTCCACCCGATCCACCATAGACAAGTCGAGAGTCTCCGGGATGAATCCAGCTCCAATCCCCTGGATCTTGTGAGGTCCAGGCTTAAGCTCCTTTCCTGCAAGGCGTTGTGTAATGACAGGACTCTCCATTGGTTCGACGGCAACGCTGATTATCTTTTTCTTTTTTTCTCCCTTAATATATCGCGACACGCCTGTAATCGTCCCCCCGGTGCCCACCCCCGAAACGAGCACATCTATCCCGCCATTCGTCTGTTCCCAGATCTCTGGACCTGTGGTTTTGAAATGGATCTCCGGGTTAGCAGGATTCTTGAATTGTTGGGGCATGTAGTAATTAGGATTTGATGCAACAATGCGCTCAGCCTCCTCAATTGCACCTTTCATTCCTTTTGCTCCCGGTGTCAGGATGATGTTCACACCAAAAATAGCAAGCACTTTCCGCCTTTCCATGGACATGGTCTCAGGCATAGTCACATTAAGTTTATATCCTCTGACAGCCGCCACATAGGCCAAAGCGATGCCTGTATTTCCACTCGTCGGTTCAATAATCTCCATCCCAGGTTTAAGCAAACCCTTTTTTTCTGCATCCCAGATCATGCCGGTTCCTATCCGACACTTGACCGAGTAGGCAGGGTTACGACCTTCGATTTTGCCAAAGATAGTGGCTTTGAGTCCTTGGGCCATCCTGTTGATCCGGACCATTGGGGTATTGCCAATTGAGAGAGAATTGTCAGTAAAAAATTGAGCCATAAATCTCTCCTTTTATAATGGAATGATGGAATAGTGGAATAATGGGAAAGGATTTAAAAACTAAATCTTATTTTTAATACCCAACATTCCAGTATTCCAATTTTCCAATCTTCCAGCCTTAGTTTAGTTCATCGGTGGTTTAAATCTCCGAAGCCTTAAAGCATTTGAGACCACGGTGACCGATGAAAATGCCATTGCCCCTGCTGCGAAGATGGGATTGAGGAGGATGCCGAAGAATGGGAAAAGAACCCCTGCAGCCACAGGAATTAGGATCGTATTATAGGCAAAGGCCCAGAAGAGGTTCTGCTTAATATTCCGGATGGTCGCCTTGCTCAATGCAATCGCAGTCACAATTCCTCTTAAATCCCCTCCTATTAATGTAATATCCGAGGACTCCATGGCCACATCGGTTCCGGTTCCAATTGCAATTCCAACATCGGCTTGCGCTAAAGCAGGCGCATCGTTAATCCCGTCACCCACCATTCCAACCTTCTTGCCTTCAGCCTGAAGCCGTTTTATCTCCTCTGCCTTCTTCTCAGGAAGGACTTCTGCCAGGACCCGATCGATCCCAATCTGATGAGCGATAGCTTTGGCAGTTCGCTGATTATCACCCGTGAGCATCACCACTTCCAATCCCATTCGGTTAAGGGCTTCTACTGCTTCCTTTGAATTTTCCTTTAATGTATCTGCGACAGCAATGATGCCGGCAGCCTCTCCCTCGACGGCCAAAAACATCGGCGTCTTTCCTTCATTGGAAAGGTGTTCAGCCCTATCAGACAATCCATTGAGAACCACCCCTTTCTCTTCCATCAGTCTTAAATTTCCAAGGAGGATTCTTTTTGAATCGATCATGACCTCAATGCCATGGCCTGGAATGGCATGAAAGTCCTTTGAATGCGAAAGAGTTAAATCCTCCTCCTTCGCCTTATTAACAATCGCTTCGCCCAAAGGATGTTCCGACCCTTTCTCGGCCGAGGCTGCCAAGGTCAATATTTCCTTCTTAGTAAACCTTTCAGATTCGATGATATCCGTCACCGAAGGTTCGCCTTTTGTCAATGTCCCGGTCTTATCCAAAACGATAGTATTCAATTGATGGGCAGTCTCCAGAGCCTCTGCCCCCCGAATCAATATCCCATTCTCAGCGCCCTTCCCGGTTCCAACCATGATGGAGGTCGGAGTGGCTAATCCCAATGCGCATGGACATGCGATGATGAGCACAGCGACGAAGTTGAGAAAGGCATAGGTCAAGGCTGGATGAGGACCGAAGAAATACCAGATGATAAATGTAACGATTGCGATCGAAATTACCACAGGGACAAAATAACTCGCAATGACATCAACCATCCGCGCAATCGGTGGTTTCGAACCCTGAGCCTCCTGAACCAGTCGGATGATCTGTGCGAGAACCGTATCCCTTCCGACCTTTGTTGCCTCAAATCTAAATGTTCCGGTCTTATTGATCGTAGCGCCGATAACATTGTCTCCTGTTTTCTTCTCAACAGGCAGAGACTCTCCTGTGACCATTGACTCATCGACAGAGGAGTAACCTTCCCTGACAATACCATCCACCGGAATCTTCTCTCCCGGCCGGACAACGACGATATCGCCCAGGGCTACCTCCTCCACAGGAATATCCTTTTCCTCACCGTTTCGAATGACCCTCGCTGTCTTCGGCTGAAGGCCGATCAACTTCTTGATGGCCTCTGATGTCCTTCCTTTTGCCCTCGCTTCTAAAAATCTTCCCAGAAGGATAAGAACGATAATTGCTGCAGAGGTATCAAAATAGACATCGAGCATCAGGCCCTTGACCATGAAGAGGTGAGGAAGGAAGGTAGCAATCAAACTATAGAGATAAGCTGCTGAGGTTCCTACAGCGATCAATGTGTTCATATCGCTCGTCTTATGTTTGGCCGCTTTCCAGAACCCAACGTAAAACTGCCATCCCGCCCAGAATTGAACAGGAGTAGCCAACAAAAATTGGATGAAGAAATTCGTCTCCTTCGAAAGACCAACCCATTTTTCAAAAAGAGATGCACCATACATAAGAATAAGGATAGGGGCGAGGAGAATGGCACCGATAATAAACTTCCCCTTCAATCGAGATAATTCCCCCTCCCTAGCAAGCCTCTCCTTCTCAACAATATCCTCCTCTCGTAGAGTCGAGCCTGCGACTTTTACTTCAAGAACCTCGTAACCGGCTTCTTGAACGACCTCCTTAAAATCCCTGATCGTCACCTCTTCAGGAATGTATTCGACCGATGCCCTTTCTGTAGCGAAGTTGACACTCACATGGGTCACACCTTTTAAAGAACTCAACGCCTTTTCCACTTTGTTAACACAGGAGGCACAGGTCATTCCTTGAATAGGAAGGCTTACCTTCTCCACTTTTGCTCCGTAACCCAAGTCCTTAACCTTCTCGATAAGATGGGAAAGATCCGTTTGAGCAGGATGGAATACAACTGTGGCCTTTTCGGCGGCAAAGTTGACTGTCGCTTTGGAAACTCCTTCAATGCTGGCCAATCCTTTTTCAATCTTTAACGCGCAACTGGCACACGACATTCCGGTAATGGGAAGATCGATGCGCTCTAACTCTTTGCTAGGGTTTTTAGGCTCCATAATCAGCTCTTTACTGTTATCAGCTTAATATATTAAATGCCAATAACCAAACAAGTAACTCAGGGCTTTAGCCCTGATGCATGTCAGCCCTGAAGGGCTGAGTTACAAAACTGTTATAGACCCTACTTTAACTCATAATAAATCCCAGCGGTTCTCTTTTTCTCTCCAATCTTAAAAAGGACCATCACCTGATATTTTCCCTTCTCTGGAAGGTTGAAAAAGGCATCATAACTCTTCATCTCCCCTTCATACTTCAGGGCCTTGACCTGATCTTTCCCCTTCGGATCGACCACTTTCATATTGATCTGAGCATCCGTGATCTCTTTTTGAGTTTTTTCGTCCTTCAAGGTTACCGTGATATTGTGGGTGGTCCCTGTTTCAACATCTTCCTTCATCTTCATATCTTTGAGCATCTTCTGATGCTCCTGATTGGCCATAATTTGAAAAACCACTTTGACCCCTTCAACAAGAACCTCTTTGGTGTCCATCTTCATCGTTTCACCCTTCGACACTCCTCCATGTGAGTGCTGAGCAAAAGAAAGAGAAGTTAGAACAAAACAACTTAAAACCGATATCCCTAAAATTGAAATTAACTTTTTCATGATAAAAACCTCCTTAAAAACATTTTACAAAACCTTTTATATTTTTAGGCGTCCTATACTATAAATATATTCATTGCTATCTCTAATTCAAGGATCCCCCACCCTCACCCTCCCCCTCAGAGGGGGGAGGGAAGGGTGGGGGTGTGTCCCTTATACAGGATTTGTCACTACCTGTTTTTTAACTTCAAAGTGCCATTTCCAGATGGCATAGATGGCAGGATAGACACCCAACTCCATAATAAACGACGTGAAGATGCCGCCGATCATTGGTGCGGCAATTCGCTTCATGACATCGGCTCCAGCGCCGGTTGACCACATGATCGGTATCAAACCCATAAACATCACGCCGACCGTCATCACTTTGGGTCGAAGCCGCTTCACCGCACCTTCGACGATGGCCTCTCGCAGGTCATCCCAGTTCCTCATCCTCCCTTTCGCCTGGGCCTCATGAAAAGCCAGATCCAGATAGAGGAGCATAAACATTCCGGTCTCTGCATCCACACCCATCAATGCAATCAAACCCACCCAGACAGCAGCGCTAATATTGTAGCCAAGGAGATAAAGGAACCAAATAGCACCTACAGCAGAGAATGGTAGAGCCAATAAAATGATCATTGTCTTGGTGAGGGATCGGGTATTAAAAAAGAGAAGGAGAAAGACGAGAAAGACTGTAATTGGGACAACGACGTAAAGTCTTTCTT
>Ga0315274_10002461_pt1 | contig 27945 bp, 22 predicted proteins | sample YL17G02_20_MG_FD_203700 | JGI IMG/M metagenome (GOLD analysis project Ga0315274, IMG submission 203700) | Sediment microbial communities from Yellowstone Lake, YNP, Wyoming, USA - YL17G02_20 | ecosystem: Environmental > Aquatic > Freshwater > Lake > Sediment | place: USA: Wyoming | collected...
CCAGCCGTTGGCGGGGTCCATAATCCGCTGGGCAGTTGCCACGACGATCTTCTTGTACTTCTGGTCTCCGGTCATCCGGTACAAAGCCGCTCCCAGCGAGCAATACTCCGCTCCCTCCCACGGAAGCTGCTTGCCAAATGCCGCCGGCCCTGGCTTCCCTTCCCAACGGCCGTTGCCACGGTAGTAGGTCTTTTCAATGCCGGGGTTCTTCGCATCGCCTTCCCACACCAGGAGAGCGTCTCTGTAAAACTGCTTGTCCTTTGTGGCTTCATACAACCAGCAGGCGACATGCGCCATCTGGTTCATGTTGCTGTTGGTAAAAACCTTCTCATTCATTCTCCATGTGGGTGGCCAATTGTACCAAGACCAGAATCCTTCGTGGGAGGAGAGCCGCCCTTCCCCTTTCGCTGCAAGATATCGCTTCCTGGCATCTTCTACCCAAATGTTGTTCTTCCTCCCGGTGAAGTGCCACCAATACATCTCAGCCAGGCAAACCCAGGCACGATCATCAACCCACCCGCCGTTGTACATCTTCAGGAGATCGAATTGCGATGTGTAGAGATGATAGAGACTTGAGTCACCCGTCACGGCAAAAAGGTGAGCATCGCCGATAGCACCATTAGCTCCTTCCCAACCCGGCCTGTAGATCAGGTGAAAGAGCTTGTCAATAGCGGCTGACCTCCCGATGACTTCCTCCAGCAGTCGCAACGAGTTTGGCGTTTCTTGTGCAACCAGCCGGGTGTTGAGAGTCGGGTCAGGAAATGGATCATGAGAGAATGGCGGAAGAAGAAGCAACACGGCGAGAAGGATCGCTGGAGACGTAGGAGACAGAAGATTCCGCATGGTGTTTTCCGGAGAGGCCGGAGAAGTGGATTGCTGATAAGTCGTGGCGAACCAGCATACTCGCCACAAGCTAACGGAGTTTCAAATGAAAGACAAGCGACGATTCGCCGGCCCGCAACTACTTCAAGAGAGGTTTGTCGATCGGCTCCCAAAGTTCGATCTTGTTTCCTTCAGGATCCATGATCCAACCGAATTTCCCATATTCAAATTCCTCTACTTCGCCGACCACGGTGACCCCCTCCTTCCGCAATTCCTCCAGGAGAGCCATCAGATTCTGGACGCGATAGTTGAACATGAACGGCTTCTCGCTCGGCTGGAAGTAGGTCGTGGCTACCGGAAGCGGACTCCAGGCGGTGATGCAGGTTTCCTCAGGCGCATCCGGATTTCTCCATGTGAACATCCCTCCATATTTGTCCGACTCGATGCCGAGATGTTCGCGGTACCATTCCTTCATCTTCTCCGGATCCTGACACTTGAAAAACACGCCTCCGAATCCTGTGACTCGCTTCATCGGTTTCTTCCCTTCACAAACAGCATGGCGATAGTCGTGATTTGAACGATCTGCGGCAAGCTACTGCAGATTGGCGTGAAACACAAGACAGCTTCAGATCCGCGAGACGGCCGTCAAAGCGTGAGCGCTGCGTCGCGCGTGCCTCATCACGAATATCCATCTTGCAAGCTTCGACATATTGAGGTACATTCTCTCTACTTTTCGGTGCGAGTGACTTCATTCTTATTAGAAGCATCGAGGACGCAGAAGCAGGCATAGAATCGACGCACCCGCATATGCACATACCTGACGGATTTCTCGACGCAAAAACCGCAATCGCCACTGCGACGTTTTCGTTCGCGGGGCTGGCTACATCGCTGCGGCACGCTTCAAGGCACCTTCCCGGACGCAAGATTCCATTGATCGGATTGGCTGCTGCTTTTATTTTCGTTGCACAGATGCTCAACTTTCCTGTGGCGAGCGGAACATCGGGCCATCTCCTCGGTGCAACCCTCGCCGCCGTCCTGCTCGGTCCCTCTGCAGCCGTCATCGTTATGTCAACAGTCCTCATCGTGCAGGCGCTTCTCTTTGCAGATGGGGGAATCCTCGCCCTCGGCGCCAACGTGTTCAATATGGCGATCGTAGGACCGCTCTGCGGCTACGGTGTTTATCGTCTGATGCGCGTGGCGTTTCGCGGCGAATATGGACGACTCGTTTCAGTCGGGGTTGCCTCGTGGTTCTCCACCGTCGCGGCGGCGATCTTCTGTGCAGGAGAGCTTGCCTGGTCGGGAACCGTTGCCTGGAGCGCCGCTTTTCCTGCGATGGCGGGAGTGCACATGGCAACCGGACTGGGCGAAGCCACGATTACCATGCTAGTCATCGCCTCGATTGCGCGTACCCGCCCGGGACTTCTGAACGACAAGATTCCACAAGCCACGGGACGCGAACGCTCGACAGGGCTTGTGCTCGTCTCTCTCCTGATTATCGGGCTCCTTCTCCTTGTTGCACCTCACGCATCCCAGCTACCCGACGGCCTGGAAAAAGTCGCGTCCTCACTCGGGTTCGAACATCGGTCAACTGCGGGCCCCATGGTCTCCACTCCACTTCGCGATTACAGGATGCCGGGGACAGAATCTGATTCAACGGCTACGATCATAGCTGGACTCGTCGGAGCAGTCGCAGTGCTGGCGCTGTCGTCAATACTGGCGCGTGTCCTTGTTCCTCGCGACAGAACGTTCCCGCCGCAACAAAATCCGGGGAAAGTCTGATGCGGCACGACTTCCTCGACCGCTACAGCAGACTCAGCAGCCCGATCCATCGGCTTCCTGCCGCCGTGAAACTCCTTTCGACGCTCTGCATCATCGTCGCCGTTGTTGCTATGCCGTTCACGGAACCGTGGTTCTTCGCGGTTGCTTTCGGGCTGCTTCTCGTCCTTATGGCTGTGTCCGCAATCCCCTGGACGTTCATTTTCAGGAGACTCGTTCTGTTGGAACCGCTGGCGCTGGGAATCGCCGTCATGGCGTTGTTTCAGACGAATGGCACGATGATCTTTCTGGCCATCCTCACAAAAAGCACGCTTTGCCTCTTTACCGTGATCTTGCTTTCGAACACGACACCCTTTGAGGACCTACTTCGCTCACTGGGCCGGATCGGCGTGCCAAGAATATTAATCACCATCCTCGCGCTGATGTATCGTTACCTTTTTGTTTTGATCGACGAGAGGGAAAGGCTGACGCGGGCACGCATGAGCAGAACATTCACAGCGAGTCGCGTCCGGCGATGGCAGTTGCTTGCGTCACTCATTGGCCAGCTCTTTGTTCGATCGACCGAGCGCGCCGAGCGGATCTATGCAGCGATGACAGCAAGAGGATGGAAATGACACCGGCAGTCGAGGTACGAAATCTGAGATTCCAATACCCGGACGGCAAAGAGGCCCTTCGGGGTATCAGTTTCGCCGTCGCAGACAAAGAGTGCGTGGGATTGGTCGGGCCAAACGGCTCCGGGAAATCGACTCTGCTCCTGCACCTGAATGGAATTCTTCCCGAGAAGTTTCCCGAGAATCCGAACATCAGCATCTGCGGAAAAGACCTCAGCCATGCGACCGCGCCTGAGATACGGCGTGCCGTGGGACTTCTCTTCCAGGATCCGGATGACCAACTATTTTGCCCCACGGTGTTCGAGGATGTTGCATTCGGTCCCCGGCAGTTTGGACTTTCGGAAGACAAGGTACGAAAGATCGTAGCGCGGGCACTCGAGCAGACGTCACTTCTCGGCAGCGAGCACCGGTCACCACATCATTTGAGCAGCGGAGAGAAACGGCGAGTTTGCCTTGCCGGAGTTCTGGCGTGTGAGCCGCAGGTGCTTGCCCTGGACGAGCCGACGAGCAACCTCGATCCACGAGGGAAGAGACAACTCATTCGAACGCTACAGTCGATTCCGGCGACAAAGATCATTGCAACGCATGACCTGGAAATGGTGGTTCAGCTCTGCAGCCGAACCGTTGTCCTCGACCAGGGCGTGATCGTGGCCGACGGGCTGACGCACAAACTCCTCGGAGACGAGGAACTCATGCTCGCGCATGGGCTGGAAAAACCCCACATTCTTCGTCACCTCCATCCTCACTGACCAGCCGCAGAACTTCCGGAGCAACCGCTAGAGCCTGATCCGAAGTCCCAGTCGGATAGGAATAAACGCGGTGCGTTTCTCCTTGAAATCGACTACGTAACGACCTTCAATGAAGACATCGGTGACTTGATTGAGGGGAACTTCAACACCGCCTCCGGCCGACGTGCAAAACGATGATCGCTCTCCCCCCACAAGAGTGCCAGCCGAACTGTCGGCCGAGATGACAATATCCCCTGTGGAGAAGTTTAAATAGCCAACCTGTCCTGTGACATAGGCCGAGAACAGCTTCGGCGCGTGGACCACGCGCACCTTGGCTCCTGCGAGCAAAGTGAAAACAGATGATGACCCACCTGAAACACTCAAGCCGGTCCCAGCGATCCCCTGACCTTCCAGGAAGCGCTCTTCGTTGAGCAGGAAGCTGTTGAAGTCAAATGCCGCCGACAGGGCTAACCAATCTGCAAAAGGAATATCGACGCCCACAGACATGCTGAATCCAGTCTTCCAATACGTGGAGAACGCGCTCGGCTGCTTCGGGATCGCGAGTCCAGCCGATATGCATGTGCTGCCCTGGGCATACGCCATTGAAGATGAGAACAGCAGAACAAGAAGAAGTGATGATTGCTTCAACGTTTTTCCTTTCGGTCCGTTATTTCCATGGCGCTACCGATGCACGAAGATCTTGCCCTCGAGATGGCTCACGAAGGTACAAATACACGCGGACACTGGCAACGCAGAACTCACGGAAAATGCCGATGCCTTTCGCGTCTCATCCGAATTCATCCCTCAAAAAAAATCCCAACCAGCCTAAACCGGTTGGGATTCAATGGCTCCGATCAGAATTCGGCCATCATTTCATCGAACAATTTCCATTGCACTTGCAGGAGTCGCCTTTTCCTCTCATCATCCCAGCTCGGCCCTTCATGGCGCGGGGAGCCATCATGCCGCGCTGACCCATGCCCTTGCCTCGACCCATCATAGCACCGGGTCCACCATTACCGCCTGGTCCCATCATTCCTCCCGAGAGAATGCGTTCGTCGAATTTCTTCTTCTGCTCGGGCGTGAGGATATCCCGCATCGCACGCATGTGAACGAACTTCTTGCTCGCCAAATCGCTTGTCAGCTTCGAGATATCTCCCTGCAGCGATTTCACTTTGCCCTCATTGACTTTGTCGGCTGTCATTTCGAGCTTCATATCCGCATGCAACTTCTGGAGCTGAGTGTGCAAAGGCAACATCTCTTTTTGGTGAGCCAGGCGAAGATCCTGCATCTTCGTCTGCTGCTCCGGCGTGAGGTTCCCGAGACCCATTGGCGCTCCGGGTTGGCCGGGCTGGCCATGCATCATCATCCCCATCCCGCGCATTCCTTGCATCGGCGGTTTCGCCAACTCGGGTTTCGCCGGTTCCTGCTGGGCAAACGCGGCCGAAACCAGGAACAGGGTCAACAGCAGTATTGTGATTACGGTTTGTTTCATCATGGTTCTCCTTAGGATTGAATGTGATTAGTGTGATATGCTGGAATCATTACGCTCCTGCATTCCCCGCATGCCCCGTCCCGACATCAAGCCGCGCGCCATCCCTCCACCCATTCGCATGCCCTGGGGTCGGGCTTGCATGATCGCCCGGAAAAACATCTCTTGCTGCTCAGGGGAAAGAAATGTCTTCGCCTGGAGAAGATTATGTATGGCTTTTTCATTGATCAGAAGTCGAAGATCGGCCAACTGCTTCAAGTGCTCATTGATACGGCTCATCGGCGGCGGATCGTTCTTCAGCAATGCAACAGTGGAATCCTCGAGTGCAACCATCTGTTCCTGGTAGCCCCGTATCTCTTCGCGAAAGCCAAGCATGAGCTTATGCATTCTCTCTCGGACCTCGGGCTCCAACCGCATCATCGGCATCCCGGGACCCATCATCTCCTGGGGCGGCATTCCATTCCCGGAGAACGGTTCCATCCCCCGCGGGCCGGGCCTGAGCCAGTGATACACGAACACACCGATTGTCGAAAGATTGATCACGATCAGAAAAAGGAGGATCCCTACGAGGACTTTGGTCTTCATTGCTTCTCCTCCCCCACGACCTGGCTCAACGTCTGCCATCGGCCTTCAATTCCGCTATCCCAGAACGAATCCGAGTACTCGTAGACGATGTGGCGGTCAGTGACTTGCGGCGCCTGGTAGGAAAGGTGCTCACCCATATAGACTCCCAGTATCACCGCCAACACGAACGCCACAGTCCTCCACGTCCATTGAAGTGTAGACCCTTCCCGCAGCCGGCCTTCACCGCTTCGCTCAGCGGCAAGCGCTTTAATGCGCACCGGCAAGAAAGGATCGGCGCTGAGGCCCCGCTCAACCTTCGCCGCTGAAGGCAGAAGTGCTGCCGAAATCGCTTCGAAATAACGCCGACACATTTTGCACGCGGCCAGATGATGTGCGACTTCACCTCGGCGGCCAGAATCGAGTGTATCTTCGATCCAAGCCAGCACAAGAGACTGTATTTTGGAGTGCTCTTTCACGATTCGAACCTTTCAGAGAGTTAGACAACCCATCTTGCCAAAACTTGCAGACAGTGATTTTTATTTGATCAAGGGCCCAAGCTTCTTGATGAGCATTTTCCGGGCTCTGTGAATACGGGATTCAACTGCGCTCAGGCTCATCTCAAGTACTTCTGCGATGTCAGCATAGCTCATCTGCTCGTCGTGGAACAGGACAAACGGGACTTTGTACTTCGGGGGAAGTGAATCGACCGCCTCGCGAGCGAGTGTCTTGAGCTCTTTGCTCTCAAGAATCTCATCCGGGCGCTTTACTCCCGGATCTCCAAGCCCGGGAAACCCAACAGTGTCGTGCCGCAGGAGTTCACCGAGCGATTCATCCATAAGGTCGACCCACAGGTTGCGCCGTTCCCGTTTAAGGTGGTTGAGGGCATGGTTTACCGCTATGCGATATATCCACGTGTAGACTTGTGACCGCTGTTCAAAAGAGTCCATGTTTTCATAGACCTTCATGAACACATCCTGCAACAGGTCGCGGGCAACCTGTTCGCGCGAGGTGAACCGATAGAGGACGTTCAGGATGCGGTCTCCGTACTCCCGGTAAATGGCGTCAAACGACAGCGCCGATTCGCGAGAGCGCGGCTGATCGACTTCGGGCTGTTTTCCGGGTGTTTGCTTCAACTGAAAGGGACCTCCGTTCGTCCACACGTGCTCTTGTTTAGACAAGACCTGACGAGATTTCTTGCGGCGGAAAACCGAAACACCCTCATATAACGATATCCTTCCCCTTCGTCTCCGGAAACGTCCAAATCCAGGCTCCTGTCAGCAGGGCAAACAGCGCAGCAAGCGAGATACCACCGCCGAGACCATACGACTGCGCGATGGCTGCGATGATCACTGGTGTGAAGAACTGCACTCCCCTCGCGAGGTTGAACGCTGATCCCATCGCTGTATTCCGGACGGTAGTCGGGAAAAGCTCGGAAAAGAGCGGACCGTAGCCGCTGAACATTCCTGTTCCAAATCCTACGAGGAACATACAACTCAGGATGATCACCGGATAGAGCACGATGGCATCCCAGAGAATTGTGATCATCACCAGCCCCAGTGCCATCACGACAGAATAGACGGAGTATGCCGGCCGGCGCCCGAATCTGTCCGCAGCGAAACCGAAGGAGAGATACCCAAGCACCCCACCGGCCTGCGTCACAAGCATCCACAGCGCTGATTTCACGAGAGAGAATTCACGCTGCTGGTGCAGGTACCCAGGAAGCCATGAGTAGGTGAACCAGTACGCAGACATATCAAAGACAGCGAGAATGAGCGATCGTATGAAGAGCGAGCGATAGCGCTCCGAGAACAGTAGAAGAAATTTCGACCACGCTTCTGCTGCCTCGTTTCGTCTCCTCTCCAGACCAGCACCAGACTGACTCCGGTGCTCTAACCACACATCCGATTCTGGCAGCCGCTTCCGGATATACACGACCAGTAAAGCAGGGAGAATTGAAACAAAGAAACAAGCTTTCCAGCCGATGGCCGGAGCAAGAAAACCTCCGACGAGTGAAGCGAGCACAATACCAAACGGCGCACCGGTTTGCATTATCGCGCCATAGCGCCCGCGAACGCGGGAAGGGAACGTTTCCCCGACATAGGTTTGTCCCGTCGCCCACTCGCCTCCGACTCCAAGGCCCGTCACCACGCGAAAGAACAGCAACATCCAGAGAGAAGTCGAGAAACCGCTGAAGAAAGTTCCTATGCTGTACGTCAGAATGGTCCACTGAAGGACGCTCTTACGCCCGAATCGATCGGAAAGAATGCCGAAGATGACTCCCCCGATCGCCGTCGCCGCGAGCGATGATCCAAGAACATACGATAGCTCGACGTTGTTGAGGTTGAGTTCTTTGCCGATTGGGATGAGCAGGAACGTGAAGAGAACGAGGTCGTAGAAATCAAAGACCCAGCCAGCCCAGCTCATGATGAGGATGCGATAGTGCGACCGCGTTGGCTTCTCGTACTCGTTGAGGAGTTTTTGTTTCATCGCAAACCCTCCCGATTGAATGGTGAGACATTCCGCGATGCACACGCCGGCAGCAGATCACGGCTTCCTTCGACGTTGACCTATTCCCGACGTGAAGCGCCGTTTGACCAGAGCCGATTGATCACGAAGATCAATGCTGCGCCACCGATCATGAACACGAGGAGGAGAGCGACCGCATACCCCGTCCGACCGTAGAGAAAGTTTCCCACCGCGAACAGCGCCGACCAGATGGTCGCACATCCGGCAACCCATCCGAGCAATGCCATGGGGATGTTCTCGTGTGTTGCCCTCGCTTCACGCTCCGAAATGCCCGCCTCTTCCCGTATCTTTTTCCAGCCGGGGCCGAAAGGACGAACCTTTTTGTAGAAGGAAATCAACGTCGCGCGATCCGTCTCAGGCCCAAGATACGCTGTGGTTATCCAGGACACCGTCGTGACCGCAATGGTAATCAGAAGTGCAACATGCGTAGTGAACGAAACACCATTCTTGTTGAGGATCAAAATGGCGATTGAGACTGCGAAAGAGCTCACCATCGCCGCAACTTCGCTCCAGGCGTTGACGCGCCACCAGAACCAACGGACAAGGTAAAGAAGACCGGTGCCCGCGCCAACCTGAAGAATCACGTCGAACGCATCTTTTGCTGTGTCCAAGACAAACACAAGACTCGAAGAACAGAGAAACAGAATGACCGTCACGACTCTGCCGGCAAAGACATAGTGCTTTTCAGTCGAGTCCTTTCTCATGAAGCGCCTGTAGAAGTCGTGCACGAGGTATGACGCCCCCCAATTGAGATGAGTAAGAATCGTTGAGGAGTTTGCCGCGATGAGACCTCCAACCATCAATCCAATGAAACCCACCGGCATAAATTTCAGCATAGCCGGAAACGCGATGTCATGGCCCAGCAGCTTTGGATCGAGACTAGGGAAGGCCGCCTGTATGTCCGACAACTGCGGATAAATGATGACAGAGCACAGTGCCGTCAGAATCCAGGGCCAGGGGCGAAGGACATAGTGCGCCACATTGAAGAAGAGCACTGCGCCGAGCGCATCTTTCTCCGATTTCGAGGCAAGCATGCGCTGCGCGATATAGCTTCCGCCTCCCGGCTCAGCCCCGGGATACCAGACCGCCCACCATTGCACCGCAATGGGCATAATGAAAACAGCAATGGCCAGATCCCAGTTGTTCGTGAAGTCGGGGAGAATATTCAGGTAGTTGATACCTCCCGGACCCTTCACAGCCGAGAGCTTCTCCACCAGTCCGCTCAATCCGCCGACCTCTGGCAAGGTGACCGCGAAATACGCCGCAGCGATCACGGCAGTCATCTTGATGAAAAACTGGACCATATCGATAACCAGAACCCCCCACAATCCTGAATGCGTCGCAAAAATGACGTTCAGTGTTCCAACCGCCAGAAGGGTCTGCCATCGTTCAAGCCCGAAGAGAATTGCCGCGATCTTGCACGCCGCCAGGTTCACCGTCGCCATAATCATACAGTTGAAGAACAATCCGAGATACACCGAGCGAAATCCCCGAACGAATCCGGCGGCTTTGCCAGAGTACCGGAGTTCATAGAACTCAAGGTCGGTCATCACGCCCGATCGCCGCCACAAACGGGCGTAGAAAAACACAGTGGCGACACCCGTCAGGACGAATGCCCACCAGACCCAGTTGCCGGCGACGCCGTTTCGACGAACGATGTCCGTGACGAGGTTTGGCGTGTCGCTGCTGAACGTTGTGGCGACCATCGAGAGTCCCGCCAGCCACCACGGTACGGCTCTGCCGGAGACAAAGAACTCCGATGTGTTCTTGCCTGCGCGTTTTCCGAAAAACAGTGCAGGGAAGAAACAGACGATGAGCGATAGGGCAACGATAATCCAGTCGATCAGCTGGAGGTGCATACACATTCCCTTTCATAAGGAGCGAGGAGGCCAGATCCGTTTTCTGGCGCAGCGAACAGTGATCGAAGCATGATCTATTCTCTGACAGGTGAAATCGGTCAAGGCAATGGAGAGATTGTCATTGGACAGGAATCATCCATGGAACGAGATATCCTTGAATGAAAACAACAACTCCGACCAGACAAGCAAGCACGAGACTGTGCCAGAATACAGAGCGCAGGATGGAGCCTTCATTTCCCTGCTGCCCCGTTGCAGCGCCGGCCACAACGATGCTCTGGGCATTGATCATTTTCCCCATGACTCCGCCTGAGCTATTGGCAGCTGCTGCAAGGAGCGGCGAGACGCCAACAGCCCTTGCAGTGATTTGCTGCAAATTGCCGAACAAAACATTCGAGGAAGTATCACTGCCAGTGAGCGCCACGCCAAGCCACCCCAGCAGAGGTGAAAAGAAGGGGAACAAGAATCCGGTTGCCGCAAATGCCAGTCCCAGCGTGGCGTCCAGCCCGCCGTAGCGTATCGTAAATCCCAATCCGAGCATTGCCGCAATCGTAAGCAAGGATATCCTGGTTTTCCTCACGGTTCCAACAAACACGCGTGTTATCTCACGAGGAGAGAGGCCAAGGAACGCGCCGCTGAGAATCCCAGCCAGCAGCAGACTTGTACCTGTTGCCGACAGCCAGTTGAAAACAAAGAGTGCATCTTCGGGTTTCGGAGCCGGGACAATCGGAGCATTTCTGAACACGGCGCCATGAAGGAATGGCACTTCCCACCGTAGCGAGGCGAGCGAGAAGGCGTGATCAAGATTTGTCTTGATCGAGGGCAAGCCCCACAGAAAAACAAACACAGAAAGAAGAATCCAGGGAGTCCATGCACGAAGACGCTGCCTGAAAGTTGCCGGCCGAGGCGGCTCCGCAGACCCATCCAGTTCACCTTCGAAGCGCCAGACGCGTAGCGGACGCCAAAAACGCAAGAGAAGCAAGAGTGAGCCCATGGAAATGATTGAGCTCGCAATGTCCACGACCCAAGGACCATGGTAATTGCTCACGAGAAACTGCGTGATACCGAAGCTCGCTCCTGCGACAAGGCATGCCGGCCATACTTCGAGCATTCCTTTGAAGCCCGCCATGCCACAGACGAGCCAGAAGGGAACGATAAACGAGAACAATGGCAGCTGGCGGCCGACCGCGGCACTAAGTTGGTTCAGCGGTAGACCGGTCACGCCTGCGAGCGCGATGATCGGCGTGCCGAGGGCACCGAATGCCACAGGCGCCGTGTTGCCGATGAGTGACAGACCGGCAGCCTGCAGCGGCTTGAAGCCGAGCCCGATGAGCATCGCGGCAGATATGGCGACGGGAGTGCCGAACCCCGCACCGCCTTCGAGAAACGCCCCGAAGCTGAACGCGACGAGGAGCGCCTGGATTCTCCGGTCGTCAGCCAGGTGGGCGACGGAATCTTTCACAACTTCGAAGGTCCCGGAGAAAACAGTAACATCATAGAGAAAAAGCGCCGAGACAACAATCCAGCCAATCGGGAAGAGTCCGTATGCGGCGCCGTAAAGCGCACTGGATATCGCCAGCTGCGCGGGCATCCTGTAGAAAACGAGGCAAACCAGGAATGATGTCAAGAGTGCCATTAACGCAGCAACGTGCGCCTTTGCCCCGGCCCATCCGAGGAGCCCGAAGAGTGCGACCAGCGGCAACGCTGCCAGAACCGCTGAGGCGAGGAGGCTATCGAAAATCGGGGTGTAGTTTTGGATCCAGGTCAAAGCGAAGGAATGCTGTTCAGTCTGTCGGGAACGGTGGATGACTTTGCGCCACGAAACTACCAGAGTTTTGGATGAAAGGCAATGTCTGCTCTGAACCTGGGGTGGATCTGGAGGATCGCTGACTCATGAACCGGCGAATCGTCAGACGAAGTGCAACCTGGTGCGACACAGCATTTGGACCCTGGAGCCCCCGCGGGCGGACCCCGAACGCCTGCTGGCTCTGGTTCAGGGTCTGGCACGACAGAGCCTGCGAGATTCTACAGATCTCATCTGTCCCAATCCACTTGTCTTTCAACTGAGATTTTTCTAACGTGAAATCACACATCCGCAGCCAATTGATTCTACCCCAATCAAAAGGATCCCCGTATGAAGAGACTGGTTCTTATCTCATTCCTGTGCTTGTCCCTGGCAAGCGCACAGGACCTTCGGATCGATGTGCCGTATACGCAGTTCACGCTTCCGAATGGACTCAACGTTATTCTGCACGTCGACCGGACCACACCGCGTGTTACAGTGAACACGTGGTTCCTGGTTGGCTCGGGAAATGAAAAGCCCGGCAGAACCGGGTTCGCTCACCTCTTTGAGCATTTGATGTTTATGGGTTCCAAAAATGTTCCCACAGGGAAATTCGATGAATGGCTCGAAGCCGCAGGTGCTGACAACAACGGTTCGACGACCCCCGATCGGACGAACTACTTCGAAGACCTGCCGAGCAATGCCATGGAGCTTGCATTGTTCCTCGACTCCGACAGAATGGGATATCTCGCGGATGCGATGAGTCCCAAAGCGGTCGATGCGCAGCGCGACGTCGTCAAGAACGAGCGACGCCAATCGTACGAAAACAGACCGTACGGCATGGCCTCGCTGGTCATCGACGAGAATCTCTATCCGCCAGCGCATCCGTACCACTGGCCGACAATCGGAAGCATGGCTGATCTCAGCGCTGCATCGTTTGAGGATGTCGTGCAGTTCTTCCGGACCTACTACGCCCCGAACAACGCAAGCCTCTCCATCGCGGGCGACATCGATGCAGAGAAAACCAAAGCCCTGATCGAGAAATGGTTCGCGGAAGTCCCGCGCGGAAAGCCGGTACCGCTCATTGACGCACCACCCGCCTACCTCACAGAGGAAAAGCGATTGGCATTTGAAGACCGCGTGCAGCTTCCACGTCTTTACATGGCCTGGCTCTCGCCAGCCCTGTTCAAGCCAGGAGACGCGGAACTCGACATCCTTTCGAACATACTGACCAGCGGCAAGAATTCGCGGCTCTACAAGCGCCTTGTGTACGAAATGCAGATCGCCCAGGATGTGTCTGCCTTTCAGGAATCACAGAAGCAAGTATCGTCTTTCCAGATCACAGCGACAGCGCGCGCGGGACATACGCTTTCTGAGATCGAGAAGGTGATCCAAGAGGAGATCGACAAGCTGAAGAAGGAGATTCCTACAAAGCGCGAAGTGCAGCGGGCCGTCAATCAGTACGAAGCAAGCTTCATTAACCGACTCGAACGCATCGGAAGTTTCGGAGGAAAGGCGGATCAGCTCAATTCGTACTATGCTGCGACGGGGAATCCCGATTATTTCAATGAAGACCTTGCACGCTATCGGAATATCGACCCTGGTGATGTCACGGCGTTCGTTCGCACCTATCTCCGCGACGACGGCCGGGTCGTCTTAAGCATTGTCCCCAACGGGAAGAAAGAGCTCGCCGCACCAGGAACGTTTATCAGCGTGGAGGGCAAATAAGATGAAAACGAATCTCAGAAATCTCCACCGGGTTGGCATCTTCGTCACCGCCCTGATGCTGTTGGCGCTTCCGTTGACCCAGGCACAGCAGGTCGATCGCAGCAAGCCGCCGCAGCTCGGCACACCACCTTCGCTGACGCTCCCCCAGATTCAGAAGTCGACACTCTCCAACGGCATCCGCGTCGTCATTATGGAGAAGCACGGCGTTCCGGTGGTGCAGATGAATCTGCTGATCCGCGCCGGCGCCGCGCTGGAACCACAGGACAAGATCGGCCTTGCAAGCTTGACGGCTGCCATGCTGAAGGAAGGGGCCGGCGACAAATCGTCCCTGGAACTCGCGGATGCAATCGACTATCTCGGCGCCTCGATCGGGACTTCCGCAGACAACCAGTCCACGTGGACCTTTCTTCACACCCCGCTCTCAAAATTCGATCAGGCGTTTTCCCTCTTTGCAGACATCGTCCTGAAACCGACATTCCCCGCTGATGAGCTGGAACGGCTCCGGAAAGAGCGCCTCACATCGCTCGTTCAGAGGTACGATCAACCGACCATGGTCGCTGCCGTCGCCGCATCGCAATTCGTTTTCGGCGAGAAACACCCTTACGGGCGCGGAGCGATGGGCACCGAAAAAACGATCAGAGGACTTACGATTGAGGATCTAAAGGGATTCTACAATCAGTACTATCACGCCGGCAACGCAGTCTTTATCGTCATCGGAGACGTAAGGTCTGCCGATGTCGTGGTAAAGCTCGAGAAAACGTTTGGGACCTGGCGCAAAGGCGAGCCCGCGATCCTGAAGATTCTCGCGGCTGACCAGGTCAGAGGCCGGACGGTCTATCTCATTGACAAGCCGAATGCACCGCAGTCCGTGATTCGCATTTCGCGTGTCGGTGTCGACCGTTTGACGAAGGATTACTTCCCTCTCACCGTGATGAACACAATCCTTGGGGGGTCCTTTTCGTCGCGTCTGAACAACAACCTGCGCGAGCAGCACGGGTACACGTATGGGGCAGGATCCTCCTTCGATATGCGTCTTGCGCCGGGGTCCTTCACTGCCTCGTCGTCCGTCCAAACCGCCGTTACAGACAAGGCAATGACGGAATTCTTCAACGAACTGAATCGCATTTCAGAGAAAGTCTCAGATCAGGAGCTGACCAGAGCGAAGAACTATCTGGCGCTGGGGTATCCGGGAGATTTCGAAACAGTGTCACAGATTGCCGGACAGCTTGGAGAAATACTCTATTATGGCCTTCCGGACGATTACTTCAACAACTACATCGGGAAGGTGCTCGCCGTGACAAAAGAAGATGTCCAGCGCGTGGCAAAGAAATATATCGATCCGGAGAACATCGCCGTTGTGGTTGTGGGAGATCAGAAGAGTGTGCAGAAAGGGCTGGAGGGTTTGAAGCTGGGCAAGCTGAAGACTATGAAGATCGAGGATGTGCTCGGGAAAATGCCAGTGCTGTAAGAGCCCGATGGAGGGCTGCTTTCAACAAGCGAACCCCTCATCGCCCAACGGCGGTGAGGGGTTCGTGGTGTTTCAAGGGAGGCCGCAGCTACTGCCCGCCATGGGCGACGATGATCACTGTTGACGGAGTTTGGGGAAGAAAAACCAAAGGATCACAGCGATCGCAAGGACCACGAGCCCGTTGATCACGACCGCCTCGGGGAGACCGACCCTATCAGCAACGGCCCCAGTCCACAGCGCACCAAGAGGCATGAATCCGAAGAAGATCCACGTGTAGGCACCCATCACGCGCCCGCGAAATTGTTCCGGGGTCATCGTCTGCACCATCGCATTGGCAAGGTTCATGACGAGGATAGTACCCAAGCCGACACCGACGAGAATCGCCAACGACGCGGGGAGCCAGTGGAGCAATGCAAAAACGATCATGAGAACCGGGGTGACAAACAAACCAACCATGAGGAGCTTCCCGCGATACGCGATGCGTCCGAGCGTAGCGATCACCAAAGCGCCGATCAGCGATCCCAGCCCGCGCGCAGAGTAGAGAAATCCATTGGTGGCCGCATCGCCTCCAAGAATCGTCACAGACCACGCCGGCACGAGCGTGTTGAGGGCAAGCGTAAACATACTGTTCACCGCCACGATGAAAATGAGCACTCGCACAACATCATGACGAATGACGTAGAGAATCCCTTCCTTAAACTCACTCATCATGGATCGTCGATCCGCCAACCGCGCCACTGGTTTCAGCTTCATCATCTGAAGGGCGACGATAACAGCAATGAACGAAACACCGTTGACGGTGAAACACCAGGCAGGTCCAAAGAGTGCATAGACCGCGCCTGCCACTGCCGGCCCTATGGCCGTGGCCGTATGGAACATCGTCGCATTCAGAGCAATCGCATTCGTCAGGTCTTCGCGATCGACCATCTCCCCCACGAAGGCCTGGCGCGCCGGAGCATCGAATGAATTCGCCACACCTAATAGCGCGGAAAGCGCGATAACGTGCCACGGCTGCACGATGTTGAGGAATGTCAGCGCTGCGAGGATAAACGCGAAGACCATCATGGCGGACTGCGTGATGACCATGAGAGCCCGACGGGAAACCCGATCAGCCACCACACCGCCATAGAGCGTGAGGAGCCAGGAGGGAACACCGGAGGCAAACCCGACAAGCCCCAGATACGTAGCCGAGTGGGTCAGTTCGAAAATTAGAAATCCCTGCGCCGTGGTTTGCATCCACGTGCCAAACAGCGACACGACTTGTCCTTGGAACCAGAGTCGGTAATTGGGATACCGGAGCGCGGCAAACGTCCTCCCCTTCCTCATCTCAGCGCCTTCTGCTATTGTGTTTCCGGATAAGCACCGCGGCCCATTCCGACGGCGCCATCTCAGTGGTTCTCGTCATAGTTTTTGATCTTCTCGCGAATCCCCGCCTCAGCGCCGTTGAACATCTCTTGAATGAATTCATCGTGGAAATTGTAGACCCGTTCATCAAACGCGACCGTGTCGATCCGGTCGAATAACATCTTCTGTGCGCTGTCGATGTCCTTACCGTAGATATGGTAGGAATCTGCATGCCAGTTCAACCGCCCGAGATCCACCATGCGGCCCGTCTTCGCCGTGATTCCTGCAGCGATGATCTCTTTGTTGAACTGGATGAATCCAAACATGTTCATGAAGTTCGCTCCCCACGCGTCGTTGCTTCTGAACCGGACATTGCAGTTAAGCCACCACGTCCCTTCCTCATCTTCCAGAATCCGGTACCAGAGCGACTGCAAACATGGGGGATCGTAACAGCTGATATCCAGATTCGGCATCCACGTGATCATCTGAGCCTGCCGCGTAAAAGGTTGCTGGCAGAGTTTGTCGATGACAACGTCGATCTGGTTGATGTTAAATAATCCCACCGTCTGCGATTTCCCCTGCACAAGCTCGCGCCACGCTCCGTAGGCAGCAAGCCGGCCATGATAGGTGTATTCCCAACGTGTATCTTTGGGATCATTCACGTTTTTCACCCAGTGATCCTTCGCTCCCATGAGCTCCATGGTGTATTCTTTCAGGTCATCGATTCCGCCTGGAAATGCCTTATGGATCATCGGATCGCTCAGGGGCTCCAGGACTGTAATATCCATCGTCGAATCAATGCTCAACGGATCACCAGGTTTGTCATACTGCGTCCTGAAATGCACTCCATGTTCATAGAGCTGGACCAGGGCCTTTTCATAGGCCTGCGCAAGTGTTCTTTCACAGACGGTGAGGACAGGGATGTTCTGTTGCATGGTTAAGTCCTTCTGCTAGGAGATCATATCATTGTTCAGGAAGATGGGTAGAGACTCTTGGACGGCGTAGTTCCAGCATGAGAGCTTGGAGAGAAAGGATTCACTGAACGGCATGAAACGCCCCAAGAGAGCGCTTGACTTCCATTCTTCTCTCAGATGGTTCTCTGCAGGATTTTGAAAGGCAATTCGTACCCTCTGGAATCTATGCTGAATTCACGGCATCGAACATTGCCACAACGTTTTCAGGTGGGGCATCGGCCAGGACATTGTGAACCTGTTGAAAAACGAATCCGCCGCCGCGTTTCAGAGTATCGACCTGATGGCGCACGTGCGAGTGCACATCTTCCGGCAGCCCCTGCGGAAGGATCCGCTGCGTGTCGCATCCGCCGCCCCAGAATACCATCTCGCGCCCGAAGTCCCTCTTCAGTGACTCCACTTCCATGCCGCTGCAGCTGACCTGCACAGGATTGATTGCGTCAAGCCCCGCTTCGATGAGGTCCGGGAGGAGTTCCCGCACTCCCCCGCAGCAGTGGAGCATCACTTTGACATTGGCGAGCTGTTTTGCCAGCCCCCACATCATCGCGTGCCGCGGCTTGAAGAACTCCCGATACATCGCGGGCGAAATCTGCGGTCCGCTCTGCATCCCCAGGTCGTCCCCAAACACAATGACATCAATCGAACTTCCGACGAGAGTAAGGAAGCGCTCGAGATTCTTCAGATGAATTTCAACGACTCGATCAAGAAATGCATGGGCCCGGTCCGGATCTTCAGCGAGGAGGAGAAGAAAGCCATCATTCCGATAGAGGAACTGGCCCATCTCCAGAAGATTGCCTCCGAAGAGACCGAGGATCGCCCGGTCTGATCGTTGACGGAGACGTTGTGCGCCCTCACGGAAGCGCTCATCGCCAAGAGGGCCTTCCACCAGGGGTCCGGGAGGCGAGGCGATCGCCGTCCACATCCCCTCTGCCTGAGCCGCCGGGATCTCGTCCAGATTGTCCTTCTCGTAAAACGGATAGTACGTTTGCTCAAAGTAGATAGCACCGTCGGGCATCTGCGCGATGACTCGGCCAGATTTCGAACGAAGAACCCACCGTTTCTCTTCGCGCTCGGGCAAAGTCCAGACTGGCATTTCACACGGCGTTCCATCAGGCAACACCCAATCGGTCCAATCTTCATCACGGAGCGCGAAGCCGCGGCCGAGTTCGATCGTGTCGATACCGAAACGATCCATGATGTCGTCGTCGAGGATGGCGAGCTGCTGGATGGGATCGTACACGCGGACAGGGCGAGGCGGAAGGCCAAGGTACTGCCGCAATTTGGGATAGAGCATGGCAGCGATGCCTGAAGACCGGTGGCCGGAACAATCGATCGGGACACGATCGGGCTCGCGATGATTCAGGGCTGTGAGAACCCGTTCACGGGAGGTCATGGGCCTCCTCCGGTATTGGATGATCAGAAGTGAGACGACACGCGACAACGATGAAGGCTCGCTTCATCATCGCCTCGCATGGTAACGCAGGACATTTACCCGAGACTGCCAACAACCTTTTCAACTTCTTCCAGTATCTCACACGATCTTACAACTTCTTTCATCAGCGTGTGATCGGGATAAAGCGGACGATCTTCATCCAGATGTGTAACGTGCTTCCGGATCACTTCCCTGGCTCTGCGAACGCCAACACCGGGAACAAAATCACGGAAGTCAAGAGCCTGGGCAGCGGCAAGGAATTCGATGCCGAGAATTCCGTTGGCATTCTCGAGGATCTGTCCGTTTTTGATGGCAGTGTTCATACCCATCGAGACAAAATCTTCCTGATCCGCGGCTGCAGGAATCGAAGCAACCGAAGCAGGAGTCGAGAGCATTCTCTGCTCCACGATCATGGTGTCCGCCGTATACTGGCTCAGCATGAAGCCGGAGAACATCCCTGCCCCCTTCGTCAGAAATGCGGGGAGACCGACACTCAGGGCCGGGTTGAGCAACCGGTTCAGCCGGCGCTCGGAAAGGACGCTCACCATCGTCACGGCAGCGCCGACCATATCCATCGGGAGCGAAATCGGGCTTCCCTGAAAATTTGCTCCCGTCAGCGTGAGCTTGTACTCGGGAAGGAAGATTGGGTTGTCGGCGACTGCGTTGAGTTCGGTCTCGACCTGGATTCTGGCGTGCGCCAGAGCGTCGTGCGCCGCGCCGATAACCTGCGGCGATGAGCGCATGGAATAGGCATCCTGCACTTTCGTCTTGATCTTGCCCGAGAGGATGTCGCTTCCCTTGATGCAGGCCATAATTGCGTTCGCACTCCGCACCGCCCCCGGAAAACCGCGGAGTTCATGAAGGCGCACATCGTACGGCTTCATGTTCGCGTAGAGCGCTTCCAGCGACATCGCGCAGGCAATCTCTGCTTGCTTAAGCCAGCGGTTCATGTCGAAAAGATGGATGGCACTCATCGCGGTCAGGAGATTGGAGCCGTTAATGGTCGCCAGACCATCGCGGGCAAGAAGGCCCGGCACAGGAATGCCGGCGCGCTCCAGGGCTACCGCTCCGGGAAGCCGTTCACCTTCGTAGTACGCTTCACCCTCACCTAAGAGCAGAAGAGCAATCTGCGACATGGGTGCAAGATCGCCGCACGCGCCGACCGAACCCTTCTGGCACACGACCGGGGTCACTCCCTTATTGAGCATCTCCACAAGTGTGAGCGTGATTTCGGGACGGCATCCCGATCTTCCACGTGCGTGGACATTGATTCTGCTTGCCATCGCACCGCGCACATATTCAATCGGCGCCGGATCACCAATGCCTGCCGCATGGTTGTAGATAAGATACCGTTGGAACTGCTTGACCTGCTCATCCGTCAGAACGATTTCAGAAAACTCCCCGATCCCGGTATTCGTCCCATACATTATTTCCCGCGCCTGGAGCTTTTCTTCCAGCATTGCGCGGCACGCACGTATTCTCTGCAACGCCTCGGGGTGAATTTCAACTCTTTCCCCATGCCGGGCGATCTGCACGAGCTTCTCAATCGTAAGTCCCGATCCTTGCAGCACGATTGCCATATCTTAGTTCCTTGTATCCTGTTTGATGTCTGTTCCCACTATCACTACATTCCCACCCATGGCGCTTCGGGAATTCACACAGAAGGTAACAAAAAGAGATACATAATGGAACAAGATACGCATCGAAGTCGGGCTATGGTGGAGGAGCAGAAATTGGTCGCGGAGAGAATGGGGAAAGAATCGGAACGGGCAGACTGCCGATTACTCTCCCAAGATTGGAGACTCTTTCAGAGAGCTGACTCGAAGTTTGCCAGAGATGAGAACGCACCAGCCTGACTCAGCCGCAGGCAGCAAAACACTACAAGGAGTCGAGCGAGTAGACAAGCTGATCAACGCACCGCCTCGAGTCGAATCGGAGAAGAACATCCTGGCGCGCGTGGCGGGAAAGGGAGATTCTCAGCGATGGATCGTCCAACAACATATTGATTGCATCGGCCAGCGCTTTCTCATCCCGCGGGGGAATGAGGAGGCCGTCACGGCCGTTTTCGACGATTTCCGGGACGCCGCCGGCACTCGTGGCAACAACGGGCTTTTCCATTGCCATCGCCTCTATCAGCACAAGGCCAAATGTTTCGCTGTAGGATGGGAGGACAAAGACATCGATCGCAGCCAGAAATTCGGGGACATCTTCGGTGAAGGGCAAAAAGCTCACGCGGTCTTCGAAGCCCAGTTCATTGGCAAGGTTCACAAGGTACCGCCGATACCCGCCCTCTCCCTGCGTCTCGTCGCCCGCAATCAGATAGAGAACATCGGGATGATGGTCTGCGACGAAACGAAGTGAGCGAAGAAACTCCTCCTGACCCTTCTGATGGTCCAATCGCCCCAACATTGCCACGATGGGGCGGTCAAGCGGGAGGTCGAATCGCCGCCGGACCAGGAGCTGGTCATACCGTTGCGGATCAAAGACGTGCGTGTCCCTGCCCAGTGGAACGACCTTGACCAGGCGTTCCGGCACGCGAGTATGCTTTGGCACCTCCTCCTTCATCCGATTGGTCAGCGAGATCCAGAGCGAGAGTTTTGAGTACATCCATGTGTGCAGCGCATCGCGCTTGTCCACAGTCGATTGCATCTGCTGGTAGTAGACAAGCTTGACTGCCGGGTAAGCAAGCTTTGAAGCAACAACGACATTGATGTCTCTTGACTGCATCACGACGGCGATCTCCACCTGGTGCGCAGACAAAATACGCGCGAGCTCCCATGAAGCGAGGACATCACCATACTTTATCCTCGGCCTCAGGTAAACAACCTGCAGCCCTTCACGAATTGCTTCCGCGGCAAGTGGAGTATCGCGTGGCACGATGAGAATTGTGTTCGCCTGCCGACTGGTGAACTCCTTCGTCAGGCGAAGAGTGCTCAGCTCAAGGCCGCCAAACGAAGAGGAGAAACAAACAACTGCGAGGTTCCGGTTCTTGGAGAATATCATTCTGGTTTTCATTACTGCGCCTCCGCACTGCCAACGACGCTGAACGGATGTTCGAAAGGAGTTGTGATCATTGGACACTCATTAGTACTAACGAGTTGAACACAAATCAGTTCCCTTAAGAAATATTAATGTTGATTGCCCCTACATATTCCCACGTCGCAGTGCAAGAATATGCTTCGGTTGCTGTCTAAGTTGGATGGGATAGCAGGGGTCTCGCCCCAAGCGGGAGCAACGCACGCGACCCCCGAGTGGGCATAACAGCTCCGAGGCGACTTACCAACCGCGACACTGGAGAGGACAATGGATCGATTCACATCTGATCGAACGGGTGCGGCATTTGCATCAGCGTTCCTGGTTCTGTTTCTCGCATTCCTGGCCGCAGGATGCGGAACAACGCTCGGGATCGCAAGTCGATGGGCGGATCGCCGCGTTGAAATCGATGGCAATCTCAAGGAATGGAACGACTCCACATCTTTTGTGGAGAAAGACGGCATCCGCTGCGGCATCATGAACGATGAAGATTTCGTTTATGTCTGCTTGATGTCTTCCACACCGAACATCGGCCGACAACTGATCATGCGCGGAATGACCGTTTGGTTTGATCCCAACGGCGGCACGAAGAAACTCATCGGCGTTCGCTTTCCGATCGGGGGAATGCGGGGCGGCACGATGATGAGGCCAGACGAAAGAGTCCGGAATCCGGATGAAGCTGGCGACCGTGCTCCACAGGACCGGCGGCAGAGATTTGATGAGAGCGAACGGCAGGCGTTGAATGAATTTGAATTTCTCGGTCCCGGCCCGAATGATCTCCAGCGCGTGTCGCGCTTGCAGGGCCAAGGCGTCGAATTTCACATGACCGCTACACCGGAGAGATTTGTTTACGAGATGAGAATTCCGCTTGCTTGCTCGTCCCAACACCCCTACGCCGTGGAATCATATGCGGGGTCAGCCATCGGGGTTGGATTTGATTCAAGCCCGGCAGACAGACAAATGGGAGGTGAACGCGGAAGCGAAGGACGCGGAGAGGTCCCGGGAGGCGTTCCGACCGGAGGAGGAAGAGCCGGTGGAGGAAGTGGACGCGGCGGAAGAGGGGCCGGAGGAATGGGTCCGGGCGGCAGGCAACAAGGTGGAGCGAACGTGTCGTTCAGCATATGGACTCACGTCCAGCTTGCCGACAAAGTGAAGTAGCACGGTGCTGAGAAAAAAAGCTGCCCCGAGTGACAGATTCGGGGCAGCCAACGCACAATAAGTGTCAATCAGTTCTTCGACAGATAATCCGTCGAAGAGGACCCATGTCCGATCCCGCTGTACGGGATCCCGAAAAGCGGGACAGTTAAACTGTCGGACAACAGTACATTCCTGAAGCCAGTAACCGATTACCCGCGCTTAAACAGCTTCTTTAACTTTTTTCGAAATCCTCCCCGCTCGCTGTTACCTTCCTCGAGAAGTTTACGCCAGTCGTTTTCTTTCTTGGCAGGAGCAGGCGCCGGTTCGGAAATCGCTCTTCGTTCTTCTTGCCTCTTGCCCGGACGGTTCGAATGACGATCCCTTTTTCCACGGTTATCGGGCGGGCGTTTCGTTGAAACGCGCGGTCTGGCCGTGTGCCGCTCCTGACGACGGTGTGTCGGCACCTTCGCTTGGGCCTCTTGTCCGGATGCCGGCGCGACTGCAGCCTCGTCTCTTGTGTAATCGAATCCAGGATAGCGCTTGAGCTCGTATTTCTTGCCGACGAAATATTCAATGCTCTTCAGGTACTTCCGTTCCTGACCTGAAACGAACGTGATAGCGTCACCGCTCAACGTTGCCCGTCCCGTCCGCCCAATGCGGTGGAGGTAGTCTTCGGCAAATGCCGGCGTGTCATAGTTGATCACATGGGAGATTCCCTCGACGTCGATGCCGCGCGCTGCGATATCGGTCGCGACCAGAACTGTGTACTGTCCCTGTTTGAAGCCAGCCAGTGCCCGCTGACGTTGAGCCTGGGTTCGGTTGGCATGGATGGCGACAGACTTAAGGCCGTTCTTCTCCAGACGGCGCGAGATTTTGTCGGCGCCGTGTTTCGTGCGGGAGAAGACGAGGACGCTGTCCATTGTCTCGCTTTTCAGAATGTGCAACAGGAGCTTCAGCTTGATGTCCTGCTCAACGGTGTAGAAATGCTGGCGGATCGCCTCCACCGGCCGTTGCTGCTCGCCGATCTGAATGAGTTCGGGATTGTGCTGAATTGAGGCAACGAGAGCCCGCACCTCTTTCGACATCGTCGCAGAGAAGAGAAGTGTTTGCCTCTTCGCGGGAACGCGGCCAACGATCAGGCGAACATCGTTGATGAAGCCCATATCGAACATACGATCGGCTTCATCAAGCACGAGGACCTCGACATGGGAGAGGTCGATCGTTCCGCGATTGAGATGGTCGATCAGGCGTCCAGGCGTGGCAATCACGACATCGACGCCGCGTCGGAGCCTCTTTATCTGATTATCCATGTTGACGCCGCCAAACACCGCGAGGCTCTGAAGTTGCGTGAACCGGCCGTAGCTTGTGACAAAGTCATCGCCTTGTTGCGCCAGCTCGCGTGTCGGGGTGAGCACCAGCGCCTTGACACGACGAGTACCGTGGTGAGGCACATGCTTCGAGAGATGATTGAGCAGGGGAAGCACGAAGGCAGCAGTCTTCCCTGTCCCCGTCTGAGCACACCCTATGATGTCTCTCCCTGCAACTGCAAGAGGAATGGCGCGTATTTGAATCGCGGTGGGGGCTGTATATCCCGTAGCAAGAATACCTTGCACGAGCTGGTCTGAAAGACCAAGTTTTGAAAATGGCATAGAAAAACCTTTGAATGAGTAAAACAAGTGAAACGCGCTGCGAAGGATGTTAAGGGGCTGTAGACGGCAGGAGTGCGGAGTGTTTTAGACGCTGCGGAACCCGGGTGAGCACACACAGTGGCGTGCAATCCACGAAGTTCTTCCCAACAGTACTTTAGCTTCTTGTCATCAGAGAGCGAGTCTCGTGATCCGCTTCCGATGCCCAAGGCACGGATGCGGTTGCCGTCATTGACGGCACTTCCAATATACCACTAATCGGTCAGACTTCCTACAACAATCTATCCCAACCGCTTGATGATCATCCGGTTCTGGGCGTTGCAGATGTCCTTTCCTCTCGGCGTGAAGAGGAAGTCGATGCGGTCACGATAGAATTCGGTGATTTTGCCACGAACCATCTTCAGCGTGCTGTTGAGGAACTGGTTTTGCTCGGTGAACCCTTCTCCCAGAACAGCTAGAGCAGAGGGAAGCCAGCGCTCCGGGAACTCACCGGCAAATGCGCCACCAGTCTTGAACTGCGCCACCTCCGCTTCGATGAGTTTCAACGCAGCATCCTGTCCTTCTTCTGTCGCCGCCGTGAGATTCTTCTCCTTCAGATGTTGCAGCAGAACCTCCTTGTTTGGCACAACCAATGCGACAGTGAACGGAGATTGATTGTTGAAGAGCATGATCTGATCGATCGACCGCGAATTGCCAACGATCGCCTCTTCGATCCCTTCAGGGCTGTATTTCTCGCCGTCGTGAGCAATCAGGAGGCTTTTTGCCCGGCCGAGGACGTAGAGGAAATTATCACTATCCAGATATCCGAGATCGCCGGTGTAGAGCCATCCATCACGCAGCGTTTCACGCGTCGCCTTCTCGTTCTTCCAGTAACCCGCCATCACATTTTCTCCCTTCACCACGATTTCTCCTTGCTGCCCGACGGGTAACTCCTCTCCCTCATCGTTGCAGATCTTCACCTGGAGATCCGGAATGATGGATCCCGAAGACCCGAGCTTGTGGCGTGCGGGCACATTGTCCGAGATAATCGGCGCCGCTTCTGTGAGGCCGTAGCCTTGATACATCGGAACCCCGATAGCGTAGAAGAAGCGCTGCAACTCAATGTCGAGCAAGGCCCCACCGCCGATGAAGAAAAGCAGTCGTCCCCCGAAGTTGGCGCGGATCTTCCTGAAGATGAAGAAGTCAAAGAACTTGTACTGAGCCTTCATCGCAAGGGATGCGTTCTTGCCGCGGTCCCATCCGATACCATTGTATGCATAAGCCAGATCGAGCGCTTTCTTGAACAGTTTCTCGATCGCCGGTCCCTTGTCGTGAATCCCCTTTTCAATGTTCTTTCGAAAGTTCTTTGCGAGCGCCGGGACGCTCATCAGGAACGTCGGACAGGTCTCACGAATGTTCCCGGGCACGTTTTTCAGCGTTTCAAGCGGGGTCTTCCCTTGCTTCACAGAGGCCATGCTCGCCCCGTTCTTCATCAACGTGTAAACACCCGCCGTATGTGCAAAGGCATGATCCCACGGAAGAAGGAGTAATGACGTGTACCACTCAGGGATCGGCAGCGTCGCTGAGGCCTGCTCCACGTTCGCCGTGTAGTTACGATGGGTCAGTATGATCCCTTTTGGGTCTGCCGTGGTGCCGGAAGTATAGCAGATGTTCGCCGGATCATTCTCGTGGATCGAAGTCCATCGCTTCTCGAACTCGCCGCGATGGTAACTGAGATATTTTCTCCCGCGCTCCAGCACTTCCGCAAACGGGACTTCATCCCCATCGGGCTGCACATCGCCGTCAAAGACAACAATCGTCTCAAGCTCGGGGAGGTCGCGCTTTGCCAGCCGAATTTTCCCGACCTGCGTTCCGGACACGATGGCCATCCTGCATCCGGAGTGAGCAAGGCGGAACCGGAGGTCCGACATCTCTTCAATCTTGACCGAGAGCGGAACATTGATCGCACCCGTGTACAGGATCCCAAGTTCCGAGATAACCCAATTGTTGCGCCCTTCGGAGATCATGGCTACCCGATCCCCCGGTTTGATCCCCATTTCAAGGAGTCCGGCAGCACACTCGTGCACGGCTCTGCGGATCTCACTGTACGAAGTCCCCTGGTAGCTCTCTCCTTGCTTTTCCCACATCATGACGTTCGAAGCGTAGCGGGCTACACTTTCTTCAAACATATGCGGAATGGTGCGATAAGGAGCGGTCATGGTAGTTCCCTGTAATTGAAACACTTGTCCATTGAATCAATGAGTCAATGAGCGATGATTCAATAATTCAATCACCCGATGGCCCGATGATTCAATCATCTTCCGTCTCACTTCTTACGTCCCGGTGGACGAAAAGAGAAACAGCGATATAAAGCTACTGGAGAACGGAGAGAAAGGCAAGTTGCATCTTGGCATCGTTTGAGATATCATAAGCTCAAGAGCAAGACAAGACTTCGACAACGGGCTATGACGGTGGGATGACAGAGACTCAATTCATGGGTTCGCGATTCCTCATATTTCTTTTTCTCGTCGTCTCCGCACCCTTGCAGACTCAGACCCTTCCGGATACACACTTAAGCCGGCTGCTTGATTCGGGCGGGCCTGTCCTTAGAGAGCAGGCTGCGTACGATGTCCTCTTCTACAGACTGAATTTCTCCATCGACACGACGACAAAGTCGATTGTAGGTGGCTCGTTCGTCCGGGCTGTCGCCCTCGACACACTGAGCACCTTTGTCCTTGACCTCAGTTCCGAATTCACAGTGGAATCCGTAACCTGGAGAGGACGGCAGGGGTACAACAACGCTCTGAAATTCAGCCGCCCAGCGGGAATGATTTGGATTGCCCTCCCCTTTGTCGTTCAGAAGGCGGATACGATCCTGGTGGCAGTTTCCTATCGCGGCACGCCGAAGATCTCCACGAATCCCCCGTGGGATGACGGATTTGTATGGAAACGGACCAGGACGGGAGAGGTCTGGGCCGGAGTGGCGTGTGAAGAAGAAGGGGCCGATGTTTGGTGGCCGTGCAAGGATCATCCGTCGGACGAGCCTGATTCT
>Ga0315274_10002462_pt1 | contig 27944 bp, 24 predicted proteins | sample YL17G02_20_MG_FD_203700 | JGI IMG/M metagenome (GOLD analysis project Ga0315274, IMG submission 203700) | Sediment microbial communities from Yellowstone Lake, YNP, Wyoming, USA - YL17G02_20 | ecosystem: Environmental > Aquatic > Freshwater > Lake > Sediment | place: USA: Wyoming | collected...
GCAACGACGCCCGCGACGCTCAGAACCTGACCATGCCCTCGATTCTTCCACTGCTGATCCCGATGTTCGTGATCGGGCCGGTGCTCAAGGAACCGCACAGCGCCTTCGCGACCGCCGCTTCCCTGTTTCCGCCGTTCACGCCGATCCTGATGATGTTGAGGCAAAGCCAACCTGCCGGTGTTCCGGCCTGGCAACCGTGGCTCGGCCTGCTCGGCGTGATTGTGTTCACGGGCTTGCTGGTCTATGCGACCTCCCGCGTTTTCCGCGTGGGTCTGCTGATGCAGGGCAAGCCGCCCCGGCTGAAAGAGATCCTCCGCTGGGCCATTCGGGGCTAGCGGGCGGAGTGGAAAAGATGTTGGAACAAAACGGCCGGACCACGGGTCTGTCTATTATGCGGGACCCGACTGGATCGGAAAACCCGGCAGGAATGAACCCGGACAACCTAGGCAAGTCGAGGGAGAGCGGACGAAGACCCACCCGAGCCTTCACCTTGATCGAGTTACTGGTGGTCATGGCGATCATCGGCGTCCTGGCGGCCATGCTGATGCCGTCCCTGGCCCGCGCCAAGGCCAAGGCCAACCAGATCAAGTGCTTGAGCCACATGCGCCAGATGGGTCTGGCGCTGACAATGTATGCCGCGGATCACGATGGCCAGTTCCCCGCGCGCCGCCAACCGACCAACGCCTGGCCAAACAAGCTCGAGCCTTACTTCCTCGACTGGCGGGTCCTGGTCTGCCCCAGCGACCGCTTCGGGGTCGCGGGCTTCTTCGCGGACGACGCCAATCCGAAGCGCAGCTTCCTGATCAACGGCTTCAACGACTATTTCAAAAAGAACCTGTCGGACAAAGAGTATCAGCAGTTCCGCAACTGGCAGTGGCGGTACGGCATGAAGGAATCGAACATTCCCAAATCCTCCGAGACGATCGTGTTCGGCGAGAAGCGCGTCGGGTCCTTCCACGTGCACATGGACATCGACCAAGGGCAGCGCGGCAACGATTTCGAGGAGATCGACCATCAGCGCCACGGACGCGGCTCCAACTTCGCGTTCGCGGACACCAGCGTCCGGCTGCTGAAGAAGAACGAGGAGCTCTATCCGGAGAACTTGTGGGCAGTGATCGAGGAGTACCGCCTCGCTCCCGCCCCACCGCAGGACCTGCCGCGATGAAATCGTTGAGTTGCCCGGCTCGGCCGCTCAGCGCAGCATTCCTTCTGCTTGCCGCCCTTCGGCTCCCCTCCGCCGAAGGGTCGGCGCCGCGCGTGGTCATCAACGAAATCATGTATCATCCGCCGGACGACCGCGACGATCTCCAGTTTATCGAACTGCTGAATCCCGGCACGAACGGCGTGGACCTGTCTGGCTGGTCATTCACCAAGGGCTGCCGGTTCGCCTTCCCGAACGGGACTCGGCTTCCGGCCGGCGCTTGGGTGGTGATCTGCCGCGACCGGGCCGCCTTCAAATCGCAATACCCGGGAGCCACCAACGCGGCGGGCGCTTTTGCCGGCAAGCTCAGCCACAACGGCGAGCGGATTGAGCTGTCCGACGCCCAAGGCCGGCTCGTGGACGCGGTCAAGTTCGATGATCGCGCGCCGTGGCCGCTCGGCGCGGACGGCTACGGATCGTCGCTCGAGCGCATCTGCCCGATGGCGTCGGGTGACGACCCCGCCAACTGGGCGTCGGCCGAACTCAAGCGCGACGATCGCATTAGTGGCACCCCGGGCCGAGCGAACGGATGTTTCTCGGCCATCCCCTTGCCGAGTGTCTCGGAGGTGCGGTTCGATCCGGCTGCGCCGGGTCAGCCGGTCCCGGTAACCGCGGCGGTCGAGGACGCAACCGGTGTCCAGTCCGTGACCCTGGCCTGGTGGGTGTGGTCCGGACCGGGCACGGCGAAGTGGGCGGAGACGTCGATGAAGCGCGAGTCTGGGGACGCAAAGAGAGGCGTCTATGGGGCCGACATTCCAGCGCAACCCGAGGGGCGGTTGATCCGGTTCACCGTCCGCGCGAAAAGCGTGTCCGGCGCCGAGCGCATTTGCCCATCGAAGACCGAGCCACGTCCGACCTTCTCCTGCACCACCTGGGTCAACACCAACTCGGCGGACGTCCCGTTCTTGAATGTGCTGGCGCTCGGCAGCGCCTCGCCTCAGCCGCCGCGGTTCCGGCCGTCTTCCACGAAGCGGGGCGCCTCCGTTCCGCTGGAACCGCGGGAACTCGCGAACGGCTCGGTGATCCACTTGCCGCGCGACCGCAAGGAGGTGCAGTTGTTCGACCACGTCCACGTCCGACCGCGCAACGGCGGCTGGAAGGTCCACTTCCACAAGGACCAGCCGTTCGATCAGATGACGGGCATCAATCTGCTGTTTGAAGCGTCGCCGCGTTATGTCCTCGCTGAGCCGTTGGCTTACGATCTTTATCGCAAGGCGGGTGTTCCGGCGCCTGCTTCGTATCACGTCCGGCTTTGGAAAGACCAGCAACCGCTCGGTTACCATCTGCTGGTGGAACAGCCGAACAAGGCGTTCCTCCGGCGCCAGGGCTGGGATGAGGACGGCAGTCTCTACAAGCTGCTCTGGTTCGGCCAGGGCGTCGTCGGTCAGCACGAGAAGAAGACGAACCCGCACACCGGCCACCAGGACCTGGTCACGCTGGTCGAACACTTGAACGGCACGACGGGCGCGGCGCAGTGGGAGCTCATCCAGAAGGAATTCCAGGTGGACGAAATGATCAACTACTACGCCGTCAACCTGTGCATCCAGAACTGGGACGGCTTTTTCAACAACTACTTCGCCTACCACGACCTCCGCCCCGGCGGCCAGTGGCGTGTCATCCCTTGGGACGAGGACAAGACCTGGGGCGACTACGACGGCGCATCGCACCGTTACAACTGGGTCGAAATGCCGCTCAGCTACGGCATGAACGGCAGTCAGTCGGCGCGCTCGTGGCTGGGCGGCGGACCGTTCGGGGGCACGGCGTGGTGGCGTCCGCCCGGTTACTTCTCCGGCCCGCTGTTGGCCAACCCGGAGTTCCGGAAACGGTTCCTCACCCGCCTGCGCGAAATCTGCAACACGATCTTCACGCCGGAGAAGATGGGGCCCGCGGTGAACGCGCTGGCCGCGCGATTGGAGGGTGAAGTCCGCGTCCGCGCGGAACTCACCGGGCAGGATCCCGCCGCCGCCCGGCAAGAGTTCCAGAACGATATCCAGTCGTTCCACAACCAGATCACCAACCGCCGGAAGTTCCTCTTGAAGGAGCTGGGGGCTGGACCGTAGAGGCGGTTAGCTGGCAGTGATCCTGAGTTGCTGGGGGAGGTAGGGCGCGTGTGTCCGCACCGCGCCGGTGCGTATCCCCTCACCAAACGCAGCGGACTGAGGACACATCCGCCCTGCCGAAAGCGAGATCGCCAAGCACATCGGAATGCGCCAGGTGGTTGGTCAGGTGAGCAGTTCGTCCGAGACGTCCAACTTCTCGAAGAGGCGGCCCAACGCGACGACGCCCGCCGCCGCCTCCCCAGCCAACACCACCGCACCTCCCACTGCAGCCAGTGGCACGACAAACATCAGGTTCAACCACAGACGCCCCACGAAGAAGATGGCGGCAAAGACCAGCGCCGGCAACAGCAGCACGAGCACGAGCCCCAGCATCTGGGCGACCATGAACAGCATCCGTTGCCCCATCGCTTCGAAACCTTCCGCCCGGCCCGGGCCGGTGCGCGTCCACGACGGGAACCACAGCACGCCCGCATTGATCAGCAGCAGAGAACTCAGGTTGAGAAATGGCGCGAGCAGTCCCACGCCCGCGCCCCAGGTCAGCCGGTCAACCAGACTGAGGCTGGGTCCCCCCCGTGGCGCCGGGAACAGCACAACGGCTAGAGCGATGAGGAGCCATTGGGCCGCCGTGAGGAGCACGGTGGGCGCGAGCAACTCGCCGAGTGTGATCTGCCAGCCGCGCAGCGGATAGGTCTTCAGCAGGTCGGCATTGCCCAGGTCCTGACGGAAGTCGAAAGGGAGCAGTTGCGTCCCCACCAAGAAGACGAAGGGCGTCAGGCCCAGGAACACCGCCCCGAACATCTGCAGCACCGGCAAACCCGGCTTGACCGTCTTCAGCACCGCGCCCCCGATGAACAGGATCACGCCGGCCACGGCCCAGAACCGCAGCGAAACCGCGCCCGCGGCGGCGATGAGATTCTTCCACAGCAGCGCCACCATCCGCCAGCCGCCCGGCCGGAGCGCAAACAGTGGGGCGACCCGGCGCTTGCCTTGCCCGGCCAGTTGCCATTGGCCGGAGCGCATCGCGGCCATCGTCCGGGCCCGCTGCTGCGCTCGCGCTAGCGAAGCCTCCTCGAACGAAACGTCGGAGCACACGACCCACAGGTAGTTGAGCACGAAGAGGCCAAGGGCCGGCGCGGCAGCCAGAGCGAATTGCGCCGCGTCCACGGCGAGCATCGGCCGGATGAGCAGGCGGAACGGGAGGAGAATCCACGGCACGGGGCCGGACGCAGCCGCTCGCTTGGCGTAGTCGATCAGCCGCTCTGGATCCGTGATCGCCTCCAGCGAGAACGCCGGCAGTGATGTCCAAGCCCATCCCAGCACCACTGCGCCGAGCACGGCCACCACTCCGAGCACCGCCAGGCGCTGCCGTCCTCGCGCCACACCCTTATCCAACCAGCGCGTCCGCGTAAACGACGCCCCGAGGAGGTGCAGCTCCATCGTGGAGAAGACCAGCCACCAGCCGATCACGTGCATCCAGGCCGGGGCCGCAGAGCCCCGCGCACTGAAGAGCGTCATGAACAGCGCGCTGAACGCGATCCGCAACTGCGATTTCAGCAGCTTGCCGTGAATGAGCGTCCGGCGCGGAACGGGTGCCGGGAAGAGGAACGCGACTTCCGCCTCGGTGAAATCCAGCGCCGCCCGGCCCTTCGGTAACAGCCAGCCGGCCAGCACGAAGAGAACCAGCGCAAATGCACCGCCGAGCTCAAGGAGGGATCGCCCCACCCCCTCAGGGAGCCAGGTTGCGGCCGGACCTGGCGAGGCGCCCGCCGGCGAGAACAGGAACGGGCGCAGGAAGAAGAACCAGAAGTAGGCGCCGCCGACCAGCGCCCCCGCCAGGTACTTCGGCCGTTTGAGCCGCGCGAACTGGCGCCGGAGCCGGTTCGCCAGCGACCGCGAATACAAGAAGACCAGGGCTGAGATCATGGTGCCGGCGGGGTGTCGGCCGTCGCGCGGAAGAAGATTTCCTCGAGGCTGGCATCGGCGGCCGACTCGGCAAAGCGCAGGCGCACTTCGGCCAGCGTGCCATGCACCACCTTCTGTCCCTGCTTGAGGATGAGCAGGTGCGAGCAGATTTCCTCCACCAGATGCAACAGATGCGAACTGACGAGGATGGCGACACCCTCCCGCGCCCGGCGCAGCAGGAGGTCCTTCATCCGTCGGATGCCGTGCGGATCCAGGCCGGTCAGCGGTTCGTCGAAGAACATCACCTGCGGGTGGTGGAGCAGTCCGCAGGCGAGGGCGAGCTTCTGCTTCATGCCGCGCGAGAGTTCACTCGGCAGTTGGCCCGCCTTATCGGCCAGTTCCAACTCCTCGAGCAACTGGCGGGCGTGCGGCTCGCCATCGTGAACGTGATAGAGCCGGGCGGTGAACTCCAGGTGCTGGCGGACCGTGAGGTAGTCGAAGAGCCGCGGCTCATCGGGGAAGTAGGCCAGGGCCTGCTTTGCCGCCAGGGGCGCGTGGGCCAGGTCATGGCCGCAAATCCGAATCGTCCCCTGGGTCGCCGGGATCACGCCCGCCAGACAACGGAGGGTGGTGGTCTTGCCGGCGCCGTTCGGGCCGACCAATCCCAGGACCTCGCCCGGCTGCACGGCGAAGGACAATCCATTCACGGCGCGGAACGCGCCATAGAGCTTGGTCAGGTCAGTGACTTCAATCATGTTGGGCCCCGTTTGCGAACTTGAGCAGGAAAGCTACCGGTCCCCGGCCAGCGGGTAAAGCTTCCGGTGAAACCCGGAATCCTCGCCGACGGAGGACGGCCCTTCGCGCGCCGGCGTTCGGTGTCCAGGCTTTAGCCTGCCTGCGACACCAAAGCGTGGACACCCAGCGATGAGGCGCACGTGGCTGTCGCCAACGATTGAGGTGAGACGACGCCCGGCCGGTTTGGCTCTTGCAGTCCCGACGACCGAATCCTATTTTGAGCCCATGAAACGAATGAGCTTTCTGTTGCTTTGCGCCGTTTGCCAGGGTGCCTTGCTGATGCCGGTTCGCGCGCAGGATGAAGCCGCCCGCGCTGCGGCTGTGGCTGACCGGGAAGCGGCCGAGGAGCGCTATCGGCGTCTCAACGCCACCGTGGACAACCTCCTGACGGCCCAGGCGGAACAGCAACGCCGCCTCGATGCCTTGGCGGAGGAACTGCGCAAGGTCGCCGCCGAGGGCGCGTCCGCCCGCGCCGCCACATCCCGAGCGGAGGGCAATTACGCCACCCGCGACGAACTCAACCAACTGGTCGAGACCATCCGGAAGCTCGACGCCAAGCGGGAGGCAGACAAGAAACAAATCCTGGAAGAGATCGCGAACCTCGACAAATCCCTGAGGGATTCGTTGGCTCCGGCGCCGCGTCCAAACCGGGAGCCGCCGCCTTCGGAGAAACCCGAGAAGAAGAACAGCTCCATTCCCGCCGACCAGGAAGGGGTTTGGTACGTGGTGGAGAAAGACAACACCCTCACGGCCATCATCGCCGCCCACAACAAGGAATTCAAGAAGCAGGGCCGGAAGACCTCGCTCAAGCTCGTGCTCGACGCCAATCCCAAGATCGAACCCAAGTCCCTCAACGTCGGACAGAAGATCTTCATTCCGATGGTGGCGGAGTAACCTTCGGGGCACGTGGCTCGCACTGAGCGAAGCGCAGGCAAAGCACTATGAGCAAATACACCGTCCTCGTCGTCGGCATGGGCAAGCGCGGCATGCACCACGCCACCGCCTTCAACGCCAACCCCCAATTTCAGGTCACCGGCATCTGCGACATCGATGCCGCGCGTCTCGCCGCCGCCGCCGCCAAGCTCGGCAATCCCCGGAAAGGCACCGACGCCGCCGCGCTCGCCGAGGCCGTCAAGCCCGACGTCTTCTGCTTCTGCACACTGCCGAATCTGCGCACACCGATGATCCGGGCCGCGCTGGACAGTGGCGCGAAGCTGATCGCCTTCGAGAAACCCGTTGCGCTCACCAGCGCCGAGCTGCTCAACATTCGCGGCCTGATCCGCAAGGCCGGCGCCAAGGCCGTTGTCAGCCACCAGCACCGCTACGGCAGGCATTACCGGAAGGTGAAGGAGATCGTCGCGAGCGGCGCGCTCGGCCGCATGCACACTGTCTATGGAACCGCCACCGGCTGGATGACCCACATGCTGTCGCACCTGATCGACTACTCCTGCTGGTTCAACAATTACGTGCCCGGGGTGTGGGCAATGGCCCAGGCCGCCGGCAAGGCCAAGTTCGCCGACAACCACCCGTCGCCCGATTACCTCGCGGGCTTCGTGCAATTCGCCAACGGTGTGCGTGGCATCTACGAATGCGGCGCCGGTGCGCCTGACCAACCTGAGGTCGCGAAGTGGTGGGGCAAGAATCGCATCGGAGCGCAGGGCACCGAGGGTTTCGCGGAAGTGCTCACGAATGGCGGCTGGCGCGCGGTCACGAAATCTGGCGGTTACCAGAGCGGCGATGGCGCGATGAATTACGACCTCGACATGCCGCCGTACATCCAGGAGATGGCCGATTGGCTCGACGACGACCAGAAAGTCCACCAGTGCAATCTCGACCACGCCTGCCTGGGCGCCGAGATCATGCTGGCCCTCCAGCGTAGCGCGGCGGAGGGCGGCCAGGTCGCGTTGCCGTTGACCGCCAGCGCGGACGAGCAGGCGCTGCTCAAAGCGAGGCTGGCCGACAAGCCCGTCCTCGTCTCCTGCGAGCAGAACAAGAAGGAGTTCGGGTTGCCGTAGCGCCTCTGGTGTAGCGGCTGCTCGGCAGAGAGCCGCACTCCTCCTGGTCGTAGCCCCTCGGTCAAACCCGGCGAAGGTGCGGCCCGGAGCGCCGGCCTCCGGTCCTCATCCTGCCATTCGTAACAACTTAGTCCAATGGGAAACCCTCCAGCTCTGCTGGAGGACCCCCGAAGTTTGACAGCTCCGGGAGTCCTGAGAGTCTCCGGAATCGTGAACCGCTTAAAGTTTACGAAAGGAGACTCAAATGCAGAGCTACGAGAGTCTGAAGCACACGACCTGGGAATGCAAATACCACGTGGTGTGTTCATTCCGAAATACCGGCGCAAGGCGCTCTACGCACAGTTGCAGCGGGACCTGGGGCCAGTATTTCGGTCTTTGGCGGAGCAGAAGGAATCGGAGGTGTTGGAAGGGCACCTGATGCCCGACCATGTGCACATGCTGCTGTCGGTGCCACCGAAGTATTCGGTGGCGCAGGTGATGGGGTTTGTGAAGGGCAAGAGTGCGATTCACATCGCCCGGGTGTATGCGGGACGGCGGAGGAACTTCGTCGGGCAGCACTTCTGGGCGCGTGGATACTGGGTATCGACGGTGGGGAAGAACGAGGAGGCCATCCGTCGGTACATCCGAGAGCAGGAGAAGGAGGACCAACGCCTCGACCAACTGGAGCTGGCGGCGCTTTGAGCGCCTCACGATAACAATCAACCGCTTTGAGCGCTTCACGCTATCTCAAGCCTCCGGCTTTGCCGGAGGTCGGTGACCCGGATACCTCCTGTTTGGGTACCCAACTTGCTCGTTTGGGTGCACTATGGCGCACTGTGGGCGACTGTGGGCGAGAACCAAACTTTTGCCGAATTTTCGAGGGTTCCGAGCAGGCTGAAACCTGAAGGGCTGAAGTTCGAATCTGGGGTGCTGAGCGGACCGGGCGGCTCCGAGGGAGGCGATCAGTTCAGCGCGAGGTCGGCCCGAGCCGTCGCCATGAGCACCCGCACATCCGGAACGTGTGTGCCTGTCAGGAGCGATCTGAAACTACCATGGCGCAGATGAGCAAACGCAGTTTCCTGCACGCCTTCTAGCCCGGCACGGGGCTGACGCCCATCGCCCATCTGATCCAACTGCGGGTCCATCACGCCGCCGCGAGGCTGCGGTCCACGAGCGACTCCGCCACCGAGATCGCGTTTCGCTGCGGCTTTTCCGACAGCAACTTACTTCACCCGGCAGTTCGGACGGGTTATGGGGCAATCCCCGTGACGTTACCGCCAACAGCACCGGCTACCCGAAAGCCGCGTGGACCGCCGGTTGGCCGTTGCTCCGCCGCTAACGGCTTGAAGTAGGTCCCGGTGTAAGCGGGGTGGTTGATGCGCGAGGGCAGGGCGGGTGCGATGCGATGGGGGCCAAGGAACCATCCCCTCCAGCTATGGGTACGGGTTGTCCGAAATCGTGGACCGGTCCGGAGCCCGATCGGGGGCCGATGATTCTCGCCCGGTTGGTCCTGTCGTGTTCCCGGGAGTGTTGACAGCCCGAGCCAGTTCTTCTTCAGAGATCTGGACGGGCCCGCGGACCAGCTCGGGCACGTTGAAGTTGTCGAGGCAAGTATCATAATACGTCGGGTCCTCCTGGGGCAGGAGCAAAGGCTTCGAGAAACGGGCGGCAGGATCGACATGCGTGATCAGGAGGCGTGTGAAAACGCCGTCGAGCCGTTTGCTGCCGAAGACCAACCAGCGTCCGTTGCTCGACCAGCAGTGCCAGGTATCGGCCTGGTTGCTGTTGATCGGCAGTGGCTCCAGTTCCCGGGTGTCCAGGCGCAGGAGGAACAGCTCGCTGTTCGAACGAAAGACCGGGAAACTGCCGGAATCGGTGACCGTGAACACGAGGTAGTGGCCGTCGGGGGACACCCGGGGCTGATGGGCGCTCAGGCGGTGTTCCGCGCCGGAGAAGAGTGTTTCCGGTTCGCCCCACCGATTCTGGTCCGGGTCGTAGGGGATGCGGAGGAGGTCGTAGCGAAAGCTGCGCTCGTCGCGGAAGGCCACCGTGGGGGCGCTGGAATAGTAGAGGTGGCGGCCGTCGGCCGCCCAGCAGGGCCAATTCTCGCTGCGGTCGGGCACGGCGATGGCGGCCGGCTTCTCGACCGTCCGATCATCCACATGGAAGACATTGAGGTCGGCGCGGGCATCGTAGATATCGCGGTTGGCGGGTCCCGCAAGATGGAAGAACTGGGTGATCGTGTTGGCGGAGAAGGCCAGCAGCTTGCCGTTGGGGTGCCAGGAAAGGTATCCCATCTTGGTGTCAATCCGTGAGATGCGGTTGCTGTCGATCAGGAGGGTGGGGGTTCCGGATCGGGCGCGGAAACTGATGGCAAAGCGGTCCGGGGCGCCCTGCAGGAACGTGTGACAGTTCACGCATCCATGCTCGAAGGTGTCATTACGCAGAACCGGCTTCTCCTCGAACGTCTCCAGATTGCGCTGGTAGATCCCCAAGTGCTTGTAATAGGAGAACAGCGGCCGGAGCCGCCGATAGAGGATGTAGCGGTCGATCTCCTCCTGGGCGACCCGGCTTTCAAAGGGGGCATAGGGGATCCACTCGCCCGCCGGATTGCGGACTGCGATGTGCCAGCGCAGCGTGCCTCCCCGGTTGGTCCCGAGGAGTTCCTTCCACTCACGGAGAGGGAAGCGAACGTGTGGATGCGATTGCCGGAGTTCGAGGGGTTGACCGCGGGAGCCGCTCACGCGCAGCTGGTACTCGATGCCCGGTTCTTGGATTGCCAGGTTCAGCGGCGCCAGATTGGGAGGAATGACCACCTCGAGGTAATCCGGGGCAATGCGCGGCAATCGCGGAGCTTCCGACGGCGGCGCCGTTTCGCGGACGCCGGGCGGCGATGCCCTGCCAGACAGAGGGTCCGGTTGAACTGCCGGACTGGCGACGCTTCGGACCCCGGCAAGGAGGAGGCACCCGCACGCGAGCCAGATCCGCCGGGAACTCCGCGCGCCTTCGATGTCCGGCCGGCGCTTCTGGGTCCTGGCGTGGGGCTGAGGGGGTTTGGGGCCAATCATGAGGTCAGGAGTTCCCGGGGCTGGGGAGGCGGCTTGGTTGATGAAGCGCGCCGAAGGAATAGTAGTACCAATAGGTGTTGCCGAAATCGCGCCAGGCCTGAGGCTGCACTTGCTCGCGCGAGCCCGTGGCACGGTTCATCATTTCCATGAAACCTTGGAAGCTCGCCACCACCGCAGGAGGCACGCGCGGAAGCAGGGCGTCCAGGGAGATGCCCGGGTACAGATGCCGGTGGAGCAGCAGGGCTTCGGCATAGTGGCGCGGCAAAGGGCCTTCGCGGGTTTGCGGGGAGGTGGCCAACGTTCGCAGGGCGTAAAGCAGCCGTCGCTCCAGGAGTTGATGTGCCATCAGGAACTGAAAGGCCATACGGTTCTCCGGATTGGACTCGAGTGCCTGCCGCAGCAGGCGTTCCGTGGTGAGCCCCATGGCGATCTCGTCCCGGGTGATGAGGTTCGCGCGGATGCGGGCGATCGTGGGGTCGGCGGTGGCCGGTGAGTTGGTGGCGAGCCCTGCCCGAAGCCGGACGGCCCAGGGGCAATGCTCCGGGTAAGCTTGGAGCCGGTTGAGAAAAATGCCGGCGGCATCGGGCAATCCCTTGACCACATGGAGGCGGGCCAACGTGCGCAGCACCGGTGGGGTTTCCCCTTCCATCTCCAGCGAGTCGAAGGCCAAACGCTCCGCCGCGTTGAGGTGTCCAAGTTGAAGAAGGGTTTCGGCGACGTGCGCCGATCCAACATGTTGCTTGAGATCGCTGGTGGAAAGCAGCTCGGGGCCGGGGCGGTGAAGCCACGAGAACTGCTCCTCAGGCAGGCGTCCCGTTTCAAAAAGGGCCCTGACCACGGCAAGCCGCAAGATCGTATTGGTCAGCGGGTCGGCGGCCACGCCGTTCAGAAGCGCGGGCCAGTCCTCCATCTCCAGCGGGCGTTGAACCTGAAGGGGAAGCGGGGACTGCGGGTCCGAAGCATGGCCCGGCCACCATGCGCCGGCCGCCAGCAGCGCACAGGCCGCGAAGATCCAAACCGGGCGCCGGCTGGTAGAGCACGGTCCTGGTGGCGAGGGAGAGGTTGATCGGTGGCAGATGCCCGTTGTCGGGAGCCCGCCCAGTGCGCGCCACCCCGGAGCCTTCACCTTGCTCCTCCGCCGGATGTGATGATGTCTCATTGCTGCTCGCCGTTGGATGGGCCGGCAGCATGATCCGGAAAAGGTGACCGATCAAGGTTGATCATCACCGCCTGGAGCCGACTGCCCGGGAGGGGCTGTGGGTAGCGAAAACCCCGTAATCGTTCAAAAACGCTGAGGTTTCCATCTCGTCGGCCAAAGTTGGCCTCGTTATGCTTGAGGTCATTTGGGCGCTTCTCCGCTCGCTGCTCTCCGGTTTCCAATCCCATTCCTGGCTCGTGCTCGAAAACCTGGCGCTCCGACATCAACTCGCAGTGCTCAAACGGCAGGCGCCCAAACCCAAACTCCGGCCCACCGACCGGCTGCTTGGGGTGGGCCTGTTGCGCTTCTGGCCCGACTGGCAACAGGCCCTGCTCCTCGTCCAACCCCAAACCGTCATCGCTTGGCATCGCCTGGGCTTTCGCCTCTTCTGGCGCTGGAAATCCCGGGCCCGCGGGGGAAGACCCCACGTCGACGGCGACTTCATCGCGCTGATTCAGCAGATGTGGCAGGCCAATCCCACCTGGGGCAGTCTACGCATCCAAGCCGAACTGGCCAAGCTGGGCATTCGAATCTCGCATTCAACCGTCCGCAAGTACCGGCCCAAACATCGACGTCCGCCCTCGGCTCAGACCTGGAAGACCTTCCTCCACAACCACGCAAGAGAGATGGTAGCGATCGATTTCTTTACCGTCGCGACGGCCACCTTTCGGGTGCTCTACGTCTTCGTGGTCCTGGCTCACGAACGCCGCAGGGTCCTTCATTTCAACATCACGCAGGCTCCCTCGGCTCTCTGGACCGCCCAACAAGTGGTCGAAGCCTTCCCTTTTACCATCCCACCGCGCTATCTGCTCCGCGATCGGGATGGCATCTATGGCACGGATTTCGTGCGCCGAGTCGAGGGCTTGGGCTTTGAACAGAAACTCATTGCCCCTCAATCTCCGTGGCAGAATCCAATGGTCGAACGCTTGATCGGCTCCCTCCGCCGGGAATGCTTGGACCACGTCGTCCTGTTCAACGAGGAACATCTGCGCCGCATGCTCACGGACTACCTGAGTTATTATCATCGTCATCGTACGCACAGGTCTCTGGATCAGGATTGCCCGGAACCGCGTGCGGTGGAACCACCCGGCCAGGGCAAAATCATCGAACTGCCCTTGGTTTGCGGACTCCACCACCGCTACGCACGTCAGGCGGCAGCGTGAGCCAGGATTTCCCTACCCTGGCTCCGGATCGCAATGTCGTGCCCCGGCGTGCTGCGCATGCATCCACCATCGGTACGCCAAGCCTCGCAGGTGCGCGCTCCAGTTCTAATCTCCCTCCCAACCGACACCCGGGTTCCGCCCGCCTTGCAGATTGTTCGTTCGACGCACGAGTTTGGACCCGCGATGGAGTTTCCGCTACCCGCATTGTGGTGTTGAACGGCGAGGCGGTTTCTGTACCGGCGCGTTCGCGTTGCCGGCACGCGCCAGTAGTTCGGGAGCGCCGGACTCTGTTTCGGCGCCTCTGTGGTTGAATCTACGTGCACACGCCGGAATGGAATCCGGCGCTCCTGTCCCGATCGAAATGGAATGGCCGTGTTGCCTTCCGCCGCTCGGAACTTTTCTTCGTGTCCATTCGTGTCCATTCGTGGTTAGCTCCGTTCCGTGGAAGTCATCATTCGTGCCGACGAAGCGGCCGCCGCCCGGCTGGTGGCGCGCATCCTGGTGAAGGAAGTGCGCGCGAATCCGCATCTCGTGCTCGGACTCGCCACCGGCCGGACCATGGAGGCCGTGTACCGGCTGCTCGTGGAAGCGCATCGCCAGGAAGGCCTCGATTTCTCGCTCTGCCGCACGTTCAACCTGGACGAATACGTCGGCTTGCCGGCGGACCATCCGGGCGCCTACCGCTACTACATGAACAAGCACCTGTTCGAGCAGGTGAACTTCGACCGGCGGAACACGCATCTGCCGAACGGCATGGCCAAGGACCTGGAGGCCGAGTGCGCCCGCTACGAACACGTCATCCAGAAGACGGGCGGAATCGATCTCCAAGTGCTCGGCATCGGGCGCGCCGGCCACATCGGGTTCAATGAACCGCTGTCGGCGCTCCGATCGCGGACGCGGGTAAAGGCGCTGACGCCCACCACGCTCAAGCAGAACGCGCCGTTGTTCGGCGGAGCGGACAAGATGCCGCGGCGGGCGATCACGATGGGCGTGGGCACGATCCTCGAATGCCGCCGTTGCCTGCTGCTGGCCACCGGCGCCGAAAAGGCGGAAGTCATCGCCCGGGCGGTCGAGGGGCCCATCACGTCGATGGTGTCGGCCACCGCGCTCCAGCTTCATCCGCGGTGCACGGTGGTTGTGGACGAACCCGCGGCCAGCCGACTCGTGGGCGCGGACTACTACCGTTGGATCTTCGCCAACGAACCCGAGTGGGAGGACTTCCGCGAGAGTTGATCCTACCTATGGCAAACCCATCCGAGCCGGGACTGCGCGCGACGTTCCAGGTCGAAGCCCTGTCCGTCCGCGTTTACGAACGTCTGGAAGACCTGGCCGTCGCCGCCGCCCACGCCGCCCATGAGTGCCTGCGCGAAGCCGTGAACCGGCAAGGCCAGGCGACGGCGATCCTGGCTTCCGCGGCCTCACAGGTGAAGTTCCTGGAAGTGCTGACCGGTCTGGGCGGCCTCGACTGGTCCCGCGTCACGCTGTTTCACATGGACGAATACCTCGGCATCTCGGACCAGCACCCGGCGAGCTTCCAGAGGTTCCTGCGCGAACACGTCGTGCAGCGGGTGAAACCGGGGACCTGCCACTATCTCGCTGGTGACGCTCTCGAGTCGATTCAGGAATGCGATCGCTACGCCGGCCTGTTGCAGGCGCACCCGATCGATTTGTGCTGCCTCGGCATCGGTGAGAATGGCCATGTCGCGTTCAACGATCCGCCGGTGGCGGATTTCAACGATCCGCGCGCCGTGAAGATCGTGAAGTTGGACGAAGCCTGCCGGCGACAGCAGGTGGGCGAAGGCGCATTCTCCAGCTTCGATGCCGTGCCGCAGTATGCGCTCACCCTCACTGTCCCGACCCTGTGCGCGGCGAAACGGCTGGTCTGTGTCGTCCCGGAACGTCGCAAGGCGCTGGCCGTGAAGAATACCCTGCGGGGTCCGATTCAGACGACGTGCCCGGCATCGACTCTGCGTCGGCAACCCCACGCAACGCTCTATCTGGATGCGGAGTCGGCGAGCCTGCTGTGAGAGAAAAGATCCCGCCCATCGCGGAAGAGCCTGCGGAGCGGGATTCGCTCAGACCTCAGTGTCTGCCAGCTCTCGGAACGCGCGGATTCGTGCGTCGCTCGCCACGCTGAACTGGTACTCCGGCGGCCCCATCTGACGGCCCATCGCCACGCGCGGGTTCCGAAAGGTCATCCGGCTTTCGCGCGTGCCGCTGGCCGAGACGTGGAATTCGCGGGCGCCGGATTGCCGGAGGATCTTGGGCAGGTTTTGCTCGGTGATGCCTCCACCGGGCATCACGATGATTCGATCCCCGGCGAGCCGAACGAGCTCCGCAATCAGGTCCAGCCCTTCGAGGGCGGACCGCCCCTGGCCGGAGGTGAGCACGCGGTTCACGCCGAGGTCGATCAGGGTCTCCAACGCCTCGCGCGGGTCGCGGGTCATGTCGAAGGCTCGATGGAACGTGACGGGCAGCGGCCGGGCCCGCTCCAGCAGTTCCCGGGTCCGCTCGCGGTCGATCGTGCCGTCCGGGTTCAACAGGCCGAGCACGATCACGTCAGCGCCCGACTTCCGGGCCAGGAGCAGATCACGCTTCATCACCGCAAACTCATTGTCGGAGTAACAGAAATCCGCGCCGCGCGGCCGGATCATCACGGCCAGCTTGAGTGAGACCCGGGCCCGAACCTCCTCCATCAGCCCGGCGCTGGGCGTGAGCCCGCCTTCGAACAAGGCCTGGCAGAGCTCGATCCGGTCGGCGCCGGCCGCCTGCGCCGCGAGGGCGGACTCAACCGAGTCCACGCAGATCTCGAGGGTGATTCGCGGGTTCATGGCAAGGGATGCGGCACGGGCCGACGTTGTGCGGTGGGCTCAAGGCTTGGGGCGGACCTGCCTGCATTCTGTTCTCGCTTCGGCAATCAGCTTCTCGAGTCGTCGTCCGTACTCCACGTAATTTTGGCGCTGGGCTTCGGCATTGGACTGCGTGCTCGCGTCGTGGAAGACGACGACCATGTGCGGTTCGATGGAGATGCCGGCGTCGTAGCCGCGCACGAGGGCGTCCTGGAGGATGTCGCGCACGCGGCCGTCGCCCTCGCCGGGCCACGTGTAGTCCGCGTCGTTCTTGGCCGGGTTCCAACGGGCGTCCTTGATGTGCATGTGGGCCACGTGGTTGCGGACGTGCTCCCAGAACTCCCACGCGTCCTGGCGGGGCCAGGGCTTCGCCTTCGACCGGTCGGGATTGAAGACCGGGTTGGCGGTGTCGAAGACCCACTTGAGGCCGGGGCATTTGTCCAGCAGTTCGAGCGCGTGTTGCCAGCTCATGCCGCCGTAGTTCATGCAATTCTCGTGCACGGGCTGCAGCCCGGCGTCGAGGAATCGCTGGGTGACTTCGCGCACACGCTCAAAGACCTGAAGGGGAATGCGGTGTTCGTCGTCGCCGGGCTTGAAGCTCATGATGCGGATGAACCGGGTGCCGAGCCGTTGCATGCGCGGGAGGCAGCGCGCCACCTCGGCCCGTGTCACCTCGAACGGATCCGTCACGCGCTTCGCCCAGTTCATGACCGTGGAGCCGAAGCAATAGACCTTGAGGCCCGCGGCATTGAGCTTGTCCAGCGCGAGGTCGAAGGCCGGGTCAGGCAGATCGTGCAGGTTGGCCTTGGGGAATCCGGGAAGTTCGACGCTGCGGGCTTCGAGGTGTTGCCAGCCGAGTTCCCGCGTGGCCTGGATCTGGGAATCCAGGCTGTTGCCCGCTTCGTCGCCAATGCCGGTGAGGATCATGAGGCAGAGTTGACCGCCCCAAGCGGAGTGTCAAGAGGCGGGAAGCCCGGAGGCGGGAAGCTCGATGGAAGGTTCAGGATCGGCCCGGCTTCTCGCCGCAGACTAATCCCATGGCTCCGGCCAGCAGAGAGACAATAGTGGGGTTCCGCCAGCCGGTCTCATTCAGTTGCCCCGCCACGCCTTCCGGCGAGGGGAAGTGGTGAAGGGATTCGAGGATGTAGCGGTAAGCCTCGGCGTCGCCGCAAAACAATTTGCCGAACACGGGTACGCCGAGCCGCAGGTATCCAAAATAGAGCGCGCGCCAAACGGGATTCGAAGGCTTCCCGAAATCAAGAACCCCCAGGCGGCCGCCGGGCTTGGTCACTCGCCACATCTCCCGGAGCCCCTCTTGAGCGTGAGCGAGGTTGCGGAGTCCGTAGCTGATCGTAACCGCATCGAAAGAATCGTCGGCGAACGGGAGGCGGAGCGCGTCACCTCGAATCAACTGCACTGGGCTGGGCTGTCGGGCGGCGGCCTGGGGAACCCGGCGGAGGCGTTCCGAGGCGATCTGGAGCATCGGCCCGCTGAAATCGAGCCCGACGATGCGCGCCCCTCGGCCCGCCAGCGTCCGAGCCACATCCCCCGTTCCGCAACAGAGGTCAAGCGCGCGTCCGCCCGGCGGACAGGCAACGAGCCGGGCGAGACGGCGCTTCCAGCATCGGTGGAGACCGAGACTCTGGACGTCGTTGATCAGGTCGTACCGGCCGGCGATGGCGGAGAAGAGCGTGTGGACCTGGGCCCGCCGATCGCCTGGCTGGTAGAACTTGTTGGCCATGCGGGAGGACTGTAACACACAGCCCATCCCCCGTCGCCACCCTGAGCGCTCCGTAGATTTTCTTCGTGATTTTCCGTGGGGACGGGACTATGTTGCGGCCATGCTAATCTGGATACTGGCCATCGTGCTTTTCGCGGTGTTTGGAGCCTTGGGCTACCTGAAAGGCGCCATCCGAAGCCTCTTCCCGCTCCTCGGGCTGCTGGTAGGAGTCTTCCTGGCGGTGCCGTTGGGCCCGCTCGTGCGCCCGCTGGTGCCCTTGGTGGGGCTCTCTAATCCCATCTGGAGCTGGCTGCTCCCGCCTGCGATCGTGTTCTTACTCCTGGCGGTGATCTTCATCGTCGTCGGTTTCCTGGTGCACCACAAGGTCAACCTGTATTACAAGTACCGCACCGACGATTACCAGCGGATGAGCTGGGAACGGCTCAACCAACGGGTCGGGGCCTGCTTCGGGCTTTTGGCCGGCGCCGGATATACCATTCTGCTGGGGCTGGTGATCTACGTGCTCGGTTACCTGAGCGTGCAGCTTTCTGCGGGTGACAATGACCCGGCAGTCATCCGTTATCTGAACCAAGCGCGACTGGACCTCCGCTCCAGCGGACTGGAAAAGACCGTGGCGGCCTTGGACCCCGCTCCGCCAAAGTACTATGAGGCCGCGGATGTGATCGGTCTGATGCGCCACAATCCGCTGCTCGACAGTCGCCTCGCGTCCTACCCGCCCTTCCTCACGTTGGGCGAGCGCCAGGAGTTTCAGGACATCGCCACGGATGCCGAATGGCAGAACATGTGGGCGAGCCAGGCCAGCATTGCGCAGATTCTCAGCCACCCCAAGACGCAGGCGATCCTGGGCAATCAGGATGCCCTGCAACAACTGGAACAGATCGACCTGAAGGATCTGGTGGCCTATCTGAAGACAGGCGAGTCGCCGAAGTATCTGGATCTGCCGATCCTGGGCCGGTGGGAGGTGGATCCGTACCTCACCTTGCAGCAGGAGAAGCGGCGCAAGATCGGCATGACCTCCATGGAGATGCGCAAACTGCGCCAGGACGTGGAGATGATCAAAGGGTTCAAGCTGGTCGTCGCGCCGGACAGCTCCGCCAAGCTCAAGGGGCCAGACGTCGCCCAACTGATCAAGAACCTGGCTGACGCGGCTCGGGCAGCCATGGAAGCCGCTCGGGCCCAGGCCGCGGCCGCCGCAGCCGCCGCCGCGGGGGCAGCCCCAGAACCAAGCTCCAGAGTATCAGGTGTGTCGGGAATGTCGCAGCAGATGGCGCGGCGCTACGGCCGACAAGCCACGCAAGCCCCGGCTCCAGCCCCCGTGCCGGCGCCGGTTGTTGTGGCCCCGGCCGCTGTGGCGGCTCCGCCGCCGCCGTCCCCGGCCGTGATTGCTGCCGAGCTCGCTAAGCTTCCCACTGTTGTTTTGGCTCAGGGAAATTGGAAGGAAGAGGGCGGCAAGTATCAGATCAACTTTCAATCCCAGAATGATCTGAGTCAGTTCGTGGGCACGAAAAAGTCCTCCACCATCCAAGCGGTTGTACGTGACAATCGACTCTACCTGACCGAAGGCAATCAGACGATGGTGATGGCGCGGTACTGATCTCTCCGCAGCGACCTCGTTCCGCACGAAGCCGACAGGCCTCACTCTCGGGCACACCCAGTTGACCAGCAGGTCAACGCGGTTGGTAGCTGACCCGCTGGGCTGTCAAACCGTTCGGGTTAAAGAGAAACGGCGGCGCACTGTTCCCCAATACCGGGCTGAAGCTGGAGGCTGGGCCGGCGGAGTCAATCGCCGGTGGCCTCGGCACCTCAGCGACGACGGTGGCTGCGGCGGCCATCGACAGAGACTCACGGGGAAGCCAGGGCTGACTGGCAGCTAGAGAAGGATCTGCCTCCAACTCGAGGGTTTGAAGGAGCCCGGTTCCGAGCATCACCAGACCGACAATCACCGCACCGTAGCTCAGCGCCAAGACCGGCGGGGAGTTCAGCGCCTCCCACCATCGCTGCCACCAGGTTGGCGATTGCATTCCGCCTTCAGATTCGAGTTGGGCGATGACCCGGCCGGCAAAGCGGTTGAAATAGCCCGGGGGCGGCGGCTCATGCCGCTTCAGGGCGAGCAGCTTCTGAAGCGCGTCGAAATTGTCGGGCGATTGGCTCATGCGGACTTCAAGTAGTCGGACAGCAAGGACTGCAACTGCTGGCGGGCGTAGAACAAGCGGGAGCGGACGGTGCCCACGTTGCAGTCCATGATCCGGCTGATCTCTTCGTGCGACAGCCCCTGCACATCGTGCAAGGCCACAACCAGTCTGTGGGTTTCTGACAGTTGCAGCATCGCCGCGTTCAATTTCTCCTGCAGTTCAGCCAGGCCGGCCTCCCGCCGGGGTGTTTTGTCCGAGATCAACGCCACCAAGTCGGGATCGTGCTCCGCGTTGAAGTCCAAGTCGTTCAGGCTCAAATGGGTCTTATGCTTGCGCTGCTTGAGGAAATTGATCGCGCGGTTGACTGCGATGCGGTACAGCCAGGTGAAGAAGGTAGAGTCGCCTTTGAAAGACCGGAGCGAGTGATACGCCTTGATGAAGGCTTCCTGGGCCAGGTCGTTCGCGTCCTCGTGATTGGCCGTCATGTGATAGAGCGTCGCGTAGATCCGCTCCTGATAGCGACGCACCAACTCGTCGTAGGCCGCCAGGTCGCCGGACTTGGCCCGGCGCACGAGGGCCCGGTCGTCGAGCGTGGTGAGGACGGGCGGAGCCGGAGGCGCCGTGGGTTGTTCAAGGACGGACGTACTCATCTCACAGGTTCAACCCCCAACGCGTCGGTTTGTTTTGCCAAAAAGTTGGTCATGCCGAGCAGGCCCAACCGGCCTTCGGATTCCCGCAGAATCTCCAAGGCCGACCGCGCTGATTCCAGGAAGCCGTGGATGACCCGTTTCGATTCCTGCAAGGCATCGTAGCTCTCCAGCAACTCAAGCAACGTCGCTGCCCGGTGGGGCTGCCAGCGCCCGATGAGCTCTTTAATCCGGGCGGCATCGGCCGGGCTCGCCCGTTCCAGGGCCGCCAAAACCGGCAGCGTCAACTTGCCGTTCGCCAGGTCGGTTCCCAGCGACTTCCCGGCCATCGCCTCCGAGCCAAAAATATCGAGGCAATCGTCGTACACCTGATAGGCGGTGCCCAAGGCCAGGCCAAAGTCCCGCAGCGCCTTCCGATCCCGCGCGTTCGCCCCGCCCAGTCCCGCGCCGAGATCGCATGACAAGGCGAACAGCTCGGCGGTTTTCATCCGCAGAATCCGGAAATACTCGGTTCGAGAAGTTTCAAATCGGCCCTGCCGGTTCGTCTGGAGGATCTCTCCGGAGCAGACCGTCTTCGTGGCTGACGACACGGTCCGGCAGACCTCGGGGGTCGGGAAGGCCGCGGCCAGCGTCAACGCGTGAGCGAACAGGCAATCGCCCACCAGCACGGAGATCTGATTGCCCCAGTTGGCCGCCAAGGTGGGCCGCCGCCGCCGGATGGCCGCCTCGTCCATGATGTCGTCGTGCACCAGCGTGGCGAGATGCACCATCTCGATGATGACGGCGGCGGTGACGTGGCAGTCGTCCAAGCGGCCGACCGCGCCGGCGCTGAGAGCGACGAGCGCAGGGCGGAGCTGCTTGCCCTGGCTGGTGATCGCATAGCGCGCGTAAGGCGCGATTTCCGGCTCGAACGTCTCCACCTGCTCCCCCAGCCGCCGCGCCACTTGGTCCAGGAACGGCTCCACCGGCTCCACAATCTTCCGCCAGATCCGGGTCGAGTCTGATTCAGGAGTGGAGAGGACGGTGCGCGCTGCTTTTGTTTCGGCAGCCAACATGGTGGGCCAATCTACGGGTGCCCTCCCCCCAAGTCAAACCTTTGGTCCGGTTCGAGCGGCTCCTGGCGAGGGAGATGGGGTCACTCCCACCTGAGCTTCCTGGGGATAAATCAGCTCACCAGAGAAAGGGTTGTCGGGCTGCCGTTCTCACCTTGCTCACTGTACCGCTTCTGCTTTGATAGCGACATGGCCAGCGTGTCACTCGCCAGCGTCGTCCGCTACTGTGATCGGCTCCTGCAAACGCGCCGATTCACTGATTGGGAAGGTGCTTTCAACGGTCTGCAAGTGGAGAACCGCGGCGCGGTGACGCGGATTGCCGCGGCGGTGGATGCCCGCCGGGCGACGGTCCAGATGGCCATCGCCGCCCGGACCGATCTGCTGCTCGTTCATCACGGCCTGTTCTGGGGGCCGAGTCAACCTTGGGTCCGTCAGCGATACCGGCTGCTCCGACTGCTGTTGGATCACAACCTGGCGGTCTATAGCTCCCACCTCCCGCTCGACGCTCATCCTCGGCTCGGCAACAACGCCCGGCTTGGCGCGGCGCTCGGGTTGAAGCACCTGAAACCATTCTTCGTCGAGAAAGGGCGTTATCTCGGCTACAAAGCGACGGTTCGGGTCAGCCGGGAAGAACTGGCGAAACGACTGACTGCGGTCGTCGGGCGCGCACCGCTCATGCTTCCCGGCGGACCGAAGGCCTGCCGCTCTGTGGGTGTAGTGAGCGGTGGCGCCGGTTCCGAACTGCGGAAGGCCGTCGCGGAGGGTGTGGACACGCTAATCACCGGCGAAGGACCGCACTGGACCCACGCGCTGGCCGAGGAACTGGGTTTGAACGTCCTTTACGGAGGCCACTACGCCACCGAGACGTTCGGAGTGAAGGCCCTGGCGGAGCATCTGTCGAAGCGATTCCGGGTGCCCTGGACGTTCCTGGATTACCCGACGGGGCTGTGAAATGGGTGTTCAGTCCCGTCTTCGCGCCCTGACGAAGGCGTTGAACATCCCGTAACGCCAGGGGCCGAGGTTGAGGAGGAAGTCCACCAGTCCAGCCACGTAACGGTCGGTGCAAGCGGTGGACTCCACCACGCAGCCAGCGCACTCCAGGAAGAAACGAATCTCCAGTGCGTTCGTCGCCACGATGGCGTCATCGTCGGGCGTGAACGGCTCCTTCACGATGGGGGTCATGCGGTCGAACCGCACGGCGTCCGGTGTCTGGCGCATCTGGCGCCGTTTTTCCAGCAGACGCCAAAGGTTCGCCCACTTGTTCGCCAGTCCGCGCATCTTCGGATGGTAATCCCGAAAGCCGAGCACACGCAGAAAATTGGGGCTGGAGATCACCACGCGCCCGCCGGGTTCGGCCACGCGGACCAATTCCTTCACAAACGCCTCCGGTTCCTCCACGTGCTCGAGCACGTTGAGTGCCCCCACGCTGGCGAAGTGCGCGTCGGGGAATGGCAGGTGCCGGCCGTCATACATCTGGCAACGCTCGCTGAACTTCCGCGCCCGGGCGATGTTCGGCTCGGATACATCCACGCCACAGGCCTCGAAGCCCGCTTGCCTCAATCGTCCCACCACCTGTCCCGCGCCGCAGCCAACGTCCAGTACGCGCGCCCCGGGTCGGGGTGGCTTCAAGGTGTCGGCGTACTTGGCGTAGAAGTACGCGTCCCAGTTCGCGAGGAACTCGGCGTAGGCCTCGTTGTGGCGATAGGATTCCTGATGGCCCATGCTATGTGCGCTTCGCTTTCCTGCCCGGACGGGCTTCCGCCTCCAGCTTGGCTATCTCTTCCGGCTCGTTCATCCGTTTGTTGCTGAAGGCCAACACGCCGCACAAGACCAGGCCGATCGCTACCGCAGCGAGGCTGACGCAAAGCGCGCGGGCAGACGGGTCGAATCGGAACTCAACCGTGTGGCGTCCGGCCGGCAGGTGGACGCCACGCATGATGTAGTTGCACCGCAGAAGCGTCTCCGGCTTGCCATCCACCAACACCTTCCAGTCCGGATGATACCGGTCGTTCAGCAGCAATACTGACGGCGTCTCGGACTGCGTCTGGAGCCGGATGTGCTTGGGTTCATAGTGTTCGAACTCGACGCGGCCAGCCGGAGCGTTAGTGGTCGTGGGCGGCGAAGCAGGCAGTTCGCTGCTGACCAACACCGTGGCAGTTGGCTCAAAGGCCGGATCGGCGAGCTGCGTCAGGACCTCATGGTCGTTGGTGTTCACCTGCCAATGGGTGAAGAGCTTCGCCCGCGGTAGCGCGCCGGCGAATTCAAAGAGGGCGTACTGCCCGGCCGGATCGAGGGCGGCGGTGAGTTCTTCAACGCGGGTCACCCGCGAGAAGCCGGGCTTGGCGACCACGTTGAAGTTCGTGAGCGGCCGGAAGCGCTTGTGGAGCGGATCGTACTGCTGATTGTAGGCCTCGGCAAACTGGGTTGGTCCCAGCACGAGGCGGGTGTTGGTGAGCTGCCACAGCCGGCCGACCTTCGTGAGTTGGCTGCTGTTGGTGGGCCGGAAGTTGCCCAGGTAACCGTCGTCCAACTCCGGCGGGCGCGCCATCTGGACGATGTCGAGCGACTGGATGTGGTAGTAAGGAAAAAGGCGCTGAAGCCACTCGTCGTAGAGGTTCGAGTGCATCATGTATTGACGCGTGAAGGGCACCACCTCGGAAGTCACCCGTTGCTCGTAGGGTTTCTGTCGGAGGAGCTCGAGAATGGGGTTGGTGGCGTACTTCTCCTGGTAATCGTAGTACACGACCCAGGGTGTGTTGGCGCGAAGCAGATCCACGATCAGCACGAAGCCCAGCACCACGCCAGCCCACTTGCGGCGAGGACCCGCCAGCGCGCCGCTGAGCACGAGGGTGACCGCCGCTACCGAGAGAAGCAGGAACAAGATAAACCACCCGACTTCACCCAGGCTGAACCGCGCGATGGACTCGGCGAAGCCGGGGAGCTGATCCTCGGGGAAGCCGGTCCTGCGCAGATGACGCATCAAGTCCGTCTCGGCGGAGGCGTAAATCAGCCAGGCGACCCCACTGGCAACCAGTCCGAAGAGACAGCCAAGTGTCCACCGTTTGTCGGGTGCCGGGGCGGTGTGCCACCAGTTCTTCAGATGACGGACCACCGGTTGTAGCCCGGTCGGCGCAGGCGTCACAGAGCGGCGCCACATCGCTTTCAGGCCATAGCCAAACAGGATAACGAGTGCCACGCTGAGCGGATGCAGAAACTTGATGGGATTCCGGATCGTGGAGAAATAAGGCAGGGCGTAAAAGAACTGGTAGAAAGGCGCATGTCGGCCGAACGCCAGGAGAAGCGAAATCAGGGCGGCACCCGCCCAGAACAGGACGAAGCGGCGTTCCTGGGGCTCGAAGGGACTGTCCTTGCGGCGCACGGCCTGCATGATGGCCCAGAGCGCGACCAGGACGACGAGCACTCCGGCGTAGAAACCGGCCCCGGAATGCCGGACGTAGCCACCGGGTGGCCGCGCCGGATCGGGATTAGGTTGCGCGAGGTAAGCATCCCATGCGGGGTCACGACCGACGCCGCCCCAGTAATTGCCCCCATCAGGTGTATCCATGCGGTAGCCAAACAGGCCGGGGATGACGAGGCGGAGAGTTTCGAGTTTGGGCAGGCTCCACTGAGTCGCCTCCCGCCAGCGGTGGGCCTTGGTTTCCGGGTCTTGCGCCATGCCGACGACGCCTTTGACCTGGGTGGCGATCAGCGAGTCCAAGGCCTGCCAGGCGATGAACGCGGCGCAGAATGCGATGAGAGCGATACGGCCGATGCCCTTCAGCAATTTGGTCGCCGGCTTGCCTGCTTCGCCGAGTGCCTGGAACAGGGCGAACGCCGCCACGTAGAGGCTGAAGATGGCGCCATTGTCGTAGGTCTCCATGACCGACAGTCCGACGGCAAAACCGGCCAGGATCAGCTTCGGCAGACGGCGGCTAGTCGAGCCGGAGGCCACGGCCGCGAGCGCGAGAAATGTCGCGGCCATCCCCAACGGCAGGGTGGCCAGCCCCCAGCAGGCGTACGAAAATGGATCCGAGTTGAGCACGGCGGCAGCCGAACCCAGGAGGGAAACCGCCACCCCGAAGCCCAGTTTCCGAAAGAAGAGCCAAGCGGCAAACCCGACCATCAGCAGCGCGGCGGGCGCATAGAGCTTGACGTAGATGGGAAGGCTCAAGAACTGCGTGGTGAGGGCGAAGAAGATATTGGTGAAGGTCGGTAATGCGCTCACGGCGGGGCTTCCCACCCAGTTAGCGTCGAGCCAGGAGCCATGAAAGTTCGACCAGGCCTGGGTTTCGTGAGGCTTGAGAGCACCCAGCGGGGCATCATTCGCAAAGAGCACCTGCCCCGGCTGAAGGCTGCGATGGAAGAATAGAATCAGGATTCCTGCAAGCACCAGGAAGGCCAGGCCCAATTGCCGCGCGGTAGGGCTGCTCCGATCGGGTCGATTCATGCGTTTCGTTTAATCGCCCGAGGTGAATTTGCAAGCAAGGAGTGAGGAACGTGAGCGTTCGCCGCGATTCCGCTACCAGGCCCGGCAGTGACGGAATGACCTTATGGAAGGCGTATGGGCCGATAAGGGGACCGCCGCTTGCTGTTCGGGGCGTCATGTGGTATTGCACGCTCGGTGTTTTTCGCATGAAGAAGATGCATTTCAATATCGACGTGCTGGGAGGGTGCAACTTGCGGTGCCCTTCCTGCCCCCAGGGGAATGTCAAGGGCTACAGGCTCCCTTCCGGACAGATGGATCCGAAGCTGCTGACCGACGTGGTCAGCAAGGCCCGGTCAGAATGTGAAGTGATGGGCATCGAGTTGTTCAATTGGACGGAACCGCTTCTTCATTCCAAGCTTCCTGAGCTGATCCGGATCGTCAACGCCGGGCAGATTAGCTGTCACCTCAGCTCGAACCTCAACGTGCTCCGGGAGGCAGACGAGGTCCTGGCCGCCAATCCCTACTCGTTCCGCATCTCGTGCTCGGGGTTCACCCAGGAAGTTTACGGTTACACCCATCGTGGGGGAGACATCAAGCGGGTTAAGAAGAACATGATTCTGCTCGCTGAAGCGAAAAGACGACAAAAGGCGACGACTCGCCTCCACGTCCTGTATCACCGCTACAAGCACAATCTCCGGGATGAACCCCCCTTGCGTGCGTTCGCCAACAGCCTGGGCATCGAGTTTCAACCGGTGTGGGCGTTCATGATGCCCCTCGAGAAGGTGTTGGCTTTCATCGAGGAGAACCCGGGCGAAGCCGGCTGGACCGAGGAGGACTCCCAGCTCGTGTCCAAGTTGGCGCTGGGGTTGCGCGAGGCATTCCAGACCGCCGAGAAGTACAAGGACCAACGTTGCTTTCTGCAGGACAGCAAGATCGCGATGGATTTTCAGGCCAACGTTCAATTGTGCTGTGCCGTTTATGATGCCAGCAAGTTCACGATCGCGAACTTCCTTACCACTCCGCTGGAAGAGATTCAGCGCCGCAAGTATGCCCACGAAATGTGCGCGCGTTGTGCAAAGCACGGCGCGCAGGTGTACGTCAATTGCGGCGTGCACGAGTTTGAAGAGGTCGCGGTGCGGAATGTTCCCCCGGAGGATGCGAGACTGCTGGACCTGAAATTCGAACTGATGAACACGAAGTTCAGACGGGGCCTCGAGCGCGTGTACCGCGACTACTTCTCGAGTTTCCTGTCTTTGGCGCAGTCCGCTTGGCTGGGGACCCAGTATGATCGGCTCCAGCGTGGACTGCGCGTGGCCAAACGAGCCATTTCCCGCAAGTGAGAGCCCCCGAGGGGGCGCCACCGTCGCGGTTGGCCTCTCCTACGCACCCGCGTGCCATTCTGCTCCGCCCGGACGAAGGCCCCACGCGATTTTGGCGAGACGACAAGTCAAATCCACGAGCACGCGGCTGGCAAAACGCACGCCACGCTGGCGGAGTGAACGCCGAATCTCCTGAAACTCGAGGCCCAAGTTTCCCCCCGCCTTCTTTCCCAACAGCAGCAGGATCAGGCAGAAGGCGTGGTACTTCACCCAGTCAATCTGGGGGTGATGATCCGGCCGTCGATACAACGTGAAGAAGTCATAGAGAACCGAGTTAATCCAAAGGAATTCGGACTTGATGGGCACGTGCTTCAGAATGTCGTCGCGGGTGACGGGT
>Ga0315274_10002463_pt1 | contig 27936 bp, 20 predicted proteins | sample YL17G02_20_MG_FD_203700 | JGI IMG/M metagenome (GOLD analysis project Ga0315274, IMG submission 203700) | Sediment microbial communities from Yellowstone Lake, YNP, Wyoming, USA - YL17G02_20 | ecosystem: Environmental > Aquatic > Freshwater > Lake > Sediment | place: USA: Wyoming | collected...
GTTCGATGTGTTCAAGAACAGCCAGTGATACAATCGTATCGAATCGTTCCGTTTCTAATTCTATCGTTTTCCTCTGGGGCAAGACTCTCAATACTCAGTTGTATGGTGTCCAGACCGGCTTCTTTTACTAATCAGTCCATAATTGTATGGACGCTGAAGATTAAATCCCTCCTTCCCTCCCTTTACGAAAGGGAGGAAATCCCCTCTTTGGAAAAGAGGGGTTAGGGGAGATTTTCTGAAGAATATGTCTAATCAATTATGGACTCCTTAGTAATTGAGTTAATTTTTCCTTCGACACATGGCTTCTTCTCAACGACTCTTAAATGATGCATCACGGTTGCTGACACCAACTGGGAAATCGTCGGTCCTAAGTAACCCCATCTACTCATTCCGTTGACAGTCAGCTTCATGCTGGCACCTGCCGGTGCAACTGGTAGAAGTTGGACATAGACGGGTTTGCATGAAACCAATTTACCATCAGACGGAATCCTTGCTCAAACGTGTGGCGTGGTTGCCAGCCCAACTCTGCCCGTATCTTTTGATTATCCGCCACCCAGACGTTTATATCCCACTTGCGATTTGACATAGTCTCCCAAACGGGCTCAACTCTAATATTCATCACTCGTCGTGCTATATCCACCGCCTGGCGCAGGGAGGTCTGCACACCCGTTCCCACATTATACACTGCACCGAGCTTCTGGTTAGGTTGGGTAGCAGAAAGGAGATAGGCTTCAATGACATCTTCCACATAGACATAGTCGTGTGCAACATCCGGGTTCACTAATGGTGGTAATTCACCCTTCAAACCACGCATGATAAGTGTTGGCATCAGGCGCGTTGGTTCCTCATAGGGACCATACACCGAGTAAAGGCGAAGTGTGGGGATATGAACCCCTCGGCTTTGGGCTGTATAGCAACAGTACAGTGTGGCAGATGCCTTGGTAACGGCATAATGGCTATTCGGTTCCAACCACTCCGTTTCGGATGGAGCGTAATCTTTGAAGCCATACTCTGATGACGATCCAGTGTTAACAAATGCCTCGAAGCCAATTCTTAGACACGCCTCAACTAAATTTATTGTGCCCATAATGTTCGTTTGCACCATCTGTCGCAGGTCTGTTTGTGATGGATAGGCACCATGTGCAGCCAGATGAAATATCCAATCGGGCTGAATCTTACCAACAACGCTGGTGAGAACTATCTCGTCATCAAAGTTCACCTCGTGCAAACGCACATCAGGCAGGATTGCTTCAATCCGCCACGGATTGTAACCCTGGCGAACCAGCAGGTGAATTTTATGTCCATCTTGCAACAGGCGTCCGGCAAGGTTAGCCCCAACAAATCCAATTGCGCCGGTTATGATGACAGATTTCATAAGGGGGGTACCTAACCTTTACCCCGTTAGAAAAACCCACCAATTACGGTGGGGTATCGAAAGAAAATGTTCACTCATTATTCCTGCCTGCCGCAGGCAGGGAGGGTGGGGTTAAAGCCCCGCCCTTTCTAACGGGGTTTACCTGTCACGACGCGTTGCCACAAAAACATAAACCGCGCATCCCAAAGCATTAATCAGAGGAAGTCCCTCAACCACTGGCTCAATCCATTTCAGCACTCTTGCCAACCAATCTGGGCAGAACATTGGCACTAATCCTGCGTACCGTCGAAGATGCACCTTACCCCCCATGCGATTAATCCATTGATCTAATGTCGCTGGGGTATACGATTTCTCATTGTGTTCGATGTGGTAGCGTGAAAAACGCTCAAATAGCTTCAAAATTGGGCTATAGCCGTTTGGTTCGATCACAACCAACATTGGAGCTACTCGCAAGGCTTCTCGCAAGGCATCGACAGGCCTATCCATGTGATGGAGTACCCCCCGCAAGTAGGCAATGTCAAAGCTATCATCTTCGTGGGGCAGTGCGTATGCACTATGTGCTTCAAAGCTTATCTGACGGCCACCGATTTTTTGTTCTGCAATCCTAATTGCTTCATGTGCTGGGTCGACGCCATGGATGCTCGATGGTTGCCCGCGGTCAGATAATTCCAGGGTATATGTACCATCGCCACAACCAATGTCAAGCACCCGTTTGCCACGAAAGTCAGCAATTGCCAGTGTTGCGTCGGTAAGTCGGCGATTGGCCATATAACTGCTCAGACGGGCATTTGTGGTGTATAGATACCCCGCATGGGTTACAATGTCGCGGTTAAAAGCATCGACACTAGGTTTTTCTTTATGATCCATGGTTTTTCTCCAGAGGTCTGACAGATCAACTGTTAGGCTTCTGGGCGATGAGATACAAATTGCCCAATGGAAGGGCTAAGGTCATTTGCCCAATTAACTTATTCCTTATAGAAGCAAGGATGATACGCTTGAGCCTTATCGGTAATGGCACGAGCCGCAGCAGATAGTATAATGAATAGCGGTTTGACACTGGCCCCACTTCTCTGATTTGAAAATGGTGAGCCAAAAGAAAACGCCTCATCGTATCTGGGCTGTATAGATAAGTATGTTGAATATCAATAATTGGACTACGGTCTTTGAGAAGCCTTGCTGAAATGGCCTCAATATTGTGGTTGATACATAACATCAACCCACCGGGCTTCAGCGTGTTAAAACATCCGTCAATTAACGGGCCAGGATTAGGAATGTGATCAAGTACCTGAAACATACAGATGACATCAAATTGCTCTGCCTCCAATAACCCCGGGCGCATGATATCGCAGATAATGTGTGGGCGCACTTGTGGGTTAGCTTTTTCTACTGACGCAACACTTGGTTCTAAACCTCGCACAGTATCATAGCCCCTTGATAAGGCTTCTTCAAGGAAAAAACCGCTCCCACAACCAATTTCAAGTAGGGCAGCGTTTTTCACACCATACTTAGCCAATTTATCCAGATATTGCCCATAGGTAAGTCTGAGGTTTGTAATCTCACCATCATAGTCGCAGGTACTCTGAGTGTAAAGCTTTGCCAAGACTTCAAGGTCTGCAACAGGATCCGAGCGTACCAATCCACAAGTGTTGCACTTTACCATACGGTAGTGAATTCGATCGGGTAGTCGACGTGCTGAAAATACGACCGGATTAAACGCTTGCGGGTCAAAGTTCGCCGCATAGAGCTCGGTGGCGTTGCCTTCAGTATGACAAATGGCACATCGGGTTGGATGTAACTCAATAACGCGCATTAGGGGATTTCTTCTTGTGCACCCTCCTGCTTGGATGGATCATTGAGGATGCTTTCGACAATATAGGGGGGACGGCGCTTTACCTCATCATAAATATGAGCCAAGTATGAGCCGATAATGCTGAGGCACAATAGTTGGACACCCCCCATAAACAGAATCAAAACGATGATGGTCGTAAAGCCGCTCGGCACCAGCTCGGGCTTTAAAATACGGAGTGCAATTTGGACTAAGATTGCCAGAAGAGAGCCGCCCACTGTAAAAAGGGCTAAGAACGTTATGAAATCAAGGGGTACATACGAAAACGAGAAAATAGCCTTTCGTGCCCACCCCAAGTTCTTCAATAGAGAGTTGGTCGTACGCCCGAACATACGCTCCGGGCGTATATAAGGAATCCCTGTTTGTTTAAATCCTACCCAGGACCGTAGTCCCCGTATAAAGCGGTTATTCTCCGGTAAGTTATTGAGCGCGTTAACAACGCGCCGATCGAGCAGCGAAAAATCGCCCGTATCCAATGGCATAGGTACATAGGACGCCGCTCGAAAGATGCGGTAAAAGAGTTTATACGCTATCTTTAAAAATCGTGTTGCATCCCGCTTAACTCTGATTCCATACACCACATCGTATCCCTCTTGCCATTTTTGAAAGAACGATTCGATCAACTCTGGTGGATCTTGCAGGTCACCATCTAATAAGACAACCGCATCACCTGTAGCAATGTTCATGCCGCTGGTAAAGGCACTTTGTGATCCAAAGTTCCGTGTGTGATTAATAACAACGACCTTCTTATCCTCTGCGGCTAATTGGGCCAGAACTTCAGCTGCGTTGTCAGGGCTGCGATCATTCACAAAAATGATCTCGTAGTCCACACCGATTTTATGAAAGACGGTGGTCAAACGCTCGTACATAATAGGGATAGCAGGGGCATCACGATAACAAGCAATGATAGCGCTCAATTTTTTCTTTGCCATTTGATTTGTCAGCATGTCGCCGCTTCCTCGCATTTTATCGCTTGATTTCGTGCAACACCTGCAGTGCGGTATTGACCAGCATCTCGCATGATATCCCATGCATGCGGTGGAGATACCCTTGACTGCCTGACACCCCGTTTGGAGTGGCTCTTATTCCGCAGCGCACGATGCGACATCTCAGACCTCGCTCTGCGATAACTTCCGAAACCAGCGATCCCACACCCCCAACCACATAATGAGCTTCGACAGTAAGTGCCACTTGGAAGCGTGTCAAAATGGCGGCTAAATCATTGACAGGTGCTGGATTAATGCTGGCAATCACTGCGACCATGGAAGAGATGCCTTTAGCAGCTAAGGCGTCGGCAGCCAGAGCTGCCTCACTGGCAACACTTCCCATTGCGATGATTAACAAATCAGTCCCCTCTCGAATAATCTGTGCACGTCCGAGTTCAAAGTGCCCCTCGAGGCCGGGTACAGTGGTCTTGTCGTCTTTCCCGAGGCGATAATAGATCGGGCCAGGCAAGTCCCAAGACGCCAATAAGGCTGTGCGCGTTTGCTGGTGGTCGGCTGGAGCGATCACAGTAATTCCAGGTTGAACACGCATGACACCTATGTCCTCCAATCCGTGATGGGAAGCTCCATTGTGGCCATACTCAAGTCCGCCGCCCATTCCCACGATCCGTACTGGATACTGATGCAGGATGGGTCCGTTGCGAATGAATTCATAGGACCGAAGCGCAGCAAAGGTTACAATCGAATAGACGAAGGGGATGAAGCCTGCCTCAGCAAGCCCTGTCGCTAACCCAACCATATTCTGCTCTGCCACCCCAACGTTAAAGAAACGGTCTGGAAATTTGTCAGAGAAGGGTTCGAGCGCCATATAACCAAGATCGGCGGTCAACAAGATAATACGTGGGTCCCGTTCAGCCAATTCCACTAAAGTTCTTACGAATGCAGCCCTCATGGCATCGCTTCAACCTCATTCAGTGCTTGTTGGTATTCTTCATCTGACATAGGCCAATAGTGCCACTTTATTTGGTTTTCCATAAAGGAGACGCCCTTACCGAAGACAGTATGTGCGATTAAAACGTGAGGTAGACCGGAGGTAATGTTAAGGCCCGCGATCGTCTCAACTATTTCCAAAGCGTTGTGGCCGTTCACCTCATGCACATCCCAACCGAATGCCTTCCAACGCTCGGCCATCGGTGAGAGGTTCAACACCTGTTCGGTATAGCCAAGTGCCTGTTGTCCATTCAAGTCAACAATACAGATCAGATTGGAGAGGCGGTGATGCGCGGCGAACATCACCGCCTCCCAAAGCGACCCCTCGTTGCATTCTGCGTCGCTCACCAAGACAAACACACGCCGTGACGACCGCTGAAGGCGTGCTGCTAACGCTGCGCCCGCCCCGTAAGATAACCCGTGCCCAAGTGATCCGGTGGAGAAATCCACACTTCTGAGCGCATGTTCCGGGTGAACACCCAACAAGCTACCGTCAGCACAATAGGTGTTAAGGCATTCTTCTGAGAGCCATCCCTTCAAATGAAGCGCTGCATAGACTGCTAGGGCAGCGTGGCCTTTGGAGAGCACAAAACGATCCCGATCGGGATGATGAGGATCGGGAATATGAAGAATGTTTGCATATAACGCTGCAATAATATCAGCAATGGACAAAGCACACCCAATATGTCCTACATTCGCCCGCTTCGACTGATCGAGGATGATTCGCCTAATATGACGGGAAGATACGTTTTTTTCTTCTCCCATTTTTACTTCCAATAATGCGTCCCGTGTTCAAGCAGTGGGCATGGTAGATATTAAATTACTTTTCGATTTTTATCTCTCTATCGGTATATTGTAATGCCTCAATATTTATTTTCCTAATATATATGCCGACTTTATATGTCCCTGGCTCAAGTTTATTCTTATTGATAGTAATTGAAAAACCAGAATCATCAAAATTCAAAGACTTAAAATGTGCAGTAACATCGGGCCGCTTGTGTGAAGTCGGCAAGAAGAGATACGATTTTTCGGCCGATTTCAAAACAATATAAATTGTACTACCAATAGAGCTCTTCCCCATTATATAGGCCCAGCCTGCCAATGAGATTGAATCGTGATTTTGGTTAAAATAGTCTACACAATAACTGATGTTATTCGCTTCAGAAGGTAATGACGTTAGTGAATTTGCCTGTGTTAAAAATACAGATGGCTTCCTGACATCAGCTCGAACGACGCTCACCGACAGTGCATCTATTAATTTATCCCCGCCTGAAACGCTATATAATTTCCATCCTATTCCTGAGGCTATTAGATTTATTTTAACATCTTCGAACAAAAAAGAACCACATTCATTGAAATTACTTCTGTCTAGCAAGATCCCTTGAATGTAAATCGATTCATCTGACGGAGGGGCCTGTACATAAACATAAACCATCTCAGACGCCACCCCAAGCAACGTTTGATTATTACCAATAAGGTCATTCACTTTGGTTAATACTACATAGCCGCATTCCTTTGAGTGCGATTTATAATATAGATAAAAGACATTGCTATTTGGATGAAAACGGTAAAGTGAATATTCTTCGATTTTACTAGCCCGGGTATTTTGAGGTAATGAGCCCATATGATTTCCTTTAGGCCCTACGTGAGATAATTTCTTATTATGGTGCATGCGGTAAAAGGGGGGTCGATCCCAAGGATAATTGCTATCTACAATCAAATAAGCTTTCTCCGGTACTATGCTGAATAAGCCATTTTTTATACCATTTTCCAAAACCTCCCTTGGATATGTCCCATTGAGCCCGTCAACTACAATATTATTATGGGTATAGTTTATTGCTCCTATGCAACAGAAGAAAAGGGAAATAATTATTGATAGAGCAGAGGCAAATTTTCTGTGAGATTGAATAAATTTAAGTCTATAAATGGAAAAGAGAAGAGCCAATGAAAGCATGAGCAGTCCAAAGTATGATAAATACACAGGTAAGTATCCAATGCCCCAGCCTATATAGTCTTGATGCTGATATTTTGGGGATAATGAAGTCAAAGCTCCAGGTAGGATCAATAGAGATATGCCGAGACTCAATACATACTTCATGTTAGGTCGACTTTTCAAATGAGCTAATTCCTCTAAGTATTTTCTCGATAGTAGGAAGTATCCGAATATAATAAAGACGTGAACGAAGGAGAAACTAGCTCTTAGGTATACGAGTGAGTTATGGAAAGCCTTAGCAGAAAGTCCGTTAAGTATAAGGTAATAACTTAGAGGAAAAGCAGCCGACGTTTGTTTGGCTAAGGTCATTAAATAAGTTTTTAAATCAAAATTAGGAATATGTGCTCCGCCTTTCACACCCACCCACCACATACCAGCGGAAAGTCTTAAAAATAATAGAGTCAATACGACCAGTATGGGCAGGAAGATAAATGGAAGAATATCTTTAACGATGTCAACAAATTTTCTTTCGTCTGAGTAAAAGTAAATGGTAACAAAGCTGAATATGAAAAATACATATGTGATTTCATATGTTAGGAGACCACAAAGATATGTCCATAAACTTAAAGCTAAAAAATATATCTTTCTTTTTTCTAAATAGAAGATAAGGAAAATGAGTGACGCGATAGTGTAGAAAAAGACTGATTGCTGTAAGCCGTTAAAGGCTAGAATTGGGTCGGGACAATATCGAAATTGAAAAAAAAGAGGCGGTAGTAATAATGAAAAAAAACTCAGGGCGCTCGATTGAGTTATAAGCTTAATAAAATAAGCAAATAAGATTATATTCAAAAGGACCAGTAAGAGAAGGATCATCTTGTATTGAAAGCGATCAAAAAAATAAAAAAGAAAAGGATAGTAAGCAGCGAGTGGGATGAAACGTCCTTGTCCGTAAAAGAGTCCCTTCTGGAGGGAATAGGTAAATTGGAACAAGCCTTGATTGTTCTCTCGAAGGGATCCTCTGACGAAGGAATTTATACTATCATCGGAGATATAAGGGCTATTTAATAAGGGAAAAAGCGTTGCAATAATAAGCATAATGGCAAATACTTTATAAATATTCAATTTTTGTTTTATCAGGCATAAAATGTAAAATCTTACATGATTCATTTTCTATTTCGTTTGTAATGTTAAGTATTTTCCAGTATATTGAAATGCTTCGATGTCATCCTGCTTAATGCAAATACCCATCCTATACGTACCCATTTCTATCTCTTCCTTGGCAATAATGGCTGAAAATCCAGAATCATCAAAATTTAATGATTTGAAATATGCAGTCACATCAGGCCTTTTATTCAAATTTGTATTAATAAGATAACTATTTTTATCTGACCTCAAACCTAAATAAATCTTGCTGTTTTCTGAACTTTCCCCATTTATAAATGCCCAACCTGCTATTTCTATATAGTTTTTATTTTGTGTAAAAATGTCTATGTGGTATCTAATATTCTTTGTCTCTATAGGTAAAGAGATTTGTTGTAATTTTTTTAACCCGGGGAAAGAAGAACCGCCGGAATTTTGATATTCTCCTATTACTTTTTTAACAAAATCCCTCATATCAAAGAAAAGCAATCTATTATTATCGCTTACAATTGGATTGATATTTAAAAGAATTGTTAATTTTTTCTCTAAGTCGGCTCCTCTATCGGGATAGCCATAACGATCGATATAAATTCCGTTGAAACCAGCAAGGGATATAATTTCCACAAAATCGTTTAATGGTTTTGAGGTAACCCACATTTGCCATAGATCGCCATCTCGGCCTCTCATTGCTCCGTAGCTCCAGCGTAAGGTTTTCGAGTGCAAATATCCTCTCAAGTGCTGGTAACCATCAACATGATGAACCGGAGGCGTCTCCGGAAATAACATATTCGGTAATTGAAAAATCATTGAATTTGCTGGTAGTAATGCCTCTATTTTTTTAACAAAATTACCATCATTCTTATATTCCTTTTTGATGGAATCATATGGAAATACGAAATATTTAGTTGTCTGATCAAGGATTCCAAAAATTATGATGGCACCAATAACTCCAGCGTAAAGTATGGAAGCTTTCCTTAAGGTCGCGAACTTTTTATGCAGCTTATCCAAAATGATGACAAAAGTAAATAGAGAAAAAAAAGCAAGGTAAATACTTATCCTATTGAGGCTTCGGAACTGGGATAAAATCATGTAAGAAAAAAGGGAACCAAATCCACCGATTGTGGCGTACAATACGCCCATAATATTTAAGAAGGATAAATTTTCTATAATCTCGTTTTTTAGGAAGGTTGCGTTTCTAAAAATCAATGCCAGAATCAAAATTAGAAAACCAACGCTTCCCATAATACCCAGGGAGGAAAATCTGTTCTCATTGATTAATGGTGCTGTCTTGTTATAGGTCTCTTTCGATTTAGCCAGTAAGGCTATTCGATGTCCGTCAACAGGGAGTAGCAATTGGGTTACTTTAAGGCCTACATTTTCTGATTCCTGTGGGGGACGTTTAGCAAATACTATATTTTTCCCGTTTCTATATTGATAAATAATAGAGGGCGAGAGATTAGATAGAGCTGCAATGAATATGATAAAGATCAAAAAAAGCGATAGAAAAAGAGGACCTATGTTCTTTTTACAGGAAAAAGATCTAACACCGGCAATAAGGAGGAATATACAGGCGAAAAAAGCATAATATACACCGGATGATGCTGTAATGAGACATATAAATATACTCGAAATAAGTTTACCATTCAATATATTGCTTTTTAAATCTCTAATGGAAAAGAGTATTTCTCCGGAAGCGACCCACAAAATAACCATTGTCATAAGGGGAATAATGTAGTAAGCTGCCAAGAAAAGATGTCCTACATTTCTAAAGAAATGGTATGGGAGAAAAGTATATAATAGGCTTCCAGCAATAGATGAGATATAAGAAAATCCAAATTTTCTAAATACATACAAGGAACATAATGTTGTTAGGGGGGAGCCAAGTAAAAAGAAGATATTCATTACTAATGCCCAGTCAGATGTGAACAAAGAAATAATTTTGACTACTAACATGTGGAAGCTGTCCGATCCTGTAAAATCGTACATCATTGCGCCGGTTGGCATCCCTACAAATGGGTTACGCAAATACCCTCCATTATCTATGATCCCTTTGATGATCATTCCACTGAACAGCGCATCTCCATAATAAGCAAACGGAATTCTCAGATCCGCTTGCCACAATTTCAGTACCCAGAATAAAATCAAAATACTCAGGATGGAAACCCCAATGTAAATTGCTATTATCTTTATGCGGTCTTTTTTAAAACGCATGATTAATCTCGGAATGTACCAAAAAATTAAACCACATCCCCACGTAAACTACGGCCGGTGTTTTATCATCTTAAAATACTTCCGAATAGCAATTAACAATTTTGTCTCGCCACCACGCTTTATCCTTCATTTCTCGACCACTTCGATTTCATAGGACGTTTTACCCCGATAAATCAAAGGCGCAAATGTGCCATCATTTAATGCAGCATAAAATTCAAGTTTATGCCTTCCCATTCCTAATAAACTTGCCTTGAATGAGGTATGCCATCCAGACTTTAACAACCCATCGTTTTTTAAGGCTTTGGCTACGTCTTGACGTTCAAATCCTATCTGAGGAGAAACAGATAATTGTTTTCCATCTGATAAGATAACGACTCCCTTAGCAGGAATTTTTTTATAAGGGTCCTGGGCCCATCCACCCGTATGAATTAAGCTATTGACTGGAACTTTTTCGACAGGTTCAATGACATCTACAAAACCGGCGCTCACTTTTGAATTCACTTTTGATAGTCCAAATGTGGGCTCTTTTTGCTTTTCTTTACATCCACTTATTTGGATTCCAATCAATAAAATTGCAGTGAGAGCGAATAATCTTTTTTCCATCTTTTTCCTCCATTTTTCAAATGAACCACTCCCCATTCTCAAGACAAAATATAAAGTGTGGAAAAAGTGAGGTATGGGGTCCTTACGGAATTATTCCACGGTGACCTTGACGACTTTTGGTTCCGAGCCCACAGTTTCAAATCAACAGATGAGTTCACAAACGAGAGGTCCTCCTCATCTCAATCATTATCTATTTCCTTCCTTCTGAAAAACATCCCGATATACCTCTAAGGTTTTATAGGCTGTCTTTTCCCATGAAAATAGATTACTCTGATTTTTCCCTTTGTCACGCAACTCCTCCCTGAGTTCTGGCCTTGTGGCCAAGGCTTCCATTGCCTCGTAAATCTCAAAGACTTCCGTCGGACGAACAAGAAGAGCGGCATCTCCTGCCACTTCAGGGAGAGAGGAGGTATTTGATGTGATCACCGGGACCCCAGAGGCCATCGCCTCTATAACAGGTAAACCGAATCCTTCATAAAGAGAAGGGTAGACAAAAACATCAGCCCCCTGGTAAAGTGCTGGAAGATCTTCTTCAGGAACATAACCAGTAAAGACTAAATGTTCATCGATATCCAACTTTCTTATGAGGTTATAAAAAGCTTCATTTTTCCACCCTTTCCCCCCAGCGATGACAAATTGATAGTCTGCCTTCTTCATCTCTATCAATGCTTTAAAGGCAACCAGTGCTCTCCCCAAATTCTTCCTCGGTTCCAAGGAACCTACCGACAGAAAATATCTCTTGTTTATCTTATATTTATTTTTAATCATCGCCACAGTATCCGAAGGACATTTCTGGTGAAAGATGTCTCCAGCGGCCTCATAAACCACTCCAATTTTTTCTTCGGGCATATGAAGAAATCTCATGACCTCTCTTTTTGAGCTTTCAGAGACCGCAATAATGAAATTTGCTCGCCTTGCCGCCTGATGGACATTTCTTGTGACAAATTGATAATTGGCTTCGGTATGGTGTTGAGGGTAAATAAAAATGCTCAAATCATGAATCGTGACGACAGTTTTTGGTTTGGAGACCAGGGGCATTGTAAAAGCGGTGCTGTGCACGATATCAACTTCCCCAAGCAGGTTCTCTTTAGAGTGTCTGAAGTTCATCCACCTTCGTCTCACGAACCAGGATGGAGAGTCCTTTTGGTGCAATTTGAAATTGCTGGATTTTGGGACAACGGCCTTCTTCCATCCCTTCGGGTAACAATCATAAAAAATTCCATAAAGAAGATAGTCATTTCCCGAATCGACCTTGGCCAGTGCATGAACGAGATTCTTTGCATAATACCCCACTCCAGTCGATTCTTCTATAGTTCGGCTAATATCTATCCCTATCCTTATCTTCTCCATTAGGTCAACAGTTCATCATATAATGCCTGAATTTTGTTGCAGCTATTCTCCCAAGTATAGAGTCTCAGCACTTTCTGGTAACCATTATGACCCATGGCATGTGCCAGAGGGGGGGTTGATAACAGTAAATGGATATATTCAGAAATCATATGGATATCGGCAAAAGGAACCAAAAACCCATCGTTCCCATCTTGGATCATCTCCGGAAGAGCTCCCGCATAAGCACCGATGACAGGTTTTTTGTAAAGCCATGCTTCGAGATAAACGATGCCAAAGGATTCAGCTCTGGATGGCATTACAAACACGTCACAGGCATCTAAAGCATCTTTCTTGCTTTCCTCATCAATGTAATCCAGTACCAGGGTCTTTTCGTAGACCCACGGCGGCTGTTGAAAGAAATAGGCATCGAAGTCATTCATTACCTGACCGATAAGAACAAGCGTGGCCTCTATGCCCCTTTGCCAGAGAAGTTTCATGGCCTCGATAAGATGAGGAGAACCCTTTTCGTGAGTTTGGGTGGAAATCTGGAGGACGATCTTCCCTTTGATTCTATATCTTTCTCGAAATCGTGTGCCCCTGCCTCCCCACACCTCTTTCGGGGTGACTCCTGCACCAATGACGTGAATATTTTTTTCTTCGATGCCTTTTTCCTTTAATGCCTTTTTCTCAATATGGGTCATGGTCGCAATCTTGTCAAAATGCTTCAGCAACTCTACGTGCTTTGAGGCAAGGAAATGACTTCTCTCCCCAGAACCATGGGGTTCTCCTAAATGAACAAGGGGGGTGCAAACCGAAGGGATCTTCATTCTCTTGGCATATTGAAGGGCTGGGTAGGTCAGGAAAAGGTGAGGGAAAACCCCCGCATTGATCAGATCAAATCTTTCTCTCATGAATAACATCTTCCAGAGATATCCGGGGAGAAGAATATGAGGGTATCCAAAGGCATAGACACAGAATTTGGAAGGGATTGCAGAGAGGATTTTAAATATCCCCCACTGCACTTCTCTTGAAAATGAAACAACTTTAAACCTTCTGATCTTAATGCCATCCACCCTCTCTTCCGAAATTTCGATTCTCCTTTTACTCTTATCATGAAAATATTCGATATCCCAGACATCTGTTGTGAAGAGGGTTACATCAAATCCTTCATCCTTCGACCTTTTTGCCCATTCAAAAAAAAGTCTCTCGGCACCTCCGAGGTAAGGCCAACTTCGGTGGATTACATAGAGAATCTTTTTCTTTCCCATCAATCTTCGATCCACCTCAGCATAGGCGACCCTAAAGGGGAAAGCCCTACTTCATTGACACCAAAGCCCATGTTGATTTCGAGCTTGGGGTTGGAGGGTTTTATCTGAAGTTGCACCTCAACGGGCCCTTCCTGAAAATCATTTTCAAAGGGAACGATGTAGGTATTCCATCCCCATGCCAGTTCTTTTCGCCCCACCCGTTGCCCCTCAATCATAATCTCAAGCCATGCCTTATCCGGTATAGAATCAGACAGGCCGTGGATCTGTAAATAACCAAATCCTTTTTCATTCCTTAAAAAACAGACAGACCTTTCTCCCATTCTCCGGATTCTGGGAAAACCGTGATGGAGTTGAGACCAGCCCTCTCCAAGCACTTCATCATTCACTCCCATGATGATGCGGTGAAAGATTTTTTTCCCCTTTAGCTCCTTTTTTTCCAAGACTATTCGTTCATATCCCGGGGAATAGGCCTTAAAGGAGGGGATGTTCATTTCTGGAATTACCATGTCCCAGAAACGTTTATGAGATCCCTTCATATATCCAGGGATGTGACGTAAAAATAAAAGCGGCATCAGGATCCAATATTTTAAGAGGATAAAGGATTCTATAAAAAAGAAAGAGAGATCATGCTGCCTCAGGTAATTCAAAATCCTTAATATCCGATGCATGGAAAAGAGAGGGTAAATGGTTAGCATCTTAAAAAGAGGGAAGTGTTTGAAAAATATCCGGTATTGATTTTTCAGCATGAGATATCTTTTGAGGGAGGATTCTCCAGGGACGGAAGCAGAAAATTTATGGTAGATAACTGCTTGTGGAACATATTTAATCTTAAAATCTGTGTGCTTCCAAACCCTTATACAAAAGTCCACATCTTCGAAGTAGGCGAAGAATTTTGGGTCGAGGAACCCGATTTTTTCAAAAACTTCTCTTTTGATGGCCATCAGGCTTCCTGTGACAGCCAGAACTTCTCCTGGCTCCCTATTTACGCTGTGGACTTCCTCTCCAAAGTCTCGGTCCCATCCATAAGCAAATTGATTCAGATTAACTCCCGTACTGTTAACAATGCAAGGGTTGAAAAACATGAGAACCTTGCCTCCCAGAACCCCTACCTCTTTCGCCTCTTCCCCTCTTTGAATGAGATGGATCAGAAAATCTGGTTCGACTCTCGTATCATTGTTTAGTAGAACTACATATTCTGCCCCTTGGGATAAGGCATAACGAATTCCTACATTATTGCCTTCTGCAAATCCTAAGTTTTTATCGTTCTGAATGATGTGAACATGGGGATATTTTGATCGGACAAAGGGAACACTCCCATCCTGCGAGTCATTATCGACTAAAGCGATTTTATAATTAGGGTAATTAATAGACGAAAGCGAACCTAAACAGTCCTCTAAGTGATGTTTCCCATTCCAATTAAGAATGATGATAAAAGTGTGTGGGGTCATCATCGAACCGGTTATTAAGGGGAGCATAAAATAGTTTACTCTTTTTATTGGTTTTACTATACACAACGACCTAAGTCAGAACCCCTTAATCAAGGCTAAAGCCTTGAGTTACAATTCGATAGCCTTCTGTAACTCAGCCCTTCAGGGCTGATCTAACTGGGCTGCCAAGGACTTATGCGATAATAATTATGTCGTCGTGTATAAAACCCGTTTTTAACTTGATTAAAAATCCCCCTTTGGCAAAGGGGGATTCAGAGGGATTTTTTCCACATTCAAATCCCCCCCTTTTCTAAAGGGGGGCTGTGTTGCCCCTCTATTTCCTAAAGGGGGGAGATGCAACCTTTTTTATGCTCCCGGTAATAAGAGTTTTAAGTAGAAATCAAATTATCTGTAACACTTTAGCACTTTGAAAAAACCATCTAATCCCCCTTCATCCCCCTTTGTCAAAAGGGGAAACCCCTCTCCTCCCTTTGGGGTCTTTTTCCTGCCAGAGGCAGGCAAAGGAAGGCAGGGAGGGATTTAACAAGGTTATTTCAAACAGCTAAATTGATACAATTATCCGTTATTTCAATGATTGTTCTTACTCTGCAATTTGACGGTCTCGTTTCGCTAATTCTTGATTCAAAGATGCTTCTAATCCTGATATTCTATTATCCCGTTCCTTCAATGATTGCTCTAACCCTGCAATTTGACGGTCCCGCTCCACTAATACTTGTTCTAACTGGTGGACAATATCGACGGTAAAACGTAATGCATCTAAAACCGCGTGGTTGAATTTCCTTTGTGGATATGTGATTACTTCACCCATAAAAAGGACAATCCGACCCACAAACCGGGCCATCCAGCGGTATGGTCTGGCAAATTTCTCCATAGGCAGATTTTCAGTCCCGGCATTGACATTCTGTTCTATTTGACTCAATATGGCAGTAAATTGAGGCCAGTTGATCGAAAAGGTGCTACGACTGGTGGTATGACCTGTGCTTATATGGTCTGGTAATGGTATAGCTGGGGCTTCATCCATTTGCCTTTTGGTTGCGGCTTCACCCATTCTCTTTTTGGCCGCTTCTTCCCGGATCTTCGTCATAAGTCCTTCAACATCGATCTCTGGATTATTTTTATCAAATGTTGACACAGATAACTACCTCCCGATCTATTCTTAATTTTTAATAGCTCGACTTATTAGAATTTTTAACAGGATTCTTGGGGTGCTTAATCGTATTTAAAATAGTTTTAGCATATCGTCTCCTTTTACTATTGAATGGGAATAACTTATCGATCATTTTATTACAAATCAAAAGTGCTCCCAAGCCGTATGAGTTATAAATACGATTTAAAGTGGCCTCCTTTTCCCTTACAGTAACCTCAAGGCGTCCTATATGGGCATCCTTATCCCTTACCATGGCTTCGAGGTTTCCGATATGGGCATCTTTATCCCTCAGGGCAGCCTCGAGATTTCCTATGTGAGTCTCCCTGCCTTTCCTGATTGCCTCGAGGTTCTCAATGTGCTGTTCTTTGTCTTGTAGAGTCTTCTCCAGGATTCCCACATGGTCCTGCCAATCCCGGTAGTTTTCCTCTCGCTGACGTTCGAGGTTTCCGATATGGGTATCTTTGTCCTCGATGATGGTCCTCAAATTCTTCTCGTGGGTCTGCCAATCCCGGTAGTTCTGCTCGCGCTGACGTTCAAGGTTTCCGATATGAGTATCTTTATCCTCGATGATGGTCCTCAAATTCTTCTCATGGGCCTGCCAATCCCGGTAGCTCTCCTCGCGCTGACGTTCAAGGTTTTCGATATGAGCTTCCTTGTCTTTTAAGGCAGCTTCGAGGTTCATTATGTAGACATCCTTCTCCCTTATAGCAGCTTCGAGGTTTCCGATATGAATATCTTTTTCACTCATTACTAACTCAAGGTTTTCTATATGGGCCTCTTTATCACATAGCTCTTCTTCAAGGCTTTTTATTTGAGCCTCCTTGAATTTGAAGAGGCATTCAGAAGCATCAATGAGATATGAATCTGCTGCCACATTTTCTAAAGGTTGGTTGGATGCTATAGCAATAAAATATTCTGCCGCCTTTCTCTCAGGAGAAACAAATAAAAAATTCTCCTCACCTTTTTCTACCAGATATTCTCTTGAACTTTCTGAAGTATTAAATAAAGGGAAAATATTTGACGACGGGTATATCTTTTGGCCATACATCAAGGTATATTCAAAATATTTATCAAGAAGTGACTTGAACTCATTAAGAGAAGATCTATATCCCAACGGATAATTAAGGGAACTTAGATCATTTCGCTTGTTCGGTAAAGAGACTAAAAATATCCCACCTTCTTTTAGAAAACGATGAATCATTGGGAGCTGTTTCTCAAGTTCTGTAATATTACTCATTGATCGAAACCAGATGATCACATCGAAAAGGGCTTGGCCTTCTCTGGATTGATCAGAGAGCGAGCCTTTCCTGAAAGCAAGATTTTCTTTTAAAAAATGGGACGATGCATATCGTATGGATCTTTCATTCTCATCAAGGGCGATAACGGATCCTGCATCCTCTGCAAGTAAAAAACTGCCATGTCCTTTACTACATTCCAGGTCCAAAACCTTTTTACCTTTTACAAATTCTTTCCCAAGTCTGTAAAAATGTAGCGGTGTATACTGCAAAAAACTTTTATGCCACCTACTAATCTCTGCTTTAGCCTCAAGGGTTCTTTCTATCTTCTTCTGCTCCTGAAATATTTCGTTTTGGCTGACCAGGTGGGAATACCGTTTATGGATCAATTTTAAAGTCTCAAAAAGAGATTCGGACTTACTGGTTATCGCATTCGTCATGTCATCACGGACTCTGAACTCAGCCGTTGCCTTTGGAATATGATAAAAATTAGATGCCTGGGAGAGCCTTATGCACAGATCCCAATCCTCATGGGTTTCAAGTTTTTCGTCAAACAAACCAACCTCGTCAAGTAGTTCTCTCCGGTGAACAATACTGATGATATGAATGTAATTAGAGACAAGAAATCTCTCACGGTCAAAGTCAAAATTATATTTAATCTCTTTATCCGTAATAACATAGCGATCCGTTATCCAAGTTTGAGACGCCTGATAAGAATCTGTGTAGGCCACCCTGTAATTGTTTCTTTCAAGAAAGGGAATAAGTGTTTCAAGATGGGTTGGATAATAGATATCATCATCATCCAGATAGGCGATGTACTTGCCTCTTGCTGCTTTTAAGCCTGTATTTCTTGTAGCCGAAGGTCCCCTGCTTTCTTCTTGCCGAAGATAGATAATCTTCCCACCGTGATCCAGAGTGTTTATCATCGGTGAATCATCTTTTCCCCCATCACTGATGACTATAATCTCATAGTTCTTATAAGTTTGAGAAAGAACACTTTCCAATGCTTCTTTAAGAAAGTGAGGTCGATTACATGTAGGGATAATGATACTTACCATCGGAGTATTATATTTACATGAGTCTCTACCCACTTTCTCTGCCTCCAATATTTCTGAACTCTTTGAAGAAAGGGGTTGTCTATCGTTAATTGGATGCACAACCAACGGTTCTTTTATATAGTGAAACCTATATCCCATATTGTCCACTCTTTGCTGACGACGCACAATTGCCTTTTCAAGCTCTGAGGCCCTTGCTTCCCATGTGTTCTGTTTAGCTTCAAAGTCCAGTAATTTTAGATAATCTTCGTCGTCTTTAAGTTTGAATCCCCTATCGACTAAAAGGAGAAACTCCTTATGGTCTTGAGCAGCCATGACAGAACGGTATCTCTTACATTCAAACACGTCTGTAGTAACAATCGGTTTTCCAAGCGCCATATATTCATACAATTTTATCGGAGATGTTGTAGAGGAAATATCTAGATCACTAAACGGGATTATGGCGATATCAAACCATATAGCATATTTCGGAAGAATGGCGTATGGTCTTGTGCCGAGAATATGCAGGTTGGCCCTATCCTTAAGCAGTTTCTGACTACCGTCATAGTCCCACCCGATTAAGATTATTTCGGCATCTGGCCGCTTTTCAGCCAGCAGATTAATGAGGTCATAATCAATCCATTTTGCCAATGCCCCGAAATAGCCTATAATTGGCTTATTCTTATTCACTATACGCTTAATATCTTCAGGTAAATCCGCCACTTCCCTCTTTATGTGGAAATGCTCGTATTCTACGGCGTTCGGTAGGTAATACACTTTATCGGAGGGGAATCTTTGAAGCATCTCATCCACTAATACCTGAGCCGTACAGGTTATAATGTCTGGGTTGATTAACATATGTCTTCTATAGATAAATTCCGCCGCAGCCCCTGAGATGTATTCATGGATAGGGTCAATATAGTCATAAATGGTTATATGATTCTCGTTTATACGTTCAAATATATCACTATCGATTTTTCTCGGGCATATTGAATTCAGGTTATAGATAAACGGGATGTAACCTTGCGTAATCAGATCGTGCTGGTCTGTCACATAACATCTATCAGTTATTTTCTCAAAACCGTATATTTTGTCATAATTGACATTGCTTGTGCAGTAAAAATACAGATACCCTTTAGCCGCCATTTGAAAGGCAAGATGTTGCGGCCTTTGCAATAAGGGCACACTCCATTCCATAGCAGGTGCATACACTATTATCCCTTTAATATCCTGATTTTCTTTTAAAATCGCTTTCAGTGCGAATTTATGTACTGATTTCAGAGGTGCCATTTGAACAGTTTGCATTTTATTTTTAGAGGCAACTTTGCTCTCCTGCTTCTCATATTGCGACAAGAGATCATGAATCCTTTCTTCCCTCTGGCTTAGCTGATTCCACAAATTGTCCTTCTCTGCTACTGTCTTGTTTAGCTTATCGGTCAGGTAAAGATTCACCCAATGATAATTTGATTGATTTTGTGGGAGATTATGGAGAAGGCAATGAAACAGTTTATCCCCAAATAATGAGATATCGTCTGCTTCTCCGATAGACGACAAAAGCGCCTCTCCCCATCTATAGCCTAAGGGTTCAATATTCTTGACCTCTTCCAAATATTTGACAACGATATTTTTCTCATCACAATTTTCTAAAACCCATGGCCGTAATAAAAATCGTTCTCGTGAAGTTTCAAGTTCTCTTAGTTGCTCCACGATTTTTTCAATATTAATTGCGGGTGTATAACGCCCCGAGAAGTTCCTATAAAAAAGCTGCCCACAATTATCTAAACTCACCAAACCTTTTGGACCATCATAACCAACAAGAATAACTGGTAAATTCATAGCTCCAGCCTCAAGCACAACCCTTCCCATCCCAGCTATCATTGAGTAACCGGTCTTAAGTCTTTCTTCCAGATGGTCTTCATGTCCCATAAATGTTATCCATCTTCCTCCATTAAGAGTGACCTTTACCCATTCCTTCAGTTTTTCAATCGAATTACCGTCTCCAAAGATGTGAACTTGTTTCCTCATCTTAGAAGGAAGTTTTGACCACTCCATCAAAAATGATTCTATGCCTGCAACCTTGTCAGAATCCAGTCTGGCTATCAAAGCCACTGGACCAGCAGGATTTCTACGAGAAGGTCTAAATCTTTCTGTATCAACTCCATTTGGAAGTATATTTATCTTGCACTCTGGAATTATATCCTTTGTTCGTTGAGCAACCTCTTCTGAAACACAGAATATATGCCGTGCATCTTTGAGTATCAGGTCAATATAGAAGCGATAGGCAGCATTGTAGCCATATGTCAGGCTCAGGGGGCCATGAAGGGTTACCACATATGGCTTATTCGCAAGACTTGCTGCAATGCCTCCATAGATGATGCTTGTGAAGGGATGGAGATGTAGAATATCAGGGTCTACTTCTTTCGCATAAAAGACTATCCTGTTTATTAATTCAATCGCCTCTTTTGTGGATAAATCTGGTCTCATATCCACCTCAAGGATATGATCACCAATAACTTCCCTGAGTGGCAATGTCCGGCTGCCAATGCCTGAAATCAGATAGACCTCATGTCCTGAATTAACCATGAACCTGCAAAACCCCACTATCTGGGTCTCAAGACCACCTGTTCTGAAATTTTCCGTGATTATAAGAATTTTCATTTTTAGTTGGGCTCAAAAAACATTGTGAAGTGGGCTATAATCCACCAACTGCGACAAAAGACTCTTCCACGCTGATCTTTATCGGTTTCTCTTCAATAGAGTAAGTGTATTTTAATCCAGCTTTATTTAAAAAATGCGGTTCCTCTCCAAAAAGTGTACATGAGAACTGAGGGTGAGTAGAAAGTAGAAACGCATCGGAAACTCTGATAGAACTCCTTTTGTTAACTTGCAGAGTTGACAGAAAGGAGGTCAGAGGCCGATGCGTATGGAAACTTATATCAGAAAAAGTTTGGGAATGAAAGCCCATTGGGTGACTGAGGTGGTGGAGACCGAAGAAGGATGGGTAGCACGGGTCGATCGTTTTGGGAATCGTCGTTTGAGGTGTGGCCATTGTGGGGGAGAAACAAGGATGACCCGAGGGAGACGTCGGGAGAGGCGTTGGAAAGACCTCTCGCTCCGAGACAAGGCTTTCTGGATCGTCTATCGTCCTTTTCGGGTCTTCTGCCCGCGATGCGGGTTGAGGGTCGAGAAGGTGCCCTGGGCGAGAAGATGGGAAAGGGTCACCCAAGCCTTGGCTCAAGCCATTGCCCTGCTGGCCAAGAAACTGTCCTTCAAGGAAGTGGCTGAATATTTTGGATTGGATTGGAAAGTTGTGGCGACAGTGGTCAAACGGGTGGTAGAAGAAGGGTTGAAGCTGAGGAAGGTCAAAACCTTGCATATTCTGGGCATCGATGAGGTCTCTCGTAAGAAGGGGCATCGCTATCTCACCCTGGTCTATGACTTGAAACGAGGGAAACTGTTGTGGGTAGGGCTGGACCGAAAACAAGAGACTCTCGACGAGTTCTTCCGATGGCTCGGAAAACGCAGAGCCCGAACCCTTAGGGCCATCTGCTTGGATATGTGGGCCCCTTATCTGGCTTCGGTTCAACACCATGCCCCTCAAGCCACCTTGGTCTTTGATCGCTTCCATGTCGTGCAGCACCTGAATCGAGCCATCGACGAGGTCCGAAGAGCAGAAGTCCGGAGACTGGCTCATCAAGAAGGCATCGATCTCAAAAAGACTCGCTTTATCCTGCTGAAGAACCCCTGGAACCTCACTCCCAAGGAACACCGAAGACTCTCCTATCTGCTTAAACTCAATCTTCCGATTGTCCGAGCTTACTACCTCAAAGAGGAATTCCAGAGGTTTTGGGATTACCTTCAAGAAAAAAGAGCCCAAGCCCACCTCAAACAATGGTTTTGGTGGGCCACTCACTCTCGGCTGCAACCGATCATCGAGTTTGCACGCCTGGTCAAAGATCATCTCACAGGGCTCTTGGCCTGGACCAAACTCAGGATCTCCAATGGAGCCCTCGAGGGAATGAACAACAAGATCAAATTGGTGAGTCATCGTTCTTTCGGATTCCGAAACCCTCAATTCTTTATGACGGCAATTTATCATTGCTGCGCTGATTTGCCTACAACCCTATGATCACTTTTTGGAGAGGAACCAAAAATGCTTAATTTTTTGAAGATCAAACACATGAGGATGCTGTTTTTTATCAAGCTCGTCTCTTTTAAGATTCTTTATATCATTATAAATGTTTACCTGTAAAATAAATCTGCCACTTGGCTTTAACAATCTTGCAATCTCCTTCAAAATTTTAAGAAAATTTTCGGAATGGTCAATGCAATTAAACAAAAAATACAATCACAGGAGTTATCCGGAAGTTTTATTTTTTCACCCTTACAATTAATATAGGTAGCACCTAAAGAGGTCATATACTCACCATAAAGCTTCTGATATTCAGGTGCAAGAGGATCTATCCCGTATACCTTGTGTCCTTTTATAAAGGCAGGAATGCCTAATGGACCACAACCTATGTCAGCAATAACTTTATCCATAAAGTAGGTATCGGCAGGCCCTAAACGTTCTGCATAATTTATTATTACTTGCTTTCTATAGTTATGGAAGTCTTTAAATGACATTTCGAAATATCCAGCTTCTAACACCCCTTTCCAGAATGCAAACTCCTCTTTTTGGGCTGTTTTCCATTTAAATTTACCAATGATCTTATTAAACATTCCTACCCCCTGATCACTGCATGACATTTTCTGCATAGAAAATCATCAGACACCGCATTATTGAAAATTGCTTCAAGAATCTCAGTAAAGACCCTGCCGTTCCATACTTTATAAATCGAACTTTCCGTTATATTGCCTACTATAAACTGTTTAAGCAAATCGATACAGCATAGGTATACATCTCCATTAAAATCAATGCACATCTGATTAAGAGGTTGTATACAACCCTGGATCTTACTGGCGACCGAAACAGATGTATTCATTGCGCCAGCCCACGTATGTGTCTGGTCAAACATTACTGGGATTCCCCTTCTATTCCAGTATCTTTCAACTTTTTCCCTTTCTCTAGACTCAAAATTATGAGAAAGCGACCTTATGAATTTCACTCTCTGATATTTTTTAATCAGGTAGTTAATGTTTCTAAGTGTTCTTCCGTAATTAAGACCGGTCGTCTTTTCATAGGTGCTTTTATTTATCCCGTGAAACGATACATATATATTCCCATTGAATCCCATCTTTATTAATAAATCGGTCTTCTTTGGATCTAAAAGAGATGCATTCGTGACAATATACGTGCTGAGGTTTTGCAAAACTACATATTTAATATATTCTAAAGCCTCAGGCAAAACAAACATTTCACCATTCTGGCAGAATGTTACTGCCCCTCCACCTAAGGACCGATATTCATCGATAATCCTTCTAAAAAGATCAAATGGCATTTTCCCTTTAGGTATAAGGGGCGAGTAGTGGAAAATAGGGCACATATCACACTTAGCATTGCAATAGTTATGAATATCTATGGCTATGCAAGATGGGCTTGTTGGTCTCTCCTCAAGCCTATATACCTGTTTGTATGGAAGGTCATATTGCGCATTTACCTTTTTAGGTGGATGGAGGATATCGAGAACTCCTTCTATCATCAAAAGAAGCCTCTCCTTCATTGGATCTTACCCTGTCTCAAGACCGCCTGTCTTGAAATTTTCAGTGATGATCAAGATTTTCATTGGGACACAAATTTAAAAATAGCTCAACTGTTAGGCTAAGAGAGGAGTATTAATAGGTAAGCATAAAAAAATAGGGCGAGCAAGTAAATTCGCCCGCCCCACAAAAACAACCTATACATTATTCATACCAACCAGCACCTTTAACCTGGAGAGGTAATGGTCTGAAACCAACACCAATCATCTGCTGGCTGCTATAAACAGTAATGTTTTTGTTGTCAGAAGGTGTCCCTTTGACAACTCCCCAGACCGCAAAGCCTGTGGTTCCATTAAGTGTCACACCAACTATTAATGCCGCATCAATGAGTGCCTGTCCTGACTTTACAAGGACTCCACCGTCAGCGAGGTCATCGGTTTTCACCAGTTTCCATTTACCTACATTATTTACAAAGAACCATACCTTAGTGGCCCTGCTAGAAATATTTTCAACTCTGATCACCGCTGTTACTGCTGTATCTTGCCTCACATAGGAAGCTATAAATTGGAGACCGTTGATTACCCATACGAGCTGATCCTTCCCTGCGGCGATGTACAATCCGGTTGAAGCAATTTCGCTCTCCGCTGCAGAATCAGCATTAAAAATCTTTGTCCCAACCTTGACATCATCGGCTGTTGAAAGGCTCGCGCCGAAAGAGAACTTCCTGTCTTCCAGCGTTGTTGTTCCATCTACAGTGAACTGTATTGCCGCACCTGCTGCAATCAAAGCAGTCAACTTCATTGAACCTGTAGCCTGTGTTTTGTCTGAGCTGATGGTAAGTGTGGCAATAGCAGCGTGAGTACCAGTAACATCAACGATCTTCACGCTGCTGATACCGTCAAATTTACCTGTCACCGTGAAGTTGACATTCACATTCGGGTAAGAAACAGCTGCCAAGTCTGGCCCTGTGCTTCCCACCAGGAAGCCTGTAGTATTTATAATATTGTAAGCCCAATAAGCTACTGTGGCAGTTGTTTCACTGCCTGCGGTTGCATTTACAACCAATTTCAGAAGATTCTCCTCCACATCAATCGTGTCGGTCACAACAGCAGTAAATGCAGAAGTTAACCCGAACTGCTGCTGCGCCTTGTAGAAGGCAGAATTTATTTTTTGTGGATTCGTCTGAGCAGCATCATCTGTCGCCACTGTGCAAGATACAGACGATGCACCAGCATCAATGCCTATGGTTAACCCAGAGAGAGTACTGTCCGATATAGTAATTACCTCAGTGTTTACCGCTCCAGAAGTGAGAGTAAATTCAGCCCTTCTCTTGTCCGTTGTGGTTGATGTGAGGTTTGCTGTTGCCGCTATACTCCCGGCGAATGCCAGGTTATTGATATCCGTAAACGTCCCGTTTGTCAGGGTAATAACTACCTTTTTTAAAGCCGCAATAGTAGCTTCAGAAGTAAAAGTAAGGCTAGTTGCGGCGTTATGAGTGTAGCCTGCAGAAGGGTCTATGATCTCCGTTGCTATCGTTGTACTCGCAACGCCACTCCGCTGAATATCCTTAATAGCAAACGCTGACCCGGCCATCAGCCCAATTACAACCATACTCAAAAAAAGTATTTTTAGATATCTCATCATCTTATTCCTCCTCTTTTAATTTCATTTACGCCCATTAAGGGCTACACTAAATAGATTACTTTAACCCATCTTCTTAAATTCTTTCTTTCAGAATCCTTTTTGCATCACCTCCTTTGTTATGATTTTGTTGGTCCTTTTCCCTGATTCTATCACTCAGGTCCCCAAATCTACCATTTATCACCCCCTTTTTTAGAAAGATTATCTCTGAACTGCTTTCCAATGAATTATTCTGAGCTTCCTTAATTTATCCAATCATTTAACACACCAAAAATTCTTTGTCAAGAAAAAAATTTGAGAGCCCCTGAAAAAATTATTGGAGCTTTCTGATTAGTTAGAAAATAGCTTCTTTAAATCCCTCCCAACCTCCCTCCTTCGACAGGCTCAGGATGGTGAGCATGCCGAACCATTTGCCAAAGGGAGGAGTAATCATCCCCCTTTGAAAAAGGGGATAAAGGGGGATTTTCCTGGTTCGAGGGTGGCCAAAAGGCCATGGGCAATTACACCGATTTTTCAGAGATTTCTGGGCTTTTTCAGAAATCTCAATTCTGGGCGCCTGAAGGAACCTATTTTGTCACCCTTGCCCTGAATTTGCCCTTGACCTTGTCTATCCAGAACATCCACTCCAACCAATTAATTTTTAACGTGCCCCCTTCCGACAGGCGGGACGCCTGTTCTACTCATTATTTGATTTTTTCAATAAATTCCTTTGCATCGTCAAGAGCGTCTTTCACAATATTAACGTGTCCCAAAAGACCTCTGTAATAACCCGCGATATGGAGTTCATCATAAAGCCTTTCAAATTCCCTTACGAGCTTACCATCACGGACCGCTAAATATTTTTGCATAGCCCCCCTGTAACCATCAACGGACTTCGGAAGTTCTTTTTTGCTAAATCCCTTATTGATCAGATACTCATCTACGGCCTTTAGCACCGCAAGATACGCTGTTCCACAGGCCTCCTGAACATGTTTGATATCAGCATACCTTCCGTCTTCTATAGGGGCCTTTTTCAATATTTCTTTTGCATTCTGGAAGTATCTCAACGCCTCTTTCATCCAAAGTCCTCTGTCTCAGGTCCTATCTGATCTTTCTTTGCTAACTGATTAATCATCTTAGAGAATAACTTTGTCACCCCCACCCGCACCCTCCCCCGTCAAGGGGGAGGGGAATAAGGTTGAGTCTTCCTCCCCCGTCAAGGGAGAGGGTAATTAAGGTTGAGTCTTCCTCCCCCGTCAAGGGGGAGGGGAATAAGCTTGAGTCTTCCTCCCCCGTCAAGGGGGAGGGGAATAAGCTTGAGTCTTCCTTCCCCATCGAAAGGGGGAGGGGAATAAGGTTGAGTCTTCCTTCCCCGTCCCCGCCATAATTCAGCGGGATCTTCGACAAGGGGGAGGGGAGTGGTTTGGTAGCATTTTCATTCTTAGTGGTTGACGTAACCATCATGCGCAATTCCATTAATTGTAACACTTTAGTTTTTTGAAAGAGGTCTGATCAAGATATCATAGTATCTCAAATCCCCCTCAATCCCCCTTTTTCAAAGGGGGAAGTATTTCTCCTCCCTTTGGCAAATGGTTCGGCATGCTCACCATCCTGAGCCTGTCGAAGGAGGGAGGTGGGGAGGGATTTTATGGAGACTTTTTCAAAGCGCTAAAGTGTTACCATTAATTATCTAAATAAGAATATACATGTCAAGAAAAAAATCAGAGAATGACAGGCGAGACGCCTGTCCTACGATTATTTACCCCGTTAGAAATAATGCCCCGCTGGAATTTTTAACGGGGTTTACCCAGGTATTATCAAAAAGATATGCCATTTTAGGTCTTCAATATGCCGTTTAAGGTCATTAGGAGATAATCTGTTTCCGTTTGAAACACCAAAACCTCAAAAACAAAAATATTTAATAATTTCAATAAATTAAAGTTGTAACGAATTGGAACAGATTTTTTTGCATTTAAGCCGATAAAAAGAAAACCCCTTTAGATTAAACTATTTAAATAGTGTTTCGATATGAAACAAATTTACTATAATTTCGGTTAAAAATGGTCAAGACTGCCATGGAAAACAAGTTATTAGGATACGGAAGTAGGTAAAGCAAATATGATACCAAATTTATAGAATTTAAAATATTTTTTAGAGAGTAAAAATGCAATTC
>Ga0315274_10002465_pt1 | contig 27921 bp, 24 predicted proteins | sample YL17G02_20_MG_FD_203700 | JGI IMG/M metagenome (GOLD analysis project Ga0315274, IMG submission 203700) | Sediment microbial communities from Yellowstone Lake, YNP, Wyoming, USA - YL17G02_20 | ecosystem: Environmental > Aquatic > Freshwater > Lake > Sediment | place: USA: Wyoming | collected...
ATGCCCAATCCCCAATCGTCAATCCCCAATCCCCAATCGTCAATCCCCAATCCCCAATCGTCAATCTCCAATCGTCAATCCCCAATCGTCAATCCCCAATCCCCAATCGTCAATCCCCAATCCCCAATCCGCAATCGCCAATCCCCAATCCCCAATCGCGAGAGTGCAACCCGCTGGGCTAGTATATGGAGGCTGTAGGCTGTAGGAAGAGAGGTCCATCCCGTCCACCACGTCCAACTGCATGTCACAGGCTGGAGCAAGAGAGACCTTTCCACTACTATCCGTCGAAGTCGCGTTTTCCTGGCAGGAACTCATCTTGATACAGGTTTAGGAAAGGGAGATAGGGAGATGACGCGGATGGGGGGAGGACTCAATCCATAAAACCCTCTGCATCCATCTCCTTTATCCCGGCTTATCCCCATATCCCCCATTCTTATACCAAACTTCATTCACAGATAAGCCGAAAAGAATCTCTGGACAATCTTGAACTCATGAATTCAAGAAGACAACCAGGCACTACGGCTACAGTCTTTCCTGATTTCCTGAGTTCCAGATTTGTTGATGTTGGACTGCAAGATCTCAGAATAACCTTCTCACCACGAAGAGCACGAAGGACACGAAGAAGACAATCTACATGAAACGGTACTCTACGATTTCCCTTGAGTTACGATTCATGAATCCTGTCTGCCCGGCATTCAACCGCGCATTAATGTCGGAGTTAGTTCTCTTCGCACAGCCTGGTCAGGTTGTCTTCGTGTACTTCGTGTTCTTCGTGGTAAGACTTCAAGCGCGCTTGCCTAGTATTACACCGTTTCTTGTACCGATCTCTTGGTTGCGGCTATGCCGTGCTCTCCCTTTTATGGTTTTCTGTGAGTTCCCCTACCTCTCGCCTCTCGCCTTCTTCTACCTGTTTGACAACCTCCTGTTATTCACTTACGATAACCGCAATCTAGCGGAAGTGCCGGGCTGGCTGATGAATCGCACACAGAAAGGTCTGAGAACCGTGTCGAAGAAAAAGATTGCGCTTGCCATCGTACTCGCTATCCTTATTATAATCATCGTCGCGGCAATCGTCGTCGACCGGAAGTTCGCCATTATCGTGAGTTCGCCGAAGGTCTCGTACGAGACCCTGGCGAGACCTGAAATGCGGGCGCAAATCGTGCTCGACGTGCCGAAAGCAAAGGAAATCATAAAGAAGAAACTCCTGGCGGGTGTCAATGTTCCTGATTGGGTGCTGCCCCGTGCTCTTCCATATCAAGCGGCCCTGGTGGCGAACATGGATTTCGCCATGAGCGAGATTGACTTGACGCTGTTCATCAACGACCAGCGGCTGGCGCCCGTCTTGGTCGACCAGATAAACCGGCTGCGGCTTCCGGCGCCGGTTGACCAGTGGTTCAAGGACAAGATGGTGTGGAATGAGCGCGGCAGGATGCTCCGTAAAGGCATAGCTCCCGTGGACAGGGCGTTCTTGATGAAGTTGAAAGAGATCTTTAAGAGCAAGTCAGGGACCGCGTCTCCCTTGCGGCTCGAAGGGGGCCATCTCTTGGAGGCCGTGCTTGACAACCGCGACGGCTCCGCCATTGCTATTGTCGGGACCCTCGCGGCCACTCAGGGCGTGCCTGTGCTCGATTACGCCAGTGAAGGTTACCTCGGCGTCGTAGTGCCCATTGACGTGATCCGTTTGCAGGCCGATATCGCGAACGATAAGACGCTTAACATCCACCTCGCGTTGGAGTGTGCCCCCGACACCGAGCCCGGCGCTATCCAGTTCCTAGTGTTGGGCTTGGAGATGGGAGTGCCTCCTCTACAGGCGGAACTATCGAAGAAGGGGATCACGTTGACCGGCAAAACCACTGTCGAGAACAACGTGGTAAAGGGCGACTACACCGTGCCCAACTTCGATCAGGCGATCGACAAGCTTTGAGACGGCTAGAGGAAGAGAGGAAGAGAGGAAGAGAGGAAGAGAGGAAGAGAGGAAAAGAGGAAGAGAGGAAAAGAGGAAGAGAGGAAAAGAGGAAGAGAGGTTATGCAGACTACTGGCGTGTCTTCTCTTAACCTCTAGCCTCTCTTGCTCTAGCCTCTCTTCCTCTATGCCTCTAGCCTCTATTCCGTCACTCGCGTGCGGCCTTGGAGTGCGTGACTCAGCGTAACGTCGTCGGAAAACTCGAGGCCGCTGCCCATCGGCACGCCGTGCGCGATCCGCGTGACCGGGATGCCCAGCTTCGTGATCTGCCTCGAGAGGTACATGGCCGTTGCCTCGCCCTCAGCGGTCGCATTGGTTGCAATGATGACTTCCGCGGTGCGGCCCGATTCGAGCCGCTTCATCAGCCCGTCGATCCGGAGTTCGGAGGGGCCAATCCCCTCCAAAGGATTCAGCGCGCCATACAGGACATGGTACAAACCCCGGAACGCGTTGGCTTTCTCGATGGCCATCGCTCCGGATGGCTGTTCAACAACGCAGATCGTGTTTGCGTCCCGGCGAGGATCGCTGCAAACGGCGCAAGGGTTCACTTCGGTAAGGTTGCAGCACACGGAACACGTCGTGATGCGGTCGCGGGCGGTGCGAATCGCGTCGCTGATGAACCGCGCCTCTTCTTCCGGGGCTGCAAGCAGATGCAGCGCAAGGCGTTCCGCGGAACGTTTTCCGATCCCGGGCAGGCGGCGCAAGGCTTCAATAAGCCGTTCGACGGAGGGCGAGTCAGTCAACATGCAACATCCCCCAATCACGGAGTAAGGAACTGCATTACCTAGCGCGCGCCCGTGGCCACGTCAAGCTGCGCCCTGGCTTTCATTCCATTCACGGAGCTTCGCATCGCGGGTCAACACATCGGCCCGGTCCAGAAACACTATGCCGTCGAGATGGTCCGTCTCGTGCTGGATGATGCGCGCGAGCAAGCCGGTAGCTTCAAAGTGTCGCGGTCTACCGTGCTCATCGAATGCCCGCACCTCGATTCGGGTATGACGCGAGACGGGCGCATAGATCTGGGGTAGGCTCAGACACCCTTCTTCGGCCGTCTCGGACCCGTCCAGCAGTCCTATCTCCGGGTTTACGAGGCACATGCCCTGTTCCTTCTCAGGTTCGTGCAGGACAAATACCCTTTTCGATGCGCCCAGCTGCGGCGCGGCCAATCCGCACCCCTCATGGGCAGCCATGGTCTCAAACATATCGTTAACAAGCTGGAGAAGCTGTGGTCCGAAATGATCAACCGCCGCTGCCTTCTTGAGAAGCGCCTTATCAGGGTAGAGAATCACCTCGCGCACTGCCATTGCTTCACCTGTGTCTCTTCTCTTCTATTAACACGCATCGTAACACACGGAATTCCTTCCGTTCAAAGGCCGGGAGGCTGGAGAAGGAGAGGCTCGCACAAACGCTTACGCACGAAGGGTTTTCTGCAGTTCGTTGATGATCTGCCGAGTGGCGGTGACCTTTTCCGTTTCGCGGGTGAGTTTGCCGCAGGCGTACAGAACGGTCGTATGATCCTTACCGCCGAACGCGGCCCCGATATCATTCAACGAGAGGCTCGGGATGAGCGTCTTGCACAGAAACATGGCCACTTGGCGCGGGAAAGAGACCTGTCGTTGGCGGCTGCGCCCGCAAAGGTCGGCAATGCGGACATCAAAATGCTCGGCGACCGCGCGCTGCACCGCTTCAATCGTGATAGGCCGGATTTTATCACTTCCGATGAGGTCCCGCAGGACTTCCTCGACCATCTGTATGGTGATCTTGCGTTGCGTCAGCTTGCCGTAGGCCAGAACGGTGATAAGCGCGCCCTCAAGTTCACGGATATTGGCCGTGATATGCGTTGCGATGCACTTCAACACCTCCGGCACCACGTAGGCTTGTTCCTCCGCGGCTTTGCTCTGCAGAATGGCGACGCGCGTCTCGAGGTCGGGGGCCTGAATGTCGGTGACCAAGCCCCAGCCGAACCGCGAGATCAGGCGTTCCTCGATTCCCTGCAACTCTTTGGGGCTCCGGTCGCTGGACAGGACGATCTGCGTGTGCCGCTCGAAAAGGGCGTTAAACGTATGAAAGAACTCCTCTTGCGTCGCCTCCTTGCCCCCAATGAAATGGATATCATCAATGAGCAGGACGTCCGCCTTCCGGTACTTCGCTCGGAAGCGTTGGGTTGATTTTTTTGCAATGCTTTCGATGAACTGGTTGGTGAAGTGCTCGGACGACATAAACACAACGCTGGCATTGTGATCGCGTTCGAGAATCTCGTGCCCGATGGCCTGCATCAGGTGGGTCTTGCCCAGACCCGTGCCGCCGTAAAGGAAAAGCGGGTTGTAGGCGCGCGCCGGGTTCTCGGCCACTGCTTTTGCGGCCGCGTGGGCAAACCGGTTTCCCGCGCCTACGACGAAACGCTCGAACACGTACCGAGGGTTGAACCCGTTCGCCGTTTGCACGACGGGCGGTGTGTGCGGTTCCACCAACGCTGCGGGCGCCTGCTCTTGTGCCTTGGCCGAACCAGCCGGGGAGGGTACCGCCACGAACCGAACCTCGCGGAAATCCGGGATGATCCTCCGCATCGCTTCCGCAATGGCGTCGAGATAGTGATCGCGGAGCCAGTCGGCAAAGAACTGACTCGGCACGGCCACAACCAGTTGGCCGTTGTCGAAGGACTCAAAACGCGTTTGCAGGAACCAGTTCTTGTAACTGTGCTCGTCTAGGACTTCCTGAAGATAATCTTGTGCCAACTCCCAAGGGTTAACATCTTTAAGCGGCATAGCGGCTCCCATAATCGAGAGGAAGTAGCAGCCCCGACACCCTCGTGGTCTAAGCATCGGACCGGCGCATCCGCTTTGCCCTACCCGGTACAGTGCCTAGTAACCGCGTTCTGGTCACTCTTCCGCTTCTTGATTTCAGTTCCCAAGGGGACGCGCGGCGACCTGCGCCAAACGCGCCCTCGACTCTTCAGTTCACGAGAACGAGAGCGAACAGATCACAAGACCGCTCGAGATGGGATCGTTTTCCCGCCGAAGCTCTCCGAGTCTTGCCCAGACCATTCGCCACTGCAAACGACTTATCCACAAGATATCCACAGCCCGTTTTCCCCTGTAAAATAAGGCGTTTCGCATACGTTCTTACGCAGTGTGCACCATGAGGGCGAAAATGTCAAGAACCTTTTTTTGATGATCGATCGATCTCTTCTTTTACGCGCTCCCACACCTTGTCCAACTCTTCGAGAGTGCACTCGCGCATGACGAGACCCTGCCGATCAACGGCCTTCTTCAACATTTCAAAACGCTCTGTGAAACGCGCGTTAGCATACTGAAGTTCCTTCCGCGGATCGGCCTCAAGAAAACGAGCGAGGTTGACGATGGCGAACAACACGTCACCAAGTTCGCGGCGCGCATGATCGCGATCACCCTTGTGCCATGCCTCCTCGATCTCCTCGATCTCCTCATGCACTTTCCCGAGCACGCCTGAGATGTCGGGCCAATCAAAACCCAGCGCGGATGCCTCCGATTGAATCACCCAGGACGCCCCTAATGGATCCGAAAGGCAATCGCCTGAGCGACGGGAGTTATCCCCGAGTGCTTCGTTGATCACGCTGCATTTTCCTTCAAGGGTGGACGTGCTCACCAGACGTTAATACAAAGTCTCAGTGTAACACGAGGTGATTGTATTGGCAAGAGATTTGGGCAGTCCAAAATTCGCGCGCAAGCCGGCAGGGTCGCGCTCCCGCGCGGATTTTCGGTAGTGATTCGTTGCGATGACATCTTGAAGGCTTTCGGCCATCGAGCACGAGTGACTGTCAGGAGTGTTGCAGCGTGTGCGGTTGTGTTGGTGAGGGGCCACGTGGTAAAAGACGAAGGTCTTGGATGCGCGGTGAATGGAAACTGCACGTTGAAGCCTTGTGTATGCGGGCGGATCTTGCCCGAATGAGAAGCGATGATTGAACCCGAGTTGAAGACGGAGAACTTGCCAAGCTTATGACTCTGTGGCTTTGGGCCGGTTTCATTACTTTCGTGCTGATTGCGCTCTCGCTCGATCTTGCGGTGTTCAATCGAAAGGCGCATGTGATCAGCACGTTCGAAGCGCTCGGCTGGACGTGCATGTGGGTCACGCTCGCGCTCGTTTTCGCGCAGGTGGTTTACTACATCTATGAACACAACGTCCTGGGAATGGGAATCGCGCCCGGAGGAAATCTGTCGGGAAGGCACGCCGCCCTTCAATTTCTAACGGGTTATATTGTCGAGGAATCGCTGAGCCTCGACAACATGGTGGTGATTGCCATCATCTTTTCGTATTTCCGTGTGCCGCCGATGCATCAACACCGGCTGCTGTTTTGGGGGATCATGGGCGCGTTGATAATGCGAGGTGTGATGATCGCCGCGGGCACCGCGCTTCTGATGCGTTTCGACTGGATCCTTTACGTATTCGGCGTGATCCTTCTGTTAACCGCTCTACGGCTTCTGCTGACGCGAGAGGAACAGATTGATCCGGAACGGAATCTTCTCGTTCGCCTGATGCGAAAGCTGTATCCGATCTCGGGCGGGTTCCACGGGACACGGTTCTTCGTTCGCGTGGAGGGGCGGCGGACGATGACGCTGATGTTCGTGGCCCTGTTGGTTGTGGAGACGTCAGACGTGATGTTTGCCGTCGATTCGATTCCTGCCGTGATCGCCGTTACGCGCGACCCGTTCCTGGTTTTCACCTCGAACGTTTTCGCGATCCTGGGATTGCGTTCGCTGTACTTTGCATTGGCCGGAATGGTCCGCAGATTCCGATATCTGAAGTCGAGCCTCGTCGTGCTCTTGGCCTTCATTGGGGTGAAGATGCTGGTGGAACACTGGTACCAATTGTCGACCGGCGCTTCGCTCTGCGCCATCGTGAGCATCCTGAGCGTCGGCATTATTGCATCGCTCATCCACGCGCGGCGTCATCCCGTTGCTTCTGGCGCGTCGGGGCCGGAATTCGAGGATCTATTGTCCGGCCTGGATCCTTTGGCCATGGCGTATTTCGCGTGGCGTCAGGCGAGGCGGGTCGCCGTGCTGATCATCGGATCAAGCGTAATGCTGGTTGGCGTCGTCATGATCGTCACACCAGGACCTGCAATGGTAGTCATTCCGCTCGGACTCGCCATTCTGGCTACGGAATTCCTCTGGGCGCGGCGGCTCCTGAAACGACTCAAGGATAAGGCGCTTGCCATTGCCGGTAGCTTGTCAGGAAACAAAAAGGGTGGAGATGACTAGGCGCCGATGCCGCGTGGTGATGTCTTAGGGAGCGTGAGGCACGCCTTCCTATATCGACTACGAGTACGATTAGGAGCACGAGCAGGATCACGAAGGGCCGATCAGGGCGATTCGTCAATTCGGTCTCTGTAGCTGCTTGCGCAGGATATGCCAGTAGGCGCCGCGCGCGCCGTTGCGAATCGCTTGGGCCAATACGGAATTGTTGTTGTAGTTATAGTTGCCGTCGATCTGCGCAGGGTCGGCATGGAAAAAACGGCGGTCGCTCCCGATCAGCGACGACACGTATTGGTGAATGTGCGCACCGACCTTGGCATCGACGTAGTAGATCGGTCGGAGCAAGTCCTCATTGTTCTCGAGCGTGCCGTGGAGATGCGGATTCGTGCCGAGAGGACCTTGCGATAGGACCTGGCGCGCGAGTGCGGTATGAGGGTACACGCGGATTCCGCACGAGAGACCTATGCAGTCGGGATTGAGTGCGCGCAGGAAATTGATCGCAAACGCGATGGTCTCGTTCGTCTCGCCCGGCGAACCGAAAAGCATGTCGAACATGACTGTGATGCCGGCATCCCGGCAGGCTTGAACCGTACGACGCAGGTCGTCCGGCCCGTAGTTTCGTCCGAGCCTGCGGAGGAGGGCGGCATCGGCATGATCCGCGCCGAAGTTGATCCCCACACAACCGGCATCCGCCATCGCATGGGCCAGTTCTTGATCAAAGGGCTGCGGAGCGGCATAGGTATACCATTTGATCGCCGAAGCCATCCCCGATTCTTTGAGCGCCCTGCAAACGGCCAGGGCGTGTTCAGGCGGCAGGTTGAACTCGCAGTCGCAAAGGTGCAGCACGCTGATACCTTGGTCGAGGAGGTCGCCGGCTTCGTCGACGATTGATTCGGGAGTCCTCAAGCGGATCTGCGAACCCTTCGAGATGGGGTCCACGCAGTATACGCAGGGCATGTCGCAACCCCGTTTGGTCTCGATGCCGGCTTGGCCTCCCTCTGAGAAGTAGCGCACATTGTCGACAAAGCGGCGTTTCGGCGCAGGCATTTGGTTGAGGTCCATCGGTTCGGGTTTGACCACGGCGAGCCGGTCTTGGGAGGGACGGTAAACTAGTCCCGGAACGTCGGCAACGCCAGAACGGCTCGAGATCCGATCCAGCAAGAGTGGGAAGACGGCTTCGCCCTCGCCGAGGATGCCGTAATCCGCCCCCGTGTAGCCGAGCACCTCGCACGGCGCACATGAGAAGCCGACTCCGCCAAGTACGATGGGCACGTCCGTGAGCGACCGGGCATGACGTATCATTTCCGCGGTCGTTGCCAGAATGAAATCCTGACTTGCGAAATACGCATCGTCGATATTGCGGATTGAAAAGCCCACGGCCATCGGTTGAACCGACATCACAGCATCGGACAGCGCCTGCTTCCAGTCCTCCGCAAATGTCAGATCGCAAAGAACGGGTTCGTATCCGTCTCGCACGAGATCTTCAGAAATATACTCGAGCCCGATAGGCGCTATCGGCGGCAACATACGGTTCGGGTTAACCAACAAGACGGCGGAACGTTTCATCTACGTGTGGCTCCTTCCGCAGCGAGTTGTTCGTGAGGCGGCGCATCAATCAACGGCGAATGTTGTGTCTGCCCTTTGTTTACTATAGCATAAGACACACAAGATATTTTCACAGTGGTAACCCTTGGATTTGCGAGTGTGGCGTATAAGAGCGTAGACTTTCATGCGAAGGAAAGCCCGGCGCAGATGCCACATGACGCTAGAATTGGAGAGCGGTCCTAGAATGTGGCTTCGCCGTCAACAGCGATGAAAGGGTAAGAACCATGCGGGCGTACCGAGTGAAGACGGTCATAACCGAAGACCATCAAGTGACCGTAACCTTGCCGGAAGATGCGCCGCCCGGCGAAGCGGAATTGCTCGTGCTTGTTAATGATATTCCGGAGATCGATGATCCTGAGGACTTGGCGGCATACCGCCGTGCCATACAAGAGTATGAGGAAAGCGGACGCAAGTCGGTGCCCTTCGATCAGATCTGCCGGGAGATGGGCCTTTGAAAAGCTACGAGGTGCAGCTCTCCGCTGCCGCGGCGCGCGAGTTCAGAAAACTCCCGACTGATGTGGCCAAGCGGTTGAAACCTGCTATTCTGGCGTTGGCTGACAATCCCCGGCCGCAAGGTGTGGTGAAACTTGCCGGGCAGGAAAACGCTTGGCGTATCCGTAGCGGTGATTACCGGGTACTCTACCAAATCCACGACCGAACCCTTCTCGTGCTTGTTGTAGAGATCGCGCACCGCCGTGAAGTGTACCGATAAGCCCCGATAAATGGTGCGTGCCCCTTTTCATGCCCAACCCAAAGCTACGCCAGATGCTGGATGTTGCGGCACAGGGAGGTGACCGATGCGAATTGCGATAAGTGGTTCGAGGGGTCTTATCGGTTCGGCGCTAATATCGGCACTTGAAGCGGAAGGGCATTCGATCACCCCCATCATTTGCTCGGGCAGGAAACCTTCCCGAGGTGCTGTTTGGCTGGGGCCTTACTCGACCGGCCACGTCGTTCATCTTCCCGAACTCGAGGGCATGGATGCGATTGTGCATCTGGCGGGAGAGAACCTTGCGCGAGGACGCTGGACGCCTAACAAGAAAAGGGCAGTCTTCCACAGCCGTTCTCTTGTGACACTAAGGCTCTGTAAGGCATTGAACATGCTTCAGTCGCCGCCCGGCGCGCTGCTAATCGCCTCAGCCGTGGGTGTGTATGATGATCGCAAAGGCGCGGAACTCGATGAAGACAGTACGTGTAAACTGCCCCTCACAAGTGACGGGTCGTTTCCGTCAGGCGCTTCGTTCCTGTCATATGTCTGCATGCTATGGGAAGCGGCCGCAAAGGCAGAGCCAGTGCCGTGCCGCGTGGTCAACCTTCGTTTCGGGGCCGTATTGAGTGGGAAAGGCGGGGCGCTGGCCAACATGCTCTTCCCCTTCAAATGGGGACTCGGCGGTGTGATTGGCAGTGGCGAACAGTATATGAGTTGGATCGCGATCGACGATGTGGTGGGAGCGATCAAGCATGTCTTGGCCAGGGACGCGCTTCAAGGCCCGGTGAACGTTGTGTCGCCCAATCCAGTGACTAATTGGGAGTTCACGAAGACGTTGGGCAAGGTGCTGCGGCGTCCCACGCTATTTCCGATTCCGGCGTTTGCAGTTCGCTTCGCGTTCGGGGAACTCGCGGACGCGTTGTTGCTTGCGAGTCAGCGCGTCGTTCCGCGAAAACTCTTGGTCTCGGGATATGTCTTCAAGTATCCTGTTCTGGAGGACGCACTGCGGCATGTTCTTGGTCTTGAATAGCGATAGATGTAAGGTGGGTGAAGCGGAGCGGAACCCACCGGCACGATCTTACGCAATTCCACGGTGGGTTCCGCTCCGCTTCACCCACCCTACATCTGGAGAGCATAGGCGATGGCTTTGAAGTTGTTCTGGGTCGTCTTTGTGGGGAACGTGTGTATGAGCCTGTCGGTTTGCGCGGAGCAGAGCCCGCCAGTGATTAAGAAGCTCGGGACGATCGATTGCGACATGGTTGAGACCACGCCGATTGTATTGCACGGCACGCTATACCGCTTCGAGTACGTTCGCGACAATTACAAACCGAACGCGACCGGGAAGTCTTACTTCCGCTTCATCGATGTTGCGTCGGGAGAACCGACTGCCCCCTTTGCGCGTGGATACCACCTTGGGAGCGCTTTCGTGGATGGCGATACCGTGTATGTGTACGGCGTGAACACCTGGGGCGGCCCGCACGTCCATGTGTTCTGGTCCACGGACCTGCGTGACTGGAAAGATCAGACTGCGATGGAACTGCCCGGTTGGGAGATATTCAACACGTCCGTGTGCAAAGGCCGCGACGGGTATCTCATGGCATTCGAGATCGGGGCGCCGAAGGAAGAAACCGGAAACGGATTCACGATGCGCTTTGCCCGGTCGAATGACCTGCGTAATTGGCACTTGACTGCCAAGGAATGCGTCTTCACGAAGGAACGATACTCGGCCTGTCCCGCGCTTCGCTTCCTTGACGATTATTATTACATGGTATATTTGGAGGCGTATCCCGGGCCTTCGTATGCGCCGCACATCGTGCGATCTAAGGATTTCATCACCTGGGAAGAAAGCCCGTTCAAGCCGATCATGAAGCATTCCGACGAGGACAAGAGGATTGCCAACCCGAATCTGACGGAGGTGCAGCGCAAACGCATCGCGGACGCAGTCAATATCAACAACTCCGACGTGGATTTCTGCGAGTTTCAAGGAAGGACTATCATCAACTATTCCTGGGGAGACCAGAAGGGCGTTGAGCACCTCGCGGAAGCCGTGTACGACGGAAGCGAGGCGCAGTTTCTGTCGGGCTTCTTTCCGGGGAAGTGAATGATGGGCGGGATAGCCGATCTCTTGACTACGAGTACCATTTCGAGACAGTTTGTTTGTTGTACCGCCTTTAGGCGGGCGTTCTGCTGACAGACCCCGCCGGCTAAAGCCGGTACAACGAACATTTAGGCGCGAGCATGAGCACGACTTTTGGGAGATATCAGACTGTGGCGATTTTGCTCTCTGTCTTATTGGCTGTTGGAGCGACGGCTGCCACGCCAAAAGCGGACAGTCCATCGCAGGTTGTTGAGCCAGGACTGACGTATGGGGCGGCCGGCGATCTTTCGTTGCCGAAGACGATCATCTTCTCCGCCGGGCCCGATGCCATCATCCGTGACGCGGAGGAGTGGGCTCGCCGCGGCGTGAGCGCGTTCTTTCTGGACTTTGTCGCGCGTGATTGGTCCAGTGACGTCTGGGCGCAGGACCAGAAACCGTGGACTATCGGCGAGTCTGACGAGACCTTTCAGAAGGTCAAACAGGCAAACGCCGTCTGCCGTCGCATAGGTTCCGAAACCTTTCTGAAGATCGCGTTCGATCATCCATTCGAATGGTTCAATGACACGGCCTGGCGGAAGATCGCCGAGAACTTCCGTCAGTTCGCCGTGTTTGCCAGAGAGAGCGGCTGCAACGGCATCGCGCTGGACATCGAATACGTGGGCGAGCAGTATGATTTCGCCTGGCCGGGTTACACGTACGGAGATTACGACCAGGAGGGCCTGTTCAAGAAAGTCACGGAACGCGTGACGGACGTCATGCGCGTACTCTATGACAACTTTCCGGATATGGTGTTCCTGACTTTTCCGGAAGAGGGATTCAGTCTCGGTACGGCAATCCATGTGGCGTGGCTCGAGGAAGCCGCCCGGAGAAATGCCCCGGGCGGATTTCATTACTGCACGGAATCCACGTATCGGGATCCGAACATCCGCTACATGTTCGGCCACGCCTGGGCGTGCAACGAGCTGTTTCAGGTCCTGCTCAGCCGGCGTGCCCGGGAATACTGGATGGCACACGGGTCCATCGCGGCGGGGATATGGCCTTTCGGTTTTGATTACCAGAACGTGCACGCCCCAGGTCTATCCTGCGAGCAGTTCCGTCAGGGATATGCCGCCTCGTTAATGGTGTCGTCCCGCTACAACTGGATTTACAGTCACAATTGCTATGATCAGCTTATCGGCAGGAACCTTGATGCGTACAAAGGCGACGCCGATCTCACCCAGTATCTCGCGATCATTTCAGAACGAAATATCGTGACCTCGCCGAAATACGTTGAACTTGCCCGGCGCTTGCGCTCGCTCGAGCAAGGCGACTACGGGCCGGACCTCGGGCTGGCCGTTGTTCCGCAACTGGCCGGCCCGGCGGATGTACCGTCGCTCGGCCTCATACCCGAGGGCTTCATGAATCCGGATCTTTCGCGCATGGGTTGGAAGGTTGCGCTCGACTACTTCCGTGGAACGGTGGTCGACGTCCACAAACTTTTCGGTACGCAGACTCATTGGATGCTCATCGGGCCCTTTGAAAACGGGGAGGGCTTTGCGGGCCATTCGGCAGTCTATCCTCCTGAGAAAGAGATCAGCCTCTCAGCGGAGTACGACGGTGTCGGAGGAAAGGTCCGATGGACCGAGTATGAACCGAAGGACCAACACGCATCGGTTGACCTGACGAAGGTGTTCTCTCCGACCGAGCATGTAACTGCCTATGCCCTGTGCTACGTGACCTTGGACGCGGACTGCGATGTGCAGATCCGTATTGGCACAAACGATGCCGGGAAAATGTGGGTTGGCGGCCACCTTGTATACGACTATCCCGAGGAAGGCACGGCCATTCTCGACCGGGATATCGTCCGCGTGGCGCTACCGAAGGGAACGACGCCTATCCTACTAAAAATAAGCAATGGCGTAAAGAATTGGGGATTTGTCTTTCGTATCACGGACGCTCAAGGGCGCCTTCTTCCTTCGCTTCGTTTCAGTGTCAAGATTCCCTGATGATGAGCCACGCCGTAAGAGACAACGTTCTCCCCCCTTCGGTGTAAGCCGCCATGCGTAACATATGGTCTTGCATCGCTTTGTGCAGCGTTGCCCCTGTGAGTCCTGCTTTGTCGAGGCAGGGCGCACTTGAAGGCAGGTGGCTGCCGGTTGTAACATTAGGCGCGAGGGCGTGTAGTATTGTCAGAGTGCATTGTGTACTGCGCAGAAGGAAAAGGAGTGGAAGTATGAAACACCTTTCGAGAGTGACCGTTGTGAAGGCTGATATCGTTGAGAATGTGGATGTCGATGCGCTTCTGGCGCGGATATTCGCCTTTATTCTGGACATACTCCAGTTGAAGGGCAAAGGTCCGGTCGCCTAAGAAGAATGGCGGCGCAAAGGCCTGCGAGAGGCGCATGACTGCTTCCGTAGACCTCTTTTTTGACAATCATGCAGGGTGTCTTGTTCTCGTAGCGCCCGACTCCGTTTAGCGCGGAGAAGCGGGCGCTTTTCTCTTGATGGGTGCTGGGAAGCCGTAAAGAGAGCTGTACTTGGCCTCGAGATAGCGCAGATAGGGCCCTGCACCCGGCGGCGTGCCTGAAATCTCACGGACCAGATCGGCGGCAGTCTTGCGTCGGCCGTGCCGGTGCACGTGTTCGCGCAGCCAATCGCGCAACGGGAGGAAAGAACCGTTCTCGACCTGTTGCCAGAGGTCCGGAAGGTCTTTCAGCACCGCCTCGAATATCTGCGAGGCATAGAGGTTCCCGAGCGTATACGTTGGGAAGTAGCCGAAAGCGCCATGCGACCAGTGCACGTCCTGAAGACATCCTCGTGCATCGTCCGGCACGTCCACGCCTAGATAGCTCTTCATCTTCTCATTCCAAACCGACGGCACATCACCTGCCACAAGGTTGCCCTCGAGCAATTCCACCTCGATCTCGAAACGGATAATGACATGAAGATTGTACGTACATTCATCGGCCTCGACGCGGATGAGTGACGGTTTGACCTGGTTGACCGCCTCGTAGACCTCCTCCGCGGCGACGGTTTCGAGCTGGCCGGGGAACCGTTCGCGCAGCAACGGGAGGTAATGCCGCCAAAACGGCAGGCTGCGCCCGACGATATTCTCCCACAGGCGCGACTGTGACTCATGTATCCCCAGCGACGGCCCGTGCGCCAATGTCGTGCGCGCGTCCTTGGCAAGAAACCCCTGCTCGTAAAGGGCGTGGCCGCCCTCATGCAGCGACGACAGCAATCCTGAGAAAAGCTGATCGCTGTGCGTCCGGGTGGTGATTCGCACGTCATTCAGATGAAAGCTTGTCGTGAAGGGGTGCGCCGACCTGTCTTGACGACCGGCCTCGAGATCGTATCCCATGTCGTGCAGAATCTGGATTGAGACTGCCCATTGCGCCGCCTCATCCCATTGCTGATTCAACCAACCCAGGTCCGCCCGTACAGGCGTTTGAGCAATGCACTTCACAATTTCGCTCTGGCGCGCCGCCAATGTCGCCAACACGCCTCGCAGGTCTTCCGCCCTCGCCCCGCGTTCGTAATCCTCCAACAACGCGTTATACCGCAGACCCTCGAAGCCCAGAAGATCCGCTCGCCAGCGCGACAATCCGACAAGCTTTTCCAGGTGCGGAAGAAAAAGGCCAAAGTCGGACTGCTGCCGTGCCTTGATCCAAGCGTGGAATGCCTTGCTTTGTTCCTCGGCGAACTCCTTCACAAAAGATTCCGGCAACCGCTTTGCGCGCTCATAGTCGTACAAGGTTTCGTCGATGAGCTTCGCGTCGTCCGGATCGAGTTGCTCGCGGACGTCGTGCAGGCGCGCAAGCAGTGCACCCAGCTTGCGGGCCGTGAAGATCCGATGTGAAAGCCCGCTCAGTGTGGCAAGCTGAAGGCCGCGCGCCTCAGCGCCTTTCGGCGGCATATACGTTTGCTGGTCCCATCCGAGGAGGGACGTCGCCGCATGGAGATCCTCGACTTGGCCAAGGTACTCGCGTAGCGCGCGTAACGCGGAATTGACGTTCATATGCACCTCTCCTCACACGCAGGACAAGTAGGCGGTCTTGATTCGTTCGAGGTACGCCCGCTGATCCATGGCCCAGTACTCGGACGAGAAGATCTCGACCTCATTGTATCCGTTGAAGCCGGCCTTCTCGACCCAGCCCCGTATCTCGGGGATGTTGATGCATCCTTGTCCCATCAGCGTGCGATCGTTCAGGATGTCCCGCGTGGGTGTGCGCCAGTCGCAGACGTGAAACGAGAGGATGTTCCGCCCCGCTCGGACGATCTCCCGTTCGAGGTCCGGGTCCCACCAAAGGTGGTAGACGTCCACGGTTACGCCAACGTTGGGGTTTCCGAGGGCCTCAACCATATCGTTGGCCTGTTTGAGCGTGTTCACGGCTGAGCGATCGTCGGCGTACATCGGATGAAGCGCCTCGATGGACAACTTCACGCCGCCCGACACCGCCTGCGGGAGCACCGCGCCGATACCGTCGAGGATTTGTCTTCGGGCTTCAAACAGCGGCATGCCCGGTACTGCGCCACACACCAGAACGATCAGAGGGGCGCCGATTGCTACAGCCTCGTCAATGGTCCGCAGGTTTTCGTCGATGGCTTTCCTGCGGCCGGCTTCCGTGTCTGAGGGGAAGAACCCGCCGCGGCATAGACTCACGACCGCAAGGCCGGAATCACGAAGCATCTTGCCGGATTCCGCAGCGCCCTGCGGTTCGAGATGCTGCCGCCACACCGTCACTCCGGAGACACCCGCCTTCGAGTAGCCCTCAATGGCCTCACTTAGTGACCAAAACTTCGTTGTCATGGTGTGAATGCAAAGTTTAGCGAGATTGGTTATCGCGGAAGACATTGCCGCCTCCTATGCCTCTTCTGTGGTAACGGCCCAAAACCCCACCTCGGGGTGCCATGGATAAGGCTGATTTGGCCGGTTTTCTGGCAAAGCCATCGAATTCTGGCTCCAACCCGGCCAAATCAGCCTTATCCATGCCACCCTATGGAAGGGTAGCTGGACCGTTACCTTCTGTGAGGGATATGATGTCGAGGAATGCGGTTCGCAGCATGCGCTCAACTCCTACAATGCCGGAACATCGAGCCAGGCGTGCTTCTTCCAGGACTCATAGCCGAGCTCGGCCAACTGCACGCCCTTAGCGCCCTCTTTGAGGTCCCAGGGGAAAGGTTCGTCAAGGATGACGTGGCGGAAGAACAGCTCCCACTGCGCCTTGAATGCATTGTCATAGACCTGGTTGTCGGGCACCGGCATCCAGCCGGCGTGAAAGTCAATCGGATTGTCTATGTCAGGATTCCAGACCGGCTTCGGGGTCAGCGCATGACTCTGGGCATAACATTTCCGGAGTCCAGCGACGGCCGACCCCTTCATGCCATCCACGTGAATCGTCAGCAGGTCATCCCGCCGGACGCGGGTGCACCACGACGAGTTGAAATGACATGTCACGCCTGTGTCGGTGGTGAACGTGGCATAGGCCGCGTCCTCCGCGTCGGAGTCATACGGTTTCCCCGACTCGTCCCACCGCTTTGGAATGTGATGGGCGCCTAGACACGACACGGCGGTCACGCTGCCGAACAAGTTGTCGATGACGTAGCGCCAATGGCACAACATGTCGAGAATGATCCCGCCGCCCTCGGCTTTGCGATAGTTCCACGAAGGACGTTGCGCGGGTTGGTGTTCGCCGGTAAAGACCCAGTAGCCGAACTCGCCGCGCACCGCAAGGATCTTTCCGAAGAAGTCGGTGTCAATGAGATACTTCAGTTTGCGGAGACCCGGCAGCCAGAGCTTGTCCTGCACGACGCCGTGTTTCACGCCCGCGCGCTTCGCACTGTGAAACAGATCCATTGCTTCCTTCGAGGTTGTGGCGCTGGGCTTCTCACAGTAGATGTGTTTTCCGGCCTCGATGGCTTGCTTGACCGCCGCATAACGCAGCAGGGTCGTTTGCGCATCAAAGTAGATCGTATATCGATCATCGCGAAGCAACCCGTTCAAGTCGGTCGAGTAGGCCAGCCCGCCATGCGATTCAGAGAGTTCGTGGAGCTTGCTTTCGTTCCGCCCAAGCAGCACCGGTTCAGGTATGATCACTTCTCCATCCTGAACCTTGACGCCGCCCTGTTCGCGTATGGCAAGGATGGAACGCACGAGGTGCTGGTTGGTTCCCATCCGGCCCGTAACGCCATTCATGATGATTCCGATTTTGTGTGTTTTCATGGCAACTCCTTTCGGCTGAGTCGAAGGCGTTGAATGCTGTCCGATTACGACGGACTCTATTCTGCAAGCTTAATCAGTGTAATCACGGCAGCGAGAATCGCCGTGGCTGAAGAGAGGATTGCACACAAGAAGACAAACCATGTCCTGCGGCTTCCAGCGCGTTTCGCGGCCCAGTACTGTCCCCAGAAGAAGGGGCACCATGCCGCCAAAAATAGCACTTTGAACGGCGGCGACAAGATGATCCACGCTTGGCCTTGCAGAAAAAACAGGACACCACACGCAGTCGCGAACGCAAGGAACCCGATATGCGAGATGCTCTCCAGCAGGTGCGCCGTCCTCGACCCGCCCGCGGATTGTATGACCGAAGTGTTAGGCGTCATAAGCTATCCTCGTTTCAGTTCTTGGGCATCGAAGAACGCAAGGTACGGGCCGTTCTCCAGTTCCCTCTTAAGATACACTGCCAGCTCGATGGCGTGGTAGTCGCCCCACATTGACGATTCGCCCTGCGGGATTTTCTTGCCTTTCGGGACATAGTCCCAACCGTTCGGACGATGATACACGGAATGCAGAATCAGGCCCTCGTGGCCTGCGTCCTCGGAGAGATAAGGAGGCGCGAAAAGTGTCTTCGCGATTGTCAGCCCCGCTTGATAGTACTTCCGCCCTGCTTGGTTTTGATCGAGCACGCGCCCCAAACGGAGGAAACCTTGGGCCGCGATGGCCGCTGCGGAACTGTCCACAGGTTCATAGTCATTGTCAATCTGGGCAGGCCGGTTCAGGTAATCCCTTAGATGGACGAGCCCCGGCGCGCCCGTATCCCAGTACGGAATCCCGTCGGCGGCCGTGTGCGCCAGGTAGAAATCCGCGGCAGCTTGCGTCGTCCTCAGCAGGAGCCGGTTTATGGCATTGCGCCCGCCGACAGGCTCAAGTTCCGTTTTCGGGAGCGATCTAAAGCATTCGAGTTCCTCAGCGTATCCGAGGATGATCCACGCGAGCCCGCGCGTCCACGTCGAGAAGGGCGAGTAGCCCTGCTGTGTGCTTGGACACCGATACCGTCCGTCGGTCATGTTGAAGATGCTCTCGTGCGCGACGCGCCCGCGCACGTCGTACGCGTCGCGTCCCTCGCCAAAGTAGACATTGTAGCGGGAGGTGTTGGTGATGTGTTGAACGGCTCGTTCCAATAGTGAAATGCGCCGGTCGCTCTCTCCCATCAGGCAGTGGCCCAGTTGATGCGCGAGCATCAACGCGCGACATGACCGAATCGTGTCGCTGAATAGCGAATGCGGCCCGTTGAACGAATGTATGAATCCGGTGCCGTCGTGCAGTGTGGACCAGCGGGCTGCTTGCACCGCGCCCGACACCTTGAGCGCGAGTTCATAGAAGTGAAGGGCATCCGCGTTCTCGGCGGTGCGGCCTTCGAGCGCCAACCGGCGCAGGTTTCCATATGTCGATACATTATTGAAGCCGTGGTCATGAACGCCCGTGTGGCTGACGTGCGGGGCCATAAACCGAAGGGTGTTTTCCCGGCCCAGCCCCAAAAGCCGCTCGTTGCCGGTCGCATCGAACAGCAGTATCTGGATTCCGAACTGGAACCCTTGCGTCCATTCCGTCCAGCCGCGCGCGGTATACTTCCCGCGCCGCGTGAACACCGGTGCCCCCTCCGAGGAGTTCCAGCGTTTCGCGAGCCGCAACGTTTTGCGCATGGCAAGATCGAAGACGCGTTCGATTGGCCCGGCAAGTTGCCGGGACGACAATTGCTGGTCAATCCTCACCATGCATTCTCCTTGAACGACTTCTTTCGACTTCAGACTCCAAAGCCTGCCGGTCACTTTTGTGGCCAGACCTTCCGCGCCACTCCTTTCCAGTAAGAGACAATGTTTTGATAGTAGCTCTCTTCATTTGCCGCGCCCGGCGGTGGAGGCGGCCCGCGAAATCGAGGCAGGTTGGGCGGAGGCGCAGGTAGAGGAGGGGGCGATCCAGTCGGCGGGCCGGCCAATGGCGGTGTTTGCGGCGGAGGAATCTGCCCCGGAGGTTTCTGCGGCGCGACAGTTGGAGGCAGAGGAACCTCTTTCACCGGCTCGGGTTGCTGCACGACGGCCTTGAGTGGGGGACTCTGTCCTGCGGTGCCGACAGCGTGCTTGTAAACCAGGACTGTGCCGTAGCAGGCGACGGTCCCCATCCAGATTGCTACGACCACGCTAGCGAAGAACGCAAGCACTGCCAAGGCGCCTCGAAGCCCTTCCGATCTCGCGCCGCAAAGGAACACGAGGACTGCGGTCACGACGGCGGGAATCCAAACGTACTCGGCGAGCATCTTGTGCCGTTCCGCCAGTGCTTGCACTTCCGGTGCAAGGCGGTAGGGTGCCGCGCTCAAGGCTTGTTGCCCGGTGGTCAACGTGCCGTACGAAATGCCGGCCAAGAGTAGGAAGCAGATGCAGGTCACCCAGCGCAGCGTCGCGTTCTTCCGGCCGATGCCGGAGATAATCGTTAACGGAACCCCCAGGATGCCGAGCGCCACGGGAAAATGCGCCGTCACAGCGTGAAGCAGATGGGGATCGTTGATAAAGTCAAACGGATTCACGATCTGGTCCTCCCGTTCGGTCGCCCCAGCAGAAAATGGGCTTGCCTGAATTAATAGCACACTGCAGGGACGATTTCCAAGGCGATTTGCCCTTTTCTGTCGGACTCGTCGGACGAGTCGGACATCTCTGACGAGGTTTGGTTTCAGTTTAACGCAATGGTATTGTACGGTTCGCTTGCGGAGCGGCATCATAGATGGGAAATGCGATGACTATTCTCAGAAACGTGCTGGGCTTTTTCAAGACCGGCCCGGACCGTCCCGTTCTGGAGGATCCCGTCCGGATTAAACGTCTCTATGAAAGCAAGCGGTTCTCCATTTTCCTGTCGATCGTGTGCGGGTACAGCTTCTTCTACGTTTGCCGCTTGAGTTTTGCCGTTGCCAAGAAGCCGATGCTCGATGAAGGCATCCTGAATGCCGACCAGATGGGGAAGATCGGTTCCGCGCTCTTCTTCACTTACGCCATTGGGAAATTCGTGAACGGGGTCCTCGGGGATCGCGGCAACATCGCGCGCATCGTTGCCACCGGACTGCTCGGATCCGCTGTCATCATCATCCTCTTCGGCTTTACGAAAACCTACTTCATCTTTCTCGTTCTCTGGGGGCTGCACGGTTGGTTGCAGTCGATGGGGGCTTCTCCCTGCGGCGCCTCGATCTCGCAGTGGTTCAGCAACCGGGAGCGCGGGACCCGCTACGGCATCTGGAGTACGGCCCACAGCATAGGCGAGGGGCTTTCCTTTGCGGTAACGGCTACGGTTATTGCCTACCTCGGATGGCGCTGGGGCTTGTGGAGCGCCGGCCTGTTCTCAGCCTTTGTCGCTCTCGTGATGTACCGCACTCTCGGCGACAGGCCGCAGACATATGGTCTGCCGCCCATCGCCGACTACAAGAACGATCACGTCGGGGCAGCCTCGGACGCGCGGATTTCGGTGGGACAAGCCCAGCTTGAGGTATTGAAGAATCCGTATGTATGGATCCTGGGCCTGTCTTCGGTCGCCATGTACATTGGCCGCTACGGCATAAACAGTTGGGGCGTGCTTTATCTTCAGGAGGCGAAATCCTACACGCTCATCACCGCGGGGACCGTTCTCTTCTGCGCCAAGATCATGGAGACGATCGGCGCGCTGAGCTCCGGGTTCATCTCAGACTTCCTCTTCCGATCGCGTCGAAACGTCACAACCCTCCTTTACGGCGTGATCCAGGTGTTTGGTCTTATCGTTCTCTTTCTTGCTCCGGCGATTGGCGGCTCCGGCGCGCAATTCACAATATTCGGACGATACGGAATCTGGGACTTGGTTGGCGCTTCCTGCTTTGGGTTCGGACTCGGCGGCCTGCTCGTTTTCATCGGGGGCTTAATAGCCATCGACATCTGCTCGAAGAAGGCCAGCGGCGCCGCCATGGGCGTCGTCGGTATGCTCAGTTATCTGGGCGCCTCACTCCAGGAGCGAATCAGTGGACACCTCATCGAGGCTGGAAAAATGACAGTGAACGGCCAGACCACTCATGACTTCACCGCCGCCTACCTGTTCTGGCTTGCCGCAGCCATCATCGCCGTCCTGCTTTCCTGCACCCTCTGGAACGTCAAGCAAAGGGAATAGCGCCCGGCATTTTGCCGGCTTTCTGATGAAGCGCGTTACATGTTTCGTCTGTATTGGCCGCCAACTTCAAACAGCGCCTGTGTGATCTGGCCGAGCGAGCAACAGCGCACCGTTTCCATGAGTTCGGCGAAAACGTTTCCGCCTGAAAGCGCGACTTCCTTGAGGCGTGTGAGCGCGGCGGGGGCCTCGCTGGCGTGCTGTGCCTGGAACTCGCGCAGGCGTCGGAGTTGCGACTGTTTTTCTTCATCCGTTGCTCGGGCCAACTCGAGCTTGCCCGTGACGGCATCGATATCCTCATGAGGGTTGGTGAAAGTGTTCACGCCGATGATCGGAAGCTCGCCGGACACCTTGCGCGACTCGTAAGACATGGACTCTTCCTGGATTCGCGACCGCTGATAGCCCGTTTCCATCGCGCCAAGAACGCCGTCCCGTTCCGCGAGCCTGCGGAACTCGTGGAGCACGGCATCTTCAACAAGATCGGTAAGCTCTTCAAGTAGGAATGAACCTTGCAGCGGATTCTCGTTCATTGTGAGGCCGTATTCCCGGTTAATGATAAGCTGAATCGCCAGCGCGCGACGGACCGATTCCTCGCTCGGCGTCGTAATGCTCTCATCAAACGAGTTCGTGTGAAGCGAATTGCAGTTGTCGTAGATCGCGGTCAGGGCCTGCAACGTCGTCCTGATGTCGTTGAACTGGATCTCCTGCGAGTGCAGCGACCGCCCGCTCGTCTGTATGTGCGCCTTGAGCATTTGCGACCGCGCGTTGGCCCCGTATTTATCCCGCATCGCGATGGCCCAGATGCGCCGCGCCACCCGATTCAACACGGAGTACTCAGGGTCCATACCGTTCGAGAAGAAGAACGAGAGGTTGTGCGCGAAGTCGTCGACATCCATGCCGCGCGACAGGTAGTACTCGATGTAGGTAAACCCGTTTGCCAAAGTGAACGCGAGTTGCGAGATCGGGTTTGCCCCCGCTTCCGCAATGTGATAGCCCGAGATCGATACGGAATAGAAATTCCGGATACGATGCTCGATGAAATACTCCTGGATGTCGCCCATCATCTTCAGCGCAAAGTCGATGGCGAAGATGCACGTGTTCTGCCCCTGATCCTCTTTGAGTATGTCGGCCTGAACCGTTCCCCGAACCCGCTCAAGCGTCCATGCTTTGAACCGCGATGTTTCTATTGCGTTTAGAGGCCGTCCGTACTCGAGCTCGATTCGGGCGAGCTGCTGATCGATGGCCGCGTTGAAGAACATAGCCAAAATGATCGGGGCCGGACCGTTGATCGTCATGGACACGCTCGTATTCGTCCCGCAAAGGTCGAATCCGTCAAACAAGATCTTCATGTCATCGAGCGTGCAGATGGATACGCCTGAAGTTCCTATTTTCCCGTAGATGTCCGGGCGCTCGTCGGGGTCGCGGCCGTACAGCGTCACACTGTCGAAGGCCGTCGAAAGGCGCTTTGCTTCGTGATTCGCCGACAAGAACTTGAAGCGGCGGTTCGTCCGTGCGGGATCCCCCTCGCCGGCAAACATCCGAGTCGGGTCCTCGTCTTCGCGTTTGAACGGGAAAACGCCTGCCGTGAAGGGGAACCGGCCCGGCAGATTCTCCTTGCATATCCAGCGAAACAGGTCGCCGGGATTGCGGTATTTCGGCAAAGCCACGCGCGGGATCTTCGTGCCGGACAGGCTTGTTCGATGGAGCGCGGTGTGGATGTCCTTGCCGCGAACGGAGTAGACGATCTCATCCTGCTGGTATTGCTCGCGGACCTGCGGGGCGCGCTCGATGATGGCCTTTGAGGCCGGCGAGAGTTCTTTCGCCAACTGTTCGCGCCTCTGTGCGAGGGCTTCGCGGACGTCGCTCTGCCCCTCGTTCAAGGCGGACATCGCCCCGTCCAACTGCCAGAGCTTCTCGACGATGTCGGCTTGTCGCGAAGCGGATTTGTGATAGCCCTCCACCGTATTTGCGATATCAGCGAGATAATAGACGTGGGAGGGAGGGATGATAACGGTTTGGGACGAAGGCGTCTTGTTTTCGAGAAGCGGATACGACGACTTCCATCCACATCCCGTGCGCTCATTCATGATTCGCACGATGCCCTCGTACAAGGCCGTGATTCCGTCGTCATTGAACTTCGACGCGATGGTTCCGAATACGGGCATGTTCTCGAGTGCCTGCCCGAAAACCCGGTGGTTTCGCTGGTACTGCTTGCGCACGTCTCTCAGGGCATCTTCGGAGCCCTTGTGGTCGAATTTGTTGATCGCCACGAAATCGGCCAGGTCGAGCATGTCGATCTTTTCGAGCTGCGATGGAGAGCCGAAGTCGGCCGTCATGACGTACACCGTGCAGTCCACGTGGGGCACGATGGCGGCGTCGCCTTGTCCGATGCCCGCCGTCTCGACCACGATAAAGTCGAAGTTCGCGGCGCGCAACACCGTCAGACACTCCGCCAGGGCCTCTGAGATCTCGAGGTTCGCGTCGCGAGTGGCAAGCGATCGCATGTAGACCCGATCCCTGCGCAGGCAGTTCATCCGGATGCGGTCGCCAAGCAGCGCCCCGCCGGATTTTCTCCTCGTCGGATCCACGGAGACAATCGCCACGCATTTGTCCTCGAAATCATTCAAGAAACGCATCACGAGTTCGTCGACCAGCGAGGATTTTCCCGCGCCGCCGGTGCCCGTCACACCGAGAATGGGGATATTGCGGCAGATCTTCTTCATGAGCGCTTCCATAAGGGTTGTGAGGCGCCCATTCTGCTCGACCTTTGCTTCCTCGATACCGGTTATGTAACGCGCCACGAGGCGGCTATTGCCGGGGCTCAACTCCGGCGCGTGTTCCGCCAGGCCGTCCGTGTCGAGCCTGCGGTCGACGCTTTGCAGCATGTAGTTGATCATTCCTTGAAGTCCCATGCTGCGGCCGTCTTCGGGTGAGAAGATCTTCTTCACGCCCATGGCCTCGATCTCGCGGATCTCGGACGGGACAATCACGCCGCCGCCGCCGCCGAACACTTGAATGTGTTCCGCGCCGAGTTCCTTCAGCATGTCCATGATAAACTTGAAGAACTCGACGTGGCCGCCCTGGTACGAACTGACAGCGACGGCATTCGCGTCTTCCTGAACCGCCGCGTTCACAATCTCGGACACGCTCCGGTTATGGCCGAGATGGATTACCTCGGCGCCGGAGTCCTGAAGAATGCGGCGCATAATGTTTATGGCTACGTCGTGTCCGTCAAACAGCGAAGTAGCCGTCACGACACGCACGTGGTTGCGAGGCTTATAGAGTTCAGTGCGATCCATGTCAGACTCCTCTCCTGCTGTAGCCTCACGAGGGGAAGCGGCTGTATTCCCCCTTTGAAGGGGGTGCAGGGGGATGTTACTTGGATTCCTTTCGATTCATTCCGCATGCGCTAACATCCCCCTGCACCCCCTTCAAAGGGGGACACGTTTCGACCCACCTCCACCGCAGTGCAAGGTAATTGGGAAGGTTATCTAAAAAGCCGGGATCTTGTCAATGATGACGTTGCCACGATGGCCTCACGTGCCCGCGATGTCGACTGTCGCGGTGCGCATGTGGTAAGCTCATTCATCAACGATTTGGGTGGCGCAAGAGGTGTCAACATGTCATTGCCTGGCTATATCGATTACCAGAGGCGCGAGTACTGCAAGGATATCCAGTGTCCGATACAGGCGCTGTTGGACCGGCAGGAAGCAAATTCGAGCGCATACAATGAGGTCCGCGATGTCTGCATCAAGCGCTGCATCCATACGACCTATGAGTTTCATCATTGGTTAATCGAGAAGGGCTATCTTGTTATACGGCCTGAAAGCTGAGAAGTAGAAAGGAGACAGACGATGGATTGGGGAATGAAGAGTCGAATGGCACACCTCTTGGGGCCTGACGGGCACTGTTTTTTCCTGCCCATTGACCACGGCTATTTTCAAGGGCCGACGACGTGCCTCGAGAAACCCGGTGAGACGATTGCGCCGTTGCTGCCTTATGCGGACGCCTTGTTCTGCACGCGCGGCGTGCTGCGCAATTGCGTCAACCCGAAGGACCGGATTTCTATCATTCTCCGCGTCTCGGGTTGCACCAGCATCATCGGCAAGGACCTCGCGAACGAGGCATTGACAACCTCCATAGAAGAGATTATCCGCCTCAATGTCGCCGCTGTCGGCGTTTCTGTTTTCGTTGGCAGCGATTACGAGCACGAGACCCTTCGCAACCTGTCCGAGCTTGTCAATGAGTGTGAGGATTTCGGCATCCCGGTGATGGCCGTTACGGCCGTCGGCAAGGAACTCGAGAAACGCGACGCGCGCTACCTGGGGCTGGCCTCCCGCATCTGCGCGGAGCTTGGGGCGCGCGTCGTCAAGACGTATTGGTGCAAGGATTTTGACAAGGTTGTACGGGGATGCCCGGCGCCGGTTGTCATTGCGGGCGGGCCCATCTGCGAAACAGAGCTTGAAGTGTTCGAGTTCGTCTACGACGGGATGCAACGCGGGGCGATCGGCATCAACCTCGGCCGGAACGTCTGGAAACACGAGCACCCGGTGCCGATGATGCGCGCACTGCGCGCCGTCATTCACGATAACGCGAAACCGAAGGAGGCGGTCGAGATCTTTGAGAGTCTGAAAGCGGGCGGCGCGAAGGAGAAAACGAAGAAGGACAAGAATCAGGTCCGTCCTCGTAATCGATAGCGTGATTTCTCGTCGATTACGAGTACGATTACGAGATAGTGTGTTCGTTGTACCGCCTTTAGGCGGCCGTTTTGCTGACAGACCCCGCCGGCTAAAGCCGGTACAACGAACGTTCGCATTTTCCGAGCAGCACGAGCACGAGCAGGCGAAGAGGGAAGGTCCGTATGCGGGTCGCGATGTACTACAACAACAATGACGTTCGGTTAGAGGAGATGCCCGTTTCCAAGACCGGCCCGGGCGAGATCCGCGTGAAAGTGGTTGCCAGCGGAATCTGCGGGAGCGACGTGCTTGAGTGGTATCGCATCAAGAAGGCTCCGCGCGTCCTTGGGCACGAGATCACGGGCGAGATCGTTGAAGTGGGGGAGGGGATTGACCGGTTCAAGCTCGGCGACCGCGTCTTTGTGTCGCATCACGTTCCGTGCAACACCTGTTGGTATTGTCTGCATGGCAACCACACGGTCTGCGAGACCCTCCATACAACCAACTTCGATCCCGGCGGTTTCGCCGAATACATTCGGGTGCCGCGCATCAACGTCGACCGGGGCACGTTTCTGCTGCCGAACGAGGTTTCGTTCGAGGAAGGCGCGTTTATCGAGCCGCTCGCGTGTGTGATTCGCGGCCAGCGCGTCGCACAGCTCAGAGCGGGACAGACCGTCGTGATTATGGGCAGCGGCATTTCCGGCATGCTGCATCTGATGCTTGCGCGCGCCACGGGGGCCGGCCGGATCATCACGACAGACATCAGCCAGTTCCGTCTTAACAGGGCTCTGAGGTTTGGGGCAGATGCGGTGATCGAAGCGAAAGAGGACGTTCCGGCGCGCATTCGGGCACTGAATGACGGCCGGCCCGCGGACCTGGTCATCGTATGCACGGGCGCACTGTCGGCCTTCAAGCAGGCATTGCAGTCCGTGGACCGCGGCGGGACGATTCTGTGCTTTGCCACAACCGATCCCGGTGTCGAGCTTCCCATACCCATCAACGATTTCTGGCGCAACGGCATCACGGTCCTTCCCAGCTATGCGAACAGTCCATACGATGCTCAAGTGGCCATCGAGTTGCTGAAGGCGCACCGGGTCCCGGTGCAAGATATGATCACGCATCGGCTGGGTCTCGCGGAGACGGGCGTCGGGTTCAAGCTCATGACGGGCGGAAAAGACTCGCTCAAAGTGATCATCGAGCCTCAGCGCTGAGAGCTTGTGAAGGAAACGGCGGCTCGAGTGGCGGGGACAGTTAGTATGCGGGGGCG
>Ga0315274_10002467_pt1 | contig 27910 bp, 22 predicted proteins | sample YL17G02_20_MG_FD_203700 | JGI IMG/M metagenome (GOLD analysis project Ga0315274, IMG submission 203700) | Sediment microbial communities from Yellowstone Lake, YNP, Wyoming, USA - YL17G02_20 | ecosystem: Environmental > Aquatic > Freshwater > Lake > Sediment | place: USA: Wyoming | collected...
TCCTCCATCCACGGCGGCGGCCGCCCCGTCCATCCCCACCCGGTAGCAGGTGCCGTCCAGCACCACCATCTCCCCGTCCAGGCCATCGAAGGTCCCCAGGCCGAAGTCCCCGTGGCGCATCATCTCGGCCACCGGTACAACCCCGTCGTAGGCCCCCTGCATCAGGGCATCGATCGTGGAGACCTGGTAGAGCAGATCCGGATCACGGTCACCGGCCCGGGTGACCGGCAGGACTGCGGGGACGACCAGAAGGACTGCGGCAAGGATTGCCAGGGCAGCGGCGATGGCAGGACAGACGGGAACCTTCACAGGGAACCTCCGGCCGGCCGGGGGTGGCCTTCTCACGCATCGTGGGCGCGGGCACCAGATAAGGGGTACGGTTCTGCCCACGACGGGTTCGCTCTTTCTCACCCCGTCACGGGTTCAGGGGGTCCACCCGGATGCGCCCTGCGGTGAAACGGACGAGCCGCTGGACGGCCATCCCCGCCGCCACGAAAAGCGACCAGAGGACCACCACCTGGAGGGCGGTGCGGTTCACGGCAAAGGGCCCCGAGAGGGCGGGGTCGCCCGTGAGGAAGAGGGCACAGGCCAGGAACAGGACCACGCTGGCACCCCCCAGGAGATCCCACACGGGATCCGGCCGGATGCCGGTGACCGGTTCCTCGCGGGCCGGCAGGGTGACCTTCACGGCGGCGGCGGACGCGATCAGGAGGAGGATCATGACTCCCCCTGCCACAGGGGTCAGGGGGGGGATCCGGCCCGAGAGCTGGAAGAGGAGGATCACCCCGGCCTGGACCGCGAGAGCAATACCCCAGCCCACCGGGGGGAGGGAAGCCTGGCTCTCCTCCCGCTGCAGGAGCCGGAAGGCCACGTACCGGGCAAGGAGCGTCTGGAGGGTCCCCCACCAGGCCAGGTTCACGAAGAGGAGGGCCACCCAGTTCACCCCCAGGAGAAGGGGCGGGGTGAGGGCCAGGCCGGAGGCCAAAAAGACGTACACCGTCCCCGCAAAGAAGGCCACGCCCAAAAGATGCATGTCCCGGAGCCGGAACCGGACCACCAGGTCCTGGACCATGGAGAAGTAGGTGAAGGAGGCGGCCGCAAGCACCGGGAAGAGGAGCGGGTGAGCCAGGAGGTCCGGGATCCCCCGCACCGAGTACTCGAAGAGCAGGTTGAACGCTGTCGCAAGGAGGACGATCCCCCAGCGGCTCCCTGCCTGCTTCACCGGTGCTATCAGGTCCGTAATCATTTCCGGGTGAACATACGCCTCTGCGCGATACATACTTTGCCTTCCCGTCCCGGGGTGACGGGCGGTGGTATCCCCCCGGCTTACCGTGAATCAAACGGGGATGGGGTGATCCATACCCTTTTCTCGGCACCGCCGCAACTTACCGGGGATCCCCGGTGCATTACCACCTCCTCCTCACCGATCACTGCAACCTCTGCTGCACCTACTGCCGCGGGAAGGCCTTCCTCCCGGAAGATGATCCCGCTGCCATGGGTCTGGACCTGGACTGGAGCCTGCCCTCAGAAATGGAGGTGGATCTCCCCCAGCTGTATGCCTTCCTGGCCCGGGACCCCTGCCCGGTCCTCACCTTCTATGGCGGCGAGCCCCTGCTGCGGACCGACCTGATCCGGGAGATCATGGCCCACGCGCCGGTAGAGCGGTTCCTGATCCAGACCAACGGTCTCCTGCTGGACACGGTGGACCCGGATCTCCTCCTGCGGTTCTCCACGATCCTCGTCTCCCTGGACGGCCCCCGGGACCTCACGGACCGGTACCGTGGCCGGGGCACCTACGATGCCGTGATGCGGGGCCTCCGGCGCCTCCGGTCGCTGGGCTTCCAGGGAGAGGTGATTGCCCGGATGACGGTGGCGGAAGCGACCGATATCGAGGAGGCGGTCCTCCACCTGGCAGAACACCCGGTCCACCCCTTCACCTCCCTCCACTGGCAGCTGGACGCCAACTTCTCGGGGGACTACCGGGAGAGGGACTTTGCCCGCTGGGCAGAGACGTCCTACACCCCCGGCATCCGGAGGCTGGTGGCCCGGTGGGTGGAGGAGATGGAGGGCGGCGGGAGGGTGCTGCGGTGGTACCCCTTCCTGGACACCACCGAGGACCTGCTGAAGGGGCGCCCCAGCCTGCTCCGCTGCGGATCCGGCCACGCCAACTACAGCATCCTGACCGACGGGTCCCTCTCCCCCTGCCCCATCATGGTGGGGATGAGGGCGCACTACGTGGGGCATATCGCCACCGCGGACCCGGCGACGCTCCCGCAGGTGCCGATCGGGGAAGAGTGCACCGGGTGCGATCTCCTCGCCTTCTGCGGGGGGAGATGCCTGTACGCCTCGATCCTCCGGCCCTGGCCGGAGGAGGGGCGGAGGACCGTCTGCGGCACCGTGAGGAGCCTCCACGATGCCCTGGCGGGCGCACTTCCGTCAATCCGGGGGCTTGTGGAGAGGGGCAGGATCCGGCGGGAGGACTTTGCCCACGAGAAATACAACGGCTGCGAGATCATCCCATAGCACCCACTCGCCGGGTGCCGGGACCGTGAGGTTTATCTCCCTCCTTCCATGACATGAGAGCAATGGATCTCCCCGCGCACCTGCATACCCTGGAACAGGAAGTGGGCAGGCTCTCCCCTGTCCAGAAGATCCTCCTCTCCACCGACGGGTCGGTGACCCAGATGCTGGAGGTGATCACCGGATCCTCTGTACGCCTGGAGACGCAGTCCCAGCACGTGGAGCCCGCTGATGCGGAGACGGCAGGGGTGCTGCAGTGCCGGGCCGGGGATGAGGTGAACCACCGGGTGGTGACGATCCGCCGCGATCCCTCGGGTGAGGTGCTGCTTACCGCGGCTTCCCATGCCCTGGTTGCCCGGCTCCCCCCGGAGTTCCGCGAGGACCTGATGAGGGCCGACATCCCCATCGGGAAGATCCTGCTGCGCCACCGGATCGAGGCCCGGCGCGAGATCCGGGAGATCAGGGCATCCCCGGCCGACCAGGGTACGGCAGGGATCCTGGGCATCCTGCGGGGGGAGCCGGTCCTCTCCCGGCGCTACGAGATCATCCACCGGGGTGCCCCCCTCCTCTCCATCCGGGAGCAGTTCCCGTACCATTCGTTCCTGGACGAGCGGCGGGTGATCATCGATGCCCCCTCCCGTATCCACCTGACCCTCATCGACCTGCACGGGGGCCTGGGGAGAGTGGATGGGTCCGTGGGGCTTACCCTGGAGGAGCCCCGCCTGCTGCTGGAGGCGTCCCTCTCACCCCGGTGCCAGGTCCGGGGAGGCGAGCCCTGGGCAGAGGAGGTGGCCTGCGGGGTGGCCGGGCGGGTGCGGGAGGGTATCAGGGCCCTTGCTCCGGCCGCCTTCACGATCCGGGAGGCGGTTCCCCGCCATGTCGGTCTGGGAAGCGGCACCCAGCTGGCTCTCGCAGTCGGGCGGGCGCTGGCCGCCCTCCACGGGAGGGAGGTGCCGGTCCGGGAGCTGGCCCGGATGGCGGGCAGGGGAGGGACCTCCGGCATCGGCACCGCGGCGTTCGAGCACGGCGGGTTCCTGGTGGACGGGGGCCACTCCTTCGGGCCGGGAGCAGAGAAGCAGGACTTCCGGCCGTCCTCCGCATCGGCAGGAGTCCTGCCCGCGCCGGTGATTGCCCGCCACGACTTCCCGGAGGACTGGAAGGTCATCCTGGCCGTCCCCCATACCGCCCCGGGGGCGAGCGGGGGCCGCGAGCGGGAGATCTTCCGCACCCACTGCCCCGTGGACGCGGGCGAGGTGCAGGCCGTCTGCCGGGAGGTACTCATGCGGATGCTCCCGGGCCTTGCGGAACGGGACCTAGACCTCTTCTCTGCCTCGGTGAACCGGATCCAGGAGCTGGGCTTCAAGCGGGTGGAGACGAGCCTCCAGAGCCAGGCCACCCGTGACCTTGTCGCTGCCATGAGGGCGGCCGGCGCCCCCTGTGCAGGCCTCTCCTCCTTCGGCCCGGCGGTCTATGCCATTGCCGATACCGGCGCGGCCGGGGTGGAGGCAGCGGCCCGATCGGCGATGGAGGAGCAGGGGGGCGGGACCACCTGGATCACCCGGGCACGGAATGAGGGGGCCCGGGTCCGGGTCGCGTGACGTGCGGAGTACGTGGCGTCATCCCCCCAGCAGATCGCAGATCCTCCCTGAGAAAAAGAGCAGGAGGTGAATATCCTCACGGGGGAGGGTTACGGGAGGGGGCTGGCCCCTCCCGGACCTACCCCCAATGAGGAGAGGTTGTTCTCTCCCAGGGCGGGAATGACTCTCTCTTTCTCCTCCCTCTTCACCTTTCATGTGCAGGTATCAAGTGATCCGGGCACGATTATCCATTATTGCGTAGGGTGGGGTATGAGATGCCGGCAGTGATCGAGGCGGAGGGGCTCACGAAACGGTTCGGGGATCTCACGGCCGTGGACCATGTCTCCTTCCGGGTGGAGCCCGGCGAGGTCTTCGGCTTTTTGGGCCCCAACGGCGCCGGCAAGACCACCACCATGCGGATGATCCAGTGCGTCTCGCCGAAGACGGAGGGGAGCCTCCGGGTCTTCGGCATGGAGGTGGACGGCCACGAGGCCGAGATAAAAAGCCAGATCGGTGTCGTGCCGCAGGAGAACAACCTGGACCCGGACTTCACGGTGTATGAAAACCTGGCGGTGTACTCCCGGTATTTTGACATCCCGCGGGAGGAGGCCGGGGCCCGCATTGACGAACTCCTGGAGTTCGTGGAGCTGAAGGAGAAGCGGGATACCCCCATCGAGAAGCTCTCCGGCGGCATGAAGCGTCGGCTGATCCTGGCCCGGGCCCTCATCAACCAGCCCCGGCTCCTGATCCTGGACGAGCCGACGGTGGGCCTGGACCCCCAGGCACGGCACCTGATCTGGGAGCGGCTCCGTGAGATCCGGAACCGGGGGAACACGATCGTCCTCACCACCCACTACCTGGAGGAGGCCGAGCGGCTCTGCGACCGGCTGGTGATCATGGACCGGGGCGGGATCCTGGTGGAGGGGCCGCCCCGCGATCTCGTGAAGAAGCACGCGGGAACCCACGTGGTGGAAGCGGACGACACCGTGCAGGTCCGCCAGTGCCTGGACCGGCTCGGGGCACGGTACGAGCCCATGGGCGACCTCCTGCAAGCATACACCGATACCCCCCGCGAGGTGACCCGGGCGCTGGTGGAGGAGTGCCAGCTGGCGCAGGTGGCAGCCCGGCCCGCAACCCTGGAGGACGTGTTCCTGCGGCTCACCGGGAGGAAGCTCCGTGAGTGACCCCCGCAGGCTGCTCGCCTTCCCCCGGCTCACCCCCCGGGTCTGGAGGGTCTGGCAGCGGAACCGGGACGTCTTTTTAAAGACCTACCGGGTGAACTTCCTGCCCCCCTTCCTGGAGCCCCTCCTGTACCTCCTCTCCCTGGGTTTCGGGGTGGGCAGCTTCATCCCGGAGATCGCCGGTGTCTCCTACCCGCGGTTCATTGCGCCGGCGCTCGTGTCCATCACTATCATGAACGCCGGGTTCTTTGAGTGCACCTATGCGAGCTACGTGCGGATGTACTACCAGAAGACGTACGATGCCATCATCGCGACGCCCCTTTCCATCGACGAGGTGATCGTGGGGGAGATTCTCTGGGGTGCGACAAGGGCCCTCGTCAACACCGCCATCATGCTCCCGGTGCTGCTCCTCTTCGGGGTCGTGGACCTCCCCTGGGCCCTCTTCGTTATCCCCTTTGCCTTCGTGGCCGGACTCCTCTTTGCCTCCATCGGCATGTGCGCAACCGCTCTCACGCCGGGGATCGATACCCTGAACCTGCCCACGTTCCTCTTCATCACCCCCATGTTCCTCTTCTCGGGCACCTTCTTCCCCCTCTCGCTTCTCCCGGCCCCTGTCCAGTACCTGGCCATCGGCCTCCTGCCCCTCACCCATGTGGTGACGGTGATCCGGTCCCTCACCCTCTCTACCCCCGCCCCCCTCCTCCCGTTCTCGCTCCTCTGGCTCTGCGTGGCCACGCTCCTTGTCTTCCTCCTCTCCGTGAACCTGATGAAGCGGCGCCTGGTGGTCTGACGGGGGATGGGCCGGATCCACCGGCTACAGGCCCTTCCGTTCATCAGAATAGTACTTCTTCAGGAACTCCCGGACCTTCTCGGACTCGATCCAGCCCCGGTCCAGCTGGTTGATGATCCCGTCGATGATCTTGGCCTGGTCCAGGATCTTTCTCGCCGCGGCATCCTGGATCAGGTCCGAGAGCCCCACAATGACCGTCAGCGGGTTCCTGATGTGGTCGCCCAGGATGGCAAACTGCTCGATATTTTTCTCGATCTGCTCGAAGGCCTTCCGCTTCTGCTCCTCGTACAGCTTCCGGGCCAGGATCTCCTGCCGCAGCTGCTCGTTGGTCCGGGAGAGCTCCGCGGTTCTTGCCGAAACCAGGTCCTCCAGGTGGGAACGGTACCGGTCCAGCTCCTCCTCAGCCCTCCTCCGGTCGGTGATCTCCCGCACAATGGCCAGCGCCTCGCCCTCCCCGCTCCTCACGATCCGCACCTCAAAGTACCGGACCGCCCCCGAGACCGAGGCCTTGAACTCGAAGATGAAGGGGCGCACGATCTTCTCCCCGGGGGCAAGGGCCGGAAGCTCATCCGGCGAGACCGGGGGCGAGAGGAGCTCGTAGGTCTCAGCGATCTCCTCCAGCTGCCTTCCTGCCACCTCGCCGATAGCCTTTGCAGCCATCTCGGCCGCCTCCCCCGACGTGAACCCTTCCGAGATGTCCGGGTGGTTGATCTGGAACATCGTGTCCGGCATGGCATTGATCAGGGCGCGGTTCTTCTCCTCGCTCCGCTGGATCTGCAGCTGCGCCCGCTCCAGGGCCGACAGGGTCTGGTTGATGTTCTCAGCCAGGTGGGTCAGCTCGTCATCCCCCTCGTCCGGTGAGAGCCGGGCGGACAGGTTCCGGGTCATCCCGATCCCTGCCACATCCTGACTGAGCCGGGAGATGGGGGAGAGGACTGACCGCTCCAGGAAGTAGAGGTACACCACGCCGAAGAGGATCACGAGGACCAGGTAGCAGAGCAGGAAGTACTGGAGCGTGGCCACGCCCCGGCTGTAGATGGTGCGGGGCATATCGGTCCGGACCACCAGCGCGGGGGCATCATACAGGTCCCGGATCACCGTGTAGCCGGCAATGGTATTGTCCGGGAGCGGCTGGATCAGGATGTCGCCATCTTCCCCCCGTGAAATGAAGGTGGACCGGATCTCTGCAGGCACCGCATCGCTGCTGGCCCGGACCATCTGTGCCGAGAGGCTGGTCAGCCGGGCGATCCGCTGGATCTCGGCATCGTCCAGGAACCGGCCCACGACAAGGGTACCCCGGACCACGCTCTGGTAGTTGCTGGTGGTGATGGGAGCGGACGCGACCATCACGGGACCCTGGGGAAGCAGGATGATCCCCGTTGTGCTGCTGTTGGTCTGGTTGAAGGATCGCAGCACCGGGTTCCCGGCAACCATGTCGCTTACTGGGGGCGGAAGCGCCACCTCCTTCCGCTCCTGCAGGTCAAACGCCCGTGCATAGAAGATCTGGCCGGTGGCGTTGGCAAAGACCACAAAGCTGATCCGGCGGTTCAGGAAGGTCTCGTTCCCGAAGTTCATCTCGATGTACTTGGTGTTCCGGTCCCGCATGAACGTGTACGTGTCGTCCCGCGGCGCCCAGGCCCGGACCGAGGTGTCCAGCCCGGTCCGGTCCTCCTGGAGGGCATTCATGAACCGGTGCACGTTCTGGGTGGTGGTCTGCTCCTCCAGCGCCACGAAGGAGCCCAGCACGATCAGCTGGGTGATGGCCCAGAACGTGACCAGGATGCAGAGAAGGGAGACTCCGTAGATGACCAGGGTCTTTCTGCGCAGGTCCATGGATACCCTCGGCTGGGGATGGCGCCCTCGGCCGTCACTCATAGGTACCGGGCGGGGCGTGAAATATCTTCTCCCCTCTCCCCTCCCTCCTCTTTCGGGAGGAGACGCGGATCCCGGGACGGTCCATGGCTGCGAGGGGAAGGGTTTTCTCCCGCTCCGGCGAAGATCCTGCCATGGGCGTCAGGTGCGTCGAACTCCCCGGGATCGGCACGAAATATGAACTGGAGACCGAGAAGGGGGACCGGGTGGCCATCATCTTCCTCCAGTCCCGGCACTTCCAGCTCTATGTCCAGCAGAAGGGGGCTTTCGCCCCTTCGGCGGCAGAGATCTCCCCGTCGGAGGCGAGGCGGCTGGGCAGCCTGCTCTCGGGGGCCATAATCGAGGCAGAGAAGGAGACCGTGGAGATCGCGTTCTCGGCCCTCGCTGACCTGCGGATCCGGGTCCACACCTACCTGATCCGGAAGAACCTGGCCGGGAAGTCCATCTCTGACCTGCAGGTGCGCACCCGGACCGGCGTCACCCTCGTGGCGGTGTCCCGGAAGGGACGCAACATCGTCTCCCCGCCCCCCGCCTTCACCTTTGAGGACGGCGATATCGCGGTGGCCATCGGGGAGACGGAGCAGCTGCAGGAGTTCGAGCGCCAGATCCTGGAATCCTGATGGAAGAGATCGCCCTCGCCCTGGCCTGCTGCCTGGTCCTCGCCTTCCTCTCCAAGCGCCTCGCCCTCCCCGCCATCCCCTTCTACATCCTGGTGGGGGTGCTTCTCGGGAAGAGCGGTCTCGGGCTGGTCCCTGCTGACGAGTACACCCGGTACCTCTCCTACCTGGGCCTGATCTTCCTCCTCTTCTACGTCGGCCTGGAGATCAGGCCAAAAAGCCTGCTCCGGCAGGGGAAGTCCCTCGCCATCTCCGGCTTCATTGACCTGAACGTGAACTTCTTTGCCGGGTTCCTCTGCGCCACCTGGCTTGGCTTCACCACCGTGGAGTCCTTCGTCGTCGGGGCCGCCTTCTACGTCTCCTCCTCGGCCATGGCCGTCGCTTCTCTCGTGGAGAACCGGAAGCTCCTGTTCCCCGAGTCCGAGACCATCGTCTGGCTGATGGTCATCGAGGACGTGCTCCTGATCCTCCTCCTGTCCTTCTTCACGGCGGGGTCGGAGAACCCCCTCTTTCTCCTGCCCGCCATCCTTGCCGTGACGCTTGTACTCTTCGCGGCGGTGCGGGCAGGGAAGACCCTCCTCCCTGCCCTCCTCTCCCGGAACGACGAACTCCCTGTCCTCTTCACCTTCACCGCGGTCGTCTCCACCCTCTACCTCTCCCGGCTCCTGAAGATCCCGGACGCGCTCGTGGCCATCCTCCTGGGCTCGTCGCTGGCCTCCACCCGGGCACCGCTTTTGGAGCGCCTCTCCCAGCCCTTCCGGGACGTCTTTCTGGTCCTCTTCTTTGTCTTCTTCGGCATCACCGTGGACTTCTCGGGTACGGCCTCCCTCTTCCCCATCGCGGCCCTGACCGCGATTGCCATCGGCTCCAAGCTCCTCACCGGCCTCCTGGTGGGCCGGATCCTGCACGGGTCCTACGGGGCCGGCGTGGAGATCGGCTCCTCCATCATCGGGCGGGGGGAGTTCTCCATCGCCTTTGCCGCCATCTACGGCTCGGGGGCGATCTCGGCCCTCATCGCCGCGGTCGTGATCCTCACTTCCCTCGCAGGGTCCTTCACTGCCCGGTTCAGCGGGCGGCTGAAGGCCTTCCTCCCCGGAGAGTGAGGGATCCCCGGCTGGCATGCCGGCGCAACCCTCAAATCGTCCGCCGCCGGATGCCTATCCATGAAGGTCCTGGTGGTCTATTACTCCCTGTACGGGCACGTGCACCGTATGGCCGAGGCAGCAGCAGCGGGGGCCCGTTCGGTGCCGGGCGCAACCGTGGAGATGAAGAGGGTTCCGGAGACGCTGCCCGCTGAGGTGCTGCAGAAGATGGGGGCCATGGAAGCCCAGAAGGCCCTTGCCCATGTGCCTGTCTGCAGCCCCCGGGAACTGGCGAATGCAGATGCCATCCTTTTCGGGACCCCCACGCGCTTCGGCAACATGTGCGGGCAGATGCGGCAGTTCCTGGACGCCACCGGCAGCCTCTGGGCCCAGGGTGCCCTCGCAGGCAAGGTGGGTTCCGTCTTCACCTCCTCCGGCACCCAGCACGGCGGCCAGGAGGCCACGATCCTCTCCTTCCACACGACACTCCTCCACCACGGCATGCTGCTCGCCGGCCTGCCCTACCTCTTTCCGGGCCAGAGCCGTATCGATGAGATCACCGGCGGATCGCCCTACGGGGCCTCCACCATCGCCGGGGCGGGCGGGGAACGGTGGCCATCGGAGAACGAGCTGGCCGGCGCCCGGTTCCAGGGCCGCTACGTGGCGCTGGTGGCATCCGCCCTGGCTGAGAAGAGGGCCGGGATTCTCACGGATCTCCGCACGTGACCGCAGGGAGAGGGCGCACGGGGCGCAGGACACGGCGGACACCCGACCCGCCACCCGAGTCCCTGCACTTCCGGCTGGGGGGAGAGGAGGTGCCGGTGAAGGTCTTCCGGAAGGCCGTGCGGACCCTCCGGCTCCGGGTGATTTCGGACGGCAGCCTCATGGTGATCTGCCCCCGCCACAGTGACGTGGAGGGGTTCCTCCGGGAGAAGGAACGGTGGATCCTGAGAAAACGGGAAGAGATCCGGCGCCTGGCGGCATCGCCGACCGGATCCGTCCACCGGTTCCTGCTGGACGGGGAGTTCCGCACCCTGCTCCACGGGAACGCGTGCGGCCGGGCGGAGGGACAGGGGGATGTGGTTACCTACTCATCGCCCGCCGCCCTCCGGCGGTGGCTCGTTGCCACACTCCGGGAGGACCTGGCGGCACGGGTGGCGGCACATGCCGCCCGGATGGGGCTGCGGCCGCCACCCCTCGCGATCCGCAGCCAGCGGAGCCGCTGGGCCAGCTGCTCCTTTCGGGCGGGACTCTCCTTCAACCTGCGCACCGCTGCCCTGCCGCCCCCCCTCCGGGACTACCTGGTGGTCCACGAGCTGGCCCACCTGCGGGAGCCCAACCACTCGCCCCGGTACTGGGATCTGCTGAAGAACTGCTGGCCCCTTGTGGAAGAGAGCGAGCAGGAGCTCTCCCGGTTCTGGGTCCTTGTCGAGAGAAATGAGATCTGGAGGGTGATCCTCTCCCGGTGATGGTGGGGGTATTCATCAGCCCTGGAGGGTTCCCTCCACGGCTCCCTATGGAATCTCGCACACCCGGAGAACGGGATATCCTCATCGGGGGTGGGTTCCGGGAGGGGGCAGGCCCCCTCCCGTCCTCTTTTCCAGAGAAAAGTGATGGGACAGAGGAGACCCTTCAGTCCTTCTTGGAGATGGTCCGTTCCAGGGCCTCGCGGACCGCCTTCTGGACCCCCTCGTCCTCGTCCTTCAGGGCCTGGATCAGGGGCTCGACCCCCCTCCCGTCCCCGATCTCGCCCAGGGCCACGGCCGCCCCCTTCTTCACGTTCCGGTCCCGGTCCCTCATGGCCTGGATCAGGGGCTCCACGGCCCGCCGGTCGCCGATGCGGCCCAGGGTCCAGCTGGCCACGTACCGGACGCCGGGGTCCTCATGGGAAAGGGCCCGGATCAAAAGCTCCACCGCCGCGTCCCCGATGCTGACCAGCACGTCGGCGGCGCCCATCCGGACAAAGACGCTCTCGTCTTTCAACACGTCAATGAGCGGCGCAATGGCCCGGTCGTCGCTGACCCGGGCCAGCGCCTTTGTCGCGGTCTCCCGGAGATCCGCGTCCCGGAGCGTCTGGATCAGCGGGGAGAGGGCCCGGATATCGCCGACCTTGCCCAGGGCCACCACTGCCTCGGTCCTGACACCGGAATCATCGTCCCCCAGCATCTCCACCAGGGCATGGACGGCGTAGGGCACGCCGATCTCGCCCAAGGCGATGGTGGCCTCCCGGCGCACGCCCGCCGAATTGTCGTGGAGGGCTTTCATCAGCGGCTCGACGGCCCGCATGTCCCGGAACCTGCCCAGCACCCGGGCTGCATGGCGGCGCACATCCTCTGCAGAATCCGGGAGCGCCTGCATCAGGGGTTCGATGGCCGGTTCCCCGATCTCGAAGAGGACGTCTTCCGCCTCTGCCCGTACAGCCTCGGACTCCTTCTTCAGGGACTCGATGAGGGGGGCCACCGCTGCCTCCCCCACCATGACCAGCACCCAGCGGGCCGACTCCCGGATCCGGCCGTCGCTGTCCTTCAGGGCCTGGATCAGCGGCCTGATGGCCGGTTTCCCGACCCCGATGAGGGCCTTGGCCTCCTCCTTTCCCAGCCCGGCCTCCGGGGACTTCAGGAGGGCGAGGATCGCTTCGACTGCCCTCCCGTCCCCGATCCGGCCCAGGGCATCGGCCCCGTAGGACCGGACCCAGCCGTCCGTCCCCGCGACAGCGGTGAGGAGCGCGGGCACCGCACTCTTCTCCCCGATCTTCCCCAGCGCCTCGATGGCACGGCAGCGGAGGAGGGGGTCCTCCGCAGAGGTTGCATCGATCAGGTGGGAGACGGCGGATCCGGCCCGGATCCGGCCCAGCACCTCGGCCGCCTTGCGCTTCACGAACCGGTCCGGGTCCCGGAGGGCGCCCGCCAGCGCCTCCACGGCATCCTCCCCCAGCTGCTCCAGCTCCTCCCAGGAGCCGCTGGAGAGGAGGAAGTAGGCCCTCTCGTCGTCAGAGAGGGGGCTCCAGCCAAAGGACTTCAGGATCCGGACGATCTCCTTCTGTCCTGCCCAGGGGACCTTCCGCAGCACCCCGGCGAGGGCGGGGACCGCCCGCTCGTCGCCGATCTTCTCCAGCGTGGCCGCCACCTGCCGCTGGACCTGCCAGTCCCCGTCGTCCATGGCGGCAATCAGGGGCTCGACAGCAGGCCCCTTGATGGTGACGAGTATCCGCTGCACCTCCTTCCTAATCTCCCAGTCCTCGTCAGAGAAGCCCCGGATCAGGGCCTCCACGGCCCGGCCCTTCATGGAGGCCAGGGTGCTCGCTGCCCGCTCCCTCACGTCCCCGTACTCGCTTCTCAACGCCTGGATCAGGGATTCCAGGGCCGCCTCGCCGATGGTGCCGAGCGCAATGGTGGCATAGCACCGCACGTAGGTGTCGTCATCCGACAGCGCCTCGATGAGGGGTTCCAGTGCCCGGTCATCCCCCAGCTTTCCCAGGGCCCGTGCAGATTCTCCCCGCACGTCCTCGTCCCGGTCCCGGAGGGCGGCCACCAGGGCGTAGAGGGCCCGGGGATCCCCGATCTCCCCCATGGCCCGGGCGGCTGCGCCCCTCACCCGGCCGTTCTCGTCCTTCAGGGCCCGGATCAGGTGATCCACCGCCAGGGGATCCCCGATCCTCCCGAGGGCTTCGGCGGCCTCGGTCCGGACCAGCTTGTGCCGGTCACCCAGCGCCTTGATCAGCGGGTCCACCGCCTTCGGGTCCCGGAGCTCCCCCAGGGCCCGGGCGGCCTGGGACCGGCCTGCCTCGTCCTTGTCCCCCAGGCCCCGCATCAGGGAGTCCACCGCCTTCGGGTCCCTCATCCCCCCTGTCGCCCGGACGGCGGGCAGCCTCATGGCCTTCGGGTCCTGCCGCACCGGTTCTTCGGCTCGCTTCTCCAGCTTCTTCTTCACCATAAAGAGTCCTCGTCATCTCCCCTGAGGGGAGTCGGATGCACGCCTCGTTCCAGGAATCGTCTCCCGCCCGGCGCGATCCCGCCAGGGCAGAGACCGTTCTTCCTGCTCTTCCCATTGGCTGAGGACCACAATTAAAGTTATCTTCCCGGAAGCGGAAAAATTGAGTATTTACGAATATTAGACAATATGGTCTTATATCTAAAGTTATCTTATTATTTCTGTTTATTTTGGTTTATATTGAGCCATATCAAATGAGATCAATTTAAGTAGGATGGCGGGGCAGGGTACCGGTAAAGATGAAGCCGGAAGAAGAGTTTGACCTGGCCGAGCCGCTCTTTACCATCCCCGAAGTGGCCGAGAAGCTGAAGGTCTCGGACCACACGGTCCGGTCCTGGATCCAGAAGCGCTGGCTGCGGATCATCAAGGTGGGACGCGGGGTCCGGATCCCTGCCTCTGCCATCAGCGAGTTCGTGGAACGATCGATGCGGTACCGGGGGTAGGGGAGGATGCCGCGAGATCAGAGGTCATACCCATGGAAACCCCCCAATTCGGTGCACCACGGCCTGATCACAGGGAACATGGCAGAAGGGACGCCGCGGGGGACCTGACCCATGGACCTTGCGCCGATCAGGGAGACCCTGCGGGAGCTTCTCTCCGATCTCCGCACTGTCACCCAGCCCCCGGAGCCCATCACCGTCATGGCCTCCTGGCGGGACCTGGGGTTCTTTGCCCGGTGTATCCGGCCCATGTGGCGATGGGTCGCCGCAGGGCTCGTCCTCACCCTGCTCCTCTCCGGGATCCGTGCCCTCCTCCCCCTCTCGTCCAAGATCTTCTTTGACTACATCCTGCTCCAGCGGGACCCTGCCATCGCTACGGGGATCTTCTCTACCTGGTACCTGCAGCCGCTGATCCCCATCATCCGGCCCGCCTTCTCCTCGGTCATCTCCCTCGTGATCCTCATTCTCGTGGCGGGAGGCATCACCGCCGTGCTGGAGATGGTCCAGTCCTTCCTTGCCATGCGGTTTAACCAGGAGATCACCTACCGGCTCCAGACCGCGCTCTTCACCCACGTCCTCCGGTTCCCGGTCTCCTACTTCAAGAACACACAGGTGGGGTACCTGGAGTCCCGTCTTTTCGGGGATGTCGGTGCCCTCCCGGGGCTCATCTCCCAGCTGATCTCCCTCATCACGACGACGTTCTTCCTCTTCTTCTCCCTCTCCATTGTCCTTGCCATCTCTCTCCCCCTGACCCTCATCTCCGTCTCGGTGATCCCGGTCCTCCTCCTGATCAACTGGTTCTTCACGACCCGGCTCCGCTCCCTCACCTACACCACCATGGAGTCCTCGTCCCACCTCTCCGGCGACATCCAGGAGGTGCTCAGCGGGATCGAGGTGGTCAAGGCCCATGCCACCGAGGACCGGGAGATGGACCGGATCACGGACCGGCTCCGCCGCCTGATCCGGCTCAGCATCCGGGGCATGGTCATCTCCTCCACGGCCGGCTATCTCTCCCGGGCGGTCCGGGCCGTCCCCACCTTTCTCATCATGATCCTGGGGGCCGGGGAGATCCTGGCAGGCCGGCTCACCATCGGGGACTATGTCTCCTTCACGAGCTACGTGGCCATGATGACCGGTTCCCTTTCGGCCCTCCTCTTTGCCCCCATGAACCTGCAGGGGATCCTGATCCCACTCGGGCGGATGCTGGAGCTCTTCCGGACGCTTCCCGAGGACGGGAAGGGCGGGGCCACGACGGTCGGTTCCCGGCCGGACCGGGTCCGGGGCGAGATCGCGTTCCGGGACGTCTCCTTCGCCTACCGGAAGGAGGAGCCCGTGCTCTCGCACATCAACTTCACGATAAAACCGGGAGAGGCCCTCGCCATCGCAGGCCCCAGCGGCACCGGGAAGACAACCCTCGTGAATCTGGTCCTCCGGTTCTATCTCCCCGATTCGGGGGCTGTGCTCCTCGACGGCACCGATACCCGGACCCTGGACCCCCGCTGGCTCCGCTCGCAGATCTCGGTGGTCTCCCAGGAGATCTTCCTCTGGAACGCGACGGTGGAGGAGAACATCCGCTACGGAAGGATCACCGCTACCCGCAATGAGGTGGTGGAGGCCGCCCGCCAGGCCGGGATCCACGAGGAGATACTGGCCCTCCCGAAGGGCTACGATACGGTTATCGGGGAGCGGGGGGCGACGCTCTCGGTGGGCCAGCGGCAGCGGATCTCCATCGCCCGGGCGTTCCTCCGGGACGCCCCCCTTCTCGTCCTGGACGAGTTCACGTCAGCCCTGGATGCCGGGACGGAGCGGACGGTCCGGGCATCCCTCCGGGACCTGAGGAAGGGGAAGACCACGATCATCATCTCCCACCACCCCCAGGTGCTCGCGGATGCGGACCGTGTCATCCTGCTGGAGAAAGGTAAGATTACGGCGGAGGGGCCTTACCGGGACCTGTCAGGGCAGGATCTGGTCCCGAGGCCATCCCCGGCGGGAAGAGAGTGAGTGCCGGTTCTCCTAACCGGCATGAATATCTCCGGCCCCACCGGCAGACCGTCGGAAGAAGAGAACCCGGCCCATCAGCTGGGCGGATTGCAGAGATCGTAGGTGAGACAGACTTCACCGCAGGCGGTAGATCCGGAGTTACATGCCCCGCTCATGTTCTCAGAGCCGTTTTTACAGGAGGGCCAGCTCGAGCCTCCGCTTCCGGAGCAGCAGACCGTGAGGCTACAAGCGGCCCAATAGATCCCTGAAATGCCGGTGGCGGGACACCCCTTATTGGCACTATAGCCGGTCACACACCCTTTGTTTGTAACACCACTCACGCACCCAGGAGTCTGGGCAGTGCACCCGGAACCGCAGTTGTTTGCAGCCGTCCAGCCTGCACTGCAGGTGGCGTCCGCAGCCTTGGGTCCCGTGCTACAAGTGAACCCAAACCCGACGGGAACCTGGCCAGTATCTGCAAAAAGTACCAATACCGGAGGTTCGTAACGGCATGGTGCAGACACTATCACAGAAGTGAAACCGGAAAATAAAAATAACTTTGGAATGATACCGCGGGAACAACACTCTTCTTGGTAGGATGGAGAATCCAGATACGGCGTGCGACCCTCTCCGTCGGGCAGCGGCAGCGGATCTCCATTGCCCGGGCGTTCCTCCGGGATGCACCCATCCTGATCCTGGATGAGTTCACGTCAGCCCTGGATGCCGAAACGGAGCGGACGGTCCGGGCATCCCTCCGGGACCTCCGGAAGGGGAAGACCACTCTCGTGGTATCGCACCACCCCCAGGTGCTGGCCGACGCGGACCGGGTGATCCTGCTGGAGAAGGGGAGGATCACGGCGGAGGGGACGTACGGGGAGGTGGCGGGGAAGGGACTGATACCGGGGCCATCTCCGAGGGCAAGAGGGTGATTGCTGGTTCTCCCGACAGGCAGATTACAGGAACAGGAGAATCCCCCGCCTCTCAGCTGGGCGGATTGCAGAGATCGTAGGTGAGACAGACTTCACCGCAGGCGGCATCTCCGGTGTTGCATGCCCCGAAGTTCCCATCCCCGAATTTGCAGGTTGACCAGTTCGAGCCACCGCTTCCGGTGCAACAGACCGTGAGGCCACATCCGCCCCCATACGGCCCAGAAGTGCCGGAGTTACAAGAATTAGCACTATAACCGTTCGTACATCCTTTGACGGTGACACCAGATACGCAATTACTGCTGGGATTCTGGGCAGTGCACCCGGAGCCACATTTGTTTGCAGCCGTCCAGCCGGCACTGCAGGTGGCGTCCGCAGCCTTAGGTCCAGTGCTGCAGGTGAACCCGACACCGACAGGAACCTGGCCGGTATCTGCAAAAAGTACCAATACTGGGGGTTCGTACCGATACGGGGCGGGCATTCTCTGAAGGGTTTGACCGTGAAACAGAAATATCTATGGAATGACACCTTTGGAACAACACTCTTCTCAGTGGGATGGAGAATCCAGAAGCGGGGCGCGACGCTCTCGGTGGGCCAGCGGCAGCGGATTTCCATCGCCCGGGCGTTCCTCCGGGATGCCCCCCTTCTCGTCCTGGACGAGTTCACGTCAGCCCTGGATGCCGGGACGGAGCGGACGGTCCGGGCATCCCTCCGGGACCTGCGGAAGGGGAAGACCACGATCATCATCTCCCACCACCCCCAGGTGCTCGCGGATGCGGACCGGGTGATCCTGCTGGAGAAGGGGAGGATCACGGCGGAGGGGAGGTACGGGGAACTGGAGGGGAGGGGAGGGGGGTTATATCGGGGATCTGGCCCCGCATACCGTGGGAGCGCAGTAGATTGGGGGGGCGATCCGGTGCGTCCCCAATGTATCACGCGGTGGTTTCGGTTTACGGGATTGGTTGGGATATAACTGAGACTCCACCCGGAACGGGGGATCGTATTTCCGAGACCGGCGAGCTAACTCGGGGGATTGCAGGAGTTCTCAGCCGTGCATTCCTGACAGGGCCAGCCGCCCGTGAGGCAGGCATACGGGCTACCGCCAGCAACGCAGCTGGCATAACTGCTTTTACCACCTGATCCAAGGCAGCAGGAAGTTAATGGGGAACAATAATTCGTGCCAACTCCGGTCCCTGACAGGCAGACTGACATTGCCTGGAGTCCAGTTCTGCAACCTCCCGTAACATATGCGGAACCGGGAGTGCACACAGTACTTCCCTCATTTGCGCAGCCGTTACCGCAGAGACGCGCGGCTGTCCACCCGGATTTGCAGTCCAACGAGGAAGTACCAGGGCCCACGCCGCAGCTCCATACCCCCCACCCAACCGGCCCGCCATACGTCTGGAACGAAACGACCATGGGGGGTTCATACCGGAGCGAACCGGGCATTAATCGTGATTACTACCTGATATGACTTGAAGATTTGGCCTCCGTGTATACTTAACGGGTGGCTCCCACCCGGAATATACCCCATCCCAAAGTCTGAGAGGAAGCCATTCACTCACCCTCCATTCGGTCGCCGTCTCCATCCGGGATCATCTGTATCCGGAATATACTAAAGGCACGGGGACCCCATCTACCATCGCCCCGGCACCCCCGCCCACCTCCGTATGGTGGCTCGAATCCCCCGTACACGATGAGAGAGGGACCGATCACCCGCCCCCATCCCCATCGGGTCCACCGCCAGCCGCCGAAGAAGCCTGACCTTCTCAGATAGTGGAGCATCCCCCGGCCACCGCAGGGCCAGGAAGGTGCGGATCCGATGCAGGTCATGGAGGACACCGTCGTAGGTGGCCCGCTCGGTTGCCGTCGGTTCCGGCCATCCTTTCAGGAACGACAGGTCCCCCGGCACGCCGAACCAGAGGGAGGACATGGTGAGGGCCTTCTCCAGCGGAATCCTGGCCTGCCACCGCTTGCACTCCCCCGGAAGCTCCTGCCATTCCCGGTTATCCAAGGACCCCGACAGGAGGACGACGTCCCGGATCCAGATCAGGCGGACCTCGTCGGCATGGTGCAGGGCTATGTGGCTGCCGGCGTACACCAGGGCATGGACCGGGCACAGCGTCCGGAAGGCGAGGCCCGGCGTGGAGACCGGGACCGATCTTTCGAAGAGCTCCTCGAGGGTACCCTGCCGGTACCTCCGGCCATATCGCTGGATCTCCCAGTGCAGCTCGACGGGAACGGTGAACGGGAATCCCTTGGCAGGGAGATAGGTCTCCTGGTCATAGAAGGAGGGGGATACAGAGTAATTGTCCAGCGGGAGAACGAATCCGAGGGAAAGCAGCGCCTCCCGGGCCCGGGGCACTTCCTCCTTCCGTACCAGCAGATCGATATCCCCGCTGGGGCGGAACACCGGATCCGGGTACAGGCTCCGCCCCAAGGCTGGCCCTTTGAGCAGGAGGGGTTCCACGCCTGCGCTGGCCATGGCCCCCAGGAGATCGCGGAGCTCCCTTTCCTGCCGGAAGGTGTGCACCCGGCTCGAGAGGAATGCAGCTCGGAGGTGCTCCTCCGCCCACATCGGGATACCGGTGCCCGACTGCACGACACGCTGGTGAAGGAGGGGGAGGATCCCATGGGGTGCCAGGAGACGCATCAGGCCGGCCCAGTCCTCAGGAGGGACCTCCGTCGTCCCGCCCCCATCCTCCCGGAGCAGGGAGACCAGGAGCGGGATGATGACATTCCCGGGAGAATACAGTTCCTGCTGCAGATCCCCAGCCAGTTTCAGATCAGCATGGAGGGCCCGGAGCTTCCCGAGAGTATCTGACAGGTCAAAATCCGATAGGGTCATTCCGCGGTCTCCAGCGTTTTCGTCTGTCCGGCCGAGACAGGCAGGCACCCTTCATCCACGACGAGCCGGAAGGGGGTACTGATCCGCCACCGCTTCCTCCCCGGCAGGCAGCGGCCAATGGTCACTCCCCATAGCCGGAGCTGGTATTCGGGGCCCTGCTTCCGCTGATAGACGATCAGGCGTGTGGGCAGTGTACGGCCTAGCCGCTTCATGTACCGGGATGCGGAGAGTGCCCTGTATACCGGGTTCAGAACAGGGGCGACGAGGGCCCGGATCCCCCACCGGACGGCAACGGTTCCAGCCTCTACCCTTCCCGCCCTCCCATTCCTTGCACGGTACCAACCACAGTCGCCCCGGACGAACTCCACCCGGCCCCGGATTGCTGACGGCAGGAGTATCCAGGAATCAGGTGATCCGGATGCGTCCCCCCGGGTGCGGATGCTGCCATCCCCCGCTGACTCCACCCGGTGCACGATGGTCCGGTCCTCTCCCGGAAGGCTAAAGGCGATCACATCGCCCCGGCGGGGGAGGGCTTCCCCCAAGGGGAGGACTAGCAACTCGTCCCCTTCCCGGAAGGTGGGCAGCATAGAACCGCCTACGTACCGGAGGATGACCGGTGATCGCTCAGCATCTTTTCCGGAATCCGTTGGCGGAATCGTGGAGAGATCGCCCATACCGGAAGAATATTCCTCTCCTGCGTTATTGAGCGTATTCCTGCCTTCGTCTGTCCCGCCGGGGCCATCTTTAGGAGTTACCGCACGGTGTGGACCCGCTGATGCATCCGGACGACGGGCAATCCCCGGTCGTGCACGTGGTCAGTGCGATGGGACCTGACAGGCATGACCCGGTTTCGGCCATCTCTCCCACCCCGCAGTCTATCCCTGACGGAGGGAAGAACGTGGGGCCGGGAGTCCCACCGGGACAACAGAACTTATACTGTTCTTCCGGATAGGTTCCTCCCAGACACCAGTAGACAAAGCATCCTTCATTGCAGTTATTGGTAATATGTGATCCTGTGCCACAGGAGCCCTCGGCAATGACCCACCTTTGGTTTGAAAAAGGGATGATCACCGGCACCTGGTAGCGTGGTTTCATTATCTTCCCTTCCGTCCCAGTTGATTATCCTTCCCAGTTGATTATTTCTCCCACCTTACTTCGTTCACCGATGCCCCTGCCCGGCCTTCCCCACAAGCCGGCTCTCCGGGAAGAGCAGCTGCTCACGGGCCTCCTCGCAGAACCAGTAGCCGGCCCAGAGGTTTTTGCTCCGGTAGAAGTTCTGGGCCACGCAGCTCCCCAGGCAGAGGCCCTTCATGAGGCACTGGCCACAGATCCCCTCCAGGCGCATGGGCATCCCCTCCCGCAGCTCCCTGAGGATGGGGGAATCCCTCCAGATGTCCTCCAGCCGGTCCTTTGCCGCGTGGCCAAAGACCAGCTCGGGGACGGTCTCCCCGATGCCGCAGAGGGCATAGGAGCCATTCCCCAGCACTCCCAGGATGGAGAGGATCCCGCAGACCCCGCACCCTCCCCACCCGCTGCCGAACATGCGTCCCAGGGGGCGGAAGACGGCCGGGTGGCTGTAGAAGACCCCTACCCGCGACGCCGGTACCAGGATCTCCTCCACCCACCGGCCGGTTGCCACGATCTCCTCGATGGAGAGCGTCTCCCCCGCCTTATGCATCTTCTCGCCCCGGGCCGTGGGCTGGACGATATTGAACTTGACGGAGCCGGCACGCAGCTCTTGGGCCAGGAGCACCATCGCCTTCATCTGGTCCTGGTTGTGGCGCATGACGGTCATGATGATCTGCGGGCGCAGTCCCGCGGCCACCAGGTTCCGCACCCCCCGCACCGCTGCTTTGAAACACCCCTTGACCCCCCGGACCCATTCATGGGTGGCGGGATCCACGCCGTCCAGCGAGACCGAGACGAAGGGGTTCCTGCAGGAGGCGATGAGCCGGGCCAGCTCCTTCGTGCAGAGGACGCCGTTCGTCTCCACAGTAACGCCCAGGTTCTGCTCCTTCAGGTGTTCGATGATCTTCCTGATGTCCGGGTGGAGCAGCGGCTCGCCGCCGGTGAGTTTCACGCCGGAGAGTCCCAGCGGCTTGGCCTGTTCGATGATGGAGGTGAAGAGATCAAAGTCGAGATACGGGGCGGGGTTTCCTTTCTTTCCCCGGCCCTGGTACTTCGGAGCGATCCAGCAGTGGCGGCAGGCCAGGTTGCACCCCTCGGTCAGGTAGAAGTAGATCTGGGAGAGGGGGTACTGCCGTGTCTCCTCCGTTTTCTTTCGGGTCCGCGCCACTGCAGTCACCCGCACGCAGGTGCCCCGCCCTGCGGCAGGAGCTCTTCTTCCGGGAGGCGGCCGCCTTCCGCAAGGAAGAGGCGCAGGCAGGCGTCGGGGCTCGGGTGGTAGGGGTTCCCGGTGAGGGTAACCGCCGTCGCCGGGCAGCTCCCCGTGCAGTACGGGATGTACGGGCAGTCCCGGCAGAACTCAAAGGAACTGAGTGGGATCTCGTTCCGCCTTCGGAACCGGTCCAGCTCCGGGTGATGCTGCCAGACCTCCTTCAGTGAATCCCGGTTGATCCTCCCGAGCTCGATCATGGGCACCTGGCAGCAGGGGACCATTGTACCGTCGGCACGGACGGCCAGCTTGGACATGGCCCCCCCGCAGCCGGTGAGGTTACCCCTCCCGGGGATCGCAGCTTTCCCCTCCTTCCGTGCCCGCTCCATCTCCCAGAACATCGTGGCCTCTGCGAGGGGACCTGCTGTTGCGGTGATCCGTCCCGAATACTTCCGGTTCAGCCGGAGCAGCTCCTTCATGGCAAACGATCGTTCGGATGGGGTCAGCTCCACCAGCTCCGCGTTCTTCCGGCAGAGGCCCAGGTGGCAGGCCGAGTTGCAGGAGAAGGAAGGGAGGCCGGTCTCCTCCAGCAGGAACCGGGCGATGTTCTCCAGGTCATGGAGGTTCTGCCGGTGGATGGTGACCCGGATGGCTACCGGCACGCCATGGCTGCGCAGGGCCCGGATCCCCTCCAGCGCCCGGACAAAGTTCCCCTCTCCCCGGCAGGCGTCGTGGGTAGTGGGAATGGAACCATCGATGGAGACCTGGACGCTGTTGCACCGGCGGGTCGAGGCCAGGTACCGGGCCATCTCCTCTGTGATGAGGGTCCCGTTGGAGAGGAGCGAGAACCGCATCCGGTTCCGGACAATGCCGTCCAGAACCTCCCGCAGGTCGTCGCGGATGAAGGGCTCTCCCCCGGAGAGGGTCACCTCCATGACGGCGTTCCGGCCCAGCTCCTCGATGAACCGGAGCCATTCCTCTTTCGGGAGATCCTTTCCCACGTCTCCGGCGCTCTCGAAGTGGCTGCAGTAGGAGCACCGGAGGTTGCACCGGTTCGTAATCTCGATGTCCACCGATTTGGGGGTGTTCATGAGCCGCATGCTGCCCCTTACTGCACCGCGTAACCCGCGAGCCCCTGCTGCACGAGCATTGCAATGAACTGGCGCAGGTGTTCGGTGGCCTCTTCCGGCACACCCTCCGCCTCCTGCTTCAGGGCCCTGAGGATCTCCGCCTCGGTATGCTCCCCGTCCAGGATCTTGAAGATAAAGACCCCGGTGGGGTTCAGGCCGAAGGCGTTCCCGGTATCCGGGTCAAAGAGCACCGCCCAGTCGTCAAACTCCTCGCGGAGCACGATCAGGGGGTTGGCGATGGGGCGAGTACCGGTCTCATCCATTCTATCATGGGATTGGTCTCCCATCCACAAGAACCTTCGCGATAGTCCCGTACCTTCCCCAGAGCCTGCCCTGAGGTATCACCGCCAGCTTCAGACCAGCGCCCTCATGTTAGGGGCTTATCAGACTGTAGCAGATCCTCACGCTACCCTGAAAGATTACGTGATACCATCCCATCCAGCCACTCCGCGTGAAGGTTGCCGTCCCAGAGTGACCCGTCCCCCCCCCTCTCCGGGTTTCCTGCGTCCCCTGTTGCTCTAGATGGTCTGCTGCGGCACCATCATACCAGTAATCTGAAGGATTACCCTTATTCGGATTCTGTCCTGATTCGGATAAAGTACGAACACACCAGAGACTTCCGACACTGGGACTTCTGTCAGATGCATAAGGAAAGATTTTTGCTCACCGTTGCATTTTTCAGCCCTGTCACCAGAATTCTGCATCTTCTTCTGAAAACCCGGAATAAGCACCAGTGCGGGCCATCAAATCCTCACGATATCTGGGACGCCAGGACAGTCCACCTTCCGTGGCGAATGACTCTATCCCAACTCCCTTGCTAACTGCACTTGATGGTGGTGTAAACGGTGCCACCGCCACACGATTGCACCGCACAGTTCCCGGCTGGACAGCTTGTCGCGCTGGGACTGCCGCCGGTACAACAACAATCCCGCGATAAAGAAGCCGGATAACCCCCAGTACTACACCCAGCTTTAGTAGCTCCGGTCGCACACCCAAGAAGCTGGGCACACCCACCATTCAGACAGTCCAATCGAGCACAGTTCCCGCTTTTACACGCGCTGGAACTCGTTGAACCTAGCACCCCGGTGGCACATGTTCCAATTCCCACTCCCATGTAATTACCCATTCCGGATAAGACTATACATACGGGTCTTTCGTACCGAGACTTCATAGATATTCAATTTTGAGCGATATTTCTCCCGATGACTTATATTCCTTTGGATTGGTTTTACACATTACTTCGAGCTGCATTCCTATGCAAACCAAAGGATTCGATCTCATCTTTATCCGAGCGGTTCACCCCGGATCATGTCCTCGTCCTCTCCCTGGACGATCTCCTGGATCCGCCACCCGCTCTCCCTTTTCACCAGGAACGTCCACTTCCGGTAGGTGACCGTCTCGTCCTGCGTCGGCCAGCGCTCGATGCAGAGGCCCCGGCTGGCACCCAGCATCTCGAATCCCTGGAAGAGGGACCGCTGCCCGGGAGGGATCCTCTGCCGCTCCGAGAGCAGTCTCCCTTTCAGCTCCTCCCGGGTAAGATCCCCCCACGAGGTCCTGACGGGGTAGGCATCAACAAGGTCAAGGCTCCCGTCCAGGGCCTTTTCGTCCTGGAAACCGGCATTGAACCGGTTCATGGCCTCCTGGAGGGGTGAGAACCCGCATGCAGTCTCCCGGAAGAAGAGGCGGTCCAGGAGCGGATCCACAGCGCCCTGCTCATTCACCAGCCAGACGGGGACACCCAGTGCATCCCGGATCTCGTGGGCCGGCCGACGCTGCAGGTCCCGGCTGAGCCAGTCAAACGGAGTCCGGGGCACGAGGACCAGCTCCGCATCGGGCCAGCTCTCCAGCGCCTTTTTCCCCGCCTCGATGAAATCCTGCACCATCAGGAGGCCGGCAACCATGATGTTCCCGCCGTAGGTGCGGTTGGGAACCGGTACCACGTGGTGCTGGTTCTGGAATAACGGTGCATGGTGTGCCACCAGGCCCTGGAGGCGGGCGTATGCCGCCTCTGATGAGAGCCAGAGGACCTGGCGGAAGGGTCCCCCGAGCGTCTTCCCGTTGCCCCGCAGCGTGAGGGCCATAATCCGTTTCACCGGCAGAGCGAGCGGCGCCTTCATCTCCGGCAGTGCCGCGAGGGGAACCTTGTACCGGGCTCGCATTTTCTCCGCAAACCCGGAGAACTCATCCGGGGGACACGCGACCTCCTGCACCACCTCCGGCTGGCTGCAGACCGTGTACCCGGGCCAGTACATGATCATCGCCGTAGCCCCGTGTTCGATGAAGGTGCCGTAGGTCTTCTCGATTTCCTCCCATCCGCAGATCGCCGGCAGCGGCACGATGGTGCCCTTCAGTTCCATCCGGTACTTCCGGATCATCTCCAGGGCCCGGAGGGCTGTTCCGGCCTCTTTCTCGCTCTTGCGGAAGATCCTGGCCCAGAGAGCTGGCTGCGTCGAGTGCATGGAGACCGTGATCTCCACGGGCCGGAACCCGGCCAGCTTCTTCAGGAACGGCTCGTCCAGCATGGACGCATTGGTGGTGAAGCAGAGGGTGTTGCCGATGAACTTGTGCCGGATCAGGGAGAGGATCTCAAAGAAACGGGGGTGCAGGAACGCCTCCCCCTCCGCGATCCGGCCGGGGAGGCTGTCGCTCATCCGGATGGGATCCCGGTGGGCGGGCATCAGGGAGAGCTGGTGCTTGATGTCCTCAAGATCCCGGAAGATCCCGGTGGCGACGGGAAACGGGTTCAGCCGGTTGGAGCAGAAGATGCAGTGGCTGTTGCAGACGGCGCTCACGGGCAGCTGGTTCGGGGGACGGTTCCCTGCCAGCCACTCGGTGAGGAAGATGCTTTCCTTGGGGAGGGGTTCCGCAGAGGTGCAGTCTTCTCCCGTGATCTGGCTCCCTTCGGAGGTGTCCTTCGCCGGTTCCCGCATGGTGGATGCACTAGTGTCCGGTCCGATCCCAGATATGTGTGTTGCCGCGGGAGAGGAGCACCGGCTCTGTTTCCCGGACGCGGCCGCCCGGGGTGGGGCAGCACCCCCGTTCACGAACAGTCATACTGGGAGTAATCGGTACCCATACTGCAGGATGCCCCGGCCGTGCCTCCGCTTGTGCATTTCGTGTTGGAGATGGCGGGAGTACCGCCCGTGCAGCACTGGCGGTTGGTGGTGCTGCTGGCCATTGTCCCTGTGCTGCATTGGGCATTGGCGGCCCACGGACCGTTGGAGCAGCTCTTGTAGGCAATCCAGCCGGTGGCGCAATTCTGGGAATTGTAACCGAAACCGGTCTCGCACGACCCCCGGCCGAGACCCATAGGGGCACAGTCCGTGGAGAAGGAAATCAGATCCGGTCTCTCGTATGCGAACCCCATGGACGCTCAGTACCATTATTTTCTATCCTATAAGAATCCGCTTAAGCAGGCAACCGTTGCAGGTGAAGACCCCGATTGCCCTGGGCCGTGTCTGTCACCGCAATCCTTCAGGGCTGGATACGGGTGACTCCCGAAAAGAGGACCCCGGGATACGCCATCCTCTCCGCACCCGCGCCGAATCCTTTGAGGTCAGATTTTAGTGCCCCGGCCAATTGTCCTTTATAGGGATTTCGCAGCCGGCACGATCCCACCCGAACATACCTGCAAAAGGGATGGAGATACCATTCCTGCCTTCAGTCCTCCACCCGCTTTATCTCCTCCCAGAACCTGCCATAGAGGCTCACCCGGAGTACGTAGGCGGGGATCTGCTGCGCCACCCCGCTTTGGCGAACCGGTTCTTGTACATCGCGGCGTCGAAGAGCAGGACAGCGGCCTACGCACGATCCAGGGGCGCCAGTCCCACTATCCTCTGAGGTTTAACTTCCGGATTTGCACACAAGGCAGCTCACACCTGTACCGGTAGTACAGCTGGTGCTGGCATAATTTCCTGATTTACAGGTCGTTCCCCCCAGGTTGGGTCCGGTGCCCGAACAGCACTGGGTTCGAGTACCACCCAGGGCAGGATCGGTTCCCGAGGTGCACGTCATATTCGCCGAGCATCCGGTACTGATGCAGCTGTTCTGCGCCACCTGCCCGTAACTGCAGTTGCCCGGGCTTGATCCTGTCACGCAGCTGCTTGGACTGGCGCGATACTGAGCCCCATTATCGCAGTATGGTCCTCCCCATCCCAGATCACATCCCGGGGCTGAGAGGTTGACCACAGCGGGAGGCTCATAGCGGAAAGGCATAAGTAACCATTACAGCGGAAGATACCCGTTTCTGTGAAGTATGGCTATGATGAAGGTAATCTCTATGTCCAATCTTAATATTTTCCACTCCGGAACTGAAGTGGGGGAACCGGATGGCATGGATTCCCGTGCCTTCAGGAGGCTCTTTATTAGGCCGTGACCTTCTCCATCTCCTCCCAGAACCTGCCATGGAGGCTCGCCCGGAGCGTGAAAGAGGGGATCTGCTGTGCCGCATCGCAGGTGCTTCCGAAGAGCGCCGCCCGCTCAACCCGGATCTCCCCATGGGCCGCTCCTGCCATGGCAAACCGGTACTTGTACATCGCCGCGTCATAGAGCAGGATTGCTGCCTGGGCACGTTCCAGGGGAGCTGCCGCATCATCTGCTGCCTTGCTCAGGAAGAAGATCCC
>Ga0315274_10002469_pt1 | contig 27874 bp, 23 predicted proteins | sample YL17G02_20_MG_FD_203700 | JGI IMG/M metagenome (GOLD analysis project Ga0315274, IMG submission 203700) | Sediment microbial communities from Yellowstone Lake, YNP, Wyoming, USA - YL17G02_20 | ecosystem: Environmental > Aquatic > Freshwater > Lake > Sediment | place: USA: Wyoming | collected...
ACGACGACGCCCTTGCCCTTGGCTACGGTGGGTGCCATCAACCCCCGGGAAGGACTTCCACCTTCCTAGTCAGCGCCCATGCTGGGCGTACACGCAAACCGCCTCCCGTGGGGGAGGCGGTTGCCTGGAGGAGGAGAGCAGACTACTCGCTCATCTCGACGAACGTGCCATGCCAGGTGTGGTACCAGACCTGGCCAGTGGTTGCGTTGACGCTGAGCATGCTGACGGGCGTTCCGTCGGTCTCCACGTCGAAGGTGAAGTAGCCGGGGAAGGCTTCGGCCGTGGCCGAAAGCGTCTGATCCGGATGGGCCTGCTCGAGGTAGGCCAGCGCCGTTTCGCGCGCCTCGGCCTCGGTCACCGGTGAGGCGTTGTCCGGGACCGTCTGCGGTCCGAACTCCCCCAGGCCGCCCATCATGCCGCGCGGGTTGACCGGATCGGTGCCGTGCATGCCGAAGGTCGTGTTCCACATCATCGACGGGCCGAACTCCAAATGCACAACCTGGCGGACCGGATCGATGAGCACCTCGAAGGCGCCCTGACCGGTCTCGGTGTCCTCGATCACGGCGTAGGCGTGGTTGTCAAAGATCATGATCTCGCCCAGCGTCAGGTTGTCCTTGCCCAGCTCGTCGAGGAAGATCTGCACCGCTTCGGTGGTCGACTCGATGGTCAGCGGCTCGACGTCAGTCGCCGCGGCGCCGCCGCCAAACATCGGCATGCGGCCGAAGTCGTCCAACAGCCTACCTGAGGGGCGCCGGCCGTCGGGGCGCGTCCGGTTGCCCGGGCCCCCCATCATTCCCTGCCGGTCATAGGGCACCTGGTCGTCGTCCCACCCCTGCATCATGCCGGGCCCGTACGGCAGAGCCTGGCCATCATCCCAGCCCTGCATCAGGCCCGGCCGCCCGTCCAGGCCGTAGGCGCCCGACGCAGCCACTCCGGCGAGGATCGCCTGGCGCGCATTGACCGTCCGGCCGATCAGGAAACCGGCGCCGATCAGCGCGCCCACGACCACGAGCGCCAGGACAACGACCCCCAGGATCTTCAGTGCTCTATTCATCGACTACCTCCTAAGACCTCACCCGAGGTCAGCCGCTAGGTTAGCCGCGGGCTGTGAAGGACTGGTGAAGAGCGGGCGAAGGATTCGGGAGGATTGGGTGGGAGGAAAATGAGACGCACGGCGTCTCACCTCTCGGCCGCCTTCGCGGTGGAGGTAGCCGCAGGCCGGCTGGGCCGCGGGACTGGAGGGACGCAGCCTAATGGCTGCGACTACCTGCACTGTGAGGCGCGGCGTCGCCAGGCTGCGGCGGCGGGCGTTGCGAGGCGCGTCGCTCCTCCAAGATCCAGCCTCCCCTGCGAGAGCCGCGCGCTGAGGGCCTAGAGGTCCGGCCGGTAAGTCCCTTCCGGGCCAAAGCCGTGGGATGGCACATGTCAAAGCGCCTCGGACAAGGCAGTTCCGCGGGACCGGAAGGCCCAGTGATGGCCAGAAAAGCACGCCTTGTCCCACAGGGACTCGGCGGGAGGGTTTCCGGCCGGACCTCTAGGCCGCCACCAACGGGCACTTGCCCGGGGGGAAGCATGAATCGCCAACTAGGTCGACCACTCCGCATTGCGCTCGCTGTAGTTCTCTTGACATCATGTACCGTGCCCGCAACGCCCACAGCAATCCCGCCCACCTCAATTCCTTCTTCCGCAACCCAATTGGCGCCCACGGTCACACCCGCACCCACGCCGACGCCGAAGCCAAGGCCGACACCCTCAATCTGGGGCAGCTATGAGAAGGGTCAGATAACCAGCCCGGCTCTGGCCAACAACCTCGTTGGCGACCCAGCCACGTGCGATTACTACGTCTTTCTGCCCCCGGGATATGACACTACAACCGAGCGCTTTCCCGTTGTCTACGTGCTGCATGGGTTTCCGCTGCACGCAGGCTATTACTTCCAGGAGATCAAGTCCGCGCAGGAGTCGTTGAGGCGCATCGGCGAGGCGCGCGACACGATCTTCGTTTTTCCGGATGCATTCAACGCGTTCGGAGGAAGCTTCTATCTGAGTTCTCCAACGATTGGCGATTATGAGACCTATACCACCAAGGAGTTGGTGCACCAAATCGACGCCACTTATCGCACCATACCTTCTCGGGAAGGCCGTGGGATAACCGGTTGTTCAATGGGTGGGTTTGGCGCGCTGCCCCTGGGGTTCAAGTATCCTGAGGTGTTCAGTGTCGTAGCAGCGAACTCAGGCGGCTACGATTGGGAGCACGATCCGGGTTGGGAGGATGCCAGGGCTAGTTACACGCACGAACCGTCAACTTGGAGCCAACTCGGGCAGCTTGGCCTTCAGGCGCAAGTGTATTTCGCAGTTGCAGCCGCAGTGGCGCCCAATCCGGACAAGCCGCCCTTCTTTCTCGATATGCCCTTCACGCTTGTGGACGGCGAAGCCCAGATAGTCGAGGAGGTGCGGCAAAAGGTAATTGCCATTGACCCCGCCAATGATGTGCGCAGGTATCTGGATCAGCCCGTGCGGTTGCGCGGTCTCCTCATCTACCATGGGGAATACGACTATGTTGAGTCAGCTCGGACCTTCTTGACTCTGCTAACTGATCTAGGCGTCGAACATGAGTACGTCGAGGTCAAGAGCGGGTCGCACTGTGGTCTCGACTGGACACCCGTCCTTATGTTCATGTCGGAGCACTTGGCTCGGTGAGCCTTCGCTTACCATAGTGATGAATGTTCCCCGTGCCGGACTACGAGCCGGATAGCCCTTTCACAAGAAACCGCCTGGTTGCAGAGGGCAGCTGCGTTCCCACGCGTATGTCCGACGGGGTCGGCCATATGAGACCGCACGGTCGTCAACGCACCTCTCTCTCCGTTGTGGCGAACAACCGGGTGCCGCCGAACAACTCGCTGAAGCTGACCCGGCGGGCTGGGCGTCCGAGAGTCCTTGTCTTGCCCGCGAGGCAGGCGTGAAGTCCCGGTGCGTCTGCTCTCTTCCGCGGGAGAGGGTAGCTCACAGTCGCTACGCAGGTTCCCGTAGCACGTGCTTCGACCACCTGTCGCTGGAGTATGTTGCGCAGGCCCGATGGGCCGCCGACGCTTAGGCGCCCCATCGGGTCTATACTCATTCGCACACTTGCCCCCGCATGCCGGTACCCGGGCTGAGATCGGAGCGACGACCATGGATGCCTACGAGAAGCTCGCCCGCCATCTCGACGCGTTGCCCAACGGCTTTCCCTCAACCGAGAGCGGTGTCGAGCGCCGGCTGCTGACACGGATCTTCTCCCCGGAGGAGGCCGAGCTGGCAGCGCAGCTTCGCCTGACGCTGGAGACACCAGCTCAGGTCGCGGAACGGATAGGGGGAGACCCCCGCGAGCTGCGCACGCGCCTCAAGGACATGGCTCTCCGGGGCCTGATCGAGGTCGAGGTCACAGACCATGGGCTGGTCTTCGGCGCATTGCCCTTCGTCGTCGGCATCTACGAATACCAGGTCGGCTCGCTCGACCAGAAACTCGCCCAGCTCATGGAGGACTACTTCAAGGAAGGCTACGGGCGGGAGCTGGCAATCCAACCCCAGGTCCACCGCGTGATACCCGTCGAGGAGTCTGTGCAGGCAGGGATCGAGATCCGGCCCTACGAGAGCGCGGCCGAGATGCTGTCGCAGGCCAAGGCCTGGGGCGTGCTGGATTGCATCTGCCGGAAGCAGAAGGCGCTGATCGGCGAGCCCTGCCCGCATCCGGTCGACGTGTGCATGGCCTTCAGCGAGAAGCCAAACTACTTCGACCAAACCCCCTTCATCCGCACCGTGACTCTGGAGGAGGCGCGCGGCGTGCTGCGTCGGGCATCGGAGGCAGGCCTTGTGCACTCGGTCAGCAACAGCCAGCAGGGCGTGACCTACATATGCAACTGCTGTACCTGCTCGTGCGGGATCCTGCGCGGGCTGGCCGAGCTGGGGATCGCTAACGCCGTCGCCCGATCGGCGTTCGTCGCCCGGGTCGCCAAGGACGACTGCGTCGGGTGCGACCTGTGCCTGGACCGCTGCCAGTTCAAGGCCCTGTCGCTCGATGGCGTGGTGCACATCGATTCCGGGCGCTGCGTCGGCTGCGGCGTGTGCGCCCTCGCCTGCCCGGAAGGCGCGCTGCACCTTCTTCGCCGCGACGAGTCCGAGGTGCTTGCGCCGCCGCAGGACAAAGCCGAATGGCGCCGGCAGCGGTCGAAGGCTCGCGGATTGGACCTAGAGGCCGTGCTCTAGCCCTCTCCCGCACTCCCATATCCGGCCGGACCTGACCGCCTGCTGAGCCGAATCCCCGAAGTCATCCGAGCGTCGCCCGGCGCCGCGCATGGACCGGAACGTCGCTTGGGCAAGCTCGGTTCCCCTGACGGTCTCGCGGAAGCACGTTGGCATGCCGAGGCCCGATGCTTGAGGCTGGCCCAGGGCCGTCCAGTCGCTCCTTCTCCGACACCGCGCCGCGGTATCAGCCAATCCCTTTCCCTCCAATAGGCTACCGATTTCCACGCGAGGGGACCAGGCCACGGTGCCATCAGATCGCGGTCTCCGACGAGACCGTGTTCATGTGAAGCGGACTGGGGACCGAGGGGAAAGACGGGAAGATGGCTAACCCGCCTCCTACTCGTCTTCGATCGAAGGCAGGGCATCCATCCCCGCCTGCCCGGCGAGGCGGCCCACCAAGTCCCGCAGCCCGGCCTCTTGCTCGCGCGTCGCGCGCGGGCGGCGGTAGTCCCTTAGGATCGCCTCGGTCCTCGTCCGGGCGCGCGCCAGTGTGTCGGGCCGTCCAGCCTCGTGCCAGGCGCGAGCCGTGCCCCGGTCGACGACCGGCGAGGGCAGGTGCTGTTCTGCGCTGAACAGCTGGCGCGTGAGCTTCTGCTTCAGGAAGTCGGCCTTGAAGTCGATGCCGGCAAACATCTCCAGCGCCAGCGTCTCCGTGCGCACCTGCACGCCGGCCACTAACCGCTTGGCCATCTCGATCGCTTCCGCATCCACGACCAGCTTCTCCGCGCTCTGGCAGGCCAGGAAGTCGAGCATGCCCGCACCCGAGATCATGTTGATGCCTGCCAGCGCGCCCAGGACGGCCGAGATGCCACTTTCCATCCCGGCTTGCGCGTCGATCAGCTTGGCGTCGGTCGCGCCCAGGTAGGCGTGGGTTGGCAGGCCCAGCGACTTGCCGACCTGGGAATACGAGGCATCGATCATGGCCGTCTCGATGGCGCCCATCGGCGTGGTGCCATGACGCATGTCAAAGATGGCCGGCGCCCCACGCCAGACAATCGGTGACCCAGGTCCGACCAGCTGATGGATGACGATGCCGCTCAGCGACTCGGCTGCGTGCTGCACGACCGATCCCAGCAAGGTCACCGGCGCGCCGACCCCGGCCAGGGGCATGGATACCATCTGGGCCGGCACCCGAGCGCGGGCCAGGTCGAGCAGGTTCTGGGCGGCGAAATGACTCCAGATCATCGGCGGAGTCGGGCAGACGTCGAACACCGCCAGCGGCGTGTGCGCCAGCCCCTCCCGACCGTCGCGGAAGATCGCCAGCATGTCGAGCATCGGCTGCGTCGTCGCCACGCCGAAGGCCCCGGTGACGATCGGTTTGTTGGAGAACAGAAGGACCAGGTACAGCCGGTAGAGATCTCCGATAGCCTGCGGTACATCGCTGCACACCACCGCCGTCGACTGGGCGTCGTAGGCGGGCAGCATCTCGGCCACCTGGATCAGCCGGATCAGGTCGGGTGTGATCGCCGGGCGGTGCTCGAGCGTGACAGGGTCGAGCACGTTCACCCCGGATGACCCGGGGTCGAAGTGGACCGCATCCCCGCCATAGTGGACGGCGGGTTTCCCGTCGCGCGTGTAGAGCCAGAACTCGCGGGGCACAGTCTCCAGCGCGCGGCGAACCATGGCTTCCGGGATGCGGACGACCTCGCGTCCACTATCGACCGTGGCGCCAGCAGCCTGCAGCAAGCGACATGCCTCCGGCGACTGGACCTTGATGCCTGGCTCCTTCAGGAGTTGAAAGGCCTCGTCAAGGATCCGGCCCACCAGTTCGGGGCTTAGGAGCTGGAGGATCGGTTGCATGTGCTTGCCGCCTTTCGTGGCATCGTTGTCCTATTCCAGCCGGCCCGTCTGAGGTCGCGCGCGGCCTTCTCCGGGCTCGGGCCTGGCAACGGCTGATAGGCCGGCTTCGTCCCCTGACCTCGCGGCCTGGGCCGGCGGATCCGCCACCTGCGATTGTATTCGCCGCGGCGCATTCCCGCTTTGACCCGGGCGCTCCCCACTCGGTCGGCGTGCCGTGGAGCTACCTTGGCTCTGCCCAGGAGTATGATTGTCCGGACCATTCCTGCGGCCTCGTGGGCGCGCATCCCAGGATTTCCATGTTCGCCATCCATGCCGATGAGCTTTCCAAGGTCTTCCGCGTCGTCCGCAAAGAGCCGGGGCTACGCGGCGCCCTCCAGGCCATCGTCCGCCCGCGCTACGAGCGGGTTACCGCCGTGGATCGCGTGTCGTTCGATATCGAGCCCGGCGAGGTCGTCGGCTACATCGGCGTCAACGGCGCCGGCAAGTCGACGACGATCAAGATGCTCACCGGCATCCTGATGCCGACGCGCGGCCATGTCGAGGTCCTCGGCCGGGATCCCCACCGCCAGCGGGTGGCGAACGCCCGCGAGATCGGCGTCGTCTTCGGCCAGCGCACGCAGCTGTGGTGGGACCTGGCGTTCGTCGAATCGCTCAACCTGGTCGCCCGCATCTATGAGGTCCCCCCTGCACGCTATCGTGAGCTGCTCAAGCAGTTCGACGACACGCTGCAGCTGGGCGAGCTGCTGCGCGTCCCCATCCGCAGCATGTCGCTGGGGCAGAAGATGCGCGCCGAGCTGGCCGCCACGCTGATCCACGAGCCACGCGTCGTCTACCTGGACGAGCCGACCATCGGCCTCGACCTGCTGGCCAAGGAGCGCATCCGTGAGTTCATCCGTCAGCAGAACCGCGAGCGGGGAACGACCGTCCTGCTGACCACCCATGACCTGGGCGACATCGAGCAGCTCTGCCCGCGCGTCATCATCATCGACTCCGGCAAGCTGATCTACAACGGGCCGCTGACCACAATCAAGGAGCGCTTTGGGCGCTTCCGCTAGATCACCTTCGAGACCCAAGAGTCGGCCCCCATTCTGGAGACCCCCGCGGATTGCGAACGCGTGCCGGCCGAGCCTCACCGGTTGACCTTCCGCTTCGACCGGACGCAGACGACCGCCAGCCAGGTCGCCTCCGGGGTAATGAACCAGATCGAGGTGGTGGACTTCTCGCTCGCCGAACCCGACCTGGCGTCGATCGTGCGTCAGATCTACCAGGGCGGGCTGCGGGTGGAGGAGGGCCGGCCATGATCCTCGCTGTGCGCCGCCGCGCCGCGGTCTTCGCCGCCTTCGCCGCCATGGTGCCAAAGCTCTACCTGGCCTACAACGCCTGGGTGGTGGTGGAGTTCGTCGTCCAGATCCTGTTCATGCTGGTGTTCGTGGCGTTCTGGCACGCGGTGTACGCCAACGCACCCACGCTTGGCGGACTGGACGTCCGGCAGACGATCAACTACATCCTCCTCGCCCAGATCGTGGCCCCCTTGGTCCAATCGAGGCTGATCCTGGAGTTCGGGGGCCTGATCCGCCAGGGCGCCGTCGCCATCGAGCTGCTGCGGCCCGTGGACTTCCAGGCGCTCTACGCCGTAGAGTCCCTCACCTCGCTTGGCGTGTTCGCCATCCAGAAGCTCCCGCTGCTGGTGATCGCCTGGGCCTTCCTGGGCCTGCAGCTTCCATCCGAGGCGTCAGCCTGGGCTGCGTTCGGGCTTTCGCTGGTGCTCGGATCGATGGTCCTCTTCTTCACCGACTGGATCTTCGCCTGCCTGGCGTTCTACAGCACCGAAACCTGGGGGCTGAGCGTGGTCAAGATCGCCGTGGCGACGTTCTTCAGTGGCGCCCTCGTGCCTCTGCCGATGATGCCGGAATGGCTGCGATCGATCGCCCTGGCGCTGCCGTTCTCCCAGGGGGTGGCGGTGCCGGTCTCCTTCTTGAGCGGCGTCACCCCGCTGAGTGCGCTGGGCCCGGTGGTGTTGCGCCAGATCGCCTGGCTGGTCGTCCTGGGGATTGCCTCGCGCCTAGTCTTCCGACACGCCGTCCGGAAGGTCACGGTGCAGGGCGGCTGAGGCCGGGGCAGCATGCGACGCTATCTGTCTTTGTATGGCGTGTTCTTCGTCCAGCGGCTCAAGATCCTGCTTGAGTACCGCGTCAACTTCCTGATCGGGGCGACGTCCACGTCCTTCCTGCAGGCTGCCGGACTGCTGGCGCTGTGGGTCGTCATGCGCCAGATCCCGACCCTCAATGGCTGGACCTTCGACGAGGTCTTGCTGGTCTACGGGCTGGTGACGATCTCCGAGTCGATCACGCACATGTTTGCCGACAACCTGTGGACCATCGGCCATTCGTACATCCGCACCGGCGAGTTTGACCGGTTCATGGTCCGGCCGATCGATCCGCTCTTCCACCTGCTGGCGGACCGCTTCTGCCACGACGGGATCGGCAACCTGCTGGTGGGATCGGTGCTGGTGGTGAAGGCTATGGGCGCGCTCGGGATCCCGTGGACTGCGGGGAACCTGCTCTACCTGGTCGTCGCCGTGCTCTCGGGCGGCGCGATCTTCATTGCCCTGAATCTGCTGACGGCGACCACCGCCTTCTGGCTCGTCGACTCGACCCCGGTGACCTACATGGTCTACAACACCTACAAGTTCGCCAAGTACCCGCTCTCGATCTATGGGCGCGGGATCCGCATCGTGCTCATATGGTTGATCCCCTACGGTTTCGCCTCGTACTATCCGGCCAGTCACCTGCTGGGCCGGCCGGCGGGACTGCTGGCCTGGATGGGACCCGTGGTGGCGGCGGTCTTCCTGGCCGTGGCCTACCGAGCCTGGAAGGCCGGCCTGGCGCACTACACGAGCACGGGATCTTAGGCCACCGGCCTTCCTTCTGCGCGGCGCGCAGGCGTGCTGCATGGTCAGCGGGACGACAGTCCTGATTGCCCTTGGATGTGGCTTGTGCTAGATTCGGAAAGAGGCGCCGCATGAACGGCGGCATTGGCGCGGGCGCTACTTGGCGCCGCCCGTGACCGGCAAGGAGGCTCATGGCGAGCACCCCCCAGCAGTCCCTGCCCGATGACTTCGCCTCGGGGGTCATGTGCGCCATTTGCGGTGCGCGGGCGCTGCGGGTTGCCCATTTGAAGTCGTTCCCGGACTACGTCATTTGCGGCAGCTGCAAGGCCTCGTTCGTCGCCGAAGCGGACGGCGAACGTGTCTTGTACGGCAAAATCCCCGAAGCGTATCCCCAGGCGCGCGCAGTAGCGCTGCGCAAGTGGGTGACACTGGATGATGTGGAAGGCGTTGCCCGCCGGGAGCGCCCGGCCGCCCCGCCGGCTCCGCGTTTTGCCGCCGTGCCGATACCGGCCGAACCCGAGATCGACCGGGAAGCCTCGCTGCGAGCCGCCGCCTCAGCCGCCGTCCCTATTCCCACGCAGCCTGAGATCGAACGCCCGCCCATCCGATCGGTGCCTCTGGAGTTCGAGGACGAGGTCGAGGACGAAGAGCCGGCGGCGCTGGAAGAGGAGGACGAGGACCTCGCTGCGGCGGAGCCCGAGGTGCCGCTGGGACGCCTCTCGCGTCTGATGGCCGGCGCGCCGGAGTCCGAGCCGCTGGTGGATTGGGCGCCGTCGCTGGTGCCGGATCGCATGCCGGCCGAGGCGCCAATCATCCCGCCCACCCCTTCGGCCCCGGCACCCCAGCCCAGCAGCGGTGCGCCGAAGCCGGTCGCAACCGCTGCCCCTGCTCCCGTCTCTGCTGCGGCGAAACCCGCCTCGGCTCCCCCACCCTCCGACCCGCCACCGGGGCAGCGCCACCGGGTGATCGTGCGCGGCGACCAGGTCGTGTTCCCCATGCAAGCCTGTGCGCACTGCATGCAATCTCCCGCACCGAACCGCCTGACGATCATCGGGTCGGCAGTCCAGGGTCAGGGCGTCGGCCAGCGACAGGTGAGGCGCTACAACGTGCCGTTGTGCCGAGCGTGCTATCGCCGGGCAACGGCCCAGACCGCAGAAGGGAACAGCGCCCGGCTGAACGCGCACCTGATCTCGGCGCTGGTGGCCCTCGGACTCCTGGTCGCCGCGTTGGCGGTCGGGCTGATCGACCCGGCGCGAGTGGGCGTGGGTCCGGCCGTGGTCTTCGTGCTCATCCTGATCGTCGTCGGCTACGCCGCGCCGGCCGTGCTCCTGCTCGGGCGCGCCGGCCGCTTCCCGCCGACGGATGACGCGCGCTACGTGCGTACGACGCTGCTGATCCCGGAAGAGTCCCAGGGCTTGGAGACAGCCTACGAGTGGCGCAACGGGCGCTACGCGGAGCAGTTTTACCAGGCCAACCGCGAGCGCGCCCTGGCCGGCGTGGTGGCCATCAAGGACCGCACTCGGACCGGGTAGCATCCTCCTGGTCGCGGAGGTGGAGGGGCGAAGCACTCGTCAGGACCGAGTGCTTCGCCCCTGCGCGTTCCTGGCGAGTCGAACCCTACTGAATCAAACCAGCGCACCCGATGCCGGTCCACTGAGGCTAGGCCCCCGTCAGCACCGGGTGCTTCGCCCCTACGCGTTCCTGGCGAGTCGAACCCTACTGTACCAAACCAGCGCACCCGATGCCGGTTCCGCTGAGGCGATGCACTCGTCAGAACCGGGTGCTTCGCCCCTACGCGTTCCTGGCGAGTCGAACCCTACTGTCCCAAACGAGCGCACCCGATGCCGGTTCCGCTGAGGCGAAGGCTGAGGCGGAGCCGAGGGCTTCGCCTTGGCGGCCAGAGTCTGAGGATTGTTGCCGGCAGGCACCTGTGCTACAGTCACCCGCCGATGAGCACGACGCGCTATCAGCCCGGTGTCCCTTTCTGCCCGCTGTGCGGCGGGCCGATGGAGGCGCGCCCGAACCTTGACGGCGACGGGTGGCTGGCGCTGTGCCCGAAGTGTCCCAATGCACCGCTGATCCCCCTCAGGGCCCCGCCGCCGCCAGACCCGCTGGAACGGGACAAGGCCACGGCGCGGTTCAAGAAGCTGACCCAGCCGTTCACGCCCCCGAGGCCGGGTGGCTGGCCGGAGGCCTTGCTGGAGGATCTTCCGCAGGAGGCACGCGAGCTGCTGCTCCGACGCCCGCCATCGCCCGGGGTGCAGGGGACAGCCCAGCTGCGCGAGGATATGGCTAAGGCGCTGCGCGACCAGGGGTACGTCCTGAGCGAGGACGCACGCGGGCTGCGCATCAGCGGCGCGCCGGTGCAGCGGGGCCGGTCCACCAGCCAGCTGTCGGTCAGCGACGTGATCCGAATGGCGTCGGATCTGGGTGGCGGGGCGCTGCCAGCCGAGAAGCGCACACACTGCCCCAAGTGCGATGCGGTGGTGTCCACGGATGCCGGCCGCTGTCCGTGGTGTGGGCAAACGATCCCGCCGCCGGGCGGCTAGGCCGATCGTCCAAGCGGTTGGCGTGAGCTCAGGCGCCCGGCACAGCCGGGCGTTTCGCTTGTCTCTCGGCTTCGAACCGCAAAATCCCCCGCGCGTGGGAGCGGTCCTCCGTCCCCGCCTGTTATAATGCGCGGTTGCCCCGTACCACGACTTCGCAGGAAGGGCTGAATGCCGCAAGACAAGATCACGGTTGTCGGCGCCCGGGTCCACAACCTCAAGAACCTGAACGTCGAGATCCCGCGCGACAAGCTGGTGGTGATCTCGGGCATCTCCGGCTCGGGCAAGTCGTCGCTGGCCTTCGACACGATCTTCGCCGAGGGACAGCGGCGCTACGTCGAGTCGCTCTCCGCCTACGCCCGCCAGTTCTTGGGCCAGCTCGACAAGCCGGACGTCGACTCGATCGACGGGCTGTCGCCGGCGGTGTCGATCGACCAGAAGGGCGTTTCGCACAACCCGCGCTCGACCGTCGGCACGGTGACCGAGGTGTACGACTACCTGCGGCTGCTGTTCGCCCGCGTCGGCGTGCCGCACTGCCCGCTGTGTGGGCGCGAGGTGCGCCAGCAGTCGGCCGAGGAGATCGTCGACGCCATCGAAGCGCTGCCGGACGGGACGCGCATCCTGGTCCTGGCGCCGTTGGTGCGCGGCCGTAAGGGAACGCATCAGAACGTGATCGAGGACGCGCGCCGCTCGGGCTTCGCCCGGCTGCGGGTGAACGGCGCGGTGGTGCCGATCGAAGACGAGATCGAGCTCGACCGCTACAAGAACCACACGATCGAGGCGGTCATCGACCGGCTGGTGGTGCGGCACGACAAGGGCGAGGAGGCGCAGGCCGCCCGGACGCGCCTGACCGACTCGGTGGAGACGGCGCTGCGCTGGGGCAACCGGACGATGATCGTCGCCCCGCTGAAGGGCGAAGGCTCAAAGGCCGGCGCCGACCTGCTCTTCTCGGAGCTGCTCGCCTGCCCGGAGCACGGCACAACGCTGGCCGAGATCGAGCCGCGCACTTTCTCCTTCAACACGCCGCACGGCGCCTGCCCGGAGTGCCAGGGGCTGGGCATCAAACTGGAGATCGATCCCGACCGGATCATCCCCGACCGCTCGATGTCGATCGCCGAGGGCGCCATTGCCGCCGGCGAGTGGTCGAACCAAGGGCGCGACCGGCGCGGGTACTACTGGCAGCTGGTTGAGGCAGTGGCCGAGCAGTACGACATCAACCTCGATGTCCCGGTCGCCTCGCTGCCCAAGAAGAAGCTCGACCTGATCCTGTTCGGCACGCAGGGCGAGCAGGTCTCCGTGCGCTATCAGAGCCGCGAGGGACGCAAGGCGACCTTCAAGACCGCCTACGAGGGGATCATCGGCAACCTGGAGCGCCGCTACCAGGAGACGCAGTCCGAGGACATGCGTTCCCGCATCCAGGAGTACATGTCCGAGCGTCCCTGCCCGCGCTGCGGCGGGAAGCGGCTGCGGCCGGAGGCCCTGGCGGTTACGGTGGATGAGGCCGGGATCATCGACGTCACCGGCTGGCCGGTGGTACGCACGCTGGCGTGGGTCGACCGCCTGCAGAGCGCCGGTGGGCCCCTGGGCAAGCGCCAGAGCCAGATCGCCGACCGCGTCTTGAAGGAGATCCGCGACCGGCTGGGGTTCCTGGTGGACGTCGGGTTGGACTACCTGACGCTCGACCGGTCGGCCGGCTCGCTCTCCGGCGGCGAGGCACAGCGCATCCGGCTGGCGACGCAGATCGGCTCGCGCCTGATGGGCGTGCTGTACGTCCTGGATGAGCCGTCGATCGGGCTGCACCCACGCGACAACGACCGGCTGCTCAAGACGCTGGTGGGGATGCGTGACCTGGGTAACACGGTCCTGGTGGTCGAGCACGACGAGGCGACGATCCGCGCCGCCGACTGGCTGATCGATCTCGGACCGGGTGCAGGTGAGCACGGCGGCGAGATCGTGGCGCAGGGGACGGTGGCGCAGGTGACGCGCAACCGCGCCTCGGTCACCGGCCGCTACCTGGCCGGCAAGCTGCGCATCGACGTACCCAACCAGCGGCGGGCGGGAAACGGGAAGTACGTGACCGTGGTCGGCGCCCGCGAGAACAACCTGAAGAACATCACCGTGCGCCTGCCGCTGGGGATGTTCGTGTGCATCACCGGCGTCTCCGGTTCGGGCAAATCGACGCTGATGGTCGAGGTGCTGCACAAGGCGCTGGCGCAGAAGCTGAACGGGGCGCGCGAGCTTCCCGGTGCTCACGAGCGCATCGACGGCATCGAGTCGGTCGAGCGGATCATCAACATCGACCAGTCGCCGATCGGCCGCACGCCGCGCTCGAACCCGGGCACGTACACCGGGCTGTTCGACGCCGTGCGCACGCTGTTCGCCGAGCTGCCGGAGTCGAAGGTGCGCGGCTACAAGGCCGGGCGGTTCTCGTTCAACGTGCACGGCGGGCGGTGCGAAGCATGCGAGGGCCAGGGCCAGCTGCGCATCGAGATGCAGTTCCTGCCGGACGTGTACGTCGAGTGCGAGGTGTGCCGCGGGGCGCGCTTCAACCGCGAGACGCTGCAGGTGCGCTTCAAGGGCAAGAACATCGCCGAGGTGCTTGAGACGACCATCGATGAGGCGGTCGAGTTCTTCTCGGCCTTCCCGGTGATGGTGCGCAAGCTGAAGACGCTGCAGGACGTCGGGCTGGGCTACGTGCGCATCGGCCAGCCGGCGCCCACGCTTTCGGGGGGCGAGGCACAGCGGGTGAAGCTGTCACGCGAGCTTTCCAAGCGCGGCAATGGGAATACGCTGTACGTGCTCGACGAGCCGTCGGTTGGGCTGCACGCCGCCGATGTGCACCGACTGATCGAGGTCTTGCAACAGCTGGTCGACCAGGGCAGCACGGTGCTGATCATCGAGCACCACCCGGACATCATCAAGGTAGCCGACTGGGTGATCGACTTGGGCCCGGAGGGCGGCGAGCGCGGCGGCGAGATCGTGGCCGAGGGGACGCCGGAGGACATCGTGCACGTCCCGGCATCGTACACCGGGCAGTTCCTGAAGGATCATCTGACGGCGTAGACGCGGGGCCGGATTGGGCCGAACGGATTCCGCGAAAGCGTAGGGGCACGGCATGCCGTGCCCCTACGCTTTTGTACCTCTGGGCACCGAGCGAACGCGGGGCAGCGGAGCGTGACGCGTAGGGGCGAAGCACCGTTCGTGCCGCGAAGCCCGGCGGCACGCCGGCCGTCTTGCCCCGACGGGCCGGGGCTCGCGGCCCGAACGGGGTGCGAGACGGCATGCTACGCCCCTACCGGGCTATTCCGGCCTCCTTGCGCTTCCCCCTCCTCATCCGGCCTCCGGCGAGGCCCGAGGAGGTGAAGGCCTGGCTCGCGCCGATACACGGCCTCAGGCGGCACGCTGGCGCGCAATCCGGGCGAAGCCGGAGGTAGCTGGCAACAACCCACGGGAAGCTGCAATGGGCCATCGTTGCGCACGCGGTCTCCCCCGCGATTCTGCGGGCGGGCTGGCGCGGGAGTTGCGAATGACCTAGAGTCATCTCGCGGCTCCAACCCGGGTCGAAGCCAATGAAGAGCATTCGGGCGCATGGAGCCGGGCAGGGCAATCAACCTGTGTCTGACCAGCCGGCGACCTCACGGAAGTGGTCGCTTCACCCTAGCCAACGCGAACGCCCGAGACGAGGAGACGAACCGAGATGTCCCGCCCGATCCTGGTGCTCACCCTCGTCCTCGCGGCGGGCCTCCTTGGCTTTGTCGCTTCTGCGACCGCCCCATTCCACAGTCCTTCCTTCGCGGGCAAGTACTTCTGCCCGGAGGGAAGCACCATCCAGGTGAGCCAGTACCATGCAAGTTGGAATGAGCCTGGCGAGACGGGGATCTCCATCGAGTGCGTCGACGAGAGCGGTGCGACCCAGGGCTCACGCGAACTCGAGACCCGCGGCTTCTGGACCCTGGCTGGGATCTACTTCCTGCCATCACTGGCTGTGCTTCTTGTCGCGGCCTGGTTGATCGGTTCCCTCCGCCGCCGTACATTTGCCCGCTGGGGTCCGGGGAATACCCACCGCTAGATCCGCGCCGGCGCGGCGGCCGGCTTCGGTGCGCGGTCGAAGTAGATGCTCTTTCCAGAGACCGAGAGCGGGATGCCCATGACGAAGTCGGCGTCGATCAGCCCGAGCTCGCGGGCGGTGACGCCAGCGCGGTACATGATGCGGTTGTCCACGTTCATCAACTGCGCCGTCTTCACCGCCGAGCCCAGGGCAATGCCCAGGTCGAGGTGGCGCAGGGCGCAATTGGGGCCCTTGAACTCGCCGTCGTAGGTGTTGGGCACGATGCACGACTCGGCGCCGCAGGCCCCGCAGTTGAGATCGATGACGTCGGCATCCTTCAACCCGATCAGGACCACCGCGCCGGAGTCGAGCACGTTCTGCCCATCGCGGTCGAAGTTCGGCTTGCCGCTGCGCTTGCCGTAGTCAATCATCCCCTGCCCCAACCGGCGCAGCTCCTCCCCCTCGACCGTCTTGACAACGACGAAGTCACGGCCGGCCGTCTTGGGCGCGGTCACCGCGGCGACCTCCATCAGTTCAGCAACGACATGTAAGGCGGACATTCCCTTCCTCCCTTTCAACCCCGTGACGACGGGGACGAGTTCGCGTGCGACGGGCGGCCCGAACATGCCGCAAGGTGCGTGTGCGGGGTCATCCGCTGGAGCGCAGGCCGAGGCCAACGCCGAGGCCTACGCTCCGGCGGACAACATCAGAGCAGGATCGAGGCGGACGTATAGACGCGGATGGCCGCCTCCCCCGGCACCGGGCACTTGTACTCGCAGATTCCACAGCCAATGCAACGCAGCCGGTCCACATGCGGGAGCTTGACCCCGACCTCGACGCCATCGGGTCGCGGGATGCTCACCGTCTCGAGGGTGATGGCTTTCTCGGGTACCGGGCACATCTCCTCGCACACGATGCAGTCGATGTGATCCGCCCAGGCAATGCAGCGGTCCTGATCGATATACGCCGCGCCGATGACCTGCTGGCGCTTGACCTCCAGCGACAGGGGCGGGATCGCCTGCACCGGACAGACCTGTCCGCAGGCGTTGCAGGAGTAGTCGCAGTAGCCCAGGCGCGGGATAAAAACCGGCGACCAGACGCCCTGCCAACCGGCATTGGTCAGCGCTGGGCTGAGCGCCGCCGTCGGGCAGCCGCGCACGCAGGCGGCGCAGCGAATGCAGGCTTGCAGGAAGTCCGCGTCCACAACGCCCGGGGGGCGCAGGCGGTGCGGGGGTGTGTGATCGCGGCGCGGATCGCTGGACAGCAGCCCGACACCCAGGACCGCCGCACCGATCGCCGTCAGCGCCTGCCGTCGGCTGGGATCGTAGGCCTCCCAGGCCGGTTTCGGCCGCGCGGCGTGGAATCCGTTGACGTCCATGGCGCAGACATCGACGCAATCCATGCACACCGTGCATTCGGCGGGATCACTGGCGAAGCCCCGATCGGGACGGATGGTGCCCGTGGGGCACCGCCGCGCGCAAGCGGCGCATCCGCTGCACGCAGGGTCGACATGACGGCGGACAATCGCCGCCTTGCTCACCAACCCGAGCAATCCTCCAAGGGGACACAATGCACGGCACCACAAGCGCGGCGCGAGCCAGTTGAGTCCAATGATCCCGGCCAGGAGAAGGAAGATCGCGAAGCCGGCACCGGCGTGAACCGGGTCGAGGGGGAAGATCCCCGGGCGCAATGCGCCCTCCAACCAGGCCACCGGAGGGCGCAGGAACTCAACGGTGTAGGCCGCGCGCTCGAGGATCGTGACAATCCGGTCGATGGCCGGCCACAGGCTCGAGGCAAGAGCGCGGAAGACGAGCGTCAGCGGATCGAGGATCAGGAGCGTCAGGCTGCCGAAGGCCGCCGCGACAAGCATGGCGAGGAGCAGCAGGTACTTGGCTGCACGCCAGGGCTCGAGGCGTTCCGCCGGCGACAGCCTGCGCCGGCGCGGGGTGAAGACATCGAGCAGAGTTCCGAGCGGACACACCCAGCCGCACCAGGCGCGGCCGAGCAGCACGCTGGTGACCAGCGTGACCAGCGCCAGCATCGAGGTGGCCAACAGGCGGCGGCTGGCGAGCGATTGAGCCAGCATCGCCAGAGGATCGAGCCGGAAGGACAGGTCGAGCCAGGAGGGGGGGATGGCCTGGCGCGTGGCGCCGAGGAATAGAAGGAAGAAGGCCAGCAGGCTGACCGCCTGGGTGGCCCCGCGCGCCCGCCCCCAGGTGAAGCGTCGGCGCCGCCGCCGGCCGGCTTCAGCCGCCAACCGCGATCTCCTCAAGGCGTAGCGACCCGAGGTCGCTGCGGCCCAGGCCCATGGCCGCGCCAGCGACGACGTAGTCCAGGTCCGACGGTTGCAGGCCGAACAACGTGGAGGCGTACGCATCGGCGGCGACGATGTCTGGGCTGGCGATGACCGTATCGAGCTTCAGGACGTCGTCGAGGTTGCCGCCGGTTGGGCCGTTGGCGGTCAGGATGCGCACGGCGTCAATCACCGTCAGCGCCGGGCGGAGGCGGCTGGTGAGGTCAGCCAATCGCTGACCCATGTTGCGGTGGATCGCCTGGCGGTCGAGGATCAGCCCCATGAGGTTCTTCATCCCCAGCGTCAGGCGCGCCAGCCCGTGCGTTTTGGCGATCGGCACGCTGATGACGACATCTGACTGCAGCGCCTGCTCGTGGATGTCGGCAGTGCGCAGATCCAGACCCTCCGGGATGTCGGTGGACAGGAACTGCAGCCGGGAGAGGGACAGCATCTCCCCGCCGGCGGCGAGCACCTGTTCCTGAATGCCGCTGCGGGCGTAGGCCTGGTCCGGTGATCCGCCGAAGGGGTAGTCGAGCACGCACACCCGGCGCGCGCCGACGTCGAAGGCCAAGCGCACCAGCGCGCCGACGATCCATGGGTTGGTCGTGGCGGCGTACTCGTAGGAATGGTAGGCGACACAAATGTTGGGCTTGATGAGCACGCTGGCGCCGGAGGGCACGAAGCGCGCCATGCCGCCCAACGCCGCCAGGGCGCGCTCGACGAGGACCGCCGGGTCATCGCCGCCGCGGGCGACGGCCAGGTCGGGAATGCCCGCGGGTGTGGGCGCAGCCTCGGATGGTGTATCGGTGGGAGGCAGCGGCATGGCCGGCTCCGCCGTCGGGAGGGCGATCGTCGCTCGAGCTGAGGTCGCCAGCGGCAGGCCCGCCTCCGGCTGCGGTGCTATGCCGCAGGCTGCCAGCATGCGACCGGTGGCCGCGGAGCCGAGGCTGGCGCCGAGCAGGCGCAGGAACGCTCGTCGGGTGATCGGGCGCATGCTGTCCTCCGCGCGCTCGCCGTCGCGACGGGCGCAAGCCTGGCGACACGTCGCTCGATGAAAAACCTTCCTATTGCGTGGGCCAGGCAGGGAGGAACCTACGTTGGCCCAAATACTCCACTAGACCGACACACAGCCCTCAGTGGGAGCCGCGCGCGCATTGTACCTGCAAGCGGCGCAGGCGACAGCCGAAGGGCATCTCAGTTGGGGTGACGGGTCGCGGCGCGAGGGACAGGCTCAGGCGGGGGGAGCGGAGATCGGCGTGGAGCGACGACGGCGCGGTGGGGGCACGGCATGCCGTGCCCCACCGACGTGGTTCAAAGGTGCCGAGTGGCGCTTGATTTGGGTGGGGGCGCAGGCTGAAGCCTGCGGCTACGTGTGCCAAACGGGCGCGCCGCAGAGCCGGACAACGTAGGGGCGAAGCATGCCGCGCCCCTACGACGTGGTTCAATCGTACCGAGTGGCGCTTGAAATGGGTGGGGGACGCAGGCTGAAGCCTGCGGCTACGTGCACCTTGCCGGCGCGCCGCAGGGCCGAATCATCACGTAGGGGCGAAGCACCGTTCGTGCCGCGAAGCCCGGCGGCACGCCGGCCGTCTCGCCCCGGCGGGCCGGGGCTCGCGGCCCGAACGGGGTGCGAGACGGCATGCTTCGCCCCTACTCGTAACGCAGCGCCTCGACGGGCTCCAAATCCGCGGCGCGCTTGGCCGGGTACAGCCCGAAGAACAGCCCCACCGCCGCCGAGAACAGCGTCGCCAGCAGGATGGCGTCCAGACTCACGGACGGATTCAGGTCGGCATTCGACGCCCGGGCGATGACCCCGACGAGGACCGAAAGCCCCCAACCCAGAGCGATGCCGATCAGGCCTCCCACCAGGCTGAGCAGGGCCGATTCGGTCAGGAACTGGATCAGGATGTCGCGCTTGCGAGCGCCGACGGCCTTGCGCAGGCCGATCTCGCGTGTTCGCTCGGTGACCGACACGAGCATGATGTTCATGATCCCGATTCCCCCCACCAGGAGCGAGATGCCGGCGATGCCTCCCAGGAAGATGGTGAGGACGCCGGTGATCGTGTTGGCGATGTCCAGGAAGCTCTGCTGGGTGAAGACGCTGAAGTCATCGGCGCCTACCGGCGTGCGGTGCCGCGTGCGCAGGATCTCGGCCACTTGCTCGTTGGCCACGGGCACATCCTCGGCGCTGGCTGCCTGCACCAGGATCATGTCCACCGCGTTGCGGGTGGATTTGCGCACCAGTCGGGCCTGGGCGGTGGTCAGCGGGACGATGATCTGGTCATCCGGATTCGAGAAACCGGAACCGCCCTGGGCCTTGAGGACGCCAATCACCCGAAACGGCTGGCCGTCGATGCGGATCGTCTCCCCGGTGACTCCCTCGCTCCTTCCGAAGAGGTTGCTGGCGGTGTCGGGGCCGATGACGGCCACGGCCGCCCGGCCCAGGATGTTCTCGTCACTGATGAACTGCCCCTCCGTCACCGACAGGCTGCGAAGGCTGTCGTAGCCGGCCGTCACCGCCGCAACCTGGGTGCGTGTGCTCTCGCCGTCGAAGGTGACGTCGGCCATCGAGGACAGCATTGGCGCGGCATTAAGGACGGCGGGCGCGTTCAGCGGATCGTTGAGGGCGTTGGCGTCCTCCAGCGTCAGGGGCCGCGGATTGCGGATCTCCTCTCCCCCCCCGGGGATGACGAACAGCAGGTTGGTCCCGATGCTGCTGATCGAGCCGGTGATCGAGTTCTGGGCGCCGCGCCCGATGGCCAGCATGGCGATCACCGCGCCGACGCCGATGACGATGCCCAGGATGGTCAGTGCCGAGCGCAGCTTGTTGCTGGTCAAGCTGTCGACCGCCTCGGTGATACTCTGTAGGAAGTCCATAGGTCTCGCCCCTAGCTGCCAGCCGCGGCCGGCTCGGGTTGGCCGTCCTGGACGATCAGGCCATCATGCAGGCGGATGATCCGCTGCGTGCGGCTGGCGATGGTGGGGTCGTGGGTTACGAAGACGAGAGTCGTCCCGCGCTCCCGGTTCAGGTCGAGCAGGATCCGCATGATCTCCTCGCCCGATTTCGAGTCCAGGTTGCCGGTCGGTTCATCCGCCAGGATGATGGCCGGAGTGTTGACCAGCGCGCGGGCGATCGCCACGCGCTGCTGCTGGCCTCCGGAGAGTTCCATGGGCCGGTGGGTAAGCCGGTCCCCGAGCCCGACCGATTCCAGCGCCTCGGTGGCGCGCTGTCGGCGACCTGTCTTGATCCCAGCGTAGCGCATGGGCAACTCGACGTTGGTCAGCGCCGTGTGCCGGCCGAGCATGTTGAAGCTCTGAAAGACGAATCCCACCTTGCGGTTGCGAATGGCGGCCAACTGATCGTCACGCAGATCCGAGACCAGCTCGCCGTCCAGGCGGTAGGATCCCTCGGTGGGATGATCCAGGCAACCCAGCAAGTTCATCAGCGTGCTCTTGCCGGAGCCCGAAGGCCCCATGATGGAGACCACCTCGCCGCGACGGACGCGCAGGCTGGCGCCTCGCAGCGCGTGGACTTCGATCTCTCCCATCCGGTAGACCTTCGTCAGGCCTTCGGCGTCGATGACCCAGTCGTCCGCCATTCGTTCTCCCGCTCGACTAGCCTCCACCGAACGGGCCTCCCCCTGCGCCACCCTCGCCGAACGGGCCTCGAGCCCCACTCCCGGTGAACGCATTAGTGGGCGGATTGACCAGGATCTCGTCGCCCACCTTCAAGTCTCCCGGTAGCACCTGACTCTGGGTGTCCGATGAGGCGCCGAGCTTGACAATCACCGGCGTCGGCGTCCCGTTGCGCATGACGTAGACCACTCGCTCGCCGTCCTGCGTACGCACCGATCGGTTGGGCACCAGCAGCACGCCCTGGATCTCGGTGGTGAGAATGTTGACCCCGGCCGTCATCCCCGGCTTCACCGACGAATCGGCATCCAGGATCTCAACCGTCACCTCGAACGTAACCACGCCCTGCACCGCGGCGCCGGTCATGCCTATGTCGGTCACCTTGCCGGTGTAGGACTTGTCGCTGATGGCGTCGAAGGTGAGCGCCACCGGCTGACCCACCTGCACCTTGTCGATATCGACCTCGGAGACCTGGACGTCGACGAAGTACGTCGTGAGGTCGGCCAGGCCGGCGGCGGGCGATCCGGGCGAGACCTGGTCGCCAGGGATGATGTTGACCATGGTGATGGTGCCGGCGAACGGCGCAGCAATGTGGGCCATGTTGACATTGGCCTGCGCGGAGGCGACGCGCGCCTTGGCGGCGGCGATGTCATCCGGGTTCGGCCCGTCCTTGACGCGGTCCCACGCCCGCTGCGCGTCGGCCACCGCGGCTTCGGCCTGCGCCAGCTGCGCATCGAGGATGGCCTGGTCGTTGTCCGTCGGCTTGCCCCTATACCAGTTGAGGCTGGCGAGCGCCCGCTGATACTCCTGGACGGCGGCAGCGTAGTTCAGGTAAGCCTGCGCTTTGCGTTCGTCGTCACTGCTGGGGACGGAGTCGTACACGCCCTTGGCGCGGTTCATGTTGTCTTCTGCCACCACCAGCTTGGACTCCGCCGCCTTGAGCGTCGTGCTGCTGGCGCGATTGCCGGGCTGCTGGACGTTCCATTTGAACTGCATGTCGGCAAGTGCCTTCTGGGCGTTTGCCAGCGTCAGCTGGGCCTGCGCCTTGGCAGCGCTCGACTTCAACAGGTCGTCCAGCGCCCGCTGAGCGCTGACGAGATCAGCCTGCGCCAGGATCAGCTGCGGCGAGAGGGAGGTCTGCGTCAGCGTCGCCAGCACGTCGCCCTCGGCGACGAGGTCGCCTGTCTTCGCGTTGACCTGGTCGACCGTGCCCGTGGTCTGGAAGCTGAGCGTCGCCGACTGGCGGGCGCGAGCCGTGCCCGTCGCACCTACCTGAGAGGTGAGGGATCCGATGACGACCTTCGTCGTGGTCAGGGCCGTTGAACTGGCGGCGGCGGCGCGGCCGCGAAACGCACCCACGATCAGGAACGCCGCGATCAAGACGACCACCACCAGGACAACGACAAACCAGGGCTTTCGGATCAAGGTCTTCATTCAGCCACGTCCTCCACAAGCGGGTCCAGCGTCCAGGAGCGTCCGGTCCCGAAACGGGTTGCCACGGCGACGCCGGCCCCGGTGATCAAAGTCAAAGCCAGAATCAAGTCCCCGGCGAATGGGATAACGGCCAAGGCCGACACGATCAGGGTCCCCAGCGCCAGGGCGCGAACGGGGCCGTTGGAATACCACCCCGCTCGACGGAGCAGCCCCCGCCCCACGGTCAGCGTGATGGCGGCCGCACCGATCAAAGCCGATGCAAAGAGCAGGCCCAGCAAGATAAAAGGCAACGGAAACATGTGCAGCGAAAGCACCGAGAGGACACCCACCGCCGCCAGGCAGACAGCCAGCGCCAATCCGGTGACCAGGTGGCGCAGGATGGCCGACGGCCCGAGCGTCAACGAACGGGTCATCACCCGGATCCGGTTCGGCATCAAGTAAAGCAGGATCAGCGCCACGACGAACTGCGCCAGCAGTGCGCCCAACTGCGCCAGGATTCTGCCCGCAGGCTGCAGGACGGGCAGCATCGATGAATTCCACCCGTGAATCGCGGATACATCCCCACCTGCAAACGGCCGGGGCCCAAACAAGAGAGCGCGCGCCGGTAGGAAGCCGGAGGTGAGGATCACGGCGAAAGCCAGGATGACCACCAGGACGACAGCGATCCGCCAACGGTTCACACCGTCACTCCTTCTCGGCCTGCCGGCTGCTTGAGCAGGTCGATCATCCACAGCGTGGCCGGCGCGCCGACCAGGATCAACGCCAGCAAGACCGGCAGGCTCAGCGCCGCCGAGAGAGACTCCCCGAGCCCGAGCGCGCCGGAGGCCGTGGCGACCGCCGTGCCCGAAGGCGAGGCGACCAGACCAGTGGCCCACCGCTCGAGCCCGGCCACCGATAGATTGGGCGCCCATACGCCCAGGCCAGCGACCAGGGGCCGGAGCAGCCACGCGCCCCCTCCGGCGGAGAGCGCCAGCAGGAGGTGCCCACCGATCTGCTGCCACCGGTCGCGCCTGCGCCGGGAATTCAGCCGCGCCAGCACGCGCGGGATCAGGTCCTCAGGCAGGACTTCGCCCGGCAGCCGATGAAGAAGCTCATCTAGTCGATCGGTCATCGCCGGCCTCCAGCCATCGGCGCAGCGCCGCTTTGGCCCGATGCAGATGGGTGCGCACTGTGTTGATGGGAATGCGCATCGCGCTGGCTACCTCTTCATACGACAGGCCTGCGTCGTAGCGCAGGGCGATAACCGTCCGCTGCTCCGGCCGCAGCTGCTGCACCGCGCGGGCCAGGCCCACCAGTCTCTCGGCTGACTCGAGCACTTGCTCCGGGCCGGCGGCATCGTCCGCCAGTTCAAGCGCCCCGTCGGCCAGGTCGGCGAAGTCGACCGGCGCCTTCTTGCGCCAGGCGTCGCGCGCCAGGTTGACAGCGATGGTCGCCAGCCAGGCGATCGGTTCCCCACCTTCACGCCAGCGGGGCAGCGCCCGCCACGCGCGCACCCAGGTTTCCTGGACCACGGCCTCTGCCTGTGGCGTGTCGCTGGCCATGCGGCGGACAACACGGAAGAGGCGGGGTGTCAGGCGCCGGACAAGTTCATCGAAGGCTTCGGCGTCGCCGGCCTGCGCCCGGCGCAGGAGATCCTGTTCGACCGTGTTCGGGTGCCTCACTGGTTCTACGAGCGAGTCGCCGGGTAAGTTTCACGCGGAGGGGACCATTCTACCGCGCCTGGGCCAATTGCCCGGATGAGTACATCGTGAACAACTCGGCCGCCCTCAGTCGCCAGCCCCCTGGCCCGGGCACGCCTCCGCGGATCCAAGGTCGGGACTGGATGTCCATGCGAGCCGCCGGCGGGATGTGTTCTACCCTGCGAGGGCGGGCGAGCTGTCGACGAGGCCGGAAAGGACAGCCGGCATCTGCCCTCGCGGCCGCGTAACCACCCGGATTCGGTGGGATTCGGCGTTCACGGCTCCTCTGAGCCAGCGTCCGACAAGGTGACAACCTTCCAGCAGCAGCCGTGACACTTGCACCTGAAACCTACCGATTTCGTCCGGTATCATCAAGTTACGCGCCATGGGAGAGAACGTCATGCAATTCATCCCCGGGGAAGAACTCGCCATCGACCGGAAGGCCCGCGTGCGCATCCCGCTTGTTGAGCAAGGGGCGCGCTCGGCGACGGAGAGGACGGCGGACTTCGAAGACACGTACCTGCCGCTGTCGGAAGACGAGGCGCGCAAGGCGGCCGAGCGCTGCATCCACTGCCCGGACCCGGCGCCGTGCTACACCGCCTGCCCGGTCCACAACGACATCCCCTCGGCCATGTGGTTGATCGAGCAGGGCGACTTCCTTGGCGCGGCCGCCCTGTACCGGCAGACGAGCTCGATGCCTGAGATCTGCGGCCGCGTCTGCCCGCACGAGCAGTTGTGCCAGGGATCGTGCGTCCGCACCAAGAGCGACGATCCGGTGCTCACCGGCGCGCTGGAAGCCTTTGTCACCGACTACGAGCGCCAGCACTTCGGCGTCGAGATCCTGCCCGGAACGCCGACCGGCAAGCGCGTAGCGGTGGTTGGTGCCGGACCCGCCGGGCTGGCATGTACCGACCTTCTGGTTCAGCAGGGCCACAGCGTGACGGTCTACGAGGCGCTGCCCGCTGCGGGCGGGCTTCTGATCTACGGCATCCCCAACTTCAAACTCAACAAGAACGTCGTCCACGCCCGGCTCGAGGACTTCACACGCGCCGGCGTGACGTTGGTCACCAGCACCAAGATCGGCAAGGACAAGACGATTGACGGGCTGTTCTCCGATGGCTTCGATGCCGTCTTCGTCGGGGTGGGCTCCGAGGTCGATGCCCCGCTCGAGGCCCCGGGCGCCGACCTGCCCGGTGTGTATCTGGCGACGGACTTCCTGGTGCGCGCCAACGTCGACCTGGATCTGCTGCCTCCCGACAAGCGCTCGCGGCCGGTGGTTGGCCGGCGCGTGGCCGTGGTCGGTGGCGGCGACACGGCCTCCGACTGCCTGCGCACGGCGCTGCGCATGGGCGCCGAGCAGGTCACCTGCCTGTATCGCCGTACCGAGGCCGAGATGCCCGGCGGCAAGAAGGACCGCGAGCTGGCTAAGGAAGAAGGCGCCAAGTACCGCTTCCTCACACAGCCGGTGAAGTTCATCGCCGGCCCGGACGGCCGCGTCAGCGGCGTCGAGTGCCTGCAGTGCGAACTGGGCGAACCGGACAAGAGCGGCCGTCGCCGCCCGGTCCCGATCGAGGGCTCGAACTTCATCGTCACCACGGATACTATCATCCTGGCGCTGGGTTACTGGCCCGACCCGCTCATCGGCGAGACGACGCCCGACATGCAGACGCACAAGTACGGACTGATCGTCGTCGACAAGGAGACCTGCGCCACCTCCAAGCCCGGCGTGTACGCCGGCGGCGATGATGTCACCGGCCCGGACCTCGTGGTCACGGCCGTGGCCGCCGGACGGCGGGCCGCCCACTCGATCGACGAATACCTCAAGTCCAGGTAGCCTGTTCCCCGATCCCCTCCGTGTGCGGCGCCCGTGGGCGCCGCACATTGACTCCCGAGTCCCGCCGCCGGCCGCTATACTGGAAGCGTGGCCCACGACGACATCTCGCCGCTCTCGCTTGCCGGATGGCTGAAGGCCGATGCCCAAGCGATCGGCTTCGACCTGGCTGGCATCACAACCCCCGATCCACCTCCCCACCTTGACGTCTACGCCGCCTGGTTGCAGGCAGGCCAGCATGGCGAGATGCGCTACCTCTCGACCGACCGTGCACGTGCGGCGCGCGCCGACCCTCGGCTGCTCCTGCCCGAATGCCGCAGTGTGCTCGTCCTGGCGGCAAACTATGCGCCGCCCCCGGCGGCGGCACACGCTCCGGCTCAAATCGCGGCGTACGCACGCGGGGACGACTACCACGCGAGTCTCGTTCCTCGCGCCAACGCGCTCGTCGACCGCCTGCAGAACAGGCTCGGCCGGGCCGTGGCCGCGCGCGTCTACACCGACACCGGGCCGCTGCTCGAGCGCGAGCTTGCGCAACGCGCCGGCCTCGGCTGGATCGGGCGCAACACCTGCCTGATCCATCCCCAGCTAGGTTCGATGATCCTGCTCGTCGAAGTCCTGCTCGGCCTGGAGCTGCCCGCCGATGCGCCGTTCGATGCCGATCGCTGCGGCACGTGCCGGCGCTGTGTGCAGGCCTGCCCGACGGGCTGCATCCTGCCGGACCGCACGCTCGACGCCCGGCGCTGCCTTTCGTACCTGACGATCGAGGCGCGCGGCTCCATACCCCCAGCCTTGCGCCCGGCAGTGGGCAACTGGCTGTTTGGGTGTGACGTCTGCCAGCAAGTGTGTCCGTGGAACCTGCGCTTCGCGCGCCCGACGAGCGATCCCACCTTCGCTCCCCGTCCCGGACTGGATCCGGCCGAGCCTTCCGCCTTCCTTGCCCTCGCCGCCTCCAAGTTGCCGGCGTGGCTGCGCGGCAGCCCGCTCAAGCGCGCCAAGCGCGCTGGGTTGGCCCGCAACGCGGCGGTGGTCGCCGGCAACCTGCGCCGTGAAGAGTATCTCCCCATTCTGGGGCAGGCCCTTCTGGCAGACGCGGAACCCATGGTGCGCGCCCACGCCGCGTGGGCACTCGGGGAATTCGGGAGCGAGGGGGCGCGCCAGCGTCTGGAGCGCGGACGGAGGGGAGAGGCCGATGCCGACGTCCTGGCCGAGATCGACGCCGCGCTTCGGCTTCGCTAGCCTGACAACAGCTTCCACCCATCTACTCTGAGGCACTGCGCGACACGCGGAGCAGGGCGACGCACGCGTGCCGTCGCCAGGAATCGAGTAGGGAGGATGGGTCGCCCATCCTCCCTCTCACACCACCGGACATGCGGGTCCGCATCCGGCGGTTCGTCGAGGAATGTGCATTAGGTGGTGGTAGTACTCGGTGAGGGTGCACAGTC